>Ga0315543_1001610_pt1 | contig 23839 bp, 17 predicted proteins | sample SalMarSW160210MG_2_FD_203098 | JGI IMG/M metagenome (GOLD analysis project Ga0315543, IMG submission 203098) | Salt marsh sediment microbial communities from the Plum Island Ecosystem LTER, Massachusetts, United States - Salt Marsh Sediment SW1601-210 ... | reverse complement strand
CACGACGAGAATGGCTGTGCCCAGATCGGGTTGCAACACAATCAGCGCAGTGACAGCGCCGAGCAAGATTGAGAAAGGAATCAAACCGTAGGTAACATCCCGAATCTTGTCTCCCTTAGAAGCCAGCCAAGCTGCGATATAAATGACGAAAGCCAGCTTAACAAACTCGCTGGGTTGGACAGAACCCTCCAAGAACCAGCGCTGGGCGTTGCCCACACCACGTCCGACAAGCAGCACGGCCAGCAGCGAGAGCACGGAAAGGCCCATTATCGGCAAGGCTAAACGTCGCAAGATGCGGTAGTCGAGCTGTGCCATGGCCAGGAGCCCTGCGAACCCCAACACCACCCACAGGGCCTGCCGCTTCAGGAAGTAGGCAGAATCCAGCCGCAGGATGAAGGTCGCGCTGTAGACCATTATCAAGCCCAGGATCACCAGCAGCAAGACCGTCAGCGATAATGCATAGTCAGGTTTCGTTGCCTTCGCCGTTCGTCTGGTAGTCATAGTCTCTCTCGCTGTCAACTCCCTGTCCCGCCATTCTCCGGGCGGGACAAGGCATGGACCAGGTGCTTGAACGTTTCGCCTCGCTCAGCATAGTCGCGAAAAGCGTCAAAGCTGGTTCCGCCTGGTGAAAGAAGCACCACCTGGCCTGGTTGTACCACAGCCTGCGCAAGTTCCACCGCATGGGCCAGATTGTCGGCCCTATGAATGGGCGGCGCGTGGCGACCCAGTCGGTGCAGCTCCCTCTCGATCAGCGTAGCTGCCTCACCAAAGACAATAACGTGCAGCACCTTGCGACTGACAAGATCAGCCCAATCATCCCAGGGCAGGTGCTTGTCCCGGCCCCCAGCCAGCAGCACGATAGGTTCCGCAAAAGAGTGCAAAGCAGCCATTGCTCTCTCTGGCGAAGTGGCAATGGAATCATTGTAATACCACACCCCTCGCCACTCGCGCACCGGCTCCAGGCGATGTTCTACGCCACGGAAAGTCGTGGCCACTTCAGCCATATCCTGTGGTGACACGCCAAGCAGATTGGTGACAGCACAGGCAGCCAACACGTTGGCCACATTGTGTCTGCCACGCAAGTTCACTTCACTGGCAGAGCAGATGATGGCCTCGCTGCCATCGTGCCGCAACAACAAGGAATCTCCTTTGAGATATGCACCCTGTGGCACCTGCTCGCGCAAGCTGAAGAAGGCTACCTGCCCCAGGCAATGCTGAGCAAAACTACGCGTAATGGGGTCATCCCAGCCAATTACCGCATGATCTTGCGGGCGCTGATACCGTAGTATCTTCGACTTGGCAGCGATGTAGGCCTCCATGGTCGGATGCCGGTCAAGGTGATTAGGCGTGACGTTCAGCACCGCCGCAATAGGCGGGCTCCAGTCGCCCGCCGGGAAAAGCGGACTGACCAGATCGCCTCGTGGCTCAGCATCCAATACTGGTCCAAAGAAGTCCAATTGGAAACTGGATAACTCCATAACCACCACGTCTCCAGGTTGAATCTGCGCCAGCCTGCCGATCAACGGGCTGCCAATGTTGCCCCCCAAGTGAACGCGCTTGCCGCTCGCCTCTAGCATCTTGCCGACGAGTGTGACCGTCGTCGTCTTGCCACTCGACCCCGTGATACCAATGACGACTGCCGGACACAGGTGGCAAAACAGACGTGCCTCACTGCTGAGCAACAGACTGCGCTGGCGGGCCTCCACCATGATCGGCGCATCTAGTGGCACACCCGGACTGACGAACAGCACATCGCAATCCAGAATCTCCAACGGGTGACTGCCCAAACGATAGCGCACAGGCAGGTCGGCCAGCCCGGCCACGGTCTGCTGTAAGTCTTCAGCGCTCTTAAGGTCGCTGGCAGTCACGGCGGCGCCCTGCTGTACCAGACAGCGCGTCAAGGCTGTGCCCTCGCGACCAAGGCCCAGTACCGTAACTCGCTTGCCGTGCAGATTCAGTTCGTCTTGGTTCTCCTTCACGATCACGGCCAGCCACTCACCAAAGTGCGAGCGCAATACCCAGCATTGCAGCTAACATAGCAATCAGCCAAAAACGTTGCGTAATCTGCACCTCTGACCATCCCAGCAGCTCAAAGTGATGATGCAGCGGCGCCATCTTGAACAGCCTTTTGCCCTTGGTCAATTTGAAATAGGCCACTTGCAGAAGATCGGAAACTGTCTCCGCTACGAAAACAACGCCGATAACAGACAGCAAAAGCCATTGCTCTGTCATCAGTGCCACCGTAGCCAGCGTTGCCCCCAGAGCCATAGAGCCAACATCACCCATGAACAACTCGGCAGGATACGCGTTGTACCACAGAAAGGCCAGAATCGCCCCCGCCATCGTAAAGCAAAAAGTGACTAGATAACTCTGGTTTTGTAAGTAGGCGATGATCCCGTAGGCGACGTAAGCTATGGCACTCGTTCCTCCGGCCAAGCCATCCAGGCCATCGGTAAGATTCATGGCATTAGCCGCGCCAATAATCAGGAAGGCGGCAATAGGCAGATACCACCATCCTATGTCAAACTCTCCTGGAAATGTGGGGACGGCCATGCCACCAAGATCCAATACGAAGCGCAGGCCAAAGGCTGCCAACAGACCAATAGAAGCCTGCCAGGGGAACTTGAGTCGGGCCAACATGCCAATACCACCGCGATCATGCACGCCACGCCAATCGTCATAGATGCCCAGCAGACCATAGGCAACCATCACTCCCAGAGGCATAAGGATAGAGTAGCGCCCCACGAGATTGGTGAGCACAGTGACCAGCAACACGGGCACCAGAATCATCAGCCCCCCCATGGTCGGCGTGCCCATCTTGACCTGGTGCGTAGCTGGCCCGTCAACGCGAATTGTTTTGCCGAGGCCATAGCGCCGCAGCAGACGAATCAGCGGCCTACCACTCAGCACAGCCAGTACGAAAGACATAACGCCCCACAAAAGTGCGTGGGCCATTAGTCACCCCTCGCTAGTTTGGCCACAATGCTTTCCATAACCATCCCGCGTGATCCCTTGACCAGCACGAAATCACCCTCAACCAGCACTTGGTGCAGAACATCTACCGCATCGTCGTTGTCAGCAACGGCGTGTACCGCAGAGGGGGGCATGCCTGTCGCCACCGCTTCTTCAGCGATCAAGTGCCCTAATTCACCTACTGTGACCAGCACGGAGGCGACTTCTGCAGCCCGCCGCCCCGCGAGACAGTGCCCTTGCACTTCGTAGCTTCCCAACTCTAACATGCCACCCAAAACGGCAACTCTGCGGCCATCCATTTCGGCTAATAGATTCAGAGCCGCCACAGTCGAAGCTGGGCTTGCGTTGTAGGTGTCGTCCAAGATGGTCGTGCCTTGAGCTCCCGGAACGACCATCAGCCGCACCTGAGCAGATTCATCCCGCAGGCCGGAAATAATCTCATCCCAGGCCAATCCCTGGCTCAAGCCGACGGCAGCCGCCGCCAAAGCGCCATGCACACTGTGTCGGCCCAGGAGCGGCAATCGCGCACGCACCGACTCGCCCCGAAAGTGAAAGCTCATCAGCAGACCCTCAAGGCCATACGTCTGTATATCGCTGGCTCGCAGATCGTTATGTGGCTCCAGACCGTAATAGAAGGCGTTTCTTGCTTTCGTCAATGTGGCCATAGCCCGCACCCGCTCATCGTCACCGTTGAGTATGGCCAGGCCATCGGGCGGCAGAGCCTGAACCAGTTCAGCCTTTGCTTGTGCGATACGCTCTACGCTTCCCAGACGCTCAAGATGTGTAGGCCCCACGTTGGTCACCACACCAACCGCTGGCAGGGCAATCTCTGCCAGGTGAGCAATCTCGCCCAGGTCATACATCCCCATCTCTTGCACCACCCACTCAATCGCTGGATGCAGCCGAAGCATAGTCAGCGGCAGGCCAATCTCATTATTGTAGTTCCCTGGGCTCTTCAGCGTGGAGAAACGCCGCTGCAAGACAGCCGCGATGAGTTCTTTTGTCGTGGTCTTGCCCGTACTGCCCGTCACCCCAACCACTCGACAGTCCGGATGCAGCCGCCGCCAGTAGGCCGCTAGCGTCTGTAGGGCGCTCAGAGTGTCCGCAACCAGAAAGCACATGGGCAATGGAATCTCTGACCCCACGTCAAGTTGCTGCCCTACGTCAAGCAGAGCAGTGCAATCATCAACTGCTCTCTGTACGAGTGCTGCCCGCGCTCCTCGACGGAAAGCATCGCCCACAAACAGGTGACCATCTGTACGCTCACCAGGTAGAGCCACAAACAGACTAGCATCCGTAACCAGGCGAGAATCTACCACCACCTCTGCAAACGGCAGACGCGCTGTCTCGTCCCAAGGCCAGGGGCCTGTGCCCAGTGCCTTCCAAATATCAGCAAGTGTGAGCCCCATCAAAGATACCTTACTGCATGCTTGCACGCACACTGTCCGGCGGCACAGCAAGCAATGTTAAGAGCTGCTGCGCAATCTCCCGAAAGACAGGTGCAGCAACTGTCATGCCCCAATAGTCTTTCTGAGGGCGATCAATGATAACCAGCATTGAGAACCTCGGATCGTCCGCCGGCACATAGCCAGCGAACGAAGCAATCGTCTCCTTTGGATCGTATCCGCCCGGTACTGGGACCTCTGACGTGCCGGATTTCCCTGCCACCTGGTAGTTTGGAATCGCTGCCGCAGTCAGCACAGTGTCTACAGCGTAGACGAGCATCTGCGTCATCTGCCCTGCTACCTCAGGGGATATGACCTGCCTCACAACCTGCGGTGGCAACTCGGTCACCTCGTCCTTCTCGACAATACGAGACACAACGTGCGGGCGCATCAAAAGCCCACCATTGCCTACTGCAGACACGGCACAGAGCATCTGCAACGGCGTCACAGCAAGGCCTTGCCCAAAGGAATTGGTGCCCAGGTCTGATTCGTGCCATTCCCGGTCACCCGGAACCCGCAAGTTCCCCGGGACTTCGTAGGCCAGGTCAACGCCCGTCGGCTGACCAAAACCGAAGCGGCGAAGGTATTCGTAGAACTTGACCGCGCCCAGGCTTGTGCTCACGTGAGCCGCGCCCACGTTCAAGGACTGCGCCAGCAGGTCAGCAATCCTCGTTTCGCCATAGGCAACCCCGCTCGAGTTCTCGATGACGCGCCCCCCTACCACAATCTGGCCGTTATCGTAGTAAGTACTTGAAGGCGAAATAGCACCAGCGTCCAACGCTGAAGCAATAGTGACAATCTTGAATACAGAGCCAGGCTCATAGTGATCGCTGACTGCCGGGTTTACGAACAGGCTCTGGTCAGTCACAGCAAAGTCGTTCGGGTCATAGGTCGGATTACCGGCCATGGCCAGGATTGCCCCGGTCGCGGGGTCCATCACAATGACCACGCCTCCCTTGGCATCGTTGGTGAGCACAGCTTTGGCCAGCGCCTCTTCGACAACGTATTGCATGTTTCTATCAAGGGTCAGGAACAGATCCACGCCGTCGCGTGGTGCGCGAAACTGATAGAACAGGCTGCCCAGGGAATCCCGAGTTGCCATGCGGAAACCAGCCTCGCCCGCAAGAAGCTCGTCATAGTATCCTTCAACGCCATAATAGCCTTCGGCTTCACCTGATACGAACCCCAGCACACAGGCAGCCAGCGACCGACTCGGATAGACGCGACCTGGCTGTGGATCCGCCTGTATCACCCCTTCTCCCCACTCCAGGATGCTGTCCTTCACTTCTGCGCTGACGCCGCGTTTGAGAGGCACGTGCGCACCGCCTTTTCGCAATAACGTCAGCAGTCGTTCCCTTGGTTCGTCAAGCAAAGGCGCCAGCCTATCCGCCAGCATTTCGGCATCCTTCACGTTGCGGGGCGTTGCCCCAATGTCATAGACAGTACTTGCTGCAGCTAATAGATACCCATGACAGTCATAGATGTTCCCACGCTCAGGGGGAAAAACTGCTTCCGGGGCGAGGACCGTGTCTGGCAGAACCTCGGTCGGGTGCTCACGCTGCAAGAATACCAGCCGCCAAACCACGACCGCCACGACGCTCAGCAGAGCCGTGGCCAGGGCAAGCGCTCTGCGATAGAATTGGTCCTGCGTTAAGACGTTCATTGGTGTTTGCCCAGAATCCTACCCACCTGGCGGCTCAGCTCGTGCCACACTTCCAAGAATCCAGTCTGCAAACTGGCACAGTGCCTCTTGCCACCAGCCTGACAAATGTGAAGAATCAACAGGCGAGGAAAGGGGAGGCTCGCGCGCCATCTCGTCTCCAAACAAAGGGGCTGGTTGGTCCAGCACCACCTCGACGTATTCGATATGCTGTGGCTCTCCAAGGCCCAAATCTCTGGCTGCCTGCTGTATACGCGGCAGTTGCTCACACTGCGCGATTTGCAGAAGGATGGCGCTGTTCGCCCGCCTCAATTCACGCAGTTGACTCTCGCAACCTCGCATCTCCTCGATTTGCCTCGCCACGTGGCTGGCTCGAGTCAAGTAGAGGAAAGCCAGCAAGCTAATCAGGCACAACAATGCCAGGACATAGAGCCACCGCCGCAGGTCATCGGACAACTGGGCTATGGCCTGCCCAAGAAACGTCTCACTGCGAGAGGCTGCGATACGACCACTGCCCATTGTTCACCTCACCGTCTCGCACTTCCGATGAGAGGGAGCTTTTCCGCAATGCGCAGTTTGGCGCTGCGGCTTCGCGGATTGCGCTCCCGCTCAACAGGGGTCGCCCGGATGGGCTTGGGCGTGAGCAAGCGTAGCGCCGGACCACGCGCACTATCGTCCCCCTTGGCCTCCTGACGGAAGTAGTGCTTCACTACACGATCCTCAAGAGAATGAAAGGCAATGACTGTCAGCCGTCCACCTGGGGCCAGGATATCTACGGCCTGCACCAGCCCCTGGACAAGAGCCTCTAACTCGTCATTGACCGCTATGCGTAGCGCCTGAAAGGTCCTGGTAGCGGGATGGATGCGCCCTCTGTGTCTGACCACCCTTGCCACCAGGTGAGCCAATTCCGTGGTCGTCTGCAGCGGACGTGCACGTACAATGGCGCGCGCAATGCGTCTGGACATCCTTTCCTCGCCATAGCGGTACAGAATATCTGCTAACTCGGCTTCAGGCAGCGTATTGACCAGCTCAGCCGCCGTCGTGTCTGCTGACAGATCAAAACGCATATCCAACGGCCCATCCAACTGAAAGGAAAAGCCGCGCTCTGGTGCAGACAACTGTATTGCAGAAAGGCCAAGGTCTAGCAACACCCCATCAGCGGCGTAGAATCCGTACTCACGTGCGATCTCGCTTAGGTGGGCAAAGGTGCCGTGCACCAGGGTGACACGTCCACCATAATCAGCCAGCACCTCTTGGGCCAACTGCAGAGCCTGTGCATCCAGGTCAACCCCCAGCAACCGCCCGTTCGGGCTGGAGAGTCCCAGAATCCCGCTGGCGTGCCCGCCACCGCCTACGGTGCCATCAACGTAAGAGCCTCCCGAGCGCGGGGAAAGGGCATCCATGACCTCGTCGTACAGAACCGGCTCATGGGCCCTCATAGGATCCCGAGGTCGCCCAGTTTTTCGGCAAGGGCTTCCGCGTCCTGCTCCAGTTCGGAATTGTTCTGCTCCCAGGCGCCGGGGTTCCAGACCTCTACACGGTTATCCAAGCCGGCGATAATTACCTCATCCTGCAAATCAGCATATTCACGGAGATAGGCAGGTATGAGCACACGACCTTGCTTATCGGGGATACAGTCGGCGGCTGCAGAGAACAAGAGGCGGACAAAGGCGCGGGCATCTTTCTTGGTCAGGGGAAGCTGTCTGACTTTCTCCGCGAGCCGTTCCCACTCGCCCAGCGGATAGATGTACAAACAGCGATCAATACCGCGAGTAACCACCACACCGGCAGCCAAACTCGTGCGATACTTGGCTGGGATGGTCAGACGTCCCTTGTTATCAATCGTGTGCCCGAACCTGCTTAAGAACATTTGTTCTAGAATCCCCCACTTGGCCTCTGTTTCGAGGCTGTTTGGAGCTGGCTGCTCCCACTGTGCTCCACTTCATGCCACATTTTACCACCGTTTTCCCATTCTGTCCAGTGGTTCAGCGGAGAATTCGCGGAATTTTAAGGTTCGGGCAAGGCAAAAGCGCCTTCACATACGAAAAAAGGCCTGTCGTGGTGCCCGACCAGGCCTGTAAGCCGAGTTCTGTACCCTGCGCAAGCGATGCTTGCGCAGGGCGGCAATCATCTCTCTGGGACGACAGTTGCCTGACGTCTCTAGCGATCCACCCAAGGGTCACGGGACGAGCAGCCCCGGGCGCAGCTTGCGCTGCGCCGCCCTCTGTTCGATCTTGCTCCCGATGGGGTTTGCCTAGCCGACCCAGTCTCCTGGGCCGCTGGTGGTCTCTTACACCACCGTTTCACTCTTACCGGCGGCCACAATGGCCAACAGGCGACATGCTTTCTGTTGCACTATGCCGTCGGGTCACCCCGCCTGGGCGTTGCCCAGCATCGTGCTCTGCGGAGCTCGGACTTTCCTCGAGCCACCCATGATGGCCCGCGATTGCCCAGCCTGCTCGGGCACCAACTCTATTCTACCACCGTTGGCAGCCTTTGTCAAAAACGTCTTGGCACAGCACCGTCTGATGCAGCCGCTGTTCAAGCTCGGAAGCGGCCTGGTCAGGGTAGATTCCTTCTCGAGCAAGAAAGGTAGGAATACATGACTCCTGGTGTGAGTCAGTGTCCGATGTTCAGCCGCAGTTGCCGTTTACGCCTCTGGCGTAAAGACCAGAGGTGGCGCAAAGAGAAATGTACCGCCGCGGGCTAGTAGCATCGAGTGGCGAGCCCGGTACTGTAGTCTGCTTATCTATGTGCACGCCTCAAGCATCACCGCTGTCTGACGCAGCTTGGCAATGTTGGCGCACACACAGTACAATACTGAGGAAGTGGCGGATGCAAGGGGGAGGCGATATGACTAAGAATCAGAGAGGGGCCAGGGTAGTGATCATCGGCGCGGGCATGGTGGGCGCCACCAGCGCCTATGCGCTGATGATCCGTGGCCTTGCAGCAGAGATTGTGCTCATTGACGTGAACCTTCGGCGAGCAAGAGGAGAAGCTATGGACCTGGCACATGGCCAGCCGTTCGCCACACCAACACGTATTTGGGCCGGCGACTATGATGACTGCCGCTATGCGGACATCATCGTCATCACTGCTGGCGTTGCGCAGAAGCCGGGCCAGACGCGCCTCGACCTGACCAGGAAGAACGTGGATATCATGCACGACATCGTCAAGGATATCCTCAAAGCCCAGGCCGACCAAGCTATCCTGCTCATCGTGGCCAATCCTGTAGACGTGCTGTCTTACGCCGCCTGGAAGTTCTCCGGCTGGCCTGCTGAGCGCGTCATCGGGTTGGGAACTCTGCTCGATACGGCTCGCTTCCGCCAGCTCCTGGCCGAGCACTGTGGCATAGACTCGCGCAACGTGCATGCTTACATTATCGGCGAACACGGCGACAGCGAGGTCCCTGTCTGGAGCCTGGCCAACGTTGCCGGTGCCAGGCTCGACGACTTTTGCGTGGTGTGCGGTCGTGGTTGCTCTCTGGAAACGAAGACGGCCATCTTTGAACGAGTGAAGAATGCCGCCTACGAGATCATTGACGCCAAAGGCGCTACGTACTACGCCATCGGTCTAGGCACAATGCGCCTGATCGAGGCCATATTGCACGACCAACACAGCATCCTGTCCGTGTCCACACTGATCCAGAACCGCTTTGGTATCGACGATGTCTACCTGAGCCTGCCTTGCGTGGTAGCACGGTCTGGCGTCACTCGCGTTTTGGACATGCCTCTGAGTGCGGACGAAGTTGCGGCTCTGCAAGTCTCAGCGTCTGTGCTCAAGGAGGCCATCGCCTCCATGGGACTCTTAGGATGACAACCGCCTTATCAAAAACGTGCAACCTGAACCATGATGGCTGTTCCTTCGACGCAGCAACACACCCTCGTGGCCGTTTGTTCCTGTGGATGAAAATTACGTGGGCGCGAGCACGTAGTTTAGGCCCTTGTGGCCGTTTCTTCGGATCACCACGCCCAGCAGGGGGTAGACTACTACGGCACTTGCGTGGCAGAATCCTGCTGTTGTTGGCGCTTGGCTTACTCTGGCTGACCTCGTGCGCTGCTAACCCGACTCCTACACCGACTGCGCTGCCACACGCCACAATAGAGCCGACGACAACGGCGACGCCGCTGCCACCAGTTCACACATCCACTCCCGCGGCAACGCCCTCTCCCCATCCGGCAGCCAAGGATGAAGAAGACGCCTTCGCGGTCACTTACTTTCCCTGGGCAGATCCATCGGTCGAGGCCTTCCCCCGTCATGCCGACGAAGGGAAGGTCAAAGTGGTGAACTCGATCTTTTTCGACGAGCCGCCTTTCTTCGGCTTCGATATCCAATCTGGAGGACGGTGGTACCACGTCGTGGGCGTTGATCACTGGGCGGTAACCGACGCGGAGCGCATCAGCCCAACCATCAACCGTCATCGTCGCCCGCGCGATGGCGACACGGTAATCGTCTGGGGCGAGGTTCGCGAGCAGTTCCTCATTGCCAGCTACGTTGGCTTCACAGACGGGACGCCCTGGTACTATCGCAGCCTGCTGCAGGCTGATGAGCTTGCGCCTGGCGTGCTGCCGTCAGTCTACGATGGACTGGAGGTGTGGGTACGCGATGTGCTCGACACCAGCGAGCGCTGGGGTCAGTCCTACGTACTGCCAGAAGGCGCCTCGCTCGATTCCGGCTTCGCAGGCCAGGAGGCGCTCGCGGCTGGTCAGCTCTTCACCAAGGGCGGCGTCAGAGTGAACCTGACAAAGGGCGTCTACATCAGGAATGACGGCCGCTACGCCAACATCCTGGGAGGAGAGCCGTTTGGGCCAGTGGGCCAGACCTACGAACAGGGCACCATCCGCGCGGTGGGTTACGCTGGACGACTGGCAGGCATGCAAAGCGAAGACGGCAGGTTCGTGGAGGTCAGCATAAACGAGCCGACGAGCATCGAGTTTGCAGACGGCAGCCCGGCCGACCTAGCCGAACTGTCTCCAGGACGCCGCATCGAAGCCATCGGACAGGCCTCTGGAACAAACAAGTTGCTGGCAGACAAGGTCACTATCGTCGGCACGACTGCCAGCGGCCCCGAGTACGCCGCGTACATCGCTGGCGTGAACGGTGACCTGTGGAGCGTGAGCCTGGATGGACTCGAGCGCCGCCAGATCACTCACCTCGCAGCCCCTGCTTCCGCTCGCGGCTTGGCCGAGGCCGCATTCTCCCCCGATGGGCAGCGCTTCGTCTTCGCACGCCAAAACAGAAGCCAGGCTACCCTCGTGCTGGGTGACTTGCAGAGCGGTGAACTGCGCGAGGTATTGACCGACGACGGGTGGCAGGAAACAGACCCGGCCTGGTCGCCCGAGGGCAGCCGCATCGTCTTCTGCCGCTATCGTTTGGAAGGCGCGCAGCGCATGGATGGAGGCTTGTGGCTGCTCAACTTGAGCACTGGTGCCACGAAGCGATTGCTCCCACCAGCGAGAGAGGGGTGGCTGACCGTTTCCCCACGCTGGTCACCCGATGGCAAACACATGGCCTTTGGGCAAGCCAAAGACATGGACGCCGGTGAACGGATGTCCAGGTTGTACGTGCTGTCATTGCCAGCCAGCAGTCGCTGGGTCCTTGCGTATCCCCTCGAGTGGCATTGGTCAGCAGACTCAACACAGTTGCTCTGCACGCGGCACACACCCTCCGAACGATGCGCCCGCCTTTGGATCGTGCAGCGAGATGGCAGCTCGGCTACCTGGCTGTCAGTGGCTGGCGTCCACGAGCACCATGGTCGCTGGTCGCCCGATGGTACGGCAATTGCCTTTCTATCGCGCCCTGAAGACAGCAGCGGACGCAGCCATCTGTGGATCATGCGCGCTGATGGCATGCGCCGTGTGCAACTCACAGATGATAGGTTGCCGGCCGCCAGCCTTGCATGGTCGGCAGACAGCGAGGCCCTTGTGTTCATGAAGGTGACAGCAGGCCGCGTGTACGATGGACTGTGGATCCTGGGACGGGATGGCTCAGGGCTGCGTGAACTGGCCGCCAACGCTGCCGGCCTGGTGAGCATATACCGCGCCCCTTGACAACCTGAAAACGTGAAAGGCGTCACTCCGCAGAAGATGGCGGCGTTGAACCTAGATTGCAGGTGTCGCGTAATAAGAGCGAGCAGCATGTTTGACTTTTGCTCTCAAGCACAGTGTCTTAATCGTATGTACACATATCCGCACCATCATCGGAGGGTCACATGAGCGATGCGCAGGCTATTGCCCACAAAGTAATTGACAATGTAGAGAAGGTGATCCTTGGCAAGCACGAGGCAGTCGAACTGACCGTCATCTGTCTGCTGTGCCAGGGACACCTGCTGATCGAGGACGTGCCTGGCGTGGGTAAGACAATGCTGGCCAAGGCCCTCGCCAGGTCTATTGGCTGTACATTCAAGCGCATACAGTTCACACCGGACTTGCTGCCAAGCGATGTGACTGGTGTCTCGGTCTTCAACGAGAAGACTCGCGAGTTCGAGTTCCGGCCCGGCCCTATCTTGTCGCAAATCGTCCTCACAGACGAGATTAACCGCGCTACACCAAAGACGCAGTCCGCACTGTTGGAGGCTATGGAGGAGCGCCAGGTAACGGTGGATGGCGTTACTCACCATACGCCCAGGCCGTTTCTGGTGATGGCCACGCAGAACCCGATTGAATACGAAGGAACCTTTCCATTACCTGAGGCACAACTCGACCGCTTCTTGATGCGCGTGAGCCTGGGGTACCCCGCACCTCAAGACGAAATCGCCATCATGGAGGCACAGCAGTACGTGCACCCCATCGAGAAAACTGAGCAGGTCATCTCCGCTGAAGAACTGCTGCAGGCACAGGAGGAAATCAAGGCGCTATACATTGATTCGCTGGTCAAAGAATACATCGTTGAGCTGGTCAATGCCAGCCGCAAGCATCCCGACGTCTACCTCGGAGCCAGCCCGCGCGGTTCGTTGGCTCTGTTCAGGACCTCGCAGGCGCGAACGGCACTCGACGGCCGGGACTATGTGACTCCAGATGACATCAAGGCGTTGGCCGAGGTGACGCTGGCTCACAGACTGATTATCGGCCCAGCCGCGCGTATCAAGAACGTAGACTCGCGTTACATCGTGGACGAACTCTTGCGCTCAGTGCCAGTACCTGGCACGAGGGTGCGCGCCCACGCCGCTGCTTCCAAAGACAGAGGATCTTGATGGCCGCTAGTCTCCCTGAGCCGTGTCGATAGGGATGTCGACCTCCCTTTGCACCGCCGAGCCCGCCGAGAACGCTGAGAAATCATAAAAGTCTCTGCGCCCTCTGCGAAGCGTCTCGCCGTCTCTTGGGCGAGGCTGCGTGCTCAGCGGTGAAGGAAATGTATCAGCACAAAGCAGGTGGACTACCCGATGGCCAGACTGGGGCAAAGAGATTATAGCGCACACTACGGAAGGTACAAGTGAAACGTAGCTGGATTGTCCTGCTGCTTCTAACTCTGGCACTGCTCGAAGCACTGGCCACCGGCCGGCGGCTGTTCTTCAACCTGACCTACCTGCTCGCTGCCATAATCGTGGTGTCGTACTTCTGGTCACGGGCGAACGTCAGCCACATACAGATTGTGCGGCAGACACGTTCACACCGCAGCCAGGTCGGCAACGTAGCCGTGGAGCGCTTTCTGGTGCGTAACACGAGCATCCTGCCCAAGCTATGGGTAGAAGTGCGCGACCACTCTGATCTGCCCGAACACCGTGCCAGTTGGGTAGTGAACGCACTCGGCGCGCATCGAACACGTGGCTGGGCAGTACGCACGCTGTGCCAGCGGCGGGGACGGTTCACACTGGGGCCCATCACGCTCATCAGCAGCGATCCCTTTGGGCTGTTCGAGCATCGCAAGCATCTTTCAGCGACAGCTTCTATCGTCGTCTATCCGTTGACAGTGAATTTGCCCTACTTTGCCCTGCCAAGTGGCGAACTCCCCGGAGGAGGAACCATGCGGCGGCGCACGCACTATGTCACGACAAATGTGTGCGGCGTTCGAGATTACTTCCCTGGTGACAGCTTCAACCGCATTCATTGGCCCTCCACCGCTCGCACTGGCCGACTTATCGTGAAGGAATTTGAGGTGGATCGCACTTCTGACGTATGGCTATTCCTGGACATGCAAGGAGCTGTGCAGGCCGACCGCTTATGGGAAGAACAGGTCTCCGAAACCCCCCCGCTGTGGCCAGGCCGCACTACTTTGGAGCCATCTACCGAAGAATACACAGTAGCCATCGCAGCCTCATTGGCCAATCACTTCCTGGCACGCAACAGGGCAGTGGGCCTCATCGCCTACGGTCAGAGGCGCGAAGTGCTGATACCCGACCGTGGTGAGCGCCAGTTGACCAAGATCATGGAGACCCTGGCAGTGATACGGGCCACGGGCGCCATTCCTATTGCGCAAATCATCGCCGCCGAAGGCAAGGGCATGGGGCGCAACATCTCAGCAATAGTCATTACCCCCTCAGATGACCTCAAGTGGGTAGACAGCCTGCGCGACTTGCGCCGACGAGGCATACGCGGGATAGGAGTAGTGTTGGACTCCTCGACCTTCGGTCACCAGGCAAGCACAAATGCTGTATTGGCTGCTCTGTCGCACAGTGGCATTCGCGCCTATCGAGTCTGCGAAGGCGACTCGCTCTCGGCAGCACTCAGCCGTACCGGCAACGTGATGAGCTGACCCCTGCCGGCAACCAAGCAGGTTTCCCTCTATCACGCACACGTGCCCCCGTGGATGAATCCGCAGCTGCAAACCAGCGCCCCATCGCCTGTAGTGCGCCGCAACAGGCACGCGCAACTTCTGGCGGAGTTCGGTCCCAAGCTACTGGCACAGGCTCTAAGCGGACGACAGTCCGCGTCGCATGCGAGGCACGTGGCTAACGAAGCGCGCTGACCCGAGACGGGGACTATCGTCCCCTTCGAGCATCTTTGCCGCCGAAAGTGCTCAGGGTGTTCTCTTCCTATGCCCTGAGTTGAGGGCGTGGTGGAACGAGCCATGGGGGCTCATCCACCAGAAACCTGCCCCAAATCTGACGTAGAGCCGATGTGGGGCTTCTGCTTTTTCGACGGATGAGGTATAATAGGCTAGCTTCATCACCTTCCCCATCCGTGGGACGGACTCTGCGATGGTTGAGAGTCTTACCCTTGGCAATCAAGTCTGCAGATGCCGATAAGAGCTATGATGCGCTGCCGGATGGTCGAGCAGGCACATGGATGGACGATTGCCTGGTGGAGATGCCCAAAAAGCGCTCACGGACTGGGCCACAGTAGTCAGAGAGAGTTGATAGAACTGCTACGCATCAACTCGACTTGGGAAGAGCACCTGACAGAGAAGAACCGTCTCTAAGGAGTAGCACAATGTGGGCTGTCTTGCCTTACCTGCTGCCACTAGGCATCGTCATCATAGCGAATCTGGGCGTGAAGCGCCCCCGCTGGCGGCTTTTGACCTACATCTCTCTGGGCCTGCTCAATGCGGTGATGCTCTTCATGGGTCTCCTGTTCCTGTCCGTACCATATCTGCTTCGCCTCAGTGGGAGGGCCCTATCGCCTGACCTGCAGAGCGTGAACATCAGCGGCCTCGGGCTGGCATTCGCCGTGACTGCGATTCTCAGCTTCGCCTGCCTGCCAGCGCCCTCACGTCGTATGTTGGCACGCTGCTTACCCATTGACCCCGGCTCTCCGGTACACACCACAGCCCTGATCCTGCTCGTCTATCTGGCCATAACCTCTGCAAGCCTGCTCATCAGCAGCCAGGATTTGATCAGCGCCAGCATAGAGATCGCTAGCGTTGAGCCGGGGACGGTTGTCTTGGGGCAAGCGGTTTTGCTTCTCTTTGCACTCGCTGGCGTAGGTCTGGGTACACGACGCAACGTGCGCCAGACGCTGGCACGCCTTAACCTGCGTGCGCTCACACTGCGTCACGTGGCAGTGGCCACCGTGATGGTCGGCGCTTTCCTGGCTATGGACTATGCAACAGCATTGATCTGGCATCAGTTGTGGCCAGCAAGCTATGAAAGCGTGATGGGATCGTCCCAGCAACTCTTCGCACGCTTCGCTTCCCCCCTGGGTGCACTGGTATTGGCCCTGTCCGCAGGGGTCGGCGAGGAGACTCTCTTCCGAGGAGCGCTGCAACCTCGATTCCGCGTTCCTCTAACCGCCGCCGTGTTCGCCCTGAGCCATGTGCAATACGCGCTTTCCCTTGCTATAGTGGAGATATTCATTGTCGGCCTGGTGCTGGGCTGGCTGCGTGAGAGAACGAACACCACGACCTGCATGGCCGTCCACGCTGGCTACAACTTCTTGGACATGCTGCTCATGCCGTACTTCCCATGAACGCACCACTACCATCTGACCACGCTGCCCTGCGAATAGTACTGTCCACCGTTCCCTCGCACTTGCCGTCTACGCCTTCCGTTTACCTTGTCTCCCGTTTACGCCTCTGGCGTAAAGACAAAGGCAGTGCGAAGCGTAGTCACGTTGAACAAGCAAGGCAAGGCAGAGTCTCGTCAAACAGGCAAGACAAGGTTTTGCCAACTGCTGGTCTGCCATGATAATTCTGGTGGGCAGCGACGCGGCAGGAACTTGAAATCACTGAGAGCGTGTCTGAAATTAGCCAGAGGGCCGCCTACGGCATACCGTCAGGCATGAAAATGTCATTGCGAGGTTTTCCATGACGCATCCGCGCCACTCATTGTGCAAGAACATCCGATCTGTCATTGCGACGAGCGCAGCGAGGACACTTGCACCTGCGCTGCAAGTGCAGGTGAGCAATCTCCACCTATGGCTGAGAGGGGATTGCTTCGCCCCACTCCGCTTCGCTTCGGGGACTCCCGTTGGTCGCTCCGCTCGCCCTGGGTCTTCCCCTGGGTCTTGGCCCCAGGGACAAAGGTGGCCCCAGGACCAAAAGCAATGACACGCGCGAAGGAGTTCTCTGACAGCCTCTGAGACCACTGAAGGCACTGAAATCACTGCTATGATTCCAACACTCAGTGATTTCAGCTAGATCACAGTCCGGTGAAGTATGAGAATGAAACGACTTCCAGAACTTGCTAAGAAACTGCGAAAACTGGGAGTCCGGCTGGGAGTCAAGAGCCTGTACTCTGCTGCCAAGGGCCAGGGCAAGATGCACTCGACGGGCATCGAGTCAGTGGTGCCGGGACAGGTAGTGGACACGCCACATGGACCTTGTTTCGTGCTAGAGACACGATACCGTCTGCATCACAGCCACGGTTGGTACCGGCTGTCAGCACTGTCCCCAGGCGAGCATCCTACGCCGTTGCTAGCTTCTCTGGCCCATGACGAACGCCTGGCTGCCCTGGACTTCAGTTCCGCCATCTTTTTCGACATCGAGACAACAGGGCTCGGCACAGGCGCTGGAATGTACGCCTTCATGGTTGGTTTCGGCACGTTCGAGGGAGACGAATTCTGCCTGCGCCAGTACTTCATGCGCGACTACAATGAAGAACAAGCGCTGCTCTACCTCCTCAGCAAGCAAATGCAGGACTTGACCCAGCCTGGTCAACCAGACTCCGCCTGGTGGGTCAGCTTCAACGGCCGCAACTTTGACTTGCCAATCTTGCAAGCGCGTTTCACCTGTGGACGCCAGGAGATGCCCCTGGCTCAGGCACCCCATCTGGATCTGCTGTACCCTGCCAGACGGCTGTGGCGGAAGCGCTTGGGGTCTTGCGCCCTATCCTCATTGGAGGCCGGTGTATTGGGTCTGACCCGTGAGTCGGACGTACCTGGCTGGCTGATCCCGGATGTGTACTTCCACTACCTGCGCTATGGCGAGGTTCAGCCGTTACGTCAAGTCTTTGTGCACAATGCCCTCGATGTTCTGTCCCTGGTCACCCTCAGTGCAAAGGTCAACACTATGCTGCGCCCTCCGTTTGGGGACGCAGTGGAGTACGCTGTGGATATGTACAGTCTGGGCGTGATATACGAATCGTGTGGTCAGCGAAATGACGCCCAACATGCCTATGAGCGGGCCCTGCAAGAGCGGCTGCCCCCCGCCCTAGGGGAGCAAGCCCTGCGCCGGCTGTCTTTCTTGTACAAGAGAACAGGACAGCTCGAACGGGCGGTGCGCATCTGGCAGACTCTGCGGGGTGAAAGCAAGGCTTATGCGTACGTGGAGTTGGCCAAGTACTATGAGCACCGCCAGCGTGATTGTCTTGCGGCGGCCAAGCTGGTCTCTGAAACACTGGCTTTGGACAGCCTGCCAGCCAAGGGCCAATGCTCGTCGCAAGAGCTCAAGTACCGACTAGCAAGGCTGAAAAGAAAGTTGGGGGAAGGAGGCCTGCCTATGCCCAATATCGAATCCTACTCTTTCGGCAAGATCTTGGTAGACGGCAAAACCTACACCTCGGACCTGATCATTCTGCCTGGCGGAGTGCGCCCTGGATGGTGGCGCAAGGAGGGGCATCGCCTGGACAGGGACGACCTGCAGGAAGTGCTGGAGGCCAGGCCCAGTGTGCTGGTCATCGGCACGGGCAACATGGGTCTCATGAAGGTGCCCCCAGAGACCTTGGAGCACCTGGCTGCTCACGGAATCCGCGCTGTGGTGGAGCCGACGGCGGCAGCGTGCCAGCGTTACAACGAACTGGCACAGACGGAGCAGGCTGCAGCGGCCCTGCACCTGACCTGCTGAGAATGCTCGTCCGCGAGATCACTTGCAAGTCAATCCTGACCAAGTCTGGCATCCCTGTTGTGGACTATGCCATCAATCCCTACGTGGGCTGTGAGCATGGGTGCGTGTACTGCTACGCCGTGTTCATGAAGCGTTTCACCGGGCACAGGGAAGAGTGGGGACAATTCGTTGACGTGAGAGTGAATGCGCCACAGGTGCTGGCCCGCCAGTTGAAGCGCGCCAGGCCTGGGAATGTCAGCCTGGGCACGGTCACGGACGTCTACCAGCCCCTGGAGCGCAGGTTCAAACTGACGCGAGATTGCCTGCAGGCCCTAGCCCTCTACGATGACTTTCCAACGACCGTGGTGACCAAGAGCGCACTCGTGCTGCGTGACCTCGACGTGCTATGTGAGATGAAGGATGTTGAGGTTGCCTTTACTATCACCACCCTCGATGAATCAGTGCGGCGCGTTTTCGCGCCGCACTCCTCGCCTGTTCCGCGCCGGATTGAAGCATTGGCTCGCCTCCACGAAGCAGGCATTCGCACCTGGGTCTTCTTCGGTCCGGCGCTGCCCGTCTTCTCCGACAGTGAAAAAGCAATAGACGCCATATTCGCAACGCTCGCTCAGGTCGGCGTGTCCTACATCCTGGTGGACACACTCAACCTGAAAGGCTCTCTGTGGAAGCGGCTTCGTCGCGCCCTGGAGAGCAACTACCCGCAGGTGGTCGAACAGTACCGCCTGATCCTGCACGACCGTCGCGAGTACGCCACAACGCTTGCTGAGCGGGTTGCCCGCGCCGCCGAACGCCATCACGTGCTATGCAAGCTGGCTTTTTGAAGAAAAACATATCGTCCCCCTATTGGATGCTCCTGAAGAGGATATCGCTTTCTAAACGCAGAGCTCGCTGAGAAGTCCAAGAAGGCTGTGCGACCTCTGTATCTCTTGGCACCTCTGGTGCCCGAGAGGGTGCGTGCTCGGCGGTGACTATGCTGAATCGCAGGGCGGCCTTTGTATCCAGCTCTTTATGTTTATCAACACCCCAAATTGGGTCTACGACTGCCAACCGCGAGCTCCACGCCCGCCGGATCGAGGTCACGGCCAAGGAGATTGATCCGCTGGTGCACGAGTTGCGACCAACGGGAGCCCTGCAGGCGACTGTCCTGCCTGCACCTGGGCTGCAGGCACAGGTGAGCGAAGCCGAAGGGAAGCCGGAGCGGAATGCGGGCTGCCAGAGGAGGAGATTGCGATTGTGGCAGGGCTGTCTGTCAGCGTGCGCATTCGGCGAAGCCCCGTCCCGTCAGGCGCCGTTCGTCGCTCGCGACGCCGTTCGCCCCGCAGGGGCGCGAAGACACCCTGACGGGGAAGATGCTACGCGAGGATGAACGATCACAGCAGGGCCCTTTGGCGGTTGATGGACAGATGACTGGCAGCGCTATCCGCTTATCCAATTCCCATCCGCTGCCGGTTATCGGCGGGTTCGCCGATTTGACAAGAACCCCTGCCCTGGCTATACTATCCGTGCTATTCTGTAAGGAGGTGAAGGGAATGACACGCGCCAGTGCGAACCCCAAGGGCATAGCTCGCATCGCCACGCTGGCGTAGTGCGTCCATTCACCACCTGACCAGGCAAGACTTACCGTCCGTGGGCGCACCCCGAGCCCACGGATTTCTGTGTTTAGAGGAGTTGTCTCAGCCGCCGTGGGCTGTGCCCCACGGCTTTTTCTTTGTATCGGGATCTTCCCGGAGATTCGCTCCTACCAGCGGCCGCGACGCAGCACTACCTGCTTCTCTGCTGGAGCTTCAACCTGCCGGAGGATGGAAAGGGCACAACATGGCAAGACCATCGCATGACATCAAGGCTCTCATCTTCGATTTTGGAGGCGTCTTGATGCGCACAGAATCTCAAGAGCCCCGTGAGCGGCTGGCCAGACAGGTAGGCCTCTCACGCCAGGAGCTCTACGAGGTTGTTTTCAACAGCGAGGAGAGCCGCCTGGCGCAGCTCGGCCGCATGTCCTCACAAGAGCGCTGGCAACGGGTCGGCCAGGTATTGGGGCTTGACTCGACAGAGAAGCTCTTGGCTTTCCGTCGCGAATTCTACGCGGGTGATGTGCTGGACACCGAGTTGATCAAGTATGTCCAGCGCGCGCGGGGGCGCTGCAAGACAGCCCTGCTCAGCAATGCTTCGGCCAGGTTTGCCAAACTTCTCCATACCAAGTTCGGCGTGGGCCAATGCTTTGACGTGATCATTGTCTCGGCGCTGGTCGGTATGATGAAGCCGGATCCGGCCATCTACCGCCTGGCCCTGAACCAGGTGCAGGTCGCCCCACACGAGGCAGTCCTTGTGGACGATACGCGGGTGAACGTGGAAGCGGCGGCAGCCATAGGCATACATGCCATCCACTTCACCACGCGCGATGCACTGATGGCCGAACTAGACGCCCTCCTGGGAGAAGCACCACAGACACAAGGAGCATACAAATGACGGCCCTGACAATCCGCAATTATCAGAACGACGATTTGTTAGCACTGGTGGAACTGATCAACGCCGCCGACAAAGTGGATGATGCAGGCTTTGCCACGACCGTGGAAGCCCTTGCGCACCGCTTGGCGGCACCTGACATCAGGGCAACAGATAATGTCTTCCTGGCGGAACTCGATGGCCACCTGGTAGGCTACATCGGCCTCCAGATGAAGCACCACGACACGTACGACCGTGTCGTTATTAGGCTTGGCATCGTGCATCCGAACTGGCGGCGGCAGGGCATTGGCACGGCGTTGATGAAGCATGCGGAACAGCGAGCACGAGCCCTGAGAGGCAATAGGCCGCTCCGTCTTAGCATGACGGCTCGTGGACCAGTGTCTGGAGCCAACGAACTAGCGTCGTCACTGGACATGCGGCCGGTGCGCCATTTCTTCTGGATGGAGTGCCATGATCTAAGACACTTGCCACAACCTGCTTTCCCCGACGGCATCCAACTGCACACCTACGTGGTAGGCCAAGATGAAGAAGCTTTCGTGGCCGCGCACAATGAGGCATTCAGCGATTATTGGGGCTTTGTGCCGCACACGTTGGAATCAGAGATACACTGGCAAAGTGCGCCCGGCTTCCGAGCGGAGGACACTCTGCTGGCTGTGGACCAGGATGGACGCATTGCTGGATTCTGCGCCGTCTTTTTCCCAGAGCCAAAGGGGCACTTGCCAGAAGGCACTTCGCCTATCGTGGAGATGTTAGCTGTATGTCCCGCCTATCGGCGTCGCGGGATGGGCCGCGCACTTTTGCTGGCCGGCATGCGGCGCATTCGTGAAGAAGGGTTCGGCGAGGCCGACCTGGGTGTGGATGCAGAGAACCCTAACCAGGCCCTCAGACTCTACGAATCCGTAGGGTTCGTGATCAAAGCTCGTAACACAACGTATCGTAAGAAACTGCTCTGAACCGACATCTAGTATCGGAAGGAACTGTACGAGGAACTGGGATCATGCTCAAGGTCAGCAACATCAGCAAACGGTACGGCGACGAACTGATACTGGACACTGTTTCGTTCACTGTCAACGCCGGCGAGCGAGTCGGCCTGATTGGCCCCAATGGCTGTGGCAAGACCACCCTATTCGAAATCATCGCCGGGCGGCAGCCGGCCGATGCGGGCAGCGTGAGCTTCACCGTGCCAAACGTCCGTCTGGGCTACCTCGAGCAGGCACTGACCTACGCTTCCGGACAGACCGTGGATCAGGTCATCAACGAAGCACAGGGAGCACTGGCCGAGGCCCAGCGGCGCATGGAAGAACTGAGCGCACAACTGGCTCACGCGCCAGCCGGGGAAGTCCAGCGCCTGCTGACCGAGTACTCAGAGGCACAGTCCCAGTTCGAGGCCCTTGGCGGATACGAAGTGACACATCGTATGCAGGCTGTATTGGATGGACTGGGCCTTTGCGATGTCGAGGCAGACACAGCGGTAGAGCTGCTCAGCGGCGGCCAGAAGACACTCCTGGGACTGGCCTCTCTCCTCTTGCGCGACCCGCACCTGCTGTTGCTGGACGAACCGACCAACCACCTGGACATCACCGCTTTACAGTGGCTGGAAGGCTACCTGCAACGATTCCAGGGGGCCGTTATCATCGTCTCCCACGACCGCACCCTCCTCGACCACACTGTGCAGACTATCCTGGAGATTGACCCCCTGACACACAAACTGAGAGCGTTCCCTGGCAACTACAGCGCCTATGCCGAGACGGTGGAGCGCGAGCGCAAGCAGCAGGAGCAGGCCTACCGTAAGCAGCAGGAGCACATCGCCCGCGTGCGCGGCGAGCTGCGCAAGGTTAAAGGCCACGCCAGACGCATCGAAGGTGAGAGCCTACACTATCACTACCGCAAGCGGGCCAAGAAAGTAGCACGGGCAGCCATCGTGCGTGAGAGGCGTCTGCAGCGCATGTTGGACTCGGAAGAAAGGGTGGAGAAGCCAGCCCTGACCTGGAAGATGAAGCTGAGCTTTGCAGAAACGCCTGTCAGCGGGCGAGATGTGCTCAGGCTCGAGAACCTGGGTCACAGCTTTGACGGGCGTTTTCTCTTTCGTGGCGTGAACCTGCTGCTGCGCCGTGGGGAGCGGGTGGCCCTGGTGGGGGCCAATGGCAGCGGCAAGACAACCCTGCTCAAGACCATCACGGGAGAGCACACGCCTTCCCAGGGACGTGTGCAATTGGGGGCCAACGTGCACCTGGGCTACTACACTCAGGAGCAAGAGGGGCTGAACGACTCAGCGACGCCCTTTGAAGAGATCCGTGCCGTGGGAGCCCTCTCCGAGACGCAGCTACGCAGCTTTCTGCACCATTTCTTGTTCGCTGGCGACGACGTATTCGTGCCAGTGCGCAGCCTGAGCTACGACGAACGAGCTCGCCTGGCCCTGGCCAAGCTGGTCCTCGGTGGCTGCAACTTGCTGCTCCTCGACGAGCCCATCAACCACCTGGACATCCCCTCACGGCAGAGCTTTGAGCATGCCCTAAGCGCCTTCACAGGCACCGTGCTGATCGTGGTGCATGACCGCCACTTTGTCTCGCGCTACGCCAGCGCACTGTGGGCCATTCAGAATGGCACCATCAAGCGTTATCTTGACCTGGAGGAACTGGCGAGG
>Ga0315543_1001609_pt1 | contig 23841 bp, 17 predicted proteins | sample SalMarSW160210MG_2_FD_203098 | JGI IMG/M metagenome (GOLD analysis project Ga0315543, IMG submission 203098) | Salt marsh sediment microbial communities from the Plum Island Ecosystem LTER, Massachusetts, United States - Salt Marsh Sediment SW1601-210 ... | reverse complement strand
CACCGGATCCACGGTGAAGCGGTCCCGAGAATGGTCGACGTTGGCCGTCGGGTACGCCGCTACCACGCCCCCCCGGCCGTCACCGGCGAGCAGCCCGCACGCCTCCTCCGGGTAGCACCTCCGGCAGTGATCGAAGATCACCCGGCGAACCTTGTCGGGTATCACCACGCACTCCTCCGCTCCGAGCATGCAACGCGCCTCGGCAGCGTGGGCGGGATCGACGACGACCCGGACTCCGTACCAGGCGAAGAATCCCGGGTTGAGGCCGCCCTCGTCGTCGGCGTGAATCGTCGCCCGGATGCCTGCGGAGGAGAGCAGGGCGCGAGCGACCTCTGCGTCGCCCCGCGTGAGATAGATCCCCACGGTCACCGGATCATCGTCACCCATGACCGCACGCTACCTGGAACGCGACGACGCGCCGGGCGAACCCGGCGCGTCGTTCGGTCGCCGTCAGATCACGGGCAGGCACCATCCCAGTTGGCGTCCAGCGGCGTCAGGAACGCATCCACCGTAGCCGAGCCGGTGAGCCCGGCATTCCCGCAGAGCCGCGTATCGGGCGCCAGCAACGAGGTCAGTGCCACGATCCCGTCGCTGATGGCGCCACTCAGCATGTTGCCGTTGAGCTTCAGGCTCGTCAGGTTGACGAGGTTGTTGAAGGACGCCGGGATCCCACCGGTGAGCGAGTTGCGCGCCAGGCGCAGCCGCTCGAGAGTGGTCACGCTCCCCAGCTCAGTCGGGAGCGTCCCGTCGAGGGCGTTGTCGTCGGCCTCGAAGTTCTCCAGGCTCGACATTCCCCCCATCGCTGCCGGGATGGCACCTGACAGGCCGGCGTTGTTGAGGTACAGGCCGCGCAACTCCGAGAGCGACCCCAGCACAGCCGGGATCCCACCGGTGAGCGAGTTCCCCGACAGGTTGAGGTACTCGAGCGCCACCAGGTCCTGGAGGTCATCCGGGATGGGCCCACTGAGCCAGTTGCCGTGGAGATCGAGATACGTCACGTGTAGCTGCGACGGCGCCTGGTCGCAGTAGGTCACCCCGTACCAGGCCCCACCACACGGGTTCGCCTCCAGCAGCCAGCCGTCGTTGTTTTTCCAGTTCGGGCCGTCGGTGGCGTCGTAGAGGGCCACGAGCGCCTCGCACTCGCTCGGCTGGATGCCGGCCACGCCATCACAGTTGAAGGCGATGTGGATGGCGAGCACCTTCGTCGCGGTGCGATCCTCGTCGTCGGTGACCATCACCGTGAACGAGAAGTCACCCGCCAGGTCCGGTGTGCCCGTGATCACTCCGGTGCTCTCGGTCAATCCCAAGCCATCCGGCAGAGGATTGGAGCCGTCGTTCAGACCCCACGTGTACGGCGTGGTCCCGCCACTGGCCGCCAGCGCTTGCGAGTAAGCGACACCGGTGGTGCCGTCGGGGAGCGTCGCCGTCGTGATCGAGAGTGGTTCGGCCACCACGATCGTGAATTCCCTGTCGGCCGTGGCCGCCAGGGCGTCGGTGACCTCGACCTTGAACGTGAAGTCTCCGGCCGCGGTCGGCGTGCCGCTGATGGTGCCGTCGGCCGCCAGCGGATCCAACCCGGTGGGGAGAGATCCGACGGACACGGCCCACGTGTACGGGGCCACGCCGCCTGCCGCCGCCAGCGCCGCGTTGTAGGCCTCACCCACCGTGCCGGCATCGAGTGACACCGTCGTCACCGCCACCTCGGATCCGACGGTGATGATCGTCAACGACGCGCTCGCACTCCGACCGTCCACATCCTCCACCTCGACTACGAAGTCCGAGGTGCCGGCGGTCGTGGGCGTCCCCGAGATCTCGCCGTCAGAAGCCAGCGAGAGGCCACCGGGCAAGGGATCGGAGCTTCCAGCGAGACTCCAGGTATACGGAGCGAGACCGCCGGTCGCGCTCAGCGACTCGGAGTACGCTGCGCCGACCGTTGCCGTCGGAAGGTCGCTCGTCGCCACGACGAGCGAGTTGACCACGGTCAACGACAGGTCGGCGTCGGCCTCCACACCTCTGGCGTCGATCAGGTTCACGGTGAAGTCGACCGTGCCCGCGAACGACGGGATCCCGCTGAGGGTCCCGTCGAGGTTGAGGAGCATGCCGGAAGGCACGTCGCCGGAGGAAATCGTCCACACGTAGGGGGCAAGCCCGCCCACGGCGGTGAGCGTACGCGAGTACTCGACGCCCACGGTGGCCGACGGCAGACTCGTGGTCGTGATCCTGGGCCGGTTGCCGATCGCCCGCTTCAGGAACGCAGCCATCTGACCGCGCGTCACCGAGTCGTTCGGGCAGAACCGCGTGTTCTCCGGCGGGTTACAACCCCTGGTGATCCCGGCCGCCGCCAGCTTCATGATGTCGGCCTCGAAGATCGAGTCGTCGTCATCGACGAAATCCGTCGCGCCCGCGGTATCGGTGAGACCCAGCGCCCTCACCAAGAACGCCGCCATCTGACCGCGCGTCACCGACTGGTTAGGGCAGAACCGCGTGTTCTCCGGCGGGTTACAACCCCTGGTGATCCCGGCCGCCGCCAGCTTCATGATGTCGGCCTCGAAGATCGAGTCGTCGTCATCGACGAAATCCGTCGCGCCCGCGGTGTCGGTGAGACCCAGCGCCCTCACCAAGAACGCCGCCATCTGACCACGCGTCACCGCCTGCTCCGGACAGTACCGATCGTTGGCCGGCGGGTTGCACCCGCGGGTGATGCCTTGATCGGACAGCCAAGCGATGTCCGCCTCGAAGACGTACCCGTCCGGGACGTCGACGAAGTCCGTTGCCGCCAGCGCGGTGGTCGATCCGATGACGACCAGAGCGGCCACCATTGCGTACGCGAGCAGGACGCTTCCTGCCTTCCTGACCCTGAGCATGTGCCCCCGCTTTCGTGCTGCGCGGAGAGCGCGCATCGCCCCCCACAACCTTGCGTCAAATGTATCAGTGCCTGGACACTCGGTGGTCTCGACCGCCGAGGAACAGGCTACCCGGTGACCAGCAGCAGGCCGCTCGACGAGCCGCCGCCGCCCGGAATCGGGCGGTGGGGCACCGCACCCTAGACTCGCTGCACCGTGATGAGGCGCCTCAGAATCGCACAGGTACTGGCGGCGACATTCGTCGCCCTGATGCTGAGCCCTGCTGCAGCGCTCGCAGCCGGAGAAGACATCCACGGCCAGCTCGAGGCCATCGACGGGCAGCAGCGGGTACCCGTGCCCGGCGTGACCATCGTCGTCGAGCAGGACGGAAGGGAGATCGGGGTCGCGGTCAGCGACTCGGCCGGCATGTGGGTTGTGCCCGTCCCGGAGGCAGGGACCTACCAGGTCAGGCTCGTCGTGGACACCCTTCCCGACGGCGTGGCCCTCACCGTCCCCGGCCACGAGGTGCTGCCCGACGTCCTCGTCCGCTCCAGTCAGGCGAAGGCGATCCGCTTCCAACTCGGCCCCGGGGTCTCATCAGGGGTCGGCGACCTCGACCGTTTCCTCGATCTCGTCATCATCGGCCTCAAGCTAGGCGCCATCATCGCGCTTTGCTCGATCGGGCTGTCCCTGATCTTCGGGGTGACCGGTCTCGTCAACTTCGCTCACGGCGAGATGGTCACGCTGGGAGCCGTCCTCGCCTACTTCCTCCACGCTTCCCCGCTCGGGCCCGAATGGCCGCTGCTCGTCGCAGCCGTTCCCGCCGTGCTGATCGGCGCCGCCATCGGCGGTATCCAAGAACTGGGGTTGTGGGGACCACTGCGAAGACACCCGACCGGCCTGATCGCCATGCTCGTGATCTCGATCGGACTGTCATTCGCCCTGCGCAATCTCATCCTGATCGTGTTCCGGGGAGAGCCACGCCCCTACATCGACTACGCGGTCCAGCAGAAGTGGGAGTTCCTCGGGATCTCGATGGTGCCCAAGAACATCGTCATCATCCTCGCCTCGGCCGCCATCCTCGGCGTCGTCGGGCTCTTCCTCCAGCGCACCAAGCTCGGGACGGCGATGCGCGCCGTCGCCGACAACAAAGACCTCGCCGAATCGTCGGGCATCAACGTCAACGCCGTGATCCTGACCACGTGGATCATGGGCTCCGGCCTGGCAGCCGCCGGCGGGATCTTCTACGGAGTCTCCGAGCAGATCCAGTTCGACATGGGATTCAAGATGCTTCTGCTCATCTTCGCCGCGGTCGTGCTCGGCGGCTTGGGCACCGCCTTCGGAGCGATGGTGGGAAGCTTCATCATCGGGCTCCTCGTCGAAGTCAGCACTTTCTGGGTGGACAATGAGTTCAAGACCGCCATCGCCCTCGGCGTCCTGGTGGTCATGCTGCTGATTCGGCCCCAAGGCCTCCTCGGGAGCAAGGAGAGAATCGGCTGATGGACTTTGGGGGCATCCTCGTAGACGCGCTGCGGGCCGCCGTCGGCCCGGTGGCGGCCGCCTATGCCCTGTCGGCGATCGGCCTCAACCTCCAGTTCGGCTACACCGGCCTGCTCAACTTCGGTCACGTGGGGTTCATGCTCGCCGGGGCGTACGGAGCCGCCATCACCGTCGAATTCGGGGGCTCCCTGTGGCTCGGTATCCCGATCGGCATCGCAGCCGGCGTGTTGCTCGGGCTCCTGCTCGGCTTCCCCACCTTGCGTTTGCGGGCCGACTACCTGGCCATCGTCACGATCAGCGCCGCCGAGATCCTCCGCCTCATCGTACGATCCACCTGGGCTCATCCGGTCACACGGAGCGTCTTCGGCATCCGGGCCTTCGCCGACGAGTTCTTCGACATGAATCCCCTCGACGTCGGAGCGTCGTACGGCTGGGGCGACTTTCGTTTCAGCGGACGGCAGCTCTGGGTGATCCTCGTGAGCTGGTCGGTCGTCGCCATCGCCGGATTCCTGCTCTACCGCATGATCCGAAGCCCGTGGGGACGGGTGATTCGCGCCATCCGGGAGGACGAATACGCCGCCCGCAGTCTCGGCAAGCACGTCTTCAGCTACAAGCTCCAGTCGCTCATGCTCGGCGGCGGGTTGGCGGGACTGTCGGGAATCCTGCTCGCCATCGAGCAGCAGAGCGTGTTTCCGGACACCTGGCAGCCCAAGATCACGTTCTTCCTCTACGTGATCGTGATCCTGGGCGGGGCCGGAACCATCATCGGGCCCATCGTCGGGGCCATCGTGTTCCAGTTCCTCTTCTTCTTCTTCGACCGATTCATGACTAGTGCCCAGCTCGAGGGCTGGTTCGGCAACGTGCTCGACGCCACCGGTGCCGCCCAGGTGAAGCTTGTCTTGGTGGGAGTCGGGTTGATGACCCTGATGGCCGTGAGGCCCGAGGGCATCTTCGGCCATCGGGAGGAGTTGCTGATCGATGAGCGCTGAGTCACGCGTGTCCGGGATCGATCCCACCCCCGGCGTTCCCAAGCCCGATGCCATCCTGATCGTCGACAACGTGCGCCGTGCCTTCGGCGGTCTCCAGGCGGTCGACGTGGCTCATGTCGAGATCCAGCGCAACACCATCACCTCGCTCATCGGACCCAACGGCGCCGGTAAGACCACGTTGTTCAATCTCCTCACCGGTTTCGACAAGGTCGACAACGGGCATTGGCATCTCAACGGGGGCGCCCTGGTGGGAATCCCGGCGCACCAGGTGGCTCGCAAGGGGATGGTGCGCACCTTCCAGCTCACCCGCTCGCTGGCCCGCCTCACGGTCATCGAGAACATGCTCGTCGCCGCCAAGGACCAGCGAGGCGAGTCGATCATGGGGGCTATCTTCGGAGGCTGGCGCTCCACCGAGGACGACAACGAGATCCGCGCCCGTGAGTTGCTGGACCGCTTCGACCTGGGCCACATGGAGAACGAGTATGCGGGCAGCCTGTCCGGAGGCCAGCGCAAGCTGCTCGAGATGGCACGGGCATTGATGGTGGAGCCCGAGATCATCATGCTCGACGAGCCCATGGCCGGGGTGAGCCCGGTGCTGACCCAGTCGCTGCTGCGCCACATCACCGGTCTGCGGGACGCCGGGAAGACGGTGGTGTTCATCGAGCATGACATGGACGTCGTCCAGGAGATCAGCGACTGGGTCGTCGTCCTCAGCGAGGGCGCCGTGATCGCCGAGGGACCACCCACGCACATCGCCGCCAACCCAAAGGTCATCGACGCCTATCTCGGCGCCCACCATGGAGAAGTCCCATGAACACGTCGGCGGCCATGCTCGTGGCGCAGGACGTCGTCGCCGGCTACGTCCCGGGCGTCGACATCCTCACCGGCGTCCAGCTCACGCTCAACGAAGGCGAGCTGGTGGGCATCATCGGACCCAACGGCGCCGGCAAGTCCACGTTTGTCAAGGCGTTGTTCGGCCTGGTGCGGGTGCGTCGGGGTCACGTCACGCTGCGCAGCGACGACATCACCAATCTCGCCGCCCATTCCCTCGTTGCCAAGGGCGTCGGTTACGTGCCGCAACGGGGCAACGTGTTCCAGTCGCTCACGGTCGAGGAGAACCTGAGAATGGGCCTGTACCTGCGGCCCAGGTCGTGGCACGAGCGATTCGCCGACGTTGCCCGCCTCTTCCCCATCCTGGCCGACCGTCGTCATCAGCGCGCCGGTCTCCTCTCCGGCGGGGAACGCCAGATACTGGCGATGGGAAGAGCGCTGATGATGGAGCCCTCGGTGCTCCTCCTCGACGAGCCGTCCGCCGGTCTCTCTCCGGGAAACCAGGACATGGTGTTCGCCCGGGTTCGCCAGATTTGTGACTCCGGAGTATCGATCATCATGGTCGAGCAAAACGCCCGTCGTTGCCTTCAGATCTGCGACCGCGCCTACGTGCTCGATCAAGGAAGCAACGCCTACACCGGCCCCGGACACGACCTCCTCCACGATCCGAGGGTGGTCAGCCTCTACCTCGGAACGCTTGGACGAGCGCAGTAGGACGCCGCTCGCTGACACCCGCACGGAAAGGGGCCCGGAATGCCGGGCCCCTTCCAATCTGCAAGCGCTCCTGTTACAGGAGGCACATCCCCTGTCTCAGGAGACCTATCTCCTGTCTCAGGAGACCTATCTCCTGTCTCAGGAGACCTATCTCCTGTCTCAGGAGACCACGACCTGTTCGAGCGTCTGCGGCGTCCCCTCGGCGTCGTACTCGTACACGTCGTACACGCCCACGCCCGGCTCGCCGGCCTCACCGAACTCGATCGGGCCGGAGGCCCCGTCGTAGTCGATGTCCTCGCCGGCCGCCACCAGCTCGTGGCACTCGGCGTAGGTCGAGCACTTCGTGCCGCCCGAGGTGACCCCGATGAGCTCGTTCACCCACACCGACGCGTCGTCCGTGCCGGCGACCTCACTCGCCAGAACCATCGTCATCAGGCAGTCGTACTTCTGCGCCGAGAAGATGGTGGGCGTGCCCGGGGCGAACGCCTGGAGCCGGTCACCGAAGGTGGCCTCACCGCTGGCCGGAGCCGCCGATGGCGCCGTGCCGCGGATCCCTTCGAGCACTGCGGGGTTGTCCGGATCGACGTCCTCGGCGTTGACCGAGTCCTTGAAACCGTCGGTGGCGTAGATCGGCACGTCTGCGGGACCGATCCCGGCCTCGATCATCGCCTGGAGCAACGGCCCGCCCTCGGCGAAGGTGACGATGGCGATGCCGTCGACACCCGCCGCGACCACCGCCTGCGCCTCGGCGTCGAAGGAGGTGGCGTTCGGATCGTAGGGAACCTGGGCAGCCACCGTGACACCGCTGGCTTCGAGAGCCTCGGTGAGCACGTCGTTGAACCCTGCGCCGTACTCCTCGTTGCGATAGATGATCGCGGCGCTGCTCACACCATCGGCGACCATGACGTCGGCCAAGGCGGGCCCCTGGAGCACGTCGGACGGAGCGGTGCGGAAGTAGTAGCCGCCGTCGTCGTAGGTGGTGAGACTGGCACCGGTGTTGGAGCCGGAGCACATCACGACCTCGCTGCCGGTGACCTTGTCGATCACGGCCAGCGTCTGCGTCGTCCCGGCGGCGCCGATGATGGCGTCGACGCCATCGCTCAGCAACTGATCGGCCGCTTCGGAGGCGATCGTGGGATCGGTGCCGGAGTCAGCCGGAACGAGGGTCACCGACCCGCCGGCCGCCGCGATCTCCTCGGCCCCCATCTCGATCGGCTTCAGGAGCGCATCGATGATGGCGGCGAGACCGCCGGTTTGCGGCAGCAGGTAGCCGATCTTGAGTTCGCCGTCCGAGGCGGTGCCCGCATCGGCGGTCGTGGTGGTCTCGGCGGCCGTCGTGGTGGTCTCGGCGGCCGTCGTGGTGGTCTCGGCGGCCGTCGTCGTCGTGTCTTCCGAATCACCGCACGCCGCGGCGAGCAGAGTCAACACCAGGACGAGGACCGCGACAGGAAGCCTTCTGCTCATCGCTTCCCCTTTCTGAATTCCGTCATTTGGCAGCCTCGGCGCCCCACCGAGGATTGCAGCGAGGATAGCCCGATAGAACCGACCGGCAATCTCGACAGGGCCGGAGGCGCCAAGAGTCGGCGACGCCCGCCACGAGAGGCACCCTCTCCAGGCGCGTGAAGACCCGGAGATGCTTCGGCGGTGCCGCCGCAAGAGGACCAGCTTGCGGATCTCCGGGTCCCGGTGGTCCGAGTGGGAGTCGCCACCTGCCTCGCTTGCGAGGGAGCGTACTGCCTCGCTTGCGAGGGAGCGACCTCTCCGATCGTCAGTCAGTGGAATGAACGCTCAGCGCTCGGCCACCTCCAGGGTCCTGCAAGAACTCTCACTCAATGTGGACCACCTCCTTTCCCTGGTAGCGACGATTCTGCCACACGATCTGTATCGTGGGGAGCGTTTCCTCGACCGTCTGCAGCGGGCGGTTGCAATACGGGAAAGGTGGAAGCATGAAGAACTCTCGGGCCAGATACCTCGCCGTGGCCGCGGTGGTGGCCTTGGCCGTCGCCGCGTGCGGTGGATCCGACCCTGCCGAGGAACTCGCCGAGCAGATCGCCGAGCAGGCAGGTGGGGACGTGGCCGACATCGACATCGACGCGGCCGACGGGTCCATGGCCATCGACATCAACGACGATGATGGTGACGGCAGCGTCTCCATCGACACGGACAACGACGGCTCCGTGGCGATCGAGATCGAGGACGATGACGGCGGCGGCACGCTGATCATCGGTGGCGGTGAGGTGCCGGAAGGATTCCCGATCCCCGTGCTAGAAGGCGGACAAGTCGTATCCTCGTTGGTCGCCTCGAGCGACGAAGGCTCCGGCGGCGTGGTATCGGTCGAGTATCCGGCCGGCACCTTCGACGCCCTGGTGTCGTCCTATCAGAGCTGGATCGACGATCAAGGCCTCGATGTCTCTCGGATGGACATGACCACTGACGAGGGAAAGACCGTGCAATTCTTCGGAACCGGAGAGGACGGCGGCAGCGTGATGATCATCATCGGCGAGACCGGGGACGGCGTCGTGGTCGCGTTGACGGCCGGCGACTAGATCCGACGGACCGCAGCGGGGGCGACGGCGACAGGCTGACGACACTCGCCGGCTCGTCGCCGCCCCAGAGCACTTCGTCGTGGTTCGATCGGCTCTAGAGTCGACCCGTCGAGTCAACCCCCGGGGGGCAACGCAGTGCGAAGACCGGCGACCCTGCTCGCCGTCACCGCGGTGGTGTGGAGCAGCCTGAGCGGCCTCGCCGCCGGAAGCGAGCCGAGCCAAACCGCGCCTTCACCCCAGGTGGCGACCGACATCGTGCCCAGCTCGCCGGTCGAGCCACCCGACGCTCCCGCTGACCCTTCCCGCGCCTCTGCCGCGCTTCGCGCTCCCCTCGACGGCGATCCGCTCGGCCTCGTCGCCTATCCGCACGATGCACGCCGCTATTCGCTGACGACCGACCACTTCGGCGTGTACGTGTGCACCTGGCCCGGCGCCGACGGTGACGTGAGCCTGGCCGCGGCCACGGCCCTGCTCAACAGTGAGGTCACACCGTACTTCACAGGCCTCTCCGGCGGCGCATACCAGCCGACCTTCATCGCCCGCAAGGTGATCATCCTCGACGCCAACCCGGGCTCGGACCTGCAGGAGTGTGCCGACGAGGTCCTCTCGAGCGCCGAGCCGGACACCACTGACAACGCGGCGTTCGCCGTCATGGACAACCGGTACAACGGTGGGCTCGCCACCTCGGGCATGTCCTGCTACGGCAACTGCACCGACATCCCCAGCACCTCTTTTCCCGAGAACCAACGCTGGGCCGTCGTCGACGGCCGGTCGGTGACCCCGCTGGCGAGCCCGCCTCTCCCTTCTCATCTCACGACCTCTGTCCACGAGATCGGCCACACCCTCACCTGGCCGCACTCCTACTCCGGGGTGACAGCCTCCCAGTACGACAACCCCGTCGACGTGATGAGCGCCAACAGCACCGCCGACGGAACGGGGCGGGCCGACGATCCCTACGCGACGATTGCTTTCAACCGTTACCGGTCCGGGTGGATCGATCCCGGCGACGTCGTCACATACCGAGGCGGTACTCTCGAGCTGACGATCGCACCCGTGGGCGTCGTGGGGACTCAGATGGTCGTGCTTCCGACCGACGACCCCCTGGCCTTCCTCACACTCGACGCTCGGATCGGCTCAGCGATGGACGCAATCCCCGAGGCGTTCGAAGGTGTCACCGCCCACTTCATCGTGCAGATCTGCGACGGGGAAGTGTGCTCCGGCACCGAGTCGGCCGCCACCATGTACCCCCCATGGCCCAATAGCCTCGAGCACGTGACGGCGACCGGACAGCAAGCTGTGTTCGACCTCGACTTGGAGAAGCCCCTGATCGCGCAGGGAACGACGATGACGGTGCTGAGCGAGAACGTGGCGGGCTTTCAGATCCGCCTCGTCGGCTTCGACGACATCGGCGACTCGATCTTCGCACACGACATCATCTGGCTGGCGACTGCCGGCATCACCAAGGGCTGCGGCGCCACCGGCTACTGCCCCGACGACCCGGTGACTCGCGGCCAGATGGCGGCCTTCCTGGTGCGCTCCCTCGACCTCACCGTTTCGGGTTCGAAGGACTTCGTCGACGACGACGACTCAATCTTCGAAGCCGACATCGAGAGGCTGGCGGCGGCCGGGATCACCAGGGGCTGCAACCCACCGGAGAACACGCGGTTCTGCCCGAACGACTCGGTCACGCGTGGTCAGATGGCGGCGTTCTTGGTGAGGGCGCTGGGTCTCACCGACACCACCGGCGCGACGAACTTCATCGACGACGACGACTCAATCTTCGAAGCCGACATCGAGAGGCTGGCGGCGGCCGGGATCACCAGGGGCTGCAACCCGCCGGAGAACACGCGGTTCTGCCCGCACGACCTGGTGACCCGGGAACAGATGGCAGCCTTCCTGCGCCGGGCACTCGACCCGGCCTGACGGCGCTCCGAACGGTCTACCAGCCGCTCTGGTAGGCCGATCCCTCGAGCTTGCTGCCCGTCATCTCCCAGAGGGCACAGATGCCGAACCTTTCGCCGGCGGCCCAGCTCTCATCGAGGGGGTAGAGGAAGAAGAAGTCGAGGACAGAATCGTCGTATGCGGCGCCGACGTACCCGGAGAACGCATCCATGCACGCCGTCCACATCTGGTCGGCGACGGCGTCCTCCCCGGGATAGTCGACACCTCCGGACAGGTTGTACCGCTGGTAGACCTCGTTGTCGTGGGGCTGGCTGCAGTCGATCAACGTGATCGGGGCGTCGATCAGCGTCGTTTCCGTCATCAACGAGGTGTCGTCGAAGCATTGCCCGGGTTGCATGTCGCCGAGGGTCACGGTGCCGGTCGAGCCGCCCGAGGCCACGGTCGTGGTCGTGGTCGACGTGGTGGTCGTGGCGCCTATGGCTGTCGGCATCGCGGCTTCGTCGGCGACGAACGTCGCCAGGATCGTGTCGAGTGCCTCGAGGTCGCGATCGTCAACGACGATGATCTGGAGCAGCATGATGAAGGCACCGCTCGTCGGCTCGGCCGCCAGCACCACGAAGAGCATGTCCTGCCCATCACAGTCGGCGTAGACGTCGTAGGCACCCGTGTACAGGGGGTCCTCGTACGCTTCACGACCCTGGTAGGTGCACATCTGAGAGAACGACTCCCAATCGAGCAGCGAGTCGACCGTGTACGAGTCCCGCAGCGCGCTCGAGGCCCCGAAGAACACCCCGGGGGTGGTCCAGCCACTCAACCAGGCGTCGATTTCGGCGGCGGCCGTGATCGCCACCCCAACGTCGTCCCCGCCGTCGAACGCCCAGAAGGCCCCGCTGGTGTCGGACCACTCGGCAGGCACGTCCATCTTGATGGTCCCGGTATCGTCGGTCACCGAGACGTACGAGTCGTAACCGGCCGTCGTTCCCCCGTCATCGGTGACCTCGTCTTGCAGCGTCGACTCGAAGGAGAACGCCGGCTCCAAGGTGAGCCCCGAGTTGAGGGTCCCCTCGAGAAAGACGTCTTCGCTCGAGCGGTACACCTCGACCGAGAGCGGGTCGCCGGGCTCATGGGAGCGCAGGATGTCGCAGTAGTCCTCCATGGTCCCGTCGGTGGCGGGGATGAGGCCTTCCAGCAGCGTGATGAGGTCGCCACCTTCGATCCCGACCTGGTCGGCCGGACTCCCCGATGCCACCGACGCCACCCAGATACCGGAGAAGGAACCGTCGGTCACAGCCAGCCCGTTCACCCCGATCGAGGTCACGTCCTCTCCCTCTCTGAGTTGCGGGAGGACCCTGTCGATCTCGCGCAGCCCGATCCCGTAGGACTGGCCGGCGGTGTCGCCGGCATAGTTGACGGCGACCACCCGTCCCTCGCCGGTGACGAGCGGCCCGCCCGATGAACCGGGAAGCGTGTCCGCAGAGTGCTCGATCACCGAATCCACCGATGACCAGTCGCTCTCGCCGTTGGAGTTCTCCTTGGAGACGATCCCATCGAGCAGTGTGTACTCCTCGGTGCCGAGCGGGAAGCCTGCGGCGTAGATCTCGGTGCCGGCGACAACGTCACCGTCGTACCACGTCAAGTAGGGGAATCCGTCTCCGTCGACGTCGATGACGGCGAGATCCGAGCACTCCGACACCCCCAGGATGCGGGCGTTGAGCGGCTTGTCCTCACCTTCGACGTAGACGTCGAGGAAAGCGGCGCCGGTCACTACGTGGTTGTTGGTGAGGGCGATGCCGGAGGGGTCGATGAAGAAGCCGGAGCCGGATCCGGCCGCGTTGTACTGCGCGCCGAGTTCGGGATCAATGAAGCTTCCCTGGGCGACGATGCGCACCACCGCCCCGCGAACGTCCTCGAGCCGATCGACGGCATCACCGCCAGCTGCCACCGTCGTCGTGGTGTCCCTTGCTCCGTCGGCGGTCGTCGTGGTCTCCGCCGAGTCTCCTCCGCCACACGCCGCCGCCAGTATGGCGAGAACGGCGCCCAGGCTGATCATGCGGAACCGGTTGTACATCTTCATCTGCCAATCCTCCGAGACCGCGGTACGCCGCTGGGCGTTCACGGGTCGCTCTGTCGCCTTGCCCTTTCAGCATCGGCCGCTCCCCGACGCTTCTGGAGTGCCGATGTTTGGCAAAATAGTCCAGAAGCGGCGTCGGAGGGAAGGCCCCGATCGTCGGGGCCTTCCGTGGAGGTGGGGGGAGTCGAACCCCCGTCCCATGAGGTTTCAGCGCCGGCATCTCCGAGCGCAGCCAACAGCGAGCTTTCGGATCCGTGGGACTCTGCTGGCGAGTTTCCCTCGGACCTAGCCGGAGTTGGCTTGACCCGCCGATCCCGGCATCTCGGCAGGAGCACCCTGCATTGCGTTGCCCGGTTCCGGCGAGGCAGGGACCCCCCGGGCGGACAGGCCGCTATGTGTTAGGCGGCCAGTGCCAGATCGTTGTCGGCACGTATTGGTTTCCCGGCCATTTAACGAGGACTCCGGGGTTCCTCGGCTCGCTTCCGGCACATCGACCCTCACGGTCGAAACCGTTTCACCCCCGCAGCTGCGGAGTGGACGGCAGCACCCATCATGATAGCCGAGGGCGGGTCGCGAATTCCCGAGACTCTCCGCGGGCGAGATCCGGCTATCGTCGATCTCCTATGATTTGGGGTAGTCGAACGACTACTCTGCGTCACAGCAGAGGAGCGTGAGGGAATCCTTCGACCAGGAGAGGGCGAAGAGACCCCTCGACCAGGAGAGGTGAAACGATGGGACGCACTCGGCAGCCGCGGGCCTACTACGCAGCCGGTCTGTTCAACGAGGGCGAGCGGACCTTCAACCTACGCGCCAAGGCGGTGCTCGATGAGCTGGGCTACGAGGTGTGGTTTCCCCAGGAAGACGCCGGCTTCCTCGAGCAGTACATGGCGGACGGGATGACGCTGGCACAAGCTCGCCACCACATCTACCAGATGAACCTGGCAGCGGTGAGGGCAACCGACGTGCTGGTATTCAACCTCGATGGCCGCGTCCCGGACGAAGGCGCCTGCGTCGAAGCCGGGGTGGCCTTCGGGTCCGGCAAGCGCTGCATCGGCCTGCAAACCGATTTCCGCGCCGTCGAACCGGGAGGCAACAACCTGATGCTCGATGGCATCCTCAACTACGAGATTGCCTCCAATCTCGATGAGCTCCGCCTCATGCTGGATCCTGACCGGATCGAGATCGACCTCACTGCCGATCGTCCGACCGTCATCGACCTGCGACGCACGGCCCCCCCCTACGTCGCCATCAGCGGACCTCTCGGCGTCGGCAAGACCTCGTTGATCGATTTCATGGCCGATCGCGGCAACTGGACGGTGTTGGAGGAGCCGATCGACGAGAACCCCTATCTCGACGACGTGTACGGGAACCTCTCAGATATCGGCTTCCGTATGCAGGCCTATTACCTGGGCCGGCGGGCAGAACAACATCGCCGCGTCCTCGAGCTAGAAATGCCGATCCTGCAGGAACGCTGCATTCTCGACGACGTAGAGGTCTTCTTCCCGGCCTATCGGGACCAGGGAGCGTACGACACCAATGACTACACCACGTTGCTGACGCTGTTCGAGGCGATGAGAGCCAACCTCCCTCTCCCCAATCTCATCGTGTCCCTGGAGGCCCCGTTCGAGATCACGGTGGAACGGATCCGTCAGCGGGATCGCGCCGCAGAACGCTCTCTCGAGGTGAGCTTCCTCCGCCGGATCTACGATTACTACATGAACTGGCTCTCGAACCTCGACGAGATACCGACAGTGGCCATCGACACCGTGGAATACGATTTCGTCAACCAACCGAACGACGCAGCCGCGGTGCTCAACAGGATCAACGAGGCGCTCCGACGGACCTCCGTCGCAGTGTGACCACACCCGACCCGACGCGCCGGCCCTCGCCCACGCTCGCGGTGGTCCTGGCTACCACCGCTTCGGTGCTGTGGGCGTCGTCGCTGATCCTCATCAAGATCGGCCTCGAGGATCTCCCGCCCCTCACCTTTGCATCGACACGCTACGTGCTGGGGGCGGCGGTGCTCGCGATATTTCGCTGGGGGCGGGGCACGCCCCGGCCGGCCCCCATCCGGCCGGGAACGTGGGTCTCGCTCATCGCCCTGGGAATCCTGCTCTACGCCTGGGTGCCCGCAGTCATGTTCCTCGGCATCGACGAGATCGACGTTGTCACCTACAACTTCGTGTACCAGGCCGGGATCCCACTCCTACTGGCGTTCACAGCCGGCATCGTGCTGCGAGAGCCGACCTCGTGGTGGGAATGGGCTGGGGTGATCGTCGTGGTCGTCGGCACCTACGTGTTCTTCTTCGGGATCACCCCAACCGGCACCCAGGCTACATCCGGAGTCTCCAACGGCTCAGAGGCGCTGGGCGTTTCACTGGCGGCGGCGGCAGCCGTCGGCGTCGCCGGCTCCAATCTCCTCCAGCGTCGCATCATGCGCTCCGGCACGGTGACGAGCCTCGATGCGACCATGATCCCGATGGGATTGGGCAGCGTCACGCTGTTGATGGTGGCCTTGCACGTGGAATCCTTCCCGGCGATCGACGGCGTCGCCATCCTGCTGCTGCTGACCCTCGGGATCGTCAACACCGCCTTCGCCTTCACCATCTGGCACTCCGCCATGCGCACACTCAATGCCCTCCATGCCGGCATCATCGCCTCGTCGCAGCTCGTCGTGGGAGCAGTGTTGGCCTGGTCGTTCCTCGACGAGGCCCTGCCGGCGAGGCGCATCGTCGGATCGCTCGCAGTCCTGGCCGGCATCGTCGTGGTCCACCTCTCGCAGGCGGGGGCACGACGGAAGCTTGCAGAGGAAACGATGGCACCGCCGCCCTAGCCGGTGATCGTCGGGCTCGCCCAGGCGGCCACGACCGGCCATACTCGCTTCGATGCAGGACCGCCCCGAATCCGTGGAGCTAGCCGACGACGATCTCGTCGCCGTCACCGACGCGTCCTCGACAGACACGATCTCGCCACCCCACGGCCGCCGCGTCGAGCGGCTCCAGATCGCGATCCTGGCGGCGCTGGCGGCAGTGCTCGCGCTCGTGGTCTACCTGACAATCGGACTGGCCGGCGCCAGATCCGATGTAGATGACCTGGAGAAGGAGATCGCAATCCTCCACGACGACATCGTCGATGCCGATGCGCGAGCGGCGGAGCTCGACCAGAGGCTCTCCGATCTCGACACCTGGCTCACCACCGTTCTCGGCTCCCCGCCTGCCGACGGCGATCTACCCCTGTTCGATGACACGACCAACGACCTCGCCGTGGCGGGCGCGATGACCCTCGCCACCATCGAGGGTACCGAGTACTACACGAGCGCCCAGGTGGCCTACGCCCCGGAATCCGGCACCGGTCGGGTGTGGCTGGTGTGGGCGCACTGGTGCCCGTATTGCCAGTCCCAGCTCCTGGAGTTGACGCCCTGGTACACCGAGAATGCCGAGCGGTTCCCCCACGCCGAGCTCGTCACCGTCACCACCGCCATCGACGAGACGCTAAGCAATCCGTTGATCCCCTACCTCGACGAATCGGCCTTCCCCTTCCCGGTCATCGTCGACTCGGACAACACGCTGGCATCCCGTTTCGGCCTGGCCGCCTTCCCGTTCTGGGTGGTGACCGACGGCGATGGCACGGTGTTGCTGCGCATCGCCGGACTCCTCGACATGGCTCAGGTGGAGGAGCTCTTCACCCATCTCGAGGATGTCGCCACCGGCGAGTAGGCGTCATCTTCGCCGGACGGCGCGATCCATCTCTCGACGCTCGGTCCGCTCTCTGATCTTCTGCCGCTTGTCGTACCTGCGGCGGCCCCGCGCCAGCGCCAGCTCCACCTTGGCCAGACCGTGTGAGAAGTAGATCGAGAGCGGCACCAGGGTGAGCCCGCCCTCGTTCACCTTGCCGATGAGCCTCTCGATCTCCTTGCGGTGCAGGAGCAGCTTGCGAGCCCTCTCTGGATCGTGGCCACCCTCGCGTGCAAAGCGATACGGAGCGATGTGCATGTGCTCGAGCCAGAGTTCCATGCCGCGGAAAGAGGCATAGGCATCCTTGATCTGGGCCTGGCCGTTACGCAGGCTCTTCACCTCCGAACCCAAGAGCACGATCCCGCACTCGAAGGTGTCGAGGATCTCGTAGTTGTGGCGGGCGCGCCGGTTTGATGCGACCACCTTGCGCCCGATCGATTCCGCCGCCATCTCTCTCCCTACAGATACGGAGCCGGGTCGACGGGCTTGCCATCGATGCGGACTTCAAAGTGCAGATGGGGTCCGGTCGACAAACCCGTCGACCCAACATAACCCACGGTCTGGCCGGCCGAGACCTGCTCTCCATAGACGACCGCGAAGCTCGAGAGGTGGGCAGACAGGGTCGACATGCCTCCCTCGTGATCGATGATCACGGTATTGCCATAGCCGCCGTAGGGCCCGGCGAAGATCACACGGCCGGCAGCGCCGGCAGCCACCGACTGCCCCCACGGAGCCTCCATGTCGACCCCGGTGTGCATACGAACGAAACCGAGAATCGGATGCATTCTCAGGCCGAACGCCGAGGTGATCGGTCCCGGAACGGGCCGCACCAGGATGGATGGCGCAGTCCCTTCCCTGGAGGCTTCCTGGGCGATGAGCTGCTCGACGCGTTCCTGCTCCTTCTCGAGGCCGGCGAGTTCTCCTTCGAAGGTCGCGATCTCCGCATCCAGCGAATCGAGCCCCGAACGGAGAGCAGCGACCTCGCTCTCGAGCACTGCGGCTTTCCGGAGGTGCTCGTCCTCCAGCTCCTCGAGCCGCGCCTCGATGGCCACGAGGGCCGCCACCTCGTCGGCGACCTCACGCTCCTGCTGGGCGATCCGGTCACGCTCCCGCTGTTCCTGAGCCTGGAGCGACTCGTAGCGCCGGAGCGAACGATTGCCTCCCTCGGCGACGACGTTGAGGTACTCGAGGCCGACGAGCATCTCGGTGACCTCGGCAACGCCGAAGGCGACGTCCACCGAGGCCTGCCTCGAGCCCATGTACAGCTCCCGGGCCCAGTCGCGGGCCGCTTGTCGAGCGTCGCCCAGCTCGGTGCGGGTGGAGGCGAGCCGCTCGTACGTTGCCTGCAAGTCAGCCCGGATGTGGGCAAGCCGCGCCTCCCTGGCCGCTCTGTCGCTTTCCACCACCGCCAGAGCCTGACGTGCCGCTTGCAGGTCGGCGAGCTCGGCCGAGAGCCGATCTCGGGTCGAGACGATGCTGTTCACGAGTGCCGGCCGGGACGCATTGGCGTCGTCGATCTGGCCGGTCAATCCGTCGATGCGAGATCCCACGTCGGCGAGCTGTGCCTCGAGATCGGACGCCCCGGCCGGAGCGCCGGCGGCGATCAGCGCGAACACGATCAGGCCGGAGAGCAGGCGACACCGCGTCACGATCGGACGTAGCGGTGGACAGCGAGGCTCAGGCTGCTTCCGGCAAAGCCAACGACCGCACCGAACACCACGACGAGGACTCCCCGGCGCACCAGAAAGGCGGAATCGATGGCCAGATTGATGAACTCGGGGAGCGCCTCGAGGCGATCCCGTGCCAGGTTGTAGAGGCCGGTCACCGCCGCCACGGCGAGTCCGGCACCCACGATGCCCTCGATCACCCCCTCGATGAGGAACGGGGTCCGTATAAACCAACTGGAGGCCCCCACGAGGCGCATGATCTCGAGCTCCTCACGCCGGGCGTAGATCGCCATGTGGATGGTGTTGGCGATGAGAGCGACGGCGGCTGCGCCCAGGGCAAGCGCCAGCACCCAGAAGAACACCCTCAAGCCGTCTCTGATGGCGGCGATCTGCTGTACCGCGTCTGCCGCCGACGCCACGTGGAAGACACCCGGGGAGTTCTGAAGACGTCCCTCGATCGCGACGTAGTCGTTGAGATCGACGGGCCGCACTCGCAACGACGCCGGGGCGAGCGAAGGATTGTCCTCGAACGTTCGCCGCGCCGCACCGGTGAGCAGTACGAGCGCCTCCTCACCGGCCTCGGCCTTCGACATGAAGAAGACCTCTTCGACTTCCTCCCAGCTCTGCACGGTTGCCATCAGCTCGTCGACGTCGCGAAAGTCGTCGCTCAGGAAGGCGATCACCCGAACGTCCTCGGACCACTGCATGGTGTTGATCCGGGCGATCTCGCCGAAAACCAGCGTTCCGAAGGTCAGGAACAGCGAGATGAAGACGGCCACCACCGCTCCGAGCACGACCAGGCCGTTGCGGCGGATGTTGTTGAGGGCTTCGCCAAGAACGTACTGAACGCGCATCAGCCCTGGTCCTCTTCGTCGGACGTCGTGTCCCCGGTCGAAGGTTCTCCAGCAGCCGGTGCCTCACCCTCGGCCGGTGCCTCACCCTCGGCCGAGCCTTCCTCCTGTGACGCGGCATCGGCACCTGTGCCCTCCGCCGAGTCGACCCTGACAGCCTCGCCATCGAGGAGAACGGCCTCCTCGTCGACGACCGTGCCCACGTCATCGGGCACCTCGGCCACGACCTCTTCCACCTCTTCGCTGGGCTGCTCGGCGGGTCCGGGTCGCTCGAGGTGCCGCTCGTACACTCCCCGGCTCTGATCGCGCACCACACGGCCCCGGTCGAGCTGCACGACCCGGCGCCTCATCGCATCGACGATGGCGTGGTCATGGGTCGCCATCACGACCGTGGTCCCGGTGCGATTGATGCGATCGAGGATCCGCATGATGCCCACCGACGTCGCCGGATCGAGGTTCCCGGTCGGCTCGTCGGCGAAGACAATGAGGGGACGGTTCACGAACGCCCGGGCGACCGAGACACGCTGCTGCTCGCCACCCGAAAGCTGACGGGGATAGCGGTCGGCTTTGGCGGACAGCCCCACCAGCTTGAGGACCTGGGGCACCTGATTGCGCACGACGGTGCGGGGGCGCCCGGTGACTTCGAGGGCAAACGCCACGTTCTCGTACACGGTCTTGTGCGGCAGCAGTTTGAAGTCCTGGAACACCGTGCCGATCGAGCGCCGCAGATGCGGCACCTTCCAGGACGGGAGATCGGAAGCATGCTTGCCGGCGACCCAGATGTCACCGTTGGTGGGGCGTTCCTCACGCATCATGAGCCGAATGAGCGTGGACTTGCCAGAGCCCGACGGGCCGACGAGGAAGACGAACTCACCCTTGGCGATATCGAGGCTCACGTCTTTGGCGGCCACGACGCTGCCGTCGTAGACCTTCGTGACGTTCTGGAGACGGATCATGGATTTCCCTCAGAACACGAAACGTGCGATGACGCTCGTGATTCGCTTGTCGGGGCCCCTCCGCCGCCGGCCAGCATGCTACCCCTCAGGGGAACGTAGACAAAGCTTCGTCGCCGGTCACTCGGCCTGCTCAGATCGCCGCCAGTGCAGGTAGGCGTCGATGAAGCCGTCGAGGTCACCGTCGAGCACGCCTTGGACGTTGCCGACCTCGAGATCGGTCCGGAGATCCTTGACGAGCTGGTAGGGCTGAAGCACGTAGGAGCGGATCTGGCGACCCCATCCCGCCTCGGTCTGCTCTCCGCGGATGGCATCCACCTTCTCGAGCTGCTGGAGGCGGGCCCGCTCCGCCAGCCGAGCCGCCAGGAGCTGCATAGCACGCGCCCGATTCTGGATCTGAGACCGCTCCGCCTGACAGCTGACAACGACCCCGGACGGATCGTGCGTGATACGGACCGCCGAATCGGTGACGTTGACGTGCTGTCCGCCGGCGCCTTGGGAGCGGAATGTCTCCACGCGGAGGTCGTCGGGGTCGATCTCGACACTCTCGACCTCGACCTCCGGTATCACGTCGACCCCGGCGAACGAGGTGTGGCGGCGTGACGCGGCGTCGAACGGGCTGATACGCACCAGCCGGTGCACCCCACGCTCTCCCTCGAAGGTCGCGTATGCGTAGTCGCCGCGCACGGTGAGCGTCGCCGACTTGATCCCTGCCTCGTCTCCCGGCTGGATCTCGTCGATCTCGACGTCGAACGAAGTCCGCTCCAGGTAGCGAACGTACATGCGCAACAGCATCTCGGCCCAGTCCTGGGCATCGACGCCCCCCGCCCCGGCGTGCACGCTCACGATGGCGGTGTGATCGTCGTACTCACCGAAGAACAGCGTTTCGCGTTCCAGATCACTGAGATTCGACTCGATGGAGACCAGCTCGTCGGCAATCTCGCTCATCGATGCCGCATCGTCCTCCTCCTGAGCCATCTCGAGCAGGACCCCGGCATCATCGAGAGCCGCGGCGAGCTGGTCGACCCGTGTGATCGTGGTCTCGTAGCGAGCCAGCTTCCTGGTGACGGCGCGGGCCCGATTCTGGTCGTCCCAGAGATCGGGGACAGAAACGGACTTCCTCAGCTCATCGAGCGCGGCGGTCTTGCCTTCGACGTCAAAGGAACCTCCTGGCATCATCGAGCCGGGAGCGGAGCTCCTCGAGGAGGGCGCGAGGGTCGGTGTCGTTCATGGCAGGCAGGCTACCCCTGCCGCGTCTCAGGGACGAGCGGAGTCACGTCGTGAGCTGCTCGGCGCCGGGTCTGCCGTGACAGTGCTTGTACTTCTTGCCCGAGCCGCACGGACACGGCTCGTTCCGCCCTACTTTGCCTGCGCTGCGCACCGGCCGGTGTGGCACGGTCGGCCCCGACGTCTGCACCACCTTCGGCGCAGGCGGCGCCTCCTTCTTGACCACCTGGACGTGATACATGTACCGAAGGGTGTCGAGCTTGACCGAGTCCACCATCTCCGAGAAGAGATCGAAGCCCTCTCGCTGGTACTCGACGAGCGGGTCCTTCTGTCCCATCGCCCTCAGCCCGATCCCGGATCGCAGGTAATCCATCTCGGCGAGGTGCTCTCGCCACTTGTTGTCGATGATCGACATGGCAACCGTACGCTCGAGACGGCGCATCACGTCGACCTCGATCTCCTCCTCGCGGGCCGCGTAGAGGGTTTCAGCCTCGTCCTGAAAGGCTTCGATCACCTCGAGCTCGTCGAGGTCCTCCGGATGATCGAAGGCACCCCGGGTGAGTGTCGATCCATCGATGACAACCATGCGCGCCGAGAGGTCGTCCCAGTCCCAGTCCTCCGGGTCGTGGCCGTCGGTCATTTCGAGCACCTGGCTCTCGACGATCTCGTCGCGCCACTGCTCGATCAGCTCGTGGGTGCCGTCGCCAAGCAGGATCTGATTCCGCCACTTGTAGACGATCTCCCGCTGGGTGTTCATCACCTCGTCGTACTTGAGCACGTTCTTGCGGATCTCGAAGTTCTGCGCCTCGACCTGCGACTGGGCGCGCTCGATGGCGCGGGAAACCATCTTGTGCTCGATGGGGACATCGCGAGGGATTCTGAGACGGTTCATGATCGACGCCACCCGCTCGTTGGCGAATCGGCGCATCAGATCGTCTCCGAGCGACAGATAGAAACGAGACTCGCCGGGATCACCCTGACGACCCGACCGGCCGCGCAGCTGATTGTCGATCCGGCGCGACTCGTGACGCTCGGTGCCGAGCACGTACAGACCCCCCAACTCGAGGATCTTCTCCCGCCCGATCGCAGCCTCCGCCTCGAAGCGCTCGAGCGCCGCGGCGTACTCCTCGGCGTACTCATCCGACTCGGGCTCGATTCCCCGCTTGCGCATCTCCGCCTTGGCGAGGTCCTCGGCATTGCCGCCGAGTCTGATGTCGACGCCTCGGCCGGCCATGTTGGTCGCAACGGTCACCGCACCGAATCGGCCTGCCTGGGCGATGATGTTCCCCTCACGCTCGTGATGCTTGGCGTTGAGGACTTCGTGATGAATCCCGCGGCGCTTGAGGTACTCCGCGAGTCGCTCGGATTTCTCAATCGAGATCGTGCCGACGAGCACGGGCTGGCCCGCCTCGTTGCGGGCCGTGATGTCCTCGACCAGCGCATCGAACTTGGCGTCCTCGTCGATATACACGAGATCGGCCTTGTCGTCACGCGCAACCGGCTCGTTGGTGGGGATCTCGACGACCTCGAGCCTGTAAATCTCTGCGAACTCCCCCGCTTCGGTGGCTGCGGTGCCAGTCATGCCCGCCAGCTTCTCGTACATCCGGAAGTAGTTCTGGAGGGTGACCGTGGCGAGCGTCTGGTTCTCCTCCTTGATCTTCACTCCCTCCTTGGCCTCGATCCCTTGGTGGAGGCCCTCCGAGTAGCGCCTCCCCTCCAGGACCCGGCCGGTAAACTCGTCGACGATCTTGATCTCGCCGTTCTTGATCAGGTAATCGACGTCGCGCTGGTAGAGCTCCTTGGACTTGAGGGCGACATCGAGGTGGTGGATCAGGTCGACGTTGGCGAAGTCGTACATGTTGTCGACGCCGAGGATCTGCTCGACACGATGCACACCCTCCTCGGTGGTGATCACCTGTCGCTTCTTCTCGTCGACCTCATAGTGGATGCCGGCTTGGAGGCGAGCCGCGATACGGGAGAAGTCTCGGTACCACTTGCCGGTCTCTCCCACCC
>Ga0315543_1001607_pt1 | contig 23870 bp, 5 predicted proteins | sample SalMarSW160210MG_2_FD_203098 | JGI IMG/M metagenome (GOLD analysis project Ga0315543, IMG submission 203098) | Salt marsh sediment microbial communities from the Plum Island Ecosystem LTER, Massachusetts, United States - Salt Marsh Sediment SW1601-210 ... | reverse complement strand
CACTGTGCGGGCCGTGGCTATTGGTATAGGGTACAGTGCGTCATCCCTTACCTGGCCCTATCGTGAGACCACGGTTTCCTTCCCCGGGCCATCCGAAGTGTGGGTGGATGACGACTGGGCAGGAAGCAGCCCCGGCGACATTGTGGACGGCCACTCCTTCGGCTATGATGCCTTCGATACCATTCAGGGTGGAGTGGACAAGGTCTTGAGCGGCGGGACAGTCCACGTTGCAGCGGGCACCTACGCGGAACAAGTCACTTTTGACAAGCCGCTTAGCCTTTCGGGCTCCGGAGCTAGTTCTACCACCGTTCTCGATGGCGTAAACGATGCACCAGGCAGCCGCGGCGTCTATGTGGATCGTGCAGATAATGTGACGATTTCTGGCTTTAGGATCAAGAACTTTGAGACCGGTGTCTACCTGGATGGCACGAGCGGTAACCCCGTTTATAATGCCACCGTAATAAACAACACGTTCGAAAGCAACAATGCTGGGAGCAATTCCTACGCTCTGCGTGGGTGGTATGTCTACACCAGTACGCTCTGCAGCAATGACATGACCTTGGGGTACAACGGTATCCTCTTGAATCACGCCTATGGCACGACAATATGCTACAACGATATCTACTACAACCAGGGCTTTGGGATCAAGATAGATACTGGCAATGACAACTCGATAGATAACAACAACATCAATAACAACCAGAATGTGGGCATTGAACTGGCCGGGACGACAGCGGGCAACGGTGTCTACGGCAACGTTCTCAACGATCTTTCGTGGGACGGTGTACTGGTGCGCGGTGTTGCGACGGATCCGCAGGTGGTGGCCAACATCATCAGCAACACTAACCTGGTATGGCTTGACGCGAGCGGCAGCGCGCCGGATGCCAATCACAACCTGGGCGGAATCGTGCTGCTGGGCACTATAAACAGCGCGGTCTATAACAACAGAATCTCGGGCGCGTCCAACGCACAAGGCCATCGCGCTGACGCTGCTGGTGTGTATCTGGCCAATAACACACTGCCCCTTTCGATTGATACCAACTTGATTCAGGGCTGCACTGGGCACGGCATTCATATGCCGGTCGGCGGCGTAGCTGCCACCATTCATGGCAACAGCATCTACGCCAACAGCCGCTTTGGATTGAACAACCAACTTGCTGCCAATGTGCATGTCGAAGGCAACTGGTGGGGGCGCAATACCCCAACCTCCGGGGGCGCCGAACCCCAAGACATCCAGAACATAGGCACGGCGTTCTGGTCTCCTCCTATCTCGCTGACCTTGACTGCTGCGCCAACGTCTATTCCAGCCAACGGTCTCGCCACCTCTGACATCACTGCCACTGCCACTGGCTTTGGCTACAATATCCTTGACGGCACGGGAATCACTTTCACCAGCGACTTGAGCACCCTCGTCTACCCCGGCACTGCCGCGTTTGGAGCTGGTGTGGCGAACGCTACCCTGAGAGCGGGCACTATCGCCGGAGTGGCGACGATCACCGGCACGGCCGAGCCTGGTGTTGAAGGGCAGACAGTCACGGTGACTTTGACGGCTCTTGGCCCTCATAGCATCGCCATCGCTGCTGACCCGACCAGCATCCCAGCTTTCGGCAACCAGTCTATTGTTACTGCTACAGTAAGGGACATCCACGGCAATCCTAAACCAGGAATAGGAATAACTTTCACCAGCGATGCTCTGGGCGGAGTTGCTCCTGGGACAGGCACAACCCTGGCCGGAACGGGCGCAGCGACGACGACCTTTACCTCGGGCGGACTGACTGGTGTGGCGACTGTAACGGCCACAGCAGGCGTGACGCTTACCGCCTGGACAAACATCACAATCACGGCTGGCGCGCCCTGCACGGGAAGCATGAGCATCGACGCAGTGCCTGCCGGGATACCCGCTAACGGCGTGGCCACGTCTACCATCACTGTAGTGATGAGCGATTGTGTGGGCCATGACGTGACTGACGGCACCATGGTGGGCTTTACAACCACATTGGGTTCCATTCTGAGATACGAGTACGTAGAAGCCGAGTCTGCAGATGTTATCACCTCCACGGGTTGGGTGCCAGTTGCAGATCCAAGCGCCAGTGGTGGTTACTTTATTGACACCAGTTCGACGGGGGCTGCTGCTTATTGGCTGTTCCGCGGTGAGGCTGTCTCCCTGATCTACTACAGATTCGCCGGGGGTGGAGTGATGCGCCTCCGTGTGGATGGCGACACGCCTGTGGACATTGACACAAGTGGCAGTTCGGCCTGGGTAGAGCGGGTCGTTGCTACTAACCTGGATCCGTCGGTGACACATCAGATTGAGGTGACTCGTCAGTCCGGCACGATTCAGCTTGACGCCTTCCGCTCTGGCGCAGCCACCAGCGCAGGCGCTGCTACGGCCATCCTGCGTGCCGCTGTCTTGCCCGTTACTGACACGGCCACGGTCTATGCCGAGTCGCGCCTCGGTCATCCGTCCTGGCCCAGCCTGGAAGTGACCACCACTGTGGTCTTTAGCCAGACCAACGTCGTCTGGGTGGACGATGATTGGACTGGCTTGTCGAACGGGACCCCGGTCACGGTGCCTGGCGGCACAGCGCAAATCGGCCACGATGCCTTCGATACGATTCCCGGTGGTGTCACTGGTGTCCAATCAGGAGGCACCGTGTCGGTACTCGAGGGCGATTACCTGCTGCCCGTCAGTATCACCAAGACACTCAACCTGCTTGGGTATGTTGGCGCACCGGGGACTGTGATTGACGGCGGCAGCCCTGCCATGCCTGGCATCACTGTTACGGGTTCCAGTAACGTGGTGATTGATGGCTTCACCCTGGTCAATTGGACGACGGGCATAACTCTTCAGTGTGGGCCATTGAGCGGCCTGGAGATCTCGAACAATGTCTTTACCAATTGCACGACACTCGCCATCTCGGGTCTGTATGTCAACTCCAGCCACTTTACCTACAATGAAATCCAGCACGGTGGTTCAGGCATCGAACTGGATACTGTGAACAGTACGAATTTGGAGAACAACCACGTCCACGATATGAATGGCTTTGGCATTTGTATTTTCAGCACTGCTGGCACAAGCACCGGCAATGTGTTGTCCTACAACAACATACATGACCTCGATTGGGACGGCATGCATGTAGGACCGAACTCTATCAGCACGAGCGTGTTAAGCAACACAGTGCATATGTCCAACCGGGCCAACAGCCCCGCCGGTTTCAACCTGGGTGGTATTGCGATATCCAGTGCGAGCACCACAACAATTCAATACAATACTGTGTATGATGTTTCAGATGCTGGCGGCATTACGGATACGGCAGGCATCTACATATTTGGTACGAGCGTGGGCGGGGGCTTGCACTACAACCAAGTGCTTGGCAACCGCAATGATGGCATAGCGCTGCTCGGCTACACCACACCTCCAACGATGACGTGCAACCACATCTATGGCAATGGCCAGTTTGGCCTGAGGAACTATGGCGCTGCCAACGTACACGCCGAAGGCAACTGGTGGGGGCACAATCCACCACTGACCTTTGGCCCGGGAGCGCCCGCTGATATTGCCAATGCGGCCAACGTGTTCTGGTCGCCGCCCATCTCACTGACCCTGACGACTGTAGCAACGACCGTCAAGGTGGGTAGGCCGGCATTCGTCATTACGGCTACAGGAAGCGGAGGGGGCTGCACCCTTCTCGATACCACGCTAATCACATTTGAGACGGATTTGGGTGGCGTAGGCGATCCTCCGGGATCAAGTGTGCTTGGCAGCATGAGTGGCGGTCAGGCCACGCAGATGTTCACCCCAGGTACCGTCGCAGGCTTGGCCACGATCACGGCCACGGTGGCCGACGCCGGCGTAGCTACGGCTATCGTGACCATTGAGCCAGATTGGGCAGCCTCCATCACGCTGACGGCACATCCTACCTCTATTCCTGTGGGCAGCGGAACATCGGCCCTTACTGCCACCGTGCTGGATATGTATGGCAATGCAGTTGCGGATGGCACACAAATCCAGTTCAGCAGTACATTGGGGTGGCCCTCCGAGATTTACACCCCCACGGTCAGCGGTGTTGCTACGAATACACTGAATGCAGGGATAACGCCTGGCATCGCTACAGTCTCAGCGTCCTGGGGCTTTGTCGTTGGCTCCACCGATGTGGAGATTACTGCTGGGCCACCGCATACCATCACGTCCTTGGTTGCTGATCCGGGCGCGATCCTGGCCAATGGCGTAGACACTTCACAGCTTACGGCAACAGTGGAGGATCAGTACGGCAACCTCGTGCCTGACGGAACGATGGTCGGCTTCAAGACCACCGCTGGCACGCTGATCTATGCTTACACCGAGGCCGAGGACTATACAAAGGTGATCACAGCGCCAGCGGGTATATGGAACGTAGTAACTGGCAATCCGCTGGCCAGTGGCGACGGGTACATCTGGACCAACCAGGCTGGCGCCAGCGCATCCTGGACCTTCCGCGGCCGGGCGGTCTCTCTGCGCTATGGAAAGGTGCCAGGCTATGGCCGCATACAGGTGGAGGTAGATGGCAACGTGCGGGAGATAGACACGAACATCGTTGGACCACCCGTGTGGGTCGAAGAGACGATGTTCACCAACCTGAGCGAATCCGTCCCGCACACCATTACGGTGGGTTGCATGGATGCCCTGCGAGTGGACCTGGATGTGTTCCGCTCTGGTTCAGCCACGTCGAGCGGGCAGGCTGTGGCAACGCTCACATCTTCACCGCTGCCGCCGACTACAGCCCAAGTTGGGGCGTGGGGCATCGGGGGTGCGTTCCCGGTGCTCACGACGACCGTGCAGTTCCTTGCGCCACTGCAAGTTTGGGTAGACGACGACTACTGCGGTACGTGTGTCAACGATGGCCACCTGTGGGGCTTTGATGCTTTTGACAACATACCGGATGGCATAACAGCCGTGCGTGATGGGGGCACCGTGCACGTGCTGGCCGGCACTTACGCTGCTGGCTTTACCATTGGCAAGCCCCTATACCTTGACGGCGAGGGGAGCGGCGCTACGTCGTCCATTGTTGGTTCTGGCACGGGTACTGGCATCCGCGTCACTTGCTTGGCTGATGGGACCACCATCGAAGGCTTCTTGATTAGCGACTTTGGCTACGGCCTGTGGCTGGATGGCTGGAGCACCAATCCCCTCGATGGCATCACCGTGACCAACTGCGCGATTGAGAAGAGTACCACGGGTGCGATTACGGGGACCTATGTCAACAACGGCTACTTCGCGGACAATGCCCTTCACCACAACACCGGCTTTGGTCTTGAGCTGGATACGTGTGACAACACGATCATAAAGGACAGCCATATCTATGACAACGCGGGCGACTACGGCTATGGCCTGCACCTGTACAGCTCGGCAGCCACGAGCGATGACAACATCATCTCTGGGAACACTCTATACGACATGTCTCTGGATGGCATACGTGTAGGGACGAACTGCGTCAGCACCAGTGTGCTGAGCAACCTAGTGCATGATACGAACCTGGCTTTCGGTACCTCTGGTTTTAACAGTGGTGGTATCGTGTTGCTAAACGCTATCAATCCAACAGTGGAGCACAACACTATTTACGATACTTCCTCAGCCGGCGGTAGTGCCAACACGGCGGGCATTTGCGTGAATGGCGTGAGCTCGGGCGGACACATACGCTACAACCGCACGCTTAACAACACTAATGATGGCATCCTGCTGATGAGCTACAGCGCGCCTCCGACGGTGACGTGCAACTACATCTATGGCAATGGCCGGTTTGGCCTGAGAAACGACTGGGCCGCTAACGTGCACGCCGAAGGCAACTGGTGGGGGCACAATCCGCCGCCGAGCGGTGGGCCGGGCATACCCGCTGACATTGCCAATCTGGCCAATGTGTTCTGGACTCCGGCCATGGAACTAGGCGTAACTGCTTCGCCGACTGCGATTGTTGCGGATGGTGTGTCCACGGTGCTTGTCAGGGCGACTATGCGCTCCACCAGCCCGGCGTGCAACGCGTTTGACGGCACGCTCATCACCTTTACCACCAGCCTTGGCTCGTTCGGCGCTCCCTCTGTTGCGCATCCAACAGTAAATGGCGAGGCCACTGCAGTTCTGCAGTCTCCAACGATCACGGGCACTGCCTACGTGACCGCCACGACAGCTGTAACTGGCACAGCTTCGTGCACTGTGGACTTTCAGTTAGGCCCGCCTTGGGAACCGACCCATCTCTATATGGATCGCTATCCGGCTACCATTCCAGCGGATGGGGTATCCACCTCCACAATCACCCTGACAGTAACCGATGACTACGGTAACCCGGCCTACAATGGGTCGCTCGTTGGCTTCGTGTCGAGTCACGGCACGTTGCCTTACGACTACGTCGAAGCCGAGGATAGCACGAAAGTCACGACCTCTGTTGGCGATTGGTCACTGCTTGGCCCAAATGCAGCCAGCGGCAGTTATCTGATCGCCTCAAGCAGCCCTGGTGCCTGGGCGCGCTGGACGTTCACTGGCAGTGCGGTTTCGCTGATCTATAGGCGCGACACGGACGGCGGCTTGGCCCAGGTCAGCATTGACGGTGTGCCCGTGAAGACCATCGACATGAGCGCGGGCTCCACAGAGTGGCAGCGGGAGACGGTGGCATACACCGGGCTCAACCCGGCCGTGCCACACGTTATCGAGATAGAGGACATCTCCACCCCGCCGGACAGGATCTATCTTGATGCCCTGCGTTCCGGCACCCATACAGTTAACGGTGTAGCTACGGCCATACTGACCTCCGAGAGGGTTTCCGCCCCTACTACGGCTTACGTGTATGCGACAGTAGTGGATCCCCGCATAGAGGCCATATCTGGCCCGCCTTCGAAGTGGACGTGGGTGGGCTTTGAATTCGCCAATCTAGCCATCCTGAAAGACGCTCTCAATACTGATGTTCCCATTGACGAGTTGGTGAAATTTACGCTCTCCTACTGGAACTATGGTGTGGCACAGGCGACGGACACGCTCATTACCGACACGCTGCCTATCACGCTGACTTACATCACTACAAGTTCAGTGTCAACGCCCGACATAGGTGCGCCTAGCAATCCAAGCGGTAACGAGTGGGTCTGGAATGCAGGGAACGTGCAGCCCGGTACCAGCGGGGTCATAACGTTCACGGCTCGCCGTCTTTGCCAGCCCGGGCTTGGCTGGATCTTGAATACCGCTTCCGTTGGCTCGCTGACACAGGACGCAAACCCAATGGACAACAGCAGCGACAAATGGATCAACTTCACACACGGCGAGCCCTTCACGGTGACCGTGATGTCCGTTCCACCGGGGATACCCATCAACTCGAGTTCAACGATTTACATCACCGTCACCGACCAGTGCAGCAACGGCGTGCCGGCGACGACAGTGTACATCACTACCAACCTGGGCAGCCTCACTCCTACATTCGGAACTACCGATCCCAGCGGCGCGGTAACGACCACGTTCTACGGTGGGCCGATCACTGGTACCGCAACGATAAGCGCCACTGCGGACAGTGTCACAGGCGTGGGCTACGTGGCGGTTGGTGCTGGTCCGCCAGAGCGCCTTGATGTCTATGCGTATCCACCTGCTATTCCTGCCGATGGCATGTCCACCTCGACTATCGTAGCTCGAGTGGAGGATGATGGTGGGAACGCTGTGCCGGATGGCTTCTTCGTCGGTTTCACCACGTCTCTGGGCTCGATGCTCTACAACTATGTAGAGGATGATTCACCCCTGGTGCATCAGTCGCCGCCAGGCAGCTGGGTCACCGTGCCCGATCTTGCGGCGAGTGGCGGCAGCTACATCTACACAACTATGGATGGCGCTTCTGTCTATTGGGACTTTCGCGGAAACGGAGTCTCGCTGGTCTATGTCCAGTGGCCTGGCGGTGGCATCGGCGACGTATACGTTGACAGTGCTTCTGTGGGCAGCATCAACATGACGGGTACTGCCGCTTATCTGGCGGAACAAGTCTTCACCTGGGTTGGCGATCCCACCGACGCGCACACTATTCGCGTGACGCACCGCCCGGGTAGCGGGCCGATCTACATGGACGCCTTCCGCTCCGGCATGACTACCCACGGCGGGCTGGCGTTACCTTTGCTGACCTCGGAAACATTCACGGGCACGGCCACAGTAGCTGCTACCGGTGTATCTGAGATACCAGGTAGCCCTGTGCCTGTGTTGCTGCCCGGCTTCACCAATGTATGCTTCGATGCGGCTGACCTCGTCATCACCAAGACCGTTGAGCCGATAGGGGAACTCTCCGTCGGGGAGAACGTCACCTTTACGCTCACCTATCAGAATATGGGGCCAGTGACAGCTACGAACGCTTACATTGACGATGCGCTCAGCACAGATGCGCTTGTTGATCTCCTCTTCAGCAGGCTGCCGATTACCATGACACCGTACACCGAATATCGTTGGCCTTTGGGTTCCATGGGGCCTGGAGAGACAGGAGTCATAACCTTTAGCGGCACTGTAGACACGAGCCGCTACTGGCCGCCTATGACAGTGCTCACCAACACGGCGGTCATCACTTCGAGCACGGCTGACGGCCAGACTGTCAACAACACGAGCCTGGTCACAACGACCATCGTGCCGGGCACTGCAGTTACCCTCTGGCTGACGGCCATACCGGACAGCATCCCGGTGGGTGGTGCCACCTCCACGGTCACGGCCACGGCTCAGGACACGTACGGCAACCCTGTGCCGGATGGAACGCCAATCACGTTCACCACCGATCTGGGAGGATTCCCCACATACCCATACGTGGGCACAACCAGTGGTGGTGTGCACACAGTAACCCTGACCTCAGGGAACGTAGCCGGCACGGCGACAATCGTAGCTGCTTTGGATTACGTCATGGAAACCACACAGGTGATCTTCACGCCGCTGAGTCCGTTCACGGTCACCGTGACGGCTAATCCGGATCACATAGTAGTCGGTGGGGCCACATCAGCCATACAGGCTCTGGTCGTGGACCAGTACAGCAACCCAGTGGCGAATGGCACGCTTGTGAGTTTTGATACCTCTGCAGGCACAATTGATCTGCCCAGCGCCACTACCGTCAACGGCACAGCTTCCACAGTGCTGCGTTCAGGCACTATAGCTGGGACGGCCATTGTCACCGCAACTGCGGACAGCATAACCGGGACGACCACCGTGGTCTTTGAACCTGGCGTGCCAAGGGTGACGATTGATGCAAATCCCAAGTTCCTGATGGTGGGTGAGACCTCCCATATCACTGTAACGGCCAGAGACCAACATGGCAATCTCGTCGCTGGCGAGGTGGTGACGTTTGCGACCACGCTTGGCAGCTTTGATGGCGTTACGACCACGACGCGCGCGACAGATGCGGGTGGCAAAGCCTATGCTGGGCTGAGTTCGACAACACCAGGCACGGCCGTGGTCACGGGGACAGTTGGAGCATATTCTGCTCCCATACTCATAACCTTCACGGCAGGGGAGCCACGCAGTATTATGCTCGACGTTGATCCTGCCATCATTCCTGGGTGCGGCGGCACCGCCCTCGCTCGAGCTGTTGCCAAAGACCGATACGACAACCCTGTCCGTGATGGCACTGTGGTCGTCTTCGACGTGACGCCGCAGGGTGATGTAGTGCCCATCAATGGCGGGCGCACAACGAATGGTGTGGCCACAGCTATCATATCTTCTGGTACAGTGCCCGGCCCTGCCACCGTGTGGGCCTGGCCGCAAGGCTGGCGCTCTTCGGTTGTTGATTGGTTTGGGGTAGTATTCCTGGTTGGGCCGCCTGATCATCTGGAGCTGTCGGTGCCGAAGATGCTTATTGTCGGTGGCAACCAGGCGACCATCAGGTTACGAGCCTTGGATTGCGGTGGCTACCCAGTGCAAGATGGCACGCCTGTCACCTTTACCATCGCTTCTGGTGCGGGCAGCCTGTGGCCGCAGGTGACTACCACCGCGAATGGCTGGGCATTCTCCACGCTCACTTCACCAAACCAGACCGGCTCAGCGACGATCAGAGCGAACGCTGGTGAGCGGGAGGAAAGGGCTATTGTTGAGTACATCCCCGGCCGGCCCTATGACATCATACTCACAGCCGATCCGTGGTCTGTCCCCGCTGATGGATTGTCTACTTCAATCATTCTTGCGGAGGTACAGGATCTCTACGGCAATGCTGTGGCCGACAGGACAAGAGTTGTCTTCTCCACTGACCTGGGGCATTTCGAAACAGATTGGTCGTACACTACGGGTGGCAGTGCCAGTGCTATACTGACCTCCAGTACCACGCCTGGCATGGCTCGTGTGGCGGCCATGGCTGCAGGCGTACGGCGTGAAACCTATGTGGACTTTTACTTCGCACCCACGCCGACGCCAACGCCTTCATGGCAGTGGGCTGTGCGCTTACCGATCATCATGAAGAATCGCTAGGGCTACTGATTCATCGCAGAGACCGCTGAGATGGCGGAAAAAGAGTCAGCAGAGATGTCTCCTGACTCTCCGCGTTCTCAGTGTCCTCAGCGGTGAAAGGGCCGTATCTTTTGCAAAATTGTCACGTCATTTTGGTTGAGTTACCATCGCTGCATCATTTGTAGGAGGAGAAACATGCATCACAAGCTGCACATTCTCAAGTCAGTGCTCGCGTTTCTATTCATCGTCGGTGCCCTCTTTGGAGCGCTGGCTTTGCTTCCTGCTTGGGCGGCAACGCCAGAGCCTGGGCCTTTTGCGCCTGACGAACCTTTCGCGCCGAAGCCAGGCGATGTGGGCGCTCACCTCCTGGTTTCATCCACCACTGGCTACCGCATTGACGACGGGTGGCCCGGTTTCAGTACCAATCCGTCAGGCCCTGACGGATGGCTGGCGTGGCCTGCCGGTGGCTACGATAACGACTTCCTGTACACGGACGCCACGTTGACTGCCGGAGACTGGGCAAAGTGGAAGCCAGACCTGGCCAAGGGTCTGTACGAAGTGCTCGTGCATTACTATGTCGATTCTAACCACCGTGATGATGCTGAGTACACGGTCTTCTACGATGGCGGCAGCTTCACAAAACTGGAGAACCAGCAAGCGCCGCTCGCTGCAGATTCTGGCTGGAAGAGCCTGGGCGTGTTCCCGTTCGCGGCGGGAGCATCAGGTTATGTGCGCCTAAGCGACGCTACCACCCTAGGGGGTTCTGGCACGTTCGTGGTTGCAGACGCAGTCAAGTTCGCCCCCATGGAAGTGTGGGTGGATGACAGCTACTCCGATACAAACTGTGTACCCTACGTCTGGGGTGTAACCGCGTTCAAGACCATCCAGGATGGCGTTCAGGCAGTAGCAACAAACGGGACGGTGCACGTGGGGCCGAACGATCCCTATAACAAGTACCTCGGACCTATCACCGTGACCAAGAGCATTACCCTGACAAGCACTCATGGAGCGGCCAGCACGGTCATCTCTGTCACGTCGGGTACGGCCATAGGAGTGCTGGCCAGCGGTGTCACGATTGATGGCCTTGAGGTCGAGAGCAGCACTGCGCCACGTGGCATCGCAAACTATGACGAGGCCACAAGCGCGTGGGTAACGGATGTTACCGATTATCGTATTCGCAACAACGCTGTGCACGGCTTTGGAGAGGGAATTGCCTTCCTCACGGCAAAGGGCGAGATAAGCGACAATACCATTTACAACAACAGCAAGAGGGGCATATTAGTACAGCAGTTTCCGAGCGGCGTTTTAGCAGGGCCAACGACGGTGTCCGGCAACGTCCTGTACGGGAACGGGGGCGTTGTCGCAGATTATGACATCCAGGTTCATGACTCGTACACGGGAACGCTGATCACTGGCAATACGATCATCGGTTCACTACTCGGCGCGAGCGAAGCCGGCATTTATGTGGTCAATGGGGCGGGGGACCTGACCTTGTCTGCGAACAGAATCACGACCAGCACATACGGCGTTTGGATCATGCAGGATAATAGCGGTACGAATATCATCCAGAAAATCAACCTGCGAGGCAATAGAATCAACGGTGGCACGACAGGTGTCCGCGCGGAGAGGACAGGCGGTTCCTGGTCACAGCGCCAAATAATCATTGGTGGCGACCTCGCTTACTACAACAGTCTCAACAACAACAGTGGCAAAGAACTAGAACTGGTCGGCTATAGCGATAACATTACGGCCACATACAATGACTGGGGTGTGTACACCTTACGCGACATTGAGAACGAAATCGAACACGATTACGATAGTTTTGGGCTGGGGGAAGTGGTTTACGAACCGGCGCTTGGTGTGCCGACACAGATTACCGTTGAGGCTGCATCAACCAGCCTGCCTGCTGACGGCAGCTCAACCGCGACGATCACGGCCACGGTTCGCGATGTCGCTGGATTCTGGGCACACACGGGCACTATGATCGGCATCACGACCAGTTTGGGCAGCGTGCCCTATGGATATGTAGAAGAAAACGATGCGGCGGTAGCCCGGACAGGCATTTGGACTCCTGCGCCAGACGCTCGTGCCAGCAGTGGTTCCTACATGTGGACCATTGATGCAGCGGCAACGATATCCTGGACCTTTACCGCCCCGGTGGTCTCCTTGATCTACATCAAACAAGGGGGCGTTGGCTCGGCGAATGTGTACGTTGATGATTTCACCACGCCGATTACAACGATCAACATGTCCAGTTTGCTTCCCCCTGCTGTGTTCGAGTACCGGGTTGAAGATGTTATCACTAATGCGCTGGGTACTGGCCCGCATACCATTAAAGTGACTCCGGTGGGTGCCGGGCCCATCAGGGTGGATGCTTTCCGCTCCGGCGGTGCTGTGGCGTCGCACGGACGGATTGTCACCACTCTCACTTCTGCCACGATTTCCCAGACCGCCACACTATGGGGAACGGTGTACGATGGCCGCATCGTCACCAGCACGTCTGTGGCGCTCTATCCCATCATTACCGCTACGGCAAGCGTTGACTTCCAAGGAGCAGATGCACACATCTCCAAGAGCGCCTCGCCAACCACGCTGAATGCTGGACAGAAAGTGACCTTTACAATCACTTACGGCAACCATGGTCCAGGGACAGCGACCGGTGCATTTATCACCGATACCCTGCCCGCTGGCCTGGTCTATGTGAGTTCCACTCCTGCCTACGATTTCGACTTGCCAAATCCTATTACCGGCACTGACTACGTGTGGAACGTAGGCAGCGTGGCTCCTGGACCGACGGGATTCATCACCGTTGTAGCGCAGCCAGACGGGGCGATGTCATGGACAACGCCAGTCACTCTCACGAACGGCGCCGAGATTAGTATAAACATTCCTGACCCTGTCGCGGGCAATAACACTACCGGTGCGGTAAACGTTACTATTCTACCGCCTGCTGCGGTAACCATCACTGCACATCCGCCGGTGATTCCGGTCAGTAGCGGCGAGATAACCACTACACTGAGGATCACGGTTACGGATGCTTACAGCAACCTCGTGGACGGCGCGACAGTCAACCTGACCACGACTGCGGGAACTCTTGAGGCTTCAGGCGGTACTACACTCACAGTCACGACGACGGAAGGCATCGGCATTACCGGCCTGGGTTCCGGCACCACGGTGACTACGGCCACTGTAACGGCAGCTATCGCTCCTCCAGGGGGGCCTACGGCCAGCGTTGAAGTCTTCTTCGGGCCTGCCCTGCCATACACGGTCACTTCAACCGCGTATCCCCTGACAGTTCGTGTCTGTGGCGACACGGCTGTGGTCACCGCTACAATCGTGGACGAGTATGGCAACCAGGTGGCGAATGACACCGACGTACAATTTGCCGTTTTCCCGGCTGAGCGCGGGTACATGGACCCAGCGTGGCGGAATCCATTGAACGGTGTTGCTACTTCAACATTGCACACCGGTGAGTATCTATTCGGGGCCCCATACCTCACCATTAAGATTAAAGCGAGCCGCGAGACGCATGAAGCTCTCACAGAGCAACACATTGACCTGATACCAGGCTTGCCATACAGCATTACCTTCACCGCCTCACCGCCTGTAGTTCCAGTGGGGGGCACAGGATCGGAGATCAGCGCACTGGTTGTGGACTGCGCTGGTAACGCGGTGCAAGACGGCACTGGCGTCACGTTCACGGTGAACAGCCTGGGCACCATTTCACCGACAACAACAACCACAAGGAATGGCTGGGCTTACACCACTTTCAAGCCATTCTGCACCGTTGGCACAGCAGTGATCACAGCTACGGCTGATTCTCGGTCCTTCACCTTGATGCTCACTCTGGAACCTGGCCCAGCGGATCGCATCAGTGTAGGTATCACGCCGGACACGATCCAGAACTGCGGCGGCCAGGCAGTGATCGCGGCGACCCTCTACGATCGTTGCAACAATCTGGTCAAGGACGGCACAACGGTTACCTTTGGTGTAGTCTTTGATACTGTGAGTGTGTCGCCCAGTCCAGCGCACACGATCAATGGCCAGGTCACGGCGACCGTGACGGCTCTGGACAGACCGCTAAGGACGTGGCCCAGGAGTCTAGAGCAGATTGGCGTAGCCTCTGGCTCAGCTATGGCGGGCTTCACCAACCTGTGGATAGTGCCAGGTAACCCAGAACTAGTGGGGGTCTCCGCTGACCCGGGCAGCATACCGATCAACGGGGATGTGAATTTCTACGATGTCACCATCGTGGCCAGGGTGGCGGATTGCAGCAACACTGTGGTCACGGACACGACGTGGGTCAAGCTGGAAACCGATCTGGGCATCTTCCGCGACTCTGGGACACGGAGCGTCCTTCAAACAACGGTCAGTGGCCTAGTTACAGCCACGCTGACCTCGCAGTCTGTTGCAGGTACGGCCACAATAACAGCAACGGCGGATTCAGCCGAGGGCACGACTACTGTGCGCTTCCTGCCCGATGAGGCATACCACGTGCACGTGTGGGGATATCCAGCGAGCATTTACGCCGATGGGACGTCAACCTCACTGATTACGGCGCATGTGATGGATTTCTGGTACAACTCTGTCCTCGACGGCATTACGGTGACGTTCATGACGAACTATGGCCATTTTGCCGAGACCCATGACATATTCTACACGACGACCACTACCATTGAGGGCTTTGCTTTCGCCACACTGGTGGCCGGCACCGAGCCTCACACAGTGTTGGTACAGGCCGTCACTCACAACCACCGCATCGGGCGCAACTATGTGTACTTCATTCAACCACCGGTGTGGGGCCACGTCTATCTGCCGATTATCAAGCGGTCTGTGCCCTAGCACATCCGGCGCTCCCTGAGCAAAGAACAGAGCCTCGTCAGCCACCTGGCGAGGCTCTGTTTTGTGTGCAGGCCGACCACGAATTGCACACACGAATACACGAATGAAGAAAGACCCCGTTCCCCGATTTGAGGAGCGGGGTCTTTGTGTCCGAAGCTAGCGCGAGCAGCCCAGGCGCTGGGCGCCAGATTGGTGCTACGCCCTTCGCCGCCCTCCGGGTACTGAGCAGCGGTGATGAGCGCACCAAGGCCACCTTCGGCAACGGACGGGAGTCGCCCACCTCAGTACCGACCTGATCAACCACCGTGGCGAAGTGGGCCACCCACCAAAGTCGCCATCGGGCAGCAGTTCGGACTCGGCGTCGCTGTTGTGTAGCACAGTCAGCTCTAGCGTCTCGGCGGAATCTAGCTCTTGAAGATGAGCGGCAGGTAGATCCTAGCTATGACCGCTACAGTGTCGGCCTGCTCTGTCTGGAATACCTCCCCATCATCCAAGAAGCAGGCTACCATGTCGATCTCGCCAGCCACGCTCAGCACCTCGACGGAGAAGCCGAACGCATCAGCCCCCTGGCCAGTACGCAGGCTCTGGATCCAGACGATGGAGCCAATCTCGCCATCAGCGCTGGAGGCCAGTTCGCTGAGAGCTTCCCACCCGCCAGAGGCGTATAGCTCAGCCAATTCCTCAGACGACAAACCGCTGGGCACAGGCACCGCGCCACCGAAGGCGCTCCCCGGCACATATCCGACCTTGTCGGTATTCAGAGGGATGACGGCGAGAGCGTCAACCGCGGTCCCGATGTTTTGCTCGACGAGGCACGTGTAGGTCAGTGCATCACCCTTCTCAGCGGTGGTAGCATCCACCTCGAAAGAGGTGTCCAACCCCTTCATGCTGTTCCAGAAGTGCACCATGCCCCAGCTACCGTCCTCGGCCTGGTCGGTCACAGCCAGATGCAGACCGAATTGCACTTCATCGTCGCCGGGATTGCCGGAGCCCAGCACGGTGCCGACGTCAAGACCGTAGAAGTCATAAATCGGGATGCGGTCGAGGTCCGTGATCTTTGTGGTATAGTTGTCCTGCGCAGGTACCACAGCACTGGCATCAACGTCCCACCAGTACAGGTAGCCATCGCCCATGTAGTAGAAGCCGGGGTAGTAGCCTATGGAGTCGTGGAACACGCTCACCGCTGGCCGTGGCCCGAAGATCTTGGTCTCCAGTGGCGTCTCCACATACTCACCTGTAGCCGGGTCGTACCCCAGGCGGATGGTGAACGATATGGTGTCCTGCACGGTGAAGGCAGCGTCGGCGGACTGTACACGACCGCTCAACCGCACAGGTGCGCCAGTGTCGTAGAGGTAGTCCTCCCAACCGTAAGGGAAGGGATGGCTGTCCACTACGATGAGGGCGTGCTTGGGGCCCCAGCTCGGCGCGTCGTACCAGGAATCGCTCAGCGTGTAGTCAAAGTTGTAGGAGGCATCGCGGAACCACAGCAGCATGCCGGGCACGGTATAGGGCGCTCGGTCCACCTCCCACTCCGTATCGCTGGACCACACTGTCTGGTACGGATACTTCAGTCCCTCGTCGAAGCCGCTCAGGTTACGCCACTCGACCAGGTAGTAGCGGGCGTAGCTCTCCGTGAGGGGGACGATCCGCCAACCATCGGCAACCCACTCACCGGGGCCAGCCTCCACGTCGTCAGAGAAGAGATTGCCTGTGGCGTCGTCCAGGGAAAAGTCGTCGGCCCACCAACCATCCCACTGCACTGCCATGTCTGTCGAGTAGCGAAGGCGTACCAGAACTTGATCTCCGGCATAGCCTGAGAGGTCGAAGCGGAGGATACCCTCGTCTTCACCGGTCAGGCCCCAGCCCTCGTTGTTGCCGTTGGGGTCAGTGTCGGTGAAGATGCCGTCCATGTCCTGCAAGAGAGTCCACGTCGCCCCACCGTCCTTGGACACTTCCACGTAGCCGTAGTCCCAGTCCACCTCGGTGCTCCAGTAGCTGGCGAAGGAGCAGGTAATCGGCGCCGTGGCCCCCACCAGGTCGAAGCTGTGGGTGAGGGTATACTGCACCAAGTCGCCCAGGTCAGACCACCAGGCATTGCCGGTGCCGAGGGGATTCGGGATAGTGACGACCTTATCGGGCAGGTTGATCTTCATCCCCTGCTCCGTCCCATCCGGCCGCAGTGAGTGCTGGCCGATTTTCACGTCGAGTGCCGCATCGTCATAGTCTACTTCTACTGGATCCCACCAGCCGATGACGTAGCGGAACCAGCCTGGGAAGGGAGCCGGCTGCATCCCGCCAAGCGGTCCGTTCCACGAGCCGGCCTCCATGGTGGCCCAGTTGGCCACGGAGCTCTGATAGTCAGTGGTGTAGATGTCCGGCAGGCCAAAGGCAGCGTGGCCGTACTCCTCCGCGCCGACCCCGATGTCATAGTTCTCTGGGTCCATACTGACCTCTCGGACGTAGATGTCGCGGTCGGGACAACCAGCCGAGCCCGCAGGGCAGGCTAGGTAGCCGGTGGGCCAGTCAATCACCGTAGCGTGGGACCAGATGGCGAAATCGCCTTGCAACCCCCCGCCGGCCTCCTGCCCCATGCCGGCGTGGATCACCGTAAAGTTGTCCACGATGCCATCGCCGTCGCCGTCATAGTTCTGCCACGGGAAGCTCGGGTCGTCGGCGTTCACCAGGTCCACCACTTCCTTGAACAGATCATGGGATCGGACGTTATGGGAGCCGGTCGCGCAGCTATCAGCGCCGTACCACCCCTCGGAGTGCACTGATTGGAGCCACTCGGGATGGATATGGCCCTGCGGTGCGAAGACCCCCTCCGACTGCTCCAGGTAAAAGTTGCCCACGGTCATGCCCGTGCAGTCCACCGGGCCGAGGTTGGGGTGATTGATGACGACGCCAGCATCGGGGCCGGTCCCGAAGTAGAGCTCCTCATACAGCTCCGGCGTGGCGTCTTCGAACCAGATGGTGTTGTTGTCCCGGGGCCCAGGGGCTGGAATCTCGTTGTGCAGCGGTCCAGTGGTGGTCACCTCCACATCAATGCACTCCGGTGAGTCAGGGTCATCCGGGTCATAGTCCGGGTTCTCGGCGCTGTAGGTGAAGGTGTCAGTGCCGGTGAACTCCACCAATGCCACCAGGACCTTCATGTCCTGCGCAGCCAACCCCATTGCCTTAGGGCTCTTGCCAGTCACGGCAGCCAACTGCTCGTTCCTCAGCAACTGCCGGAACTTCTCCGGGTTGGGGGTGGTCGGATTTCGCTTGGCCCACTGCCGCATGAACTCGTCTACGGCTGCCTGGATCTCGTCCGGGCTGGCATTGAGCCGCAGAACCCTATGCTCTCGCAGCAGGTTGATGATCTGCCCTTCGTGCGGGGCGCGATAGTGGGCATCGAACTTGGTCGCTCTCATCATGGGCAGAGCCTGGGTGATCTTGCCCTCACAAGCTGCAACGTTCACTCTTTCAACCCCTTCCGGCTCACCAGCGGAGGCCAGGGTGGGCAAGAGAGTCAAGGCCATGGCCAGGATCAAACAGAGGCTCACAGTTTTCCAGTAAGTCGTTTTCATCTTCTTTCACCTTTCTTCTTTGGGATCTGTTGAGTCTTACTAGTAGAGGTTCAGTATGCTTTGCTGGACACCACCTCCTTCCGAAGAGAAAACGCTCTGCCCTAGCAGCTCAGGGCACGGCTGAAAGGAACAGGGAAAAACAAAAGCGCCAAGGTGAGCAAATCAACGCCCCTCATGACGCAAGCTGACTCTCATAAGAGTAACTACTGGCAAGAATTGGACTCTTATGCCTGTGAGGATAGGATGGCCAGGATGGCTGCCTTCGGTTCCCATTGTTGTGGGCCTCCTCAAGCCTCTTAGTGGCAATCTTGATTGTACTGAACAAGTAGAAATCCGTCAATCATGCCGAAAGCGGGGCGGCCGCGTCACGTTGGGGGCAAGCTTCCAACTTTGCACGGGGTTGAAGCACGGCGGTGGGAGAACCAAGCGCTGCGCGCTTTGCTCTCCTGGCCGGAGGCCATCTGAAAGTCCGACGGCACCAACCTTGCCCCCAATATGTCGTAGGCCCAGAGGCCTGAGTGTCCTAGAACTCGCGAACCCGGTCGCGCTCACGGAATACGGCTGTTCGCGATGCCAGATCTGACCACTACATCTTGGCATCACCGACGATTGTGACCAAATCTGGAACAATCACGGATACTAGAATCTCCATCATGATAGTAGTTTGAAGGAATGAAGGCACTAAGCATTGCCGGTTGCATACAAGGATCTTCCACACCCTCGCGCTCAGCACGAGTGGCTGCCGTTCTGCCAATCAACGCCCACTAAAGGAATGGGGTACGGCAATGTCGTAATAAGTTACGACGAGAATGAGCATAAGCATTAGGATAATCCCAGCAAAATGTACGAGGTTTTCCTTTCCTGGATCCAGGCGCTTGCCGCGAAGAGCCTCAACGATGACGAAGAGCAGGCGGCCGCCATCGAGGCCAGGGAGGGGCAAAAGATTCGTGGCGGCGAGCGCGGCGCTCAGAGTCGCGGTGAACTGCAGCAAGGGGAACCACCACCCGCTGCTGGCCACCTGGCGTGCGGCCTGCTCGGTCAGTTGAGCAATGCCCACTGGGCCCACCGGGCGCACCATGTCCACGGGGATTAGGCCACGCAGAATCTTAATGGGGAGGGAGAACAAGGAAGCCACAGAATCGAAAGCTTCCGTCACGGCTTTCTGAACGGCTTCCGGCCATGGATAAGACACAAGCTCCATCCAACCGGCGTCGCTGCGCAATTGCACACCCCGGGACTCCGTCTTGACGAACCAGGGACCTCCGGGTGGCAGCGGGAGTGAGAAAGTCCGTCCACGCCTGCGAATTGTCACCGTTCTGACATTGCCATCAACGGACCTGGCATAGACGATGAGATCCAGCATGCTGGACACTTCACGGCCATCGGCAGCAAGGATCAGATCGCTGTCCTCAAAGCCCACTGCTTCTGCTACTGATCCCGGAAAGACCTTGGTCACACCTACAGCCGGGTCATGCGCCACAGGCCAGCCAGTGACGAAACACACGCTGAAAAGAAGCGCGGCCAGTAGGAGGTTAAACAATGGCCCGCCACATAGGAAGGCAGCACGCACTCGCTTTCTCTTTTCGGCGAAGAGAGTCCCTGGTTCTCCTTTCTCAGCCAGACGGACAAAGGCCCCAAAGAAGATCAGGTTGATCGTGTATTCTGTTCCTCCGATGTAGGCGAGGGTGAGAAGGCGGGGAGGATACCCTAGGCCAAACTCCTCTACGGGCAGGCCGGTCAGCTTGGCGACAATCAGATGACCGAATTCGTGGACGAGCGTAATCAGACTCAGTACCGCGATAGCAGCCAGTACAGTAGTCAAAGTGCACCCCCTCCTAATTGGGTGTCCAGCGTCGAGTTCCTCTGCGCGACATTATACCATTGAACGCGATTCTGCAAAACTGGGCCTGGACGTGCTGTCAAAATGACAGCAGTCTCTGTAAGTGTTGCAAGTCTACCTTGGCAGTGAGGTCAATGGTCAAGGGACTAACTGAGATCACTCTGTCGACGACCAGGGCATAGACGTCGGAATCAGGTTCCAGCGTGTCAGAATCAATCTCTCTTACGTAGCCCGATATGTCCTTCTGCCCTTGGTCATCAATGGTCACAGGAGATACAAAGTACTGCTGGCGGGAGACGCGAGTCGTTCTCCAAGGGGTATCAGGCTTTGCCTCGCACGGTACGTCAAGCTTGAGAATGTCCACGGCTTCTGGCATGCCATGTGTGAGCAGCAGCTTGGCGAATCGGCGCACGAATGCAGCCGCCGTGCTGAAATCAACCTCTGGGCTCTGGCTAAAGTGATACTTCCGGTCCGTTTCCAACGAGGCGGCCAACGTCGGGATTCCAAAACTGGCCGCTTCTATCGCCGCGCCAATCGTGCCTGAGATGGTAACGCACGCGCCGACGTTCTCACCGTAGTTGATGCCTGAGATGGTCAGGTCTGGCACTCTGGGCAAGAATCTCAGGATGCCATGCCGTACTGCCTGCGCAGGTGATGTCTCCACAGAAAAGGATTGCACCTGCATGCCATCAACGTCAAGGAATCCTTTCTCGACGTCAATCTCACCGTAGGGAAAGCTACGGCCAAGGCCTGATTGCTGCACGCGAGGAGCGACCACCCAGAGCTCTCCCAGGTCAATGACGCTGCGCGCAGCTGCTAGCAAGCCCGGTGAGCCAATGCCGTCATCATTGGTTATGAGGATAAGGGCACGCTTTTCACTGCTCACTGCTCTCCCCCTCTTAGAGTCCTATTACACATCATTGTGCTTTTTCATCTTTGGCTGTTTCGTTGCTTTTGTCAAATGCTTTCTTTGCCAGAGCAGACCCAGTAATTTCTCGTCAGGCTGGTAATATGATAAGATAGAAAATCGCTATTACAAAACGGCGCGGAGAATGCAACAGATGCTCTGGTTGGAAATCATGTATGGATTCTCAGCCGCATGGCTGGCCTTGTATGGTCTGAATAGTTTGCTGTTGACCGCTATCTACGCTTGGGTGCGCAGGCGCAGCCTGCAGACGCCCCCCCCGCCCAATGCCTGGCCTTCGGTGACGGTACAGTTGCCCATCTATAACGAGCTACACGTGGTAGAACGCCTAATTGCAGCGGCGGCCGCTCTGGACTATCCGCGCGAATTGCTGCAGATTCAGGTGTTAGATGACTCCACTGACGAAACAACACTTGTGGCGCAGCAGGCGGTCGCTCGCTATGCCCAGATGGGTGTTAGCATTCAGCATGTGCATCGCTCCAAGCGGGTGGGCTTCAAGGCTGGGGCCCTGGCCGAGGGTTTGCATCGCAGCAGGGGAGAGTTGCTGGCCATCTTTGATGCTGACTTTGTGCCGCCGCCTGATTTCCTGCGCCGCGTCGTTCCTTACTTCGCATCATCAGACGTAGGCTGCGTGCAGGCGCGATGGGAACACCTGAATGCTACGTACTCGACCCTCACGCAAGTGCAAGCGATTGGTATTGACGGGCACTTTGCTGTGGAGCAGAGAGCGCGCAGTCAGGCCGGCTTCTTCCTCAACTTTAACGGCTCTGCAGGCATATGGCGTCGCGCGTGCATAGAGGACGCCGGGGGCTGGCAGGCCGATACGCTGGCTGAAGACCTGGATCTCAGCTATCGTGCGCAGTTGGCAGGGTGGCGCATTCTCTATGTCCCCGATGTCAGTGCAGCGGCCGAATTGCCGCCGCAACTTGACGCTCTACGCCGCCAGCAGTCACGTTGGGCCCGAGGGAGCATCCAGGTCGCACGAAAGCTTTTGCCATTGCTCCTGTGCTCTGACCAACCATGGCGCACCAAGATTGAAGGGGCGATTCACCTGACTGGATACATGGTGCATCCTCTGAGCCTGGTCATATTGTTGCTGACACTGCCGATGGTTGTGACGCACAGCCGACTGTTTGCTTTTGTTCCCTATTTCCTTTTGGCTACGGCCGGCCCCCCGCTGCTTTATCTGGTCGCGCAGGCCGAGCGCGGCCCGGGTTGGTGGCGTCAGTTGAGATTCGCACCGCTCTTGCTACTGCTCGGTACGGGTCTGGCGCTCAACAACACAGTGGCAATGGCTCGAGCAGTTCTTGGGCACAAAGGTGAATTCCAGCGCACCCCAAAGTTCGACATCAGAGCTGGCGGGGATCAGTGGCAAGCTAGCTCATACGCGCTTCGTTGTACTCCATTGGTCTGGTATGAGTTGCTGCTTGCCATGTTTGCGCTGGCTCTTGCACTGCTGACCTCGCGCGGCGGCGCTCGCCCCATCTCGTACTGGCTGATAGTTTATGCGCTCAGCTATGCCTATGTTGCTGGCCTGAGCCTCGTCCAGACCTGGCAGTCATGCCAGCAGGTCCCATCTAGAACGCCCCGCAAGGTGCGGCCACGGGACGTCTAGGGCAGGACGCTCTCGACTTGGAGTCTATCCGAGAAGTCAGTAGAGATGTCTCCTTGCACAGGAGGATGTGAGACCTATGAACTGACTGGTGGCACAAGATGCGCGTCCGTGGCACGGGCACCAGTCCCCTACGGCTGCCTCACCTGTACCAGCTCAGGAACTGCGGCGCGAAAGAGTGGCGTAGTGCGTTACCAATCATCTGTGTTCTCCTCCTCCGCCAGTCGTCCCATCTTGCGCAACGCTCTCCAGAGACGCTCTTCCCAGATGCTGCCATGCAATAGCTCGTTGATCTCATGAGCGGCTTCGAGCCGTCCCCAGTGAGTAATAATGAAGGTGATGCGTCGCCATTTGCGGCTCACGATGGGGTGCGCCAATAGGCGCAGTTCGCCCAGGTGTACTTTGTAATAGAGCTCATTGGCTCTGGGATGATGGATCTCATCCGGGAAGAGTTGTATGCGCGGCACGATCTCCCAGGCTGTGACGTGAGCATAGTAGTTGATAGACCACTTCTGTTCAGCGAATGCTTTGGTCTGGTAGAAGGCAAGGATGGGTGCGTTCACGCCTCGCTGCGGCGCTCGTTTCACCGGAATGCGATACCAGTGTTGATCACGAGCGACGGCGAAATCACGCTGATTGCTCATGATCACTACCAGGACAGTGGCATAACGGTC
>Ga0315543_1001605_pt1 | contig 23895 bp, 37 predicted proteins | sample SalMarSW160210MG_2_FD_203098 | JGI IMG/M metagenome (GOLD analysis project Ga0315543, IMG submission 203098) | Salt marsh sediment microbial communities from the Plum Island Ecosystem LTER, Massachusetts, United States - Salt Marsh Sediment SW1601-210 ... | reverse complement strand
AAACCAGCTTTCTACATACAGTCCATTATCGCGGCATATGCTTGTAATAACCTCACCATTCCCAAACGTTTGGCCGCATCTTTTACATGGCTGCCATTCATTGCCCGTCGCTGTTATCTGCCTGAATATCTTCATAACCATCAATAATTATCGAATGAGATTCATTTTCGTGACATTGATACTTTCTTTCCGGCCTGTCCGGATTTACAGCATTTAGAAAATCATTCATTGCTTCAATTACTTTTTCGTCACGCTCTTTTTTTCTTTTTTCTTTTGACTTAAATTCTTCTTTGAGAATGGCTTCTCTTTTAGCAAGTTCGGCAGGCTCCCTATCAAGAAGCTCCTGGCTCATCGGATTCATTGCAGTTGCTTTGACTTTATTCGGCCATGGCAGGTCCCAGTTATCAACTATCAATTGCCAGTCAATCTCATCTGGCCTCGCATCGGAAAATCCCGCCCTCATAATACCGGTGAATTGTTCCTGTATATGAGGCAGTAAAAGGTATTTTGGATTTTGCATACCGGCCAGAATCCTATTTACGGGATATGTATTTCGCAACCAGTCATGTACCGCGCAGCTAATACAAAGCGATCCTTTTTCACCAACTCCCCTCTTTAGCATTTTCGCCTTTGAATTCGGGACAGGCATATTTTTGCAGCGTGCACTGCATCTTGCACATAAAACTATATCTTTATTCTCAAATAGATTGGTCATTATTTCTCACCTTTCACATCTTTCACACCTTTCACACCTTTCACACCTTTCATTATTTAGCGTTTTGCGTTTAGCGTAGAGCGTGCAGCGGATACGCTGTCAGCTGTCAGCTATCTTTAGTCCTTGCCACAGAGGTCACTCTCTGCGACTAAAATACTCGACAGCCTGTTACGATCGGAGGCTGGTCAATATTTGCTTTGATAACTATAGTTCTTTCCCCATGCTCTGCTGTTGTATCGGGGTCTTCCAGATCATATAATTGACTGCTGTAGTATATATTATAATAATGTATCCCTATGGTTTCAGGCGTTACAGACCAGCCATATACGTATTTGCAAACATCGTTAGTATCAGTTGTTATAGCAGGCTCAGTTAGTGTCAAGTCTGTAACAATAGTCAAGACTCTGTCACTCGAAGCAACAATGTCAAACTCTCCAATAATTATTTTGCCGACTCTGGTTGGATATGCTCCCATAACCGGCGATGGTGCCAAATTCGGGTCAAAATCAATTCCATCCGGCGAAACTATACCGATAGGTATGTAACCACCAAGTGCTATGCCCGTTAATACCAGTAATAATAATATTTTAGTTTTCATTTCATTCTCCTTTGCGTGTAACGATTTTGTTTTAGTTTGCCATCAACAGATTTCTGCTGAAAAACAGTCACATCTATATAATTATTTTCCGGCACGTTCCAAACTAAAGACCATTGAAAGTCGCAATCCGTCCAAGGCACACCGCTTATAATTACGAACTCATTAAGTTCAACCAAGCGGCAATCAGTTACAACCGGAGGCTGATTTATCTGCATCATTATTATCGAAGCTGCCGCTATTCCTATTCCTGGTTTTTTCATAACATTTCAAAAGAAATTGACCCGCACGCGCATTGTTTCGGCTGCCTGGATTCGGTATATTCGGCGCCGCAGCCCAGGCACCGCCAGCAAACATATGTAATCTCTTTTGGCACAGGATTATAGCTGTACTTTTTTTCTTTCTTCTTAGTCCTGCCGCGAATCGGCCCTGGTAACGGCCCGAGGCTTTTAACGTATTCGTCACAGGCCGCCTTCGCCTCGATCGCAGTATTAAAACCACCAAGATATTTAACACTTTTATCCATCGAGTTATAGAACTGGGCAGTGAACCTGCCGTTATATCGCTGTGTAACTCCTTTGATTCCCGTTTTCATTCTTTATTTAGGGGGACGGCTCGCCGGTCGGTATTTCTGCTTCAGAATCTTGCAATTTTACAGGGTCCTTGCCATATCGCATATCAAGAGACCACTGGCAGGCTATAGCGATTATTGCTACACCGGCAATGTATCCGGGATCGGCGGAAGTTAATAAAAACATTGAAACGATAGCTACTATCATTTTCTTACTTGCCTTTTTTATTATCTCATCCCACATAAATTTTCTCCTTTATTTATATTAGTTATCAGCCTTCAGTTATCAGCCTTTTTAGACACAGAGGATACAGAGTTCACAGAGCTTTCAGAAGCTACATAAACAGCCATTGATATATCGAGCCTTCTAATAGCAGATACGAGATAGCTTATTTCGGCGAGTTGATCTCTGTTATCAAAACGCTCACTTTCCTTTGCTATTTTGACGATACGGTTCCGGTTTCCAGTTTTTTCATACACGTCTAACAATCCCCATCCATTGGGAATTTCATCAGGGTCTAACAGCCTAACAGGAGCCATGTAGTAACGCATATATCCCATACCATCTTCCGGCCTTTGTCTGAAAAACTTCTTTCTATCGGCTAAAAAATCAGTACGAGAAGCCTTGCACTCAATTAAATAACTAAAGCCCCCATAAAATCCGATTACATCAGGGGTTTCACTTGTTGACGCACGCCTCTCTTTGAATATTACCGAACATGATGGACTGTGAGAAAATTTCAAATAGCCAAATGCTCTATCAACTAACTCTTTGTGCTGTATTTCCGGGATGTCTATTCGCTTTCCAAATTTACGCTTGCATTCTATCATTCTCTGTGTCCTCTGTGCCCTCTGTGGCTAATAATATTTCTATGCTATTAGTTTCGCTACAAGCGACTGTTGCTGCCGGGCTGCTTTAATGAACTCCTGTTTATAGTCAGCCGGCGGCTCAAACGATTTGTAACGGTCGTAAGCAGGCAGGGCCGCCCATTCCAGCAGCCATTCTTTACGATTGTCGTAAGAATTTATTTTCCAGAACGGAATCAAACTTTCTTCGAGCCAGTGATAGTTTTTCGCCTCGTATTGGCCCGTGTATTTCAACAGCCATTTATAAGTTTCAATCGCCGCCGCTCTTGCCCGCTTATAGTTTCTGATAGTCTCGCCCGTACGCGGATCCGTCCAGACGGCGGATATGATGTCAGGGTCGCGGCCCACGCAGGTATGACCGATATCGGGCATTAAGGCAGGTATCAAATGATACCACTTAGCCCCGTTAAAAGGCTCCTCCCAGCCTGTAAAGAACTGATGAGAAAATGTATCCTGAAGCGAATGCAGAGCAATTCCTAACCGAAACAAATCCACGGACGCAACTGCCTCGCTACAAACCTCTTTAGCAATCCTGCTGTTCGGTGTCACTATCCATCGGCTGCCGGGCAGGAAATGGAACGGGATCAGTACCTTTTCCTGTACGATACGGTCCTTCCAGTTGCCAAGCAGACCGCACTGCGTTTGCGTTCCGTACAGGCCCGCTTCTGTAAGCTCATCCGTATACTGATTCGACCAGGCGATTGCCTTGGCAGTGTCATGGTCCATACCAGCCTTTATCGCCAGGGCAAACGTCATGTAATAATGAAAATCCTTTTGCATATTCGTATCGCGGGCATCCTGCCCGCGTCCTTTTTTTTATTATTTTTCAGCCACAGAGATTATGTGTTTATTCGTGTTCATTCGTGGTTAAAATCCTTTTTTATTTTTAGACACAGATTTCACTGATTACACAGATTTATTTAATCCCACATGCTTTTAAGGCTCTTAAAACTAAAAGTAATAAATCACTTCACTCAAGTGATTTGTTACCTTACGTTATAAACTTAGAGAAGCCGGGTATCATTGCCAGTTGTTTGGCTGTATCAATCACCTGCTGAGATACGCCAAACGCCTGTGCGATATGTTCTTCCACCTTGTCAATTTCTTCCGGTTTTGTAAGCGATTGCAGAAACTTTTCGATTATCGGCCAGAGAATAAACAATAACCTGATTGCTAATAAAATATCATTTTCCTTACTCATTTTTCGATTCCTTTCTTAAATTAGCGTTTAGCGTTTAGCGTTTAGCGTACACGCTGTACGCTATTACTATCCGCTGATTTATGCGTTTTCAAACAGCCAGTTATCAATGGCTTTTTCGATTTTCTTTTTGGCCTGCTTTGCATATTTGAATGTTTTCTGCCTGTCAATAAATTCGTATATCTCATTTTTGGCTGACATCAATGCCGTATATATATTTTCACCGCCATCATTGGAACACGGCGATCCATTAGCTTCGTGACCGATTGATAAATCATACCCGAAGTACCAGTTATCGTTACTCTTTCCCAGCGACATTGCACACATCGTGCCGTAGTTCTTCGGAAGCTTGACAGTAATGACCTGTGGATTAGTAATGACACCGTTCTCATTAACCTCGAAATCATCCCTAATACCTCGTGACTCGTCACCCGGATCAGGCTGGTTATCATCGAGACCGGGACGTTCTTTATCCTCAGTTTCACCAAACAGCTTACCCTGAATCTCTTCGAAAGTAATTACAACCTGCGTACCTGCCTGAACCATTGCCTTAATCGCCTTTGCAGAATTATCGTGACTGGAAAAATCAGCAATCTTTAACTTCTGGCCCCCGCTCATACAATTCATACTCACCAGGCGAACTTCCGATACTACCGGTGCAAATTGCAGTTGTTTCTGCTCCGGCTCGATTGTCATTCGATACTTGTCCTCGCCGTTATTGCGAATGGCCCTGTCGATTTTGGCTACCTGGGCGGGTGAGAAGTCCAGTAATTCAAACGATATTTTCTCTTTCTCGCCGACAGTACCCCACTCTGTTATTTTTGTCTTCACTGCAATCTTATCCATAACAAACTCCTTTCTAAAATTAGCGTATAGCGTATAGCGTTTAGTACCGGCTAAATGTTTCTCAGTGAGTCAGGCTCCTTCATAAGTTGGGGATTCTTTTCCTGAAACTCGCAAAAATCTTTAATACTCTTATTGACATTGGCTTTATGATTGAGATTATCAAGAATAATAAGATAGGCACACAATGCCGGCAGGGCCTTGCGGTCCTGTGCACGAAAAATGAACAACGGCTCATTATCCGGAATAGGCTTTTCTGTAACTCTGTCAACTAATTTACCATCCTTGATTTTGTACTTTCTTTCGTGCATTTTTGTTTCTCCTTAAACATTAACTTATAGGTTTCAGCTTTCAGCCATTAGCTGTCGGTTGATGACTGTGAGCTGTCGGCTATTTTAATCCCTTCCATTTCCAACTGAAAATCTTCGCAGCTATTACAATCCATCGGGCAATAGCCGCCTTCTTTCAGAGGGCAGTCAAAATCGACCGCCGTATCTTCGCATCCCCAAATCTGATTGTCCGTTAATGGATAAGTCATAATTTGCTGCCTATCCACATGAAAAATAACGCGAAACCAACCCACTTGATGACGAACCACCAGCATCCAACGAGTTCAGCATTCTCTCTTTCCTGGTCTAAATAATATTCGTTAAGCTCTTCCATGTTCAAATCCCTTTCTCTCCTTAAAGCATGTTTCATTCAGCTCATTTAAGATCATATCTTCAATGAGAACGGCTCCGACGAGCCTGCGTGCATTATCAATATCACCATCGGTCATATCTTCGGCCATTGACTGAAACCTTTTTAAGCTAAGCTTATCTTTTGTCAGCATCTTAGCTATCCGCTGCTGAGTATTATTCAGTGCCCTGTGCATAGATGCCTGTTCCGGCGTCAACAGTGGAGTGACATCGAAATGTTTCTTCATTAAGTGCTCGTCAAGCCGTTTAAGCTTATACGACCTTACCGCATGAGAAATCCTTTTCAATATTTTCATTTCAATATCCTTTCTAACCTTTCTAACCTTTCACACCTTTCACACCTTTCACACCTTTCACACCTTTCACACCTTTTCGGGATAACAAAAAAGACGATGGCAATCCGTTGTCAGTTGAGTTGAATGAACATCCTGTTTCAGACACATCCATGTCCGTTCGCTCCATCGCCTTTCAATAGTTGATAGCGTATAGCGTATAGCGTTTAGTTTTCATAATGATTCCAAAAAAATGGGCGATTGCTTTATCCTTACCCACAGTCCCATGGAACTGCTCACCCAAGGTTCGGCTTCTACTTTTTTCAGCTTCGCAATTAGCCGAGGCGGGATTCGAACCCGCGACCCCGCTCTCATCATCGGAAACTGTAAACAAGCTTTCCTTTTTAACGAGCGACGGCAAAACGCTCTCGACTATCTTGGCTGGGGCATATAGTTTTGATGCTACACCTTGCAATTCTCGGCCTTAATATTAACTTTTCAAATAATGCCGTCCCTATTCCGGCCTTTGGGGCGATAAAATTTACCACTGTTAATTCAGTTCAATGCCGTTAGTGTACCGGACGCACTCTATTCTCTTCTTTTCTATATTGTCGGGCCCAATTAGCAGGGGCGGGATTCGAACCCGCGACCTCGTGGTTATGGGCCACGCGAGCTAACCTGACTGCTCTACCCTGCAATAAATAAACCGCCGGGACCGGTTTGCGCACGGCCCCGCACGGTTCGGAGGAGGAGGTTGATGATTCCTGCCCAATTGTATTTCCACTCGGCAAGCAGATATCAGCCATGAATTCCTGCTTAACTGTACGAAAGCCAAGGGTAATTGCTATAAGTTTAGCCTTCAATAATACTACATGCTCCCTCATCCGCTGCCGGCATGCCTGATCCCATGCTTTTAACATTGATTGCTCGTTCCTATCCCTGCCCTGCTCGGTTTGTGAGTAATCTTCCTTCGGCGGCATTACAATCGTCTGCTTTACCGGTATACCATCAATAGCAAAAGCCACAAATGTTATATCACTGTCCCAGCCGAGCATTACTTTATTCGCCCCCGCTCGTCTTAGTATTACCCCAAGTTCCTGCCGGGATCGCTCAATTGAAACTGTTGTATTTTTTGCGTAATTCAAAGCTAATTTTCAACTCCATTTTTAAACCGCGGCTTTCGCGGATTTTATTTTTATAATGCCCCTGCCGAACTATCCTGCCGACAGGGGCAGCGTTTGAGCAACCAATACGTTTTTTAAGAACGTGGGTAGTTCATACAATGGAACTTATCGCCGCATCCGTTTTCTCCGTTTAATTCACATTTTAGTCTAATTAAGGTCATGCTCTGACCAACTTGAGCTACCCCTTCGTTTATAAAATGAATGATAGCATGGAGAAGGGGGTCGGAATCGAACCGACAACCTAACCTATAACATGTGAAACTCGACCGGATACGCATTGCGGATTAAACTTGAGCGATAGTCTGAATTTTATAATACCCTACAACCTTTCGGTTATGCGTCTGCCAATTCCGCCACCGGGCAGTTTATAAAAATAATAACTGGTTGCCCGAGCAGGTCTCGAACCTGCAAGGATATCGTGTTTAGACTGAATCTAAGTTTAAACCTGTGCTCTTTATTAACTTGTCAATCAGCAAAAATATAAGAAAATATACTGTCACCCATTTTTAGCATTGAAACTTCCTGACTGTTAGCTTCTTCCCTTGCCATTTTCAAAACATCCTGTAAAACCTCAAGACGCTTTATTATTTTTTCTTTATACTCAACGGTAACAGCACCGGAAAGATGTATAGTTTTCCAATGGCCAATAGTTTCGTCTATTGTGATTAGTTCCGTTTGTGCAGGGTGCTCTTTCGTAGCTGCACATTTTGTTATGACTTTCGGTACTTTCTTTGTTTTGTTGGTTTCCTCTATATCGGAAACGAAACAGTCTTTGCCCGAGTCATATTTCCATACCTTATCTGTAGGTAGTGCCGGAAGATTTTTAGCAAAAGCCAATAAATCTACAACCTGTTTTTCCAGGAACAGGATAGTAGTAACAGGCAGACCAACCAGCAAAGTTTTATCATCTATTTTAACATCAGCTTTGGCAAGTTGATTCGCATATTCCTGCGTCAAAACAAAATCATAAAAATCCCTCAGTATTTCCGTGACTTTCGGAATAATACGAGCTGCTCGAATTTGCACTTCACGGCTTTCAGAAGGGAATCTTTCGCCCTCCTCGTCTTTTGGCTCGTAGGTGCGAACTATGCCTGTAAGTTCGCTATCTTTCCATCCATGATGTATTTCAGTAATAGTTTTCGTAGCTCTCGCTTTCTTTCCTGACACAATAGCGATAATCTGATTCTGTTTCATAATAACTCCTTGTTCATCTTAAAATTAATATCCAATTATCCTTTTTTCTTTCAGCTTTTAGTTCTCAGCTTTGCGGGATAATAATTTACGCATCTTCAATAGCCTGATTCAATAGAATCTGGGCCATTATCCTGTAATTTTCAACCGGTTCATCATTGGCGAGTAATTGCTGAAGCTTGTCCTTCTGTGCAGTATCAATTTCAAGTTCTATAGTTTCCATAAAAATCCTTTTTTTATTCATAATCCCTTGGTGCTACAAATACCGGGAATCTCGGCATTCCGGATTCCGTTAACTCAAAATATCTAAAGGTAATTAAATCACCCTTTTCCGGAGGATTTTCTCTTTCCGAATCGGTAAGGCCGGTGCCTATAGATATCATCTTATTTCTGAACTTACATAATAAAGCGCCAATGCGCCCCTCATGCCTGCCCTGACCAGCTTCGTATCCGTCAACAATAGCTTCATCTGTCTGAAAGCGCTTGACTTTAAGAATGTCCCCTGACCGCTTGTATTGATAAAGACTTAACGCCCTCTTAAGCATTATCCCTTCCCCGCCTTCATTCAATATTTGCCGCTCGAGATCCAGCATGTGTTTTTTACTCGAACATACAATCTGCCTTAACATCTCCGCATGTTCAGGCAACTCAAGCTGATACAATTTCTTATATCTTGCCGTAAAAGTGCCTGCGGCAATGCAATCGAACAATATATACCTGATTCCGTCCCAGTTTGGATTGTTCTTTGTTCTTACCTTTCCGCATGTCTGCTGAAACAACCCCCGCCCTTCCCATAATTCACCGTCAAGAACAACATCTTTAGGCAAACCCTCAACGAACCATGCCGGAGCACAGAAAGGCTTGCCTGTCCGCGAAATCAGCTTTTCCCCGGTCCATATCGCCCGAACACCATCGAGTTTCTCACTCATCAACCAGCCTGTCGGGTCCTGACCATCGTATTTCTTCGCAAGCATCGGTTTCATAACAACTCCTTTTTTAGCTGTCAGTTTTCAGCTATCAGCTATCAGCTATTACCTAATTTTCAGCCCGTATTACGTATTGTATTTTGTTTACTAAGTCTCGCCTGTTCGATAGCTTCCTTGAGCTTTCTGGTAATATAGTTTCTCAACAGCGACGTAGGCGGTATCCCCTGATTCTCCGGTAGACGGGCAAATTCGTTAGCCGCCCCAATAAGTTCATCATCATGACCGCCCATCCTGAAACTTAAACTTGTTATTGTTCTCATCTTATCACTCGTATTTTTGCCTTTTGCGTTGCCAGCTTCCGTTGCCATATTATAGATCCTTCAATTTCATCAAACATTGATTATTACTATATCGGTCAAATTACGATTTATTTTTAGAAAAATCAAGATAAATATTTATAAATTCAGATAAAATAATATAATAATAGAAATTGTAATTGATAAGTATTTAAGTTTACTATACTTACTGTATGAAAAATTTTGAGGAAAAATCAAAAAATTTACTTCAATTAGGTCAGATTGATCGTATTTTGTGTTTAGAGTTCAGAAAACAAGCCGCCGAAAGAAGTTTAGCACAGCCGTAACGGTTCAGATGAACATGTCCGACTGCTCGGAATCGATACACCTGAAAAAAATACCCCTGAAGGTGAAATTTCAACCGCTTTTATGCAACAATTGCTCAAAAATTGCAAAGTTTATATCGAATACGATACTATCCAGCCAAAACATGATCGTTACGGCCGGACACTGGCCTTCATGTACCGCTCAAGAGATGGCCTGTTTTTAAATGAGGAACTTGTCAAAGAAGGCTATGCTGATGTTTATGAGGAGGATCCGTGTAAATATACAAATCAATGGCTTTCTTTATCCGCGGATTAAAACTGAATAGCTTTCAGACATCAGTTTTCAGCTCTTAGCTGTCGGCTTGTGGCTGAGAGCTATTTTTATTTCTTTGCGGCTTTGCGGTGAATATTATCTTACCACCCAGTTCGTTTATAAGTGCCTCGATATACCTGGCCGTCATATTGCCGCCGGCAAAATAGTTATAAAGAGTCTGCTGGGCGCAGTCAATCCGCCTGGCCATCTGAGAAGTATTGATCTTCTGTCTGTCTATTTCTTTTTTTATCTGTTTACGTAAATTCATTCTTTCCCTTAGACACAGATTTACACTGATAAAAACCTGCCCCCCGGCAACACGCCGAAGGGCGGGTCAAAAAATACTCAACTGATTTCATTCACGATACAATACTCTATGTCCGCTATAGCTTTTTTATGTTCGGGGTGACGATTCAAGTGAGACGTTTTAATTTTTTTGTATTGGCGGGCAAGAGATTTTTTGACTTGATCTTTTGTGACGACACCTTTCAGCCGTTCACCCACAACAGGATCGCCGACAAGAATATGAGGACCGTGTTTTATGGAGTTATCGACGCGAGAATGAACATAAGGAAGCATCTTTTCTCGCATTTTTTCTTCATCCCAGTGACAGACTATTCCATCTGTCTCAGCCAGCACGACACTATCGGCGAGAATATCATCGTATGTCTCATGGGCTTCTTGCAGTCTGGCATGAAGGGCTATATTTCTGCGACTTCGCTGTTTTATCCGCCATTCACACTGACAGCAGGAAAGGCAGCAGCCACAATCATCACATGTTACGCCCCAGTGATCCTCGTTATTAATGCAATAGCCGTAAGTTTTCATTTTTTGACCTTTCTAATAATTGTTAATCATATTATTTACTTTTCAATTCTATTGTAATTATATAACTATATTAGATTATTGTCAAGAATAAAATCTAATAAAATGGAATATTTTTTAGGAATGTGGGTTATTAGGCTGAAAATGAGGAAAATATTTTAAATATTTTTAGCCACAGAGGACACAGAGTTCACAGATATTTTGTGTTTGTAATTAATACTTTGCGGGATGAAAGGTATCTGTGTCTAAAATGCAGGCCGTCTCCTTACAAGACGGCCCGCTAAAAGGAGTTCCCGCCCGTCTGACCGGGCGTGCATTATGAAAAGCTCTTATGACCATGAACTGCCATCGAAATCAAGATGTGTATCTTCATCATCAACCCACATCGTAAATCCCTCTTTCGGTGTAATAAATATCCAGCCGTCATAATAGGCCGCTATATCGCCTTCGTGGCCTGTCCATGCCCCTGTGGCCGGCGTATCTACGAGGTACCGGTCACCGTTGGACTCACCGCCCGGCGGGGCCGTTAAATCGCGGTCCTTGACCGAGAGCTGGATTAGAGCATCAATAATATTCAATGCGTCATTTACTACTATATATGCGCCCGCCTGGGCATCGACCATGTAATCAATATTCAAATTCGGTGTTGCACTCATATTTCTCGTTCTCCATATTTGCCGCGGCCTGTAATAGCCGAAAGCTGGTAAATTCTAACCGTTATTGGATCGCCCGGCGTCAAGCCGTCCGAAGTTTGCTCTGCGGCTGTATATTCACAGGCTTGCTCTGTAACCTCTATCGTTCGTAAAACGTCCTCACCATCCATTATATCAATCTCGTAAGCCTCAGTTGCCTCGCTTAGTGGTATCGGCAGTTCAGTTAATAATTCTACCAGCGACCGCGTCCGGCGGCACCATTCTATCGCAAGATTCAAACTTGAATCCCGCATCCCACTGATATGACATGGAGCAAACGTTCTTAAATTATAAGCGTGCGGTGTTATAGCGACCGCTTCATTATTATCAAAGTAATCTCCGGTCGGAACTATCTTGAATGATTTTTCTATCCCTATCTCATTATTATTTATCGTCTTGAATTTTAACTTCGAAGAATCAAGAAACAGAAAACTTTCATTTTCAACATGAGAATCTATCTGGTCCCTCGTATCACCAAGACCCCGTAAAAGATTTGACAGCTCATACGTATTGGTCTCTATAAGCGATGCTGACTGAAATCCGATTATCTCGCTGCCGGCCAATGCTCTGTTTGAACCTGCCAAACATTCGGCCTTTGTAACAGATTCGAGCGTGCCGCTACTTAATACTACTGTTATAGTATTTATCCTGTCCCAGTAATAACCTTCCGCCGTTCCCAACTCGTTTGCAATATAACCGGCGGCCGATCCGTAAAGGAACTTGATAACGGAATTGAATCCGTCAAAAAGAGCTGCACCATTAAATGAACTGTCCGGATCTAGAGAAAATGCGGCCGCGTAATAACCGGCAGAGTTTATGTATGTATCACTTAATGAGCATATATCAATAAATTCAAATCCTACAGGGACGGGAAACGTAATAGTTTGAGAAGTATCTTTATTTTCCGCCTCAATCGCAAAGGCCGAATCGAGACTATTATCTATAATTCCCTTAACTTCAATCAAATAATTTAATCCTCTCGTAATATTCCGGATACGCATAATGATATATTCGTCATTATCAGGAATCAAAAGAATGTCATTTTCCCTTAATGTAACGTATTTTGGGGGAAGGAATATACTGATAGGCTTGCGGCATAAATAATAAGCCATACATCTTCTGTAAGCTATATATCTCGCTTCTTCCGCAGTCATAGTAAACGGTATATTAAATGTTTTCGTCTCTTCTGTAATGCCGTTTACTTTACGGAATCCAACTGCAGATTTCTGCCATTCCTGAGTAGGATCGTTGTAATTGATAATTACCTCTCTCGGCAGATTAATATCGGATACATCATTTATCGACCATTTCCTGTCCGCTTTTTTGCCGATTTCAGACGCTGATAAATCATCTCCTGTAATTATTATCTGGTCTTCATTACCCCGCTGCAAAAATGTCAAGATACCGTTATCCTGCCTGACAATTAAATCGTAACAATCCAGAATAGCATTTAATATATCGCTTACCGGCTGGGGCTGATCAACTATGAGTCCTCCGCATTCTATAGCCGCTATATCATCGGAGTCTATAACAACGGTATCAGTGCCTGTTTCAGCTATGATCTCTTCAATAATTGTATCAAGCTCATTTGCCATTACGCCGGGGCCTCATATTTTTCTACTAAAAATCTTAAATTCGGGAGCCTGTTACCGTAATCAGTTAGTTTCAGTCTGTGAAATACAGCATAGCATAATCCCTTATAAGCAGGGACATTGCCTGCCCCTTTATACGATTCTATTGTAGGATCAGGGCTTACCTGATTGCCCTGATAAATTGTTAAAGAATCATACTGGCCGGTAACAACATATATACTCTGCGACATAATTGTATTTGAGCCGGATAATGTCTGGCTGACTGCATCATCATTGAAGAATCTTAAATGAGTTAAATTAGAATCGTCAATATATTTAGATACAAGCTTAAATACTCCTTCATTGGCTACATTAAAGCCAGTACCGGATAAACCCACACTTCTTCCTACATCAAAATCAGGTAATACTCCGGAAGAATCATAAACGACATCCATCATTATTGCATATCGCCCAATATGCCTGACATAAATATTACCTGTTAAATTCATTATTGTAGTTGCTTCCGGATTAGCTAAATATATCAACTTACCATCGGCCCAGATATGAGTGATCTCACGAGGCCCTTTGCATACCCCTATTGCAGCATCAACAAAATATGAATATGTAGTTACTTCCGACCCGCCGCCACTTCCGCCTTTGCCGCCCACATCTTCTGTACTGGCAACCTCAATTAAATCCGAAAGCCATATAACCGTTCCGATACATGGCGTAGCCTCTCCATAACAGCGATTTATCGGAGTGCCCTCGGATGCAGACTGCAACTGCAGCTCATCTAACTTGCCTACGGATATTTTCTGCTGCTCAACGGGAAATAATGCAGGCATGATAAATGCCTGGTCAAGATATGAGCCTGCCATTGCCCCCATAGTCGCTCCCCATGCAATAGACCCAGCTGCTGCAGGAAATACCGCGTTACCTAAAGCCATTAAAGCTAATGACGCCATTTATTTTTCCTTCGGAAAAAAGTTTTTAGTTTTTAGTGCTTAGTTGTTAGTTTCATTTAACTCAAAATTCATAATTAAAAATTTCAAACTCTTACAACCCCGGATAAGTAAACGCGGCATAAAGTCTCTTTGACCACGCTTTCGTTAATTTATGCTCTACTACCTTGCCAATATCAGCGTAAGTATGAATCAAGCCATAATCCGTTACAATACCTACGTGAGTTGGAATATCGGGATTTTTCAGCCAGTAAACCGCAACATCACCCGACTGTACTTTTTCAATACTCTTTTCAATAAAATATTTGCGAAGCTCTGCCATTAATGTCACGCCATCAGGATACCTGCCGTAAGTTGTATTGTCATTATGTAACAGGTCAAGTGATTTGCCAACATTTACAATAAGCCCGATGCAATCTATACCAATCCCTTTGAGCCTGCCCTGATGAACAAAAGGAGTGCCCAGATAAGTTCGTGCCTCTTCAATTATCTTTTCTCTTATATTCATAACTTAAAACTCAAAACTATTTTTATCCAGTTGGGGTCTGGAACATTTTATTAATCCCCGGAATATCCGGGAACCCACCGAAATCTTCGGCTACACCTTTTGCCTGACACGTTGCAAATAATTTGTCACAACCCTCATATATTACAAAAGTATCATCGACCTCAATCTTTATCGGGCTGGGGATGGCCAGTATAATTTTTTTATAGGCACCAGCCGTTGTATAAGATTCTATTTCCAAATCAATACCATTTATTGTCATATAGCCGTAATCGTAATAGCCGTCCGCTTCGGTAAGGCCGGAAACAAGAAATGTTCGGCGGCTGTTATAACCGGTACTGCTCACATCGTAAACTGTGCCGTTTTCCGATGTCGGCGTCTTTGTACAGTAAACAACCCCTAAATCGTTCCTGCATGTTCTCGTATATATATCGCCGGTCTTAACTGTGAGCCAGCGTGTAAGACCTTCCATTTTCGCCGTCCATATCTCGCCTGTGTAAGTTGTATCAACTATCCAATAGTACCGGTATATAATCGCTCCGAGCCAGGGATACCGCCAGTCGATTATTGTCTCTGTAATTTTGGCATCGTTGTAAAAACCGGCCTTCAAATCATTTTCAGTAATTGCATCATCTGTAATCACTCCGGTCACATCCATATTCTCGGCATTAAAATTAGCCTGAATCTGCCGGGCAGTTGCATTAAAGCCGCCAGCCGGAAGATAAGTCTCACCATCGGTAAATTCAATCTGCTCATCGTGATCTGTAAAATAAAACAATGTTCCATCCACACGCTCGATCTTCCATAGAACAGCGTAAAACAGGCTTTTGCCTTCCAATAATACCTGTACAGCAGGCTCAGTCATTTACACGCCCCCTGAACATTCACTTATCTTTACTGCTATATTTTCTGATTTTACAATAGTTGCCGGTGTATAATCAACAACGCACGTATCCCCGGTAGTATAATCACTTTCGTTTTCATCATTAGCCGCCTTGACCCTGTAAATGTATTCGGCGGATTCTATACTCTGAAAGTCACTCAATCCGGAACCGTTGTAAATTTCATCCCAGCTCTCGCCGTCGTCATCAGACCGCTCCAGAGTATAATTATTAGCATTTTCCGATTCATCCCAGCTTACCTCGAATTCACCGTGCGAATCTGTTTCAGGATAAGTAATCGAAGCAGGTGCAGAAACCGCTCCACCCATAAAATCGTCTCCATAAAGACTTATTTTCCCCCCTGAAAAACCAGAATCAGTATAAATAGTCTGGTCATCCGGATCACAATAATCACCGCTAACATGTAAATATCCATCACCTGTATAAATCGGATTGCATATTGAGCCGCCGGAAAAATAAATGCCGATAAAATCACCGGTCTGAACTTCTATGTTCAGTTCCGTGAAACTCTGTTTCGAGCCGGAAGGAACATCTCCTATAACGGCGGAATCCCTGCATTTATAAGTTGTACCCGATATATTATAAAACGTTCCTACCTTGCAGCCCGATATATTCGATTTAGCATAGATTTCAACTCTTGTTAAATATCCCGCCTTATTGGCGGGATTGACTTTACTAATCAAAGTATAATCTGAGCTTGTTGAATTTGACTGAGAAACAGCTTCTGAACCAATATCTATTTCCATCACGAGCTCCTCATTATTATAGCAGCCTCGTTAATTTCAATCCTGCCGACCGGATCACCTTCGGAATCCTTAATCAAGATTCTCCTGCTGCCGGAATTGATTATATAAAATACCGGCCCACCCATGGGTAAATCAGTTATAGCAGGCAGGGTTAGGGATAGGCCCGAAACGGTCGCGGCCACGTTCCATACCCGAAACCTGCCGAGATGAAGATTCGTATCTTCCGAAATTTCCAGGTATTTAGCCTGACCGAAATGTTGCTGCTGGGAAATCATATTGCAAACCAGATTTTGTTATCTTCATCATCAACCGCCAGAATGATCGTGCAACTTTCATCGGCGGCCAGGGTGATAACCGTCTCGCCTTCGTAATTCAATACATCGAAACTTTCCGTTCCGGAATTGACTATGTAAAAATATGGTCCGCCGGTAATGAGATTGGTTACGGCGGGAAGGCTTACCGTTTTATCGGCCACCGAAGGTGCGAGATTATATACCCTCGCCTGCAGAACTGAGATACTTATAGACTCGCTCAGGGTATCGTACTTTCCACCGCCATAATTGAAGCCGTCACTAATAACAGAATCTTCCGCTTTAAGCTCTATTAGATTTATCGACGGAAGCGAACCGGCCTCGAATGTATCTATACTCATTCCTGTAAAATCGGTATCGTTGGCGAATATTACCGGGACATCAAACTGGAAGCCTGCCGTTATTACTACATCCTCGTCCGGCGCGGCGGTGAAGGTAACTATCCCCGTTGTCGTATCGAGAGACCATCCGCTTTCCTGAACAACATCATCGAAAGCTATAAGGACAGTATCAGCAACAGGCTTTGTTATTGTTCGAGCCTTGGTATTTGAGCCGCTTATATATGTTTTAATAATCTGAAAAGTAGTAGTTGCTCCGTTGCCAAGACCTATCTGCTGGTCAGTAGCAGCCGGTGTGCTGTAATGGTCCGATGCACTTGAATAATCAAGCGGGTCCTTATACCTGAACCCGTAAACCGAACCCAGGCGAGCGAGATAAAAATCAATAACAGCAGCTAAATCTTCCTGCTCCCTGATTCCGTAAGCAACATTGTACGTTCTTAAAGCATTATTCCAGCGAGCGAGTCGAACCTTCGATCCGGAATCGGTTTCAATTATATTTGTATTGTAGCCGGGGCCGCCCGCACTTTGAAAACTTATATCTGTCGGAAATCTTACTTCGTGAAAACTCATCTCGTTACTATCCTGAAATCGTTCATAATTTGCGTTTTCGACCTGCGAAAACTGTCGGCATCAGGCGTTGAAATATTGAAATTATATATATTACCACTTATTTTACCGCGCCGAACATCCTCTTTACTCGTTACCTCCTCACCCACTTCGAGTATCGCCCGGCGCTCATTACTCTTTAATCCGCCATGCAGTCGCGGCGCGTTTGCGAAAAGTGATGATGGAACCGCTCGTGTAAATGTCGGACTATCTTTCCCTACCACACCGCCGCCATGCCAGCCGCCCGCCGGAGTTAATAAAGTATTTGGATTAGGTCCGCCTGTTTCTATATTTGGATTAACAGAAGGGGCAAAAATATTTCCTAAACCGGTTCCAACTGCATCAAGTAAAGGATTGATTGCACCTTTGGCAATATTAGCAATAATCATTTTATTTATTGTATCGAGATATGATGTATATAGGCTGTCAAGCCAGTTGCGCCAATTCATTTCACCTGTCTTTTCAAAATCGGTCATGCTTGCGGCAAGGCTGTTAAGACCACTCGCCGAATTATCAGCAAGCTCTGACCAGACATTTCCCATATCAGAATAATTATCTACCCACCGCTCCAGGGCATTTTTTCTTTTCTCGTTTTCTTCATTATGCTTTTTAGTAATCTTCTCTTCGATTTCAATCAATTTATTAGCTTTCCACTGTGTCGCAGTTACTGCATCAGTTCCTGCATCAATGAATTTCTTGACCTGATCTTCGAGTAAAAGATTCGTAGCTTGCCAGTATTGATCTCCATACATACCCATATCTTCATACATTCGAGATACTATTTTCGCATTCCCTAAAGCTGTTTCTTCTCGCTTTTTACGTTCTTCATCGAGAACCTTATTAACCTCAACAAGCTGGGCACGTGCCCGCTCGTTAGTTGCCGCAATACCGCCATCGGTCCCTACTGAGTTGAGATTGTCAGATATTGCTTTAGTCTGTCCTGAACGCAATTCGTCAAAAAATCTTTGAACTTCATTGATTTGCTTTGCATTTGCAGCTCTTACATCTAATCCTTTTTGAATAAATAAATTCCTTGCTTGTTCCCATGTTTCAGCCCCTTCAATATTTGGCTTTATCGTAACTTTAATTTTCCCGGCCACTTTATTAAATTTGTCAAATATTGTATATACTTCCATTACTGTTGCGGCTAAATCATAATAATATCCCTTTAAATCGTTTACGAAATCACCTGATTTTACAATTGCCAATGATACCGCTTCGAAGGCATTAACTATTTTCGTTCCTGCACCTTCTCCCGCAGTAGCCATATCTACAAACTTATCTGAAGCCGCTTCGATATACGGAGCAAGTTCGATAGTAGTGGTTCTAAACAGTCCGGTAATTACTGACTTTGTTCTTGTAAGAGCATCGTTGGCAGCTTCGACCTTTGCTGCATCGATCCTGTCGAAAGTCAGCCCGAGTTTCTCTGCTTCATTGCGAAAATCCTCTATTCCGGCCGAACCTTCTGCAAATAGATTAAGCAATGCTTGTCCCGATCTGCCGAAAAGATAATTTGCCGCCGCCGCTTTTTCCGATTGAGTTGATAATCTGTCGATTTGATCAGCAACTCTTTTGAAGGCATCATCCATTTCCAGCCCGATAAGGTCTTTGTAATTCATACCGAGTTTATCGAGGGCATAAGTAGCCTGGCCAACACCCATATCAACCTCGCCCAAGCGACGTGAAAATATTTCAAGTGATTTATTAAGCGTTCCCTGATCAACTCCGGCGATACTAGCTCCGTGCTGTAAGCCGACAAGTGCTTCGGTTGCAATACCCAGACGATCTGAAAGTTTGGCAGTTGAATCAATCGCCGCCATCTGCTGCTTTATCATATAACCTATACCGCCGACCCCAGCCATTAGCAATAATCCGGATGCCAGTCGGCGTGCCGACCGAAGTGTTTTATCGAGACCGCGTGTGAAAGCCGCAATTTCACCGGCTCCCTTATTACGGGCGGTAAACTCTGCTGCTATTCTTCGTACATCTTCGAACATTAGCGTTCAGCGTTCAGCGTGGAGCGTACAGGAACTATACCCTATACGCTATCCGCTATCTGCTATCTCCTAATCCAAACCCATTGCAACTATATCGACATCCATCGTTGAACTTCCTGTACCATCATGCTCGATATACAGATTCTTATTGGTAGTAATATCAAGGCCGGCAGCCGATGGATCTGTCCATAAAAGATGACCGCCCGGCTTAATTGTAAGCTGTTCGGTTGCTCCGCCGAGAATTCCGATATCAACTGAATCGCCGCCAAATACTAAAAGAGACGCATCCGCCGAGTTGTTCTTAATGTACAGAAACTTCAAACCTTCAATTGTCAATGCTCGATTGAATACATCGAGCAGCGAACCGCTGGCATACAAATCAAGAGTATCGTTAGCACCATCGTCAAGAGTCACTGTATCCTGAAAAATGACATTGACCTGGTTAGCTCCGGTCCCGTATGACCAGCCGGTATTATTGATAACAATGGGGCATTTAATCGGTGCTAAATCACCTGCCAATTCCGCCTGAATATCCATTACCGCCCCGGCTAAAGCCGCTATTCTTGTTGTTCCTACTGACATAATATATTCCTTTCTATATTAGCGTTCAGCGTTCAGCGTGGAGCGTTTACACTATACGCTATACGCTATAAGCTATACGCTGCTTAAGTTATTAAATCTTTCAACTGTTCGGGCTCCATTTCGATAAGTTTGTAACCATCGGTATCAATATCATAGGTCCCATCCAGCATCTTACTTATTCTTTCAATTTCCTTTGCTCGATCATCTGAGAAGCACATGCCCTGAGCCGCTATCAGGCCGGTTAATCTTGCTCTCCAGTTTTCTGCGGCCTGACCTGTGGGCCAGTAGTGCTCGAGGACCCACTGTCTTCTGAGTTCTTTAACTGAGTATATTTGGCACATTTCGGGCATGGGAATCCCAATTTCCCGAGAATATCGTAAAAGCCAACGACCCCAGTAATCGCTATTAAGTTTTTTACCAGACCCTCGATACTCTCGTCGGAGAATCCGTTAATCTCCGAAATGTCCCTGCATAACCTGTCCTGCTGGCGAACCTTTAATGTCGACAGTAAAGCGATATCGGCATCGTCGAAAACAAGATTGCCCTCACTGTCCCTGAAAGATATCTGGATCAGCTTTGCGGGTGCTAATCTTCTTTGTGCTGTATCAGGCTTGCCATTGTCGAGAACGGCGTTTCTTACCGCACGCCAGTCCTCCCACTGGGCGAGCGAACATTCATACAACCAGCCTGTAACACCCAGTATTACCGCTTCCTTAACCGGCTCGGGCTTCTTTATCATTTCTGCCAGAATGGCTTTTTTAATTTCCTCAGCTTTTTTAATTTCCTGCGCTTTCATAATTAGTTCAGAATACAGAAGACAGAATACAGAAGACAGAATAATTCCATCCGCTGACTACTGACTACTGACTACTGACTCCTTTCTTAAATATTAAGTTCCTGTATATGTTATCTGTCCTGATGCCGTTAAGATTATATTGAATCTCTGAGCCTTCGTAGCATCCGGGGGACTCGGACGGCCCAATTCAGTGATTGCCACCGTGCCTGTAAATATAGCACCGTTCAAAAACGTCCAGATAAATGTCCCCTTGGTCCGGGCGTCGAATTTTGTTTTCAACTGCTTGTAATTACCAGTCGTATTATTCGGCTGCATTATCGCGGTTATATTAATCTGGCCCGAATGGAAAGCTCCCAAAATCAAGTCGGGATAAAAGCTCGAACTATCGATTGTTAAAATCTCTTCACTGTCGAGAGTATCCGAACCGAGATCGTAAGACTCGACCTCACCTATCGTCACACCGTCAAAAATGCCGGTAGAACCCATCCCTGCAAATCCCTGCGTACTCATAATATTTTCCCTTTCAATTTTAGCTTTTAGCTATCAGCTATAGGCTGATGGCTCTTTATTATTAACTTTGTGTATAACCATCAAAAATATTTGTCGTATAAATTACTTTACATTTTACCAGTACATCCACGCCTCCTTCACTTACAGCAAACTCCGTTTCGTCACAATCTAAACTAATTGCTAACCCATTACATGCCGTGCCTGAAGTATTGCCCGCCAAAAGCGTTTTTCTTATAGTCTCGGCAAACCTGGCAAGCACAGTATCGGCTTTAACTGAGTCCGGCAGTTGTGAGACGCAGCCATCTAACAAAAATTCCGCCAGTTCCGTGCGGCTCGTATTAGTATAAGATTCGGTCTTTACCGATATTAAACCTATAATTACGTCACCGTGTATCAATTGCAACTCCGACCAGTCCAGTATAGTCGGGCGAATACTTCGAAGAATAAGCGTAGTATCCGGATCCGCAGCTCCGTCCAGGGCATCGTTAATCCATTGAGCAATTTGTTCTATAATAGGTTCGGACATAATTAGCTTTCAGCGTTCAGGTCTATACCCTATACGCTATACGCTATACGCTATACGCTATACGCTATACGCTAATATTTCCCTTTCTTGGCCCAGCCTTTTAACTGGACTTCCACTTCATGCTGAATATTCTTAATGAGATTTACCTCACCCTCTTTTTGTACCTGTTTCAAATCCTCGGCCTTTAAGAACCGCCTTATCCCCGACTCACGCTGCGGGATAATGGCCTCCATCCTGCGACCCTTCCAGTCGATCATCTTTGCCCTGCCCATATGATACCGGCTCCGCAGCCATACCTGCCTGCCGCGGCTCTGGCCCGTTGCTATGAATGCGTGACGAATCAACTGGCGACGGCCGCCGAAAGAAGGCTCATAAGTTACACCCTCACCGGTTTGCTGAGCATTCAAATCTATTATTTGTTTATTAAAATCACTGATTTCCAGTGTTGTCCTTAAATTAGCAAACGAGGGGTAATGAACATAAATAAGATTTTTTATATCTTTAGCTTTGCCGCCCATTCGATGTCTTATTATACGACTAAGCGATGTTTTTCCGCTCTTTGCCGTTCTTGTAAGTGCCCGGTGAGCCGCTCGCGGCCAGCCTTTGGGAATCGCACGAAGGATATGCTGAGCCTCTCTTATACTTGCTTCATCGAGTTTTACGCTTACTGATATCATTTTATTTTTTTAACCACAGATATTCACAGATTTACACTGATTCCAATTTGTCAAGAATACGGTCCAGTTTTTTGCATGTCTCTTTATGGTTTTCATCCATTCTTTTTACTATCTGCCGGCAGTTTTCTTTTGACTGCTTAACCTCAAAAAGATTTTTTATATCAGCTTTATTTGCTATTGACTGCTCCCTGGTAACATGGCCGACTAAATGCCTGATGAAGAAACCATATATACCTGTCACCGCCGCAAATAAAAATCCGAATAATGTCTTTTGTGTTGTTTCATCCATTTTTATAACCTATACCCTATACGCTATACGCTATACGCTATACGCTGTCATTTTACCTCATATGTCACCCAAACCGCCGTCTGCTTCACTATTCTTTTTATCTGAAAACTGCGGGCATCCGCACCCTTACGAGGCGGAATGCTTACATAAAAAGCACTGTTCTCAAGAATCTCACTTGCAGCTATTCCGAGAGTATTACTGTTCAAAACCTTTATGTTTATTAACGGACTCTTATGCCGCAAAGCCCCGGGCGATTGATTATCATCGGCTATATAATTGATAATAGCATCTATGGTCCTGTCCAGAACGCCCGGCTGAAATGTAATTTCATCACTGAACATATCAATAATATGTTCTTTGCACCCGTCAATTAAAGTATCGAAATTACTCATAACTTCTTCCACTAATTCCGAAGGCCAGTGACCGCCGGGAAAGTGGCCGCCCGGCCAGTGTCCAGTTGGAAAATGTACATTTCTTAAAGCCATTTTGTTTAGCCACAGAGAACACCGAGAACACCGAGTTTTTTAATTTTGAATTTTTAACTGCTTCATTCGTGTTCATTCGTGGTTTCCATATTTCACTATTCACTTTTCACACTTCTTTAATCGTTTGGATCTATTAAAGTCGGGGTACGTGTCCCTGTACCTATCGATTCGGTGAACCTCAGCTTTGTATCATCGGCAGGCGAATAAAAATCAGGAGTTGAGGTATTGCCGCCCGTCATTTTGCCAAATAACAAAGATGCCATCAGTCTCATATAATCCTGGTACGTATAACCGCCCTCAACAACCGCCGACCATACGTCACTAACTGTAATATCATTCATATCCGCTATAAGGGCAGGGATTGTCGTCCCGGTATCTGTAAGAATATCAGCTACATCAGAGGCAATCTTAACCAGCCCGCTTGTGCCGTCATCAATCACATTAGTATCAGCCTCAATAGCAATCAAACGGTTTTCAAGAGTTGTTCCAGTATCTTCGAGAATTGAATCTACAATTCCGTCTATAGTTGATAAAGTGCCTGGTATGTCATCAGTCTGAAGTTCCGATGTATCTGTAA
>Ga0315543_1001603_pt1 | contig 23933 bp, 17 predicted proteins | sample SalMarSW160210MG_2_FD_203098 | JGI IMG/M metagenome (GOLD analysis project Ga0315543, IMG submission 203098) | Salt marsh sediment microbial communities from the Plum Island Ecosystem LTER, Massachusetts, United States - Salt Marsh Sediment SW1601-210 ... | reverse complement strand
CAGAATAGATAATGACAACATCAGCAAAACGTCCCGAACGTATAGCATGGGCATCTTTGATCTTGACCGTGATCTTCTTCGGTCTTGCCTTCTTTCTTGGCCGATGGAGCGGTTTCTTCGCCATTTCCGCTATCAGCTACTACATTCTCTTTGTAGTTTTGATTTGGTTTGTTTTAGCAATCCAGTTTCATCAGCGGGCATTAGCCGAACAGGAAAAGCTGGACATGGGCCGATTGGCCGAGGAGAAAAAGGATTCAACAATATTCCAGGCAGGAGGTGAGCGTGCCTCTCTCTTTATAGCTGCGCAGCGCCGCCTGGACATACTTGAAAAGTGGTTTATTCCAATATTTTCAGCTCTGATCGCTGCATATCAGTTAGCCGTCGGTTTGTATCTTCTAAAAGCCGTTTCCGGCCAAGCTTATCTCGAGACAAAGCAGCCGCTTCTATGTGCGATCTGTATGACTTCTATTGCGTTTATCAGCTTTTTAATTTCCCGCTATGCAACCGGATTGTCAGCCCAGCCGCAGTGGAAGCCATTGAGGGCCGGTGGCAGCGGTGCTCTGGGCATTGCGGTACTTTGCTTCGCTTTGGCGATAGGCCTGGCATTGGAGCAGTTCCAGATTTCCACGCTCGTACGCATCATCAACTTTGTGGTGCCGATTTTGTTAATAGTTCTTGGTGCCGAGACCACTTTGAATGTCGTCCTTGATATATATCGTCCGCGGTTGAAAGGCCAATACAGCAGAAGTGCCTTCGACAGCCGGCTCTTAGGTATTATAAATGAGCCGGGAGGTATATTCCGAAGCGCAGCAAGCGCCCTCGATTACCAGTTTGGCTTTGAGGTTTCGCAAACGTGGTTCTACAAGCTTCTCGAAAAGGCCATTGTGCCTCTCATCATTTTTGCTGCTGTTACTCTGCACTTAATCAGTTGCATTGTTGTAGTGGGCCCGAATGAGGAAGCGATCATAGAGCGTTTCGGCAATCCTCTGACTAGAGACAAAAAGGTCAGACACGTGGGTCCCGGATTAGCTTTCAAATGGCCCTGGCCTATCGATATCGCCTACAAGTATCCTACAAAGCAAATCATGGAGCTTAGTATCGGCTACGTTCCCAAGACCGATCCAGACACCGGAGAGCAAATACGCGAAAAACAATTACTGTGGGGTGAAGCGCATTATGAAGAGGAATATAGTGTGCTCGTTGCCAGTGAATACACCGGCGACGATTTGACCGAAGGTGCGGTTCCGGTAAGTCTCGTTAAAGCAAATATTCCTGTTCAATACAGGATAAAGGACCTGTACTCTTATTTGTACAATCATAGCGTTCCGCCGAAACTACTTGAGGCCATTTGCTATCACGAGCTTGCCAGGTTTGCCGCCAGCGCAACCGTCGAGGTTGATGGACAAGGAACAGACAGCAGCGCTCCCAGAGAGAGTCTTCTTGGAGTAGGCAGGGCCAGAGCTAAAAGTATCCTTACTCAGAGAATTCAAGAGGCTGCTGACGATCGGGGTCTGGGCGTCGAGATAGTCTTCGTGGGTTTGCAAGGCATTCATCCACCACCTGAAGTGGCTACGGATTATCAGGCCGTCATAGGTGCTGTACAAAGGAGGCAGGCGCTCGTTCTTGAAGCGCACGCCGAGGCAAACAGAAACCTCAGCACACTTGTCGGTTCTGTGCGTGAAGCCGATGAGCTATATGACCTCGCGGCAAAATATCAGCAAGCCAAACAAGGCAGCAGTCAGGAAGATGCTGAAAAGCTCGGAAAGGCCTTGGATACTGCCTTTGCCAAAGCAAGAGGCGACATTTTCAAGACCCTTAGGCAGTCGCAAAGTTATGCTTTTGAGAGAGCTACCCTCGCGCGTGCCACGGGTGAGCGTTTCGCCAGCCAGTTGAAAGCATACAAGGCGGCAAAAGAGATCTACAAACGTGAGCAAAGACTTGTTGTCTTCGAGGAGGCTCTTAAGAACATACGAAAATTTGTCGTCGCCGCCAGTGTGGACGACAGGGAGGTTATTATCGTCGACTTACAGGAGAAACTCACACCGAGTTTGTACGATGTAGGTGGCTTTGAGGAGAGTAGCAAAAAATGAAGAACATAACTGTTCCAATTCTCGTCGTACTGATCCTCATAGTGATGGCTATATACCTTATTGCGTTTCAGGTTAGAGAAACCGAGTCAGCTTTCATAACGAGGTTCGGCAAACCCGTCCGTGAGATCACACGGCCAGGTCTGTACTTCAAATGGCCGACCCCCATCGAGCGAGTGCACACATTTGACTCACGCATGAGGGTCCTTGAAGCCGAGATTGGCGAGACTACAACCAAAGGAGCTGTGCCCATGATCGTAAACACCTACGTTGTCTGGCGAATCGCTGAACCGCTACAGTTCCTAAACGCCGTCGGAACCGTACAAAAAGCAGAAAACAAACTGCTCAGTCAAATCAACGACACACAAAACAGAGTAATAGGCCGGCACAGCTTTGGAGAATTCGTCAATAGCGACCCGAACAAAATACGCTTCGAGGAAATTCAAACTGAAATGCTTGCTGACCTCAAAGCTCCAGTAAGAGATGCGTATGGCATTGAAGTAAAGACCCTTGGGATAAAGCGGCTCAAGATAAGTAAAGACGTAACCAGGGATGTTTTTGAGCGAATGAAGGCCGAGAGAAATCGAAGGACCGAGGCAACCATCGCCCAGGGAAATGCCGAGGCCACAAAGGTAAGAACCGATGCCGACGCAAAAAAGACCGAACTGCTTGCTGCTGCCGAGGCAAGGGCAAAAGCAATACAGGGCCAGGGCGATGCCGAGGCGGCACAGTACTATCAGATGCTCGAAGAAGACCCTGAGTTCGCAATCTTCCTGCGAAATCTTGAAGCGTTGAAAAAAACCTTAAGTAAAAGATCGACTTTGTTGATACCTGCCGACACCGAACCGTTTAAGTACCTAAAAGAGATTCCATCGCTCGAACCGAAGCAATAGTTCTGCTTCCGATTTGGTCTCGGCTCAAATAAAGTCGGTAATTCGATTAACCATGGCCGAAGAGAACATACAAGAAGAAACTGGACAATCGCAGCCCGTAAAGCCTCAAGACACTGCAAGCGAAGGGCTGGATGCTGCCGGTAAGTCATTGTCCGAAGCGCTCAGGATTAGTTTTGTTATCCTGAAGGTGATAATGATTGTGCTGGTCGTTGCCTTTTTAGCGTCCGGCTTTCGCACAGTCGGCCCGGATGAAAGGGCACTTGTTTTGCGGTTCGGTAAGATACAGGGTGTCACTGAGCAGCGTGTTCTCGGTCCCGGCCCGCATTGGGTTCTGCCGTATCCCATCGACGAGGTTGTGAAAATACCTGTAGAGCAGAAGATAAATCTGCCAATTGATTCTTTTTGGTATTACCAAACGAGAGATGATATCCTGGGCGAGACTCCCAATAGAAGAACCCGCATACCGGAGAAGCTCGACCCTGTGAGAGATGGTTATTGCCTAACAAGAAGCGAAAGGTCAAGCCAGACTTCCGCCTCCGGCAGAAGCGGCCCCAAGGTCAGAGTGGAAGTAACGTATAACAAGGGTGATGTCGAAGTCTCTTACAAGAGATTTTTCCAGCCAAACAAGCAAAGCGATAAAACGCGGGGTCAAGAGGGAAGTGACTACAACATCGTCCATTCAAAGTGGCAGTTGACCTATCAGATAAACGACATTGAACTTTTCTTCAAAAATGTCTACGTGCAGGATGTTAAACCTGGTCAGATATATTCTGAAGTCATGCAACAAAGCATAACACCGCTTTTGAAAGGCGTTGTTGAGGATGCGATTGTGGATGCGATGGTCTATTATACTGTTGACGAAGCAATCAAGAGTAAGGACAGAATCCCACAACATGTACATAGGCTCGTGCAGACAAAACTCGACGAGATCGGAAGTGGGATAAGAGTTGAATCGATATACCTTACCGATGTCACTTGGCCGCGACAGGTAAATGAAGCTTTTCTCGCATCCATAAGGGCCAGCCAGGAAAGCCAAAAGGCAATAAGTGAAGCGCGAACGTACGCCGAGAATACCCTCAACGAAGCCGCTGGACCGATTGCTCAGCAGCTTTGTGCATCTTTACACAATGACAGCATGATCGAAGCACAAAAGGAGCTGCTCTGGTCTCAGGTTGCAGGCGAGGCGCAGAAGACAATCGCAAACTCCAGAGCTTACAGAACAAAGGTCGTAGAGGCAGCCAAAGCGAATGCCGACTACTTTCAACGCATGTTACCTGAATATCACAAACGCCCAAGGCTTGTCGTTCAAAAGCTTTATCAGGACGCTATAGAGCATGTTCTCGAAAATGCTGACGAGAAATTCATTATCCAGCCAACTGAAGACACTAAAGGCAGGGAGCTTAGAATCCTCTTAAACAGGGACCCTTTGTTGAAACAGGAATCTACATCCAGTGGACGGTGAAGAACACGAAAAGATTGAAAGTCAATAATACGGTCTGTGCTGTGCAGGTTTATAAGCCTCGGGCTTATTTATAAGCCTCAAGCTTATTAAAAGTTAAACAGAAAGTCAAGTTGTAATCATGGCTCACGAACATTTACATTTGAAAGACGACCTTGCTGCTGAACATGCAAAAAGCAAGCAGCTTCGCGTCAGCATTGCTCTTCTGGGCACGCTTGCCGGCGGAATGTTGCTCATAAACAGTGGCTTAGCCAAAGTTATCTACAGTGCGAGCAGTTTCAACGCTGAGTTCTTTGCATTGGTTGGTGCGATATTGCTGGGCGGGCCTATTGTCTTCCACGCCGCTAAGAGCCTGATAAAACAGGAATCGCACATGGATGAGTTGGCGGCTTTGGCGATAATCGCAGCCTTTGCAAACCACGACTATGTTACTGCTGGTGTTGTTGGATTCTTTATGCTTTTAAGTGAGCTTGTGGAAACACGCACAGCACTGGGTGCACGTGCTTCTATTGAATCACTTATCAAGCTGACGCCGACGAAGGCCACATTGATAGATAGCCAGGGCGGCGAAAGTGAGGTCAACGTTAGTGGCTTGAAACCCGGTGATACTATTCGTGTTCGTCCCGGGGATAACATACCTGCCGATGGCGAAGTAATAACCGGCCTTAGTTCCATTAACGAGGCAACAATAACCGGCGAATCTCTACCTGTAGATAAAGTACCCGGCATGCAGGTTTTTGCAGGCACTAACAATCTCACCGGGGTGCTTGATATCGCCGTAACCAAAGCGGGCAAAGATACAACACTCGGTAAAGTTCAGTCGCTTATCATACAGGCTGAGAAGACTAAGATACCGATCATGCGGATAATTGATCGCTACGTTAAATGGTACACACCAACTGTTATTATGATCGCAGTAATAGTCTTGTTTTTCACCGGTGAGATTGAACGGGCCATCACAATACTTGTGGTCTCATGTCCTTGCGCACTGATTTTAGCCACACCGACTGCTATGGTCGCTGCTATATCAGCCTCAGCCCGGCTTGGAGTTTTAATAAAGAATATTGCCGACCTTGAAGTCGCCGGCAGAATGACGGCAATGGTATTCGATAAGACCGGAACAGTTACGACGGGTCGGCTATATGTCACTAAGCTAACGCCTGCCGAAGGTGTTGAAGCAGCCGAGCTATTATCTGTTTCAGCTTCAGCCGAGCGGATGAGCAAACATCCTGCCGCACGTGCCTTACAGGAAGTCGCCAGACAGGCAAATCTGTCCTTGCCGGCGGTGGATGATTTCCAGGAAACGCCGGGTAAGGGTGTCACCGCAACGGTTGATTCTGCGAGGATTATCGTTGGCAGAGACACATTCCTTAAAGAAAACAACGTTGATATTAGCAATGTTTCTGACCCGGGCTTGCATGAGGAACAGGGCTTTAGCACCCTCTACGTTGCTAAGGATTCAAAGTGTCTCGGATGGATAGGGCTGCAGGATAAGACAAGACCCGAAGCGCAGCAAGCGGTTAAGGAACTCATTGATATTGGCATAAAGAGAGTGACAATGCTCACCGGAGACCGTGACGAAGTGGCCAACCGTGTGGCTGCTGAGCTGGGTTGTACAGATTTTAGAGCGCACTGTTTGCCGCAGGACAAGCTGGCTATTGTAGAGCAAATCAAAAAGGACGGCCATACTGTCGTCGTGGTCGGGGACGGCATAAACGATGCCCCAGCGTTAGCTGCCGGTGATCTTGGCATTGCCATGGGCGCAGCGGGCAGCGATGTGGCTATTAATTCCGCCTCGATCGCGCTGATGAGTAACGATCTAAGGAGGCTGCCTTTTCTCGTCCGATTGTCTCGGAAGACCAGCAGGGTTATTTATCAGAACCTTGGATTTGGCATTCTATTTATCATTCTCGGTATAGCAGCCGGAGCAGCGGCTTGGCTGCCAGCCGTTTATGCCGCGGTACTACACTTTCTCGGTTCCTTAATCGTGGTTTTCAATAGTGCCCGGCTTGTCCGCTATGGTGAGGAGCTTGATCACTAACCGTGGTTTTGACTGCTATAGCAGGTCCTCATATAAAAACCGCGGCGGAAGGATCCTGCTCATTTGCAGGTTTCTCATTATCTCTGTAACATGTGAAATATGTAACTATGGAATATGCTATTGAAACTATCTCTTTGACCAAGATCTTTTCTGATTGGTGGGGTAGGGTAAAAGTCTACGCTGTAGACGACCTTAACCTGCAAATTCGCTATAATGAAGTGTTTGGGCTCTTAGGGCCAAACGGTTCGGGCAAGACGACAACTTTGAAAATGCTGCTCGGCCTGCTTTACCCGACCAAAGGAAAGGCACTTGTTCTCGGCGGTGATGGAGCAGATCCTAAAATTAATACCAGAATAGGCTTTCTGCCTGAGGAGTCTTACCTGTACAGGTATTTGAATGCCCGTGAGACCTTGGATTTCTACGGCCGACTGTTTGGGTTGCCGGCCAAGGTACGCAAGATGCGTATTGAGGCTTTGCTTGACATGGTTGGCCTGAAAGCTGTTGCGAATAGGCCTGTCGGAACATACTCCAAAGGTATGGCGCGCAGGATCGGCCTGGCTCAGGCCCTTATCAACGATCCGGACCTGTTAATATTGGATGAGCCTACAACCGGCTTGGATCCCATCGGCACAAGACAGATAAAGGACTTGATTCTCAAGCTCGCAAAGCGAGGAAAGACCATCCTGCTATGTAGCCATCTCCTAGCTGATGTTGAAGATGTATGCGACAGAATTGCGATACTCTACGGCGGTAAAATCCAGGCGCAGGGACATGTTAAGGACCTGTTGCAGCAAACAAATAAACGACAAATTGTCACCGATGAGATAAGTGACGACGCCCTTGAGAAGATAAAGCAGATTGTACAAGCCGAACGTGCCGGCTGCGAAGTTACATCCCCGCTGGACAAGCTTGAAACCTTTTTTGTAAAGACAGTCGAAGAGGCACAACAACAAGCTCGAGCTACTAGCGGCGCAGTTAGTACCACCCAGATAGGTTCATTCCTTGCGCCCGATACTCAACAAGAAAGTGTGCTCGATAAACTTGTCTCAGCTCCCGTTTCGCAGCAAGGCTTAACTGAACCCTCAGAAACCGAACAGGTCGTCCCGACAAATAAAAAAGAAGAAGCCGAACCAGATTCAAAGCTGCTCAGCCATTTAACGCAACCGGCCGAATCTTCCCAAGGTGCCCCTGCAGCAGAGACCGAGGAAGTCACGATAAAGCCAGTTGAGTCCGAGCCAGATAAAAAGCAGGAGCAATTTGATAAAGACATTTTGGACCAGCTCACAGGTCACTCTCCTTCTCGGGACGAAACGAAGGGTCGGACGGAAGAAACCAAAGAAGGAGACTCCGGCAATGCGTAACATTTGGGCTGTAGCCGTAAATACTATAAAGCAGGCCATACGTATGAAAATAGCTGCTGTTTTCATAGTGTTATTGCTTGTCCTGCTTCCTATTATGGGGTTCTCGGTTACAGGCGATGGCACATTGAAAGGAAGACTGCAAACTTTCGTTAGTTATGGTTTATCGCTTACCAGTTTCTTACTTTGTCTGCTCACTATCACAATTGCCATATATTCGATATCCAGCGAGATCGAACAAAGACAGATATACACACTCATAACTAAGCCTATTCGTCGTTTCGAGTTCTTATTGGGTAAACTCCTCGGCGTGGTTTTATTGGATATATCGCTACTTGCACTTTTTTCTGTAATAATATTTGCTACCACAATATACATGCCGAATTTCTACCAGCCGACCGAAGAAGAGATCACAGAAGTTAATAATGAATTCTACACAGCAAGGGCTAGCCTAACTCCTGCTAAAGTCGACGTAAGCGATGAAGTCGCCGAAGACTATAAGAAGCTAGAAGAGGGCGGCCAATTGGACCAGTTTTTTCGAGGTTTCACATACAAGGAAATTATCGACCAGCTCACCAAGCGAAGGCAGCTTGAGAAACAAGCTGTTGCCGTTGGCCATCAATTACTCTGGCAGTTCCATAATGTCGAACCTCTCGATCCAGATGAGAGTTTGTTTGTGCGATTCAAATACGATGTATCTGTGAATCCTCCCGATTCGCAGATTTACAGTCGATGGATTGTAGGTGACGACCGACAAATCAAGTACGGCACAAAATTCAAAACACCGATATATTCCGGTGAGCAAAAAGACCCAATTCGTACTTTCCGCGAAATAGAAGTACCTGCCGATGCCGTAGCGAAAGACGGCTATATGGCTGTAAGGTTCTTGAATATTCCACTGAATAACACGGTGGTAATCTTTCCGCTCGAGGATGGCCTGGAAGTTCTTTACAAGGCGGACACTTTCACCGCTAATTTTATAAGGGCTATACTCTTGATTTTGTTTCGACTGATTTTCTTAGCTTGCCTCGGCGTGTTATCGGCTACATTTCTTTCTTTTCCAGTGGCTGTGGTGTTTTGTCTGGTTATCTTTTTCACAGGTACTGTCAGCACTTTTGTTCTGGAATCGTTCGATTATCTCAGCGAGAGTGTGAGTCTGATTTATTCTTACACGATCAAGTGGATAATCCGGCTTTTGCCTGAATTTGACAAGTTTAATCCCACGAAATATCTGGTGCCCGGTAGATTAATTAGTTGGTCTTTGTTGAGCAAAGCTGCCGCACTTATGGTCTGTGTTAAGGCATCGCTTTTACTACTTCTGGGCTTATTGGTCTTTAGTTTCAGAGAGATTGCTAAAATCACAGTTTAGTCATTATGGCAGCTTGTTAATGTTCTATGCGTTTGCGTGACACCTTAATCTGCTTTATTTGTCTCGTTGTTGCGGCTGTTTTACTGATTGTAGCTGGCGGGCAGTTGGATTACATAAACACCCAGCGTCAGCAAATGAAGCTTATAATCAATGAGCCTCTTGAAAATGCGCCACCCTCACTTGCCTTTGCAACAGTTGCAATGGGTGCTTTTCGTGGGTTGGTTGTCGATATTTTGTGGATGCGGGCAGACAAGCTCAAAGAGCAGGGGCAGTTTTTCGATGCGAAACAACTCGCTGATTGGATAACTACTCTCCAGCCCCGCTTTGCAGCGGTCTGGGAGTTTCAGGCATGGAACATGGCCTACAATATATCTGTAGCCATACCGGCAAATCAGCCCGACCAGAGGTGGCAATGGGTGAAAAATGGCTATGAGCTGCTTCGTGACCAGGGTATACCGCTGAATCCAAAATCGATTGAATTGTATCGTGAGCTTGCAAGAATATTACAGCACAAAATCGGTGGTGTCTCAGACGATGCACAAAAGTACTACAAAATTCAATTTGCCCTTGCCATGGAGCCTTTGCTTGGCCCAGCCGACAACGAATATTTCGAAGCTCTTACTAGAGTTCCTACAACTTTCCAGCAGATTGCAGGCGATGCGAATATGGCGTCACTACTCGATGCCCTGAAGTCCTCCGACAGCTCATTTGCCGATGAGGACGAGCTTGTAGATAACTATCTAGCCCTAAGGCAGAACCCTGGCAGGTTTAGTCCTGCTGCCTTTCAGGTCATAGACAATTTCAGGGGCACATCGGCTTTGGAGAATTTTGACCTTTTTGCTAAGGCCCATCACCTGCGCAACACCTGGAAGCTCGATCCGGTCATGATGCACGAGTTGAACAAAACTTATGGCCCTGTTGATTTCAGTGACCCTAACAAGCGTTTCCCGCTGGACTGGCGTCATCCGGATTGTCACGCCATGTATTGGGCAATCAAGGGTTTGCGGGTATTGGCCGAACAGGAGGATCGCGAAATGGATATACATGAGACAAACACCGACCGCATTGTGGGGCATTGTTTACAGGATCTCTTCCGCAACGGAAAGATATTTATTTATGACATCCCTGTCGAAGTTCGGATTGATGCTTCGGCTAAGACTACGAAAACGATAATGAAGGATATTTTTTTACGGTCGGATTTGAGAATGTTTGATGCGTACAACAAATCTCGGCTCGCGGTAATTGAGAAATACGGACAGATCCCCGAGGCAAAGGGTTCAGTAGAGTCATTAAAGGATGGCCACCGCAACATGCTCACTAATGCAGCCTTTTCCTTCTATCAGACAGGCCATATTGACCAGGCCCACAGAATCTATAATCAACTACGGGAACTCTACCCCCTTGAAAAGTTCAAGGTGCCGCTGGTCACCTTTATGAGAATGCGCATGCGGGAAGAGCTCCAAAGCATAGAGATTTATAATGCCAAGGAACAAATAGTTGCGCTTCTGAGGGAAGGCTACTTCAGGTATGCAATGCGTGACGACGACGAAGCATTTGCCAGAGAAAAAATGGCTAAAGATATCATGGACTTATACAGATCCCAATACGGCGAAGAGTTTAGAGTTGATCTGCCTGAATTGCCTGTTTTGAGGTACTTGGCTCTTCTGGATTTTCTCAATGACCTGCAGTATCCACCTAATCTGCGGCGCAATTTATTGAGTCGCATAAGGATAGAGAGGCCGGACCTCTACAAGCAACTCCAGCAGGAGGAAGAAAAGCTAAAAAGACAAGAGGCCGAGTCCGGCTGATACCTGCACAAGCTTTAGGTCATGCACGATAGCCTTTCACGACAATTGACACCCTCACAAAAGAAAGCTGTCTTTCATAGAGAAGGACCGCTGCTTGTACTCGCTGGCCCAGGTAGCGGCAAAACCCGCGTCATTACTTACCGAATCGCGGCTTTAATTGACTCAGGCATAAAGCCGTACAACATTTGCGCAATAACTTTCACTAATAAGGCAGCCAACGAAATGCGCCAAAGGGCGACCTCTCTTGGTGCATCCGCAGCAGTTCATATCAGCACTTTCCACTCCTTATGCGTTAGGATTCTCCGGCAATATGCCGATAGTGCCGGCATAAAGCCAAACTTCAGCATTTACGACGAAAGCGACCAGTCCAGATGTATCAAGCAGGCGATCAAAGATTGTGAGCTTGATACCGGTAATTTCCCGCCTGCTCGTATGCTCGAGGCCATTTCTAAACTAAAGAACATCCTTATTGACGTTAATGCTTTTAAGGCGAAAGCCGATGGTTTTTTCTACCGAACATTGGCGAGGATTTACGAGCACTACCAGCAAATTTTGACCGAAAGAAATGGCCTGGATTTCGACGACCTGCTGATGAAAACGGCGTTTCTACTCGAAAGCCATCTCGACGTTTGCGCCGAGCTTAGCGACCGTTTTAGATTCCTACTGATTGACGAATACCAGGACACCAACCACGCCCAGTATCGAATTGCCAAAGCCCTTGTTTCACAGCACAACAATATCTGCGCAACAGGTGATCCTGATCAGTCAATTTATCGTTGGCGGGGCGCGGACATTCGCAACATCCTGGCCTTTGAAAAAGACTGGCCCAATGCAATGGTAGTCAAGCTCGAAGAAAACTTTCGCAGTACACCCAACGTTCTCGAAGTGGCGGACAAGTTGATAACCATTAACAAAAACCGAAAGCCGAAAAAGCTCCTTCCTACAAAGCCACGCGCAGAGGATGTCGTCGTAACAAGCTTTGAAGACGAAACACAAGAATCTCAGGGTGTCACCCAACAGATAGGGCAGCTAACCGATGAGGGTATCTCTCTAAAGGACATAGCTGTGTTCTATCGTGTTAACGCTATGAGCAGGGTGCTCGAAGAGGCATTCATCCACAGCAAAATACCGTATCAGGTCGTACGCGGCGTGGAATTCTACAATAGAAAGGAAATCCGCGACGTGCTGGCATACTTGAAGGTCCTTGTCAATCCCAGCGATGAGATCGCACTTTTGCGCATCATCAATACGCCGGCTCGTGGCATCGGCAAAATAACCGTCGATAGGGTGCGCGGATATGCTGCTGCAAGTGGAATCACGTTTTTCGAGGCACTTAGAAGGGCAGAACATATTGCTTCGCTTTCCAAAGGCACAAAGGCCAAGCTCACAGCGTTTATTAACATGCTCGATGGATTCAAAAAGGATGTCACGGGCCAGGTTGCACCACTTACAGAGCGTGTTGTTATCGAATCTGGATTAAAAAAGTCTCTGCAAGACACCGGCGCCGAGGGCATAAATGCGCTTGAAAACGTTGACGAGTTGATAAATGCCGTTGCCCAATACGATCAGCAGACGGAGCAGCCATCTTTGATTGACTATTTACAGGAAATATCGTTGTTCAGTGACATTGATGCGTATGACGCGTCTAACGACCGTGTTGCCCTTATGACCCTGCATGCAGCTAAAGGCCTTGAATTTGTGCACGTCTTTATAATTGGCCTCGAAGATAATTTGTTACCGCACGAAAGATCAAACACAGATAATGAGGATGACATGGAAGAAGAGCGCAGGCTCTTTTTCGTCGGTATAACCCGCGCTAAAATGGGTCTATATATAAGCTATGCGAGATATCGAACATTTCGTGGCCAGCTCTTGCGGACAATCCCATCACCGTTTCTTTTTGAAATGGGATGCGAATTGAACGAGGTACATGAAGAAGATGACTACAGCTATGAAAATGCAGAAGAGGCTGACTTCACCTTACCGCATTTCGTAGCTGGGCAGTTAGTTAGACATAAATCTTTCGGCCTTGGTCGCGTCAAGGAGTTTATCGATATAGGAGAGGACAGTATAGTCGTCGTCAGATTTAACACTGGCCAAACGAAGTCTCTCATGGCAAAATACGCCGATCTTTCATATTCCTGATACATTTCTGGGAAAGAATAAATTTAGCTGCTTTGAAACTCTGCGATTACTACAATCTGCTTGTTCTTTTTGCTTATTGTGGTAAAATCCAACATATAGGAAGGAGTACTGGGCATGATGACCTTTGCAGTTATTATTAACAAGCATTTCGGCGTTATATCCTCTCTTGGAGTAACGAGGGCTGAGCAATGAATTACGCAGTTGTAATGGCGGGGGGTACTGGCAAAAGATTGTGGCCTCTTAGCCGGCAAAAACGCCCGAAACAAGTCCTGAAGCTTATCAATGGCCAAACACTTCTTGGTTGCTGCTTTGACAGGTTAGCACCGATTTTTGATACGAGGAACATAATTGTTCTTACCAATGCGGGCTATGCGGATATCGTCCGTGAGGAGCTGCGGGAGCTGCCATTCAATAACGTTATCGCTGAGCCAACCGTACGAGACACGGCAGGAGCTATAGGTTTGGCTGCCACGATTCTTGCCAAGTTTGACCCTGAAGCCCGAATGGCAGTCGTCACGGCTGACCAACTAATAGAGCCTGTTGAAGTCTTCCAAGGTGCGCTGAAAGACGCACTGACATTCGTAAGTGACAATCCGAATGCCTTGATTACCTTCGGCATAAAACCAACCTTTCCAAGTACACAGCTTGGCTATATCAAGTGCACTAACAGTAGAAGCTGTCCTAAATGCGCGAACGAAGTATACACCGTTGAGGCCTTTAAGGAAAAGCCGGATGAGGAAACAGCTAAGCAGTATCTTCAGAGCGGACAATATTTCTGGAATTCGGGCATGTTTGTCTGGAAAGCCAAGACTATTTTAGCTAACTTGGATAGGTTCCTACCACAAGCCTCCGAATCCCTTCGCAGAATCGCAGCCAACTGGGACGGCCCAAATCAGGAGAAATCGCTCGAAGAATGGTTCGTGAAATTACCCAAGATCAGTATTGACTTTGCGGTTATGGAAAAAGCCGAGAGCGTTCACGCCATAAAGCTTGAATGCCGATGGCTGGATATGGGCTCCTTCGCCGCCCTTGCCGATGTTATCACGTCAGACAATAACGGTAACATTGTTGTAGCCGGCGTCAGTGAGCTGCTTGACTGCAAGAATAGTATCGTTGTCACCGAAGACAAGGGACACTTAATTGCTGCTATCGGCCTTGAGAAAATAGTTGTTGCCCACAGTGATAACGCTACACTTGTATGTCCTATCGAGAAGACTCAAAGACTAAAAGACCTGCTAGACCTCATTAAACAGCACAGTGGAGACGAGTACCTGTGAATAAAAGCAAATATCTGTTACAAGATTCTGTCAGGCCTACCGTGAGGCTCGATGCATCGCGGACCACCTGCTCATATTACATGGAACCAAAACAGTACCAGAGTAAACTGCGATAAAATGAGATATTTGGCGATAGATTATGGCAGTAAGCGCACGGGATTAGCAATTTGCGATGCTGCTGAGACCATCGCTTCGCCTCTGAATGTAATTTTAGGTCAGAAGGAGCTATTGACAAAAATCGCGGCTGTTGTACAGAAAGAGGGTGTCGAAGCTATTGTTGTTGGTCTGCCTCTGAATATGGATGACTCCGAAAGCGCACAAACCAGACTCGTTCGTAAGTTTGTCGAGCGTCTCAGACAATATATTGGCATCCCAGTGTACCTTCAAGATGAGCGGTTGACCAGTTTTAGCGCCGAAGAAAAGCTCGCCTCCGCTGAATTAAAAAAAGCCCAAATGCTAAAACGTTCGGATGCAGTCGCCGCAGCCGAGATACTGGAAGCTTTTCTCCAGCAGAAAAGGGCAAAGTAGAGTTGTCGCTACCACACTAAAGAGCCTACCGTAAGAAACATCGACATCTAATGTCAAGAATAAAGAAGTATAAGTTATGACAAAGATTGTGCATACGCAACAATGGGATTTTTTTTTGTATTGATAATATCGAAAAACTCTTGCAAATTACCGTATTAGCTCATAAAATCTAAGGTTTGAAAAATGTCAGATTTATAGAGGCGACCAACACAAAATACGGAAGGATTTGTACGAAACATGCTGACAATGCAGGAAAAACAGAAAATAATCAATGATTTTGAGGCCCACGAGGGGGATACAGGTTCACCAGAGGTGCAAATTGCTTTGCTAACCAGAAAGATAAATGACCTCACCGGGCATCTCAAGACTCATCAAAAAGACCATTCTTCTCGTCGTGGTCTACTAAAAATGGTTGGGACAAGATCCTCGCTGCTCAAGTACGTCGGTAAGAAAGACGTCGAGCGTTATCGGAAAATAATATCCCGGCTCGGCTTGCGGAAGTGAAGCGGCAGAGGAAAGCAACAATGTACAAACTGACTATTCGTGCATTTGTAGCTTTGGCATTAATGCCAACAAGGGGGTGTCCTCCATGTTTAACCATACACTTGTCAAAGAGGTAATATATGTTTAATGTACACAGAGTTGAGAGAGAAATCAGTGGTAGGATTTTATCTATCGAAACCGGCAAAGTTGGTAAGCAGGCCGATGGGACTGTTATTGTTCAGTATGGTGAAACCGTAGTCCTTGTTGCTGCTGTTACCGCACCCCCACGAAATGAGGACATTGATTTCTTCCCGCTCAGCGTTGAGTACCGTGAGAAGCAAAGCGCTGCAGGTAAGTTCCCGGGCGGATTCATCAAACGCGAGGGAAGGCCCACTACAAAGGAAATCCTGACAGCCAGAATGATTGATAGGCCCATTCGTCCGCTGTTCCCAGATGGTTATTTCCAGGAGGTACAAATTACTGCTTCCGTTCTGAGCGCTGACCAGGAGAATGACCCCGATGTGCCGGCGATGATAGGTGCAAGCGCGGCACTGGCAATTAGCAGGATCCCGTTTCAAGGACCCCTCGGAATCTGCAGATTAGGCAGACTTAACGGGGAATTTGTGGTTAACCCGACACACAAGCAGCTCGAGCAGGTTGATCTGAATCTCCTGCTCGGAGGACGAAATGAAGCAATCAACATGATAGAGCTCGGGGCAAAAGCGTTGCCCGAGCAAGTCATCGCTGACAGCGTGTTGGTTGCGCATGAGACTGTCTGTCAGATCTGCGATATGATTGAGGAACTTAGGGACAAAGTCGGTGTCGAAAAGGAAACTCCCCTTGTCGAAATAGATCAGGAACTCTACTTGCAACTCTATTCACAAAAAGCGCATCAGATGCTGCAGATCAAGCAGACACCGGACAAGCGTCAGAGAAACAAAGCCGTCGAAGAGCTTTTTGAACAACTTGATTCTGAGTATTGCGGTAACGGTGAAGATTCTCAGCCGGAAGCTTCAGACGCTACAGAGAAGACCCCATCAAAGTGCGACAAGGCCATGTTAAAACGCATATTTGAGAAGGTGGAAAGTCAGGTCGTCCGTGAGCTCATTTTGCAGGGCAAAAGACCGGATGGAAGGGGTTATAACGATATTCGCCCAATTTCGTGTGAGGTAGGTATCCTGCCCAGAACGCATGGCTCGGCATTGTTCACAAGGGGTGAAACACAAGCCATCGTCAGCGCGACTCTTGGAACCATAAGGGATGCGCAAATCATCGATGGTTTGTTAGATGAGTACGCTCAAAACTTCACGCTTCACTACAATTTTCCACCCTTTTCCGTTGGCGAAGTAAGGCCGATTCGCGGTCCCGGCCGTCGTGAAATTGGACACGGAGCACTTGCAGAACGGGCCTTAGCAGCCGTCAGACCACCGGAAGACAGATTTGCCTATACTATTCGTGTCGTTTCAGATATCACCGAGTCGAACGGTTCAAGTTCAATGGCATCGGTCTGCGGCGGCTCGCTGGCCCTGATGGACGCCGGCGTTCCGATTAGCAACGCTGTTGCCGGCATATCCATAGGAATGGTTAGTGATGAAGCTGGTAAATATATATTAATCACGGACATCATTGGCGAGGAGGACCACTTTGGTGATATGGATTTTAAAGTCGCCGGTACCGTCGATGGTATCACAGCTATACAGCTTGATATCAAAGCTCAGGGTCTGCCTCACAAAATCATGGTTGAGGCTTTGCAGCGTGCAAAAGAGGCTCGACTCCGGATTCTGGAAACCATGAACAATGTTATCAGTGAACCCAGAGCTGAGATAAGCAAATATGCACCTAAGTTGATAACTCTTGAGATAGACCCTGAGTATATCGGCAAGGTGATCGGACCTGCTGGCAAGATGATAAAGAGCATCCAGGATCAGACCGAAACGAAGATCGAAATCGAAGAGGATGGCACTATTTACATCAGTTGTTTGGGTGGAGATGGGCATCTCAAGGCTAAAGAAATCATCGAGTCACTTACGCAGCCCCCCGAAGTGGGGCGCACATACAGGCAAGCGAAGGTGGTTACTGTAAAGGACTTTGGTGTATTTGCCGAAATCACACCGGGCGTTGAAGGTCTTTGTCACATTAGTGAACTTAGCGAAGGGTACGTCAAGAACGTCGAGGATGTGTGCAAAGCAGGTGACCTAATACCGGTCAAGCTGATAGCCATCGATGAGCAGGGCAGACTCAAGCTTTCGCGTAGAGCAGCTCTTGCTGAACTCGGCATAACAGAAAAGACAACAACACAGCGGACACGATAAGGGGATATGGGTTGTGCCTCCATGTATTAAGGCCGGTCCGTGCTACTGCACCGCGTCTGAAGCCCCAACATTTTACGGCAACCTGAAGTGAATTTTACAGAAAAAAGTAGTCTCTGTTGAAAACCTAAAAAACTGTCATTCCGAGCGAGCCCCCCTTCTTGCTTTCGCAAGAAAGCAGGGGGGCGAGTCGAGGAATCTCTCGGCTTGGCTCGGGACAGGTCTGTTTTTAATAGATTTCTCCACTCCGCGTCCCTAAGGGACGCTTCGGTCGAAATGACAACCGACCTTTTCAACAGAGCCAAAAAAGTAGAGAGAAGCCAAATGATGCAGTTTACCGGTGGCATTATTGTTACACTACTTGTTTTTGTGCCGGTGATTTTGTTGTTACTGCGAAGGCGTCCTCCAGAAGCTCGGCAAGATCAAGCTGAGCCCGTTGCACAGCTCGAGGAACTAACAAAGTTGACGGGCGAACTTGCCCACGAGCTTAAGAACCCACTATCTACTATAAAGGTCAATTTAAGACTTATCCGAGAAGAGTTAGAAGCTGCGAATTATCCTGACTCTGGCAAAGCAGGCCCAGACAAGGACGACCCGGGATTTTCCAGGGCTTTGCGTAAAATGGCTGTCATACAAAAGGAAGCTGACAGACTCCAGCAGATACTTGATGGCTTTCTTCGCTACATTAATAGGCCCGAATTACAATTTACCAGAATCGACATAAACGAACTTGTCGGTGACATGATTGATTTCTATTCACCGCAGGCTTACAGCCACTCAATAACTGTCCGGCAGAGCTTGTGCAAGGAGCCGCTCATTTGCAAGGTTGACGCGGTGGCACTGAAGCAGGTAATACTAAACCTTTTAATAAACGCACAGCAGGCAATCGGTAGTGATGGAGAACTGATGATAAAAACCAGCAGACAGAGAAGGGACGCGGTGATTCAAATAAGCGACACTGGTTGTGGTATTGCCGCCGACAAGTTACAGAATATTTTCGAACCTTACTATTCATCTCGGCCGGAAGGCACCGGACTGGGCCTGGCGTCGGCAAGGAAAATAGTAGAGGCCCACAACGGTACGATAGCGGTCGCCAGTGAGCTGGGCAAAGGCACCGCATTCACAATACGCTTACCTCTGCTCGATCCTAACAGGACTTCCAATGAGGTCTCAAATTGACGCAGCATGAAAGCTTAGTTCTGGTTGTTGATGATGAGCGTGACCATGCCGATGGAATCGCAGAAGCGCTGGCTAAGCTGCCTGTAAAAACAATCACCGTCTACACTGTCAAAGATGCATTGGAGATAGTGCGTACTCAGCAGGTCGATATCGTTGTGACAGACTTGAAGTTGGATGGCCAAACTGAAGGCCTGAGCATACTCTATGAGGCTAAACAACACAATCCCGACACTGAAGTTATCCTTATAACTGCTTATGCAACCATCGATACCTGCAAAGAGGCCATAAGGCGTGGGGCTTATGACTATCTTGTAAAGCCGATAGACATTGATCAACTTCGCACACTTGTCGCCCAGGCAAGCCGAAAAGCTTCCGCCGCACTTGCCAGGCAGACCACGGCTTCTCGCGAAGAAGGATTCTTGTTCGAGGGAGTGCGTGGCAAAAACGCAGCAATGCAAGGCATATTTGAGGTTCTAAGGCGTGTCGCACCAACTAACATCTCCGTATTGATTGAAGGAGGGTCGGGAACTGGCAAAGAGCTATTGGCAAGGGCTATCCACAACAATTCTCACCGCCACGACAAGCCCTTCAGACCCGTCAATTGTGCCGGCCTGACTGAGACCCTGTTAGAGAGCGAGTTGTTTGGTCATGCAAAGGGTGCATTTACTGGTGCGATCACCGATAGAAAAGGCTTGTTCGAGATCGCTGACAAGGGAACGATGTTTTTGGATGAGATTGGCGATATGCCGCCGAATATGCAGGCCAAGCTATTACGTGTTATTGAAGATGGTGTTGTCATGCCGGTTGGCTCGAATAAGCCGATTATAGTGGACGTTCGCATAATAAGCGCAACGAATCAGGATTTGACTAAACTCGTAGAGGAGAAGAAATTCAGGCAGGACTTGTATTTCAGAATCAAAGGCGTAAATATCTCTCTGCCGTCTTTGCGAGAGAGGGTAGCGGACATACCAGACCTTGTAGAATATTTTCTCGAGGAAGCCATTGAGGAAACCGGTTCAAAGGTCAGCGGCATAACTGATGCGGTGATGACGGTTCTTTCAAATTATGATTGGCCTGGCAATATTCGTCAGTTAAAAAATACGATAAGGACAATGGTTGTGATGTGCGATAGAGACATGCTTGATGTTCAGGATATACCCCCTGACATAGCGCGAAGACCGCAGTTGTCTGCTACCGCCAGGCCTCCGGCTGGCCTGGGTGATGTCTCATTGAACGAACTGGAAAAGCAAGCTATTATAGAAACGCTAACCAAGACAAACGGCAATCGTGAGAAAGCAGCAAAAATCTTAGGCATCGGTGAAAGAACACTCTACCGAAAAATCAAAGAATATAATTTGTAGCGTTTAGCGTGTAGCGTTTAGTTTTGCCAAAGATATTACTCTTTAGAAGCAAGCTACGTAGCATAAGTGCACACCATGACATGCTGTCCCTAATTTTTCCAAAGAATAAACAGAATTATGTCACGTACGTAAAGCGCGTACGCGCTTTACGTATGCCATTTGTGGAGGCAAAAAAAGGATTTATCCCAAGTATTTTTTACCAATTGCTGATTGCCTGCTGCCGTCATTGCGAGGCCGAAGGCCGTGGCAATCTCATTTCCTGTCATTCTGAGCGCAGCCTATGGGGCGAAGGAGGGCACAGAGTTTCGATGTGAAATCCTAAAAACAGAGCACTATCCGCCTACGTCAAGACTACGGCGGACAAGAATCCTCCCTATGGGATGGCCAAGCCATAAATAATACCAATCCAATTAAATAAATGCGTTTTTTGACAAACTACCGATCATAATGTCATGCCTGCGAAGGCAGGCATCCAGTGCATATAAACCTATGGATTCCCGCTCCCTTAGGGATAAATTTTGCGGGAATGACAGGGCGCAAGAATTAACTCCAACTGGTATAACACCAATTACAGTTAAAAGTTGCCGACAGCATAGCGCATAATACGACCTGGAATTGCTTGGATTCCCGCTCCGGGGCTCGTTGCCAAACATTATTGTGGAGTGTTTGAGATTGCCACGGCCTATTTCATAGACCTCGCAATGACATTAAAACGCAGTGTTTGTCATTGCGAGGAGTAAAACGACGAAGCAATCTCCACTTTAGCAACAGACCCGCAGGCGAGAATAACAGGAGTAAATAATTGGCAATTAATAAATAAAATTGGTACATTATTGGAATTTAAATGATAAAAACTCAAAACTGACTTCACGTTTTTTTCTTTGCATTTTCTGATTTCGCCCTTCTTTTATGCCGATAATACGCATTGAAAGAGAAACAGCCCCCCAGAGCGGAAACAACACGAGATATCCATCCTCCGAAGTGGAACTTCTACGGAGGACGGGCGAATTTGTTTGGCGGGAATTGTGGTTTTGTGAATTGAGCCACAGAGTTTTTTGAGATAGAGAAAAAAAATGGCAAAAAAAGCGAAAACTGGGATATTGGTAGGGAGATAGGACATGGGCAGAAAATATGGTTTTTCTTTTTCTTGGAAGCGAGCTACAGGAATTTCTGGTGCTAAAAATCGAATATCTAGGAAGATAGGTGTGCCACTGACTCGTTCTGGAAGGCAAAAGAAAGTCGGACGTGCCGCTGGCTGTTTTATTGCAACGGCAACTTATGGAGACGAAAACTCTGTGCAAGTAGAATTTTTCCGAACTTTTAGAGATGAAGTACTGCTCAAATCTTGCATAGGACGCCTGTTTACTCAGCTTTATTATAAAACTTCACCTTATCCGGCTTGGTTAATAAAAAAAGTGCCAATATTGAAAAACATCTCACGAAATATCTTAGACAGGTTGGCAATCCTTCTTGAAACTCAGACAAAAATCAAGAAAAAAGAATTATAAGTTATTTATTTCAAGAGGGCTATGTAAACAACCGCTAAAAAGAGCAATAAATGAAATGCTATTGATTTCAGAAAGAGTAAGATCATGAAAAAACTCGTTACAGTTATTGTTGTATTGTGCTTCGCCGTATGTACCGCTTTTGCAGATACCGGAAAAGTTGAAAAACTACAATCCGAAATCCAGCAGTTAAATAAGCAAATATCTGAGCTTAAAAAAACCGTAGAACTTCAGAAAGCTGAAATTACGAGATTAAAAACTCTTTGTCAGAGAAATGGCATTGATTTATCGCCAAAGAAAAGGAGTGAGAAACCCACACAATCAGCGATAGGCCAGCCTATGTTTGGGGTATTTTTGGGTGAAACTTTGGATTCGCTGAAAAAACGATTTAGGGTATCTCAAAGCACCTTCACTTTTGAAAACGAAGATCACCCAGGTAAAATATGGAATGTTCAGAATAATAATGCAAATGTCAAACAACTGTTGATTTATACGTTTGATAATAATATTTACACAATAGATATTCGATTTAGAGACGGAAGCAGAAGCAACTATGAAGCAATAAAAAGTCAATTGGAAAAAAAATACAAAAGTGAGGACAAAGGTGGCATATCTGGAGCCATGTTTGGGGAAGGCGTTTTTGAGCCAGTGATTGATGGGGTGGAAGTCAAAATAAAGTTGAATCACGACACGGGTTTTATGGAGGATGATAAGTTAGACTTGTCTTACACACATACGCCTTTGAGTCAGAAGGTATATGAGGAAATTCAGAGACGCAAAGCGAGTAAAATAGGTAGCGAATTATAAAACACCCAATTTTTGAAAGGAATTGAACTATGGCAAGGAACGAAAAAACCTCAAAACGAGTAGGCAAAATCGCTTCCCAACAACTGCGAAGCAAAGGAACCTCAAAAAAGGCCAAGAGTACCGCCGCCTCTGCATTAACCCAGCGGCCAGACAGAAAGGAACGCAAGAAATAGCTTTACATCATGGTATTGTAAGCTGACATCGTGGCATTGTGAGTTTACAATGTGGTATTGCGGGCTTACATCGTGATATTGCCGCCTTTTTTCCCCTCAAAATCAGTTGACTTTGCGGCAAAGTCGGTTTAGTTTATGGTAGAGAAACATGCCTTTGCGCTTTCGGTACTCTATTAGAGTAATTGGCGGAGAAGATGTATGACCAAAAACCGTTTTATACTGCGATGACAATTTTGAAAGTTAAATTTATTTAATTGTGAAAGGAGTAAAATATATGGTCTTCGAAGAAAAACCTCAAGTTCCAGAAGAGCCTCAACAGACACCATCCGAAGAGCCTCAACAGACACCATCCGAAGAGCCTCAACAGACACCATCCGAAGAGCCTCAGGAGACACCGCTGAAAGAGTCTGAAGAAACACCGGTAGAGTCTGAAGAAACACCGGTAGAGTCTGAAGAAACACCGGAAGAGTCTGAAGAAAGTTAGTGTTTTATTTGGGGATGGAGCTAGGTGAGCAGCCTGGCTCCCTCCTGTTGCTATAGTAGGAGGTTGTTGTCAGTGATGCCATAGTGCCAAATTCTCATTCCTATGGCATAGTTCTCCCCCCACACACCTACTTCACAATTCTCCAGGATTAGAAACAATCTAAAAACTATTGATGATGAAACCAATAACTGATTCCTCTCTAAATGTTTTGGAGATTCTTCGCATTCGCTCAGAATGACAGTGTGGTGAACAAATCTGTGCTTTTTGTGCCGTTTTTTTGTTGACTTTTGTTTGAAAAGTGTTAAAATATTTATATGTTTGCCAGGAGGCAAACGATAACCCGCCCCAGGGGGCAAGGTCTTAGGTCCCGCCAGCCCAGTCAAATCCAGTCGTTCGTGAATAATAACTATCAACTAATGACTATAGACTATCGACTAAATACCAAATACTAAATACTATCGACTAACGACTAAATACTAAAGACTAACGACTAACGACTAATCATGGCTACCGAAGCCCAAGTCCTCGCCAACCGGCGTAACGCGCAAAAATCAACCGGCCCACGCTCACGCCGCGGCAAGGCCGCCGTCTCACAAAACGCCGTCCAACACGGCCTTTCCGCCCGGCAGGACGCTCGTCTCGGCGGAGCGAGCCGGAGCCAGATAAT
>Ga0315543_1001599_pt1 | contig 23994 bp, 17 predicted proteins | sample SalMarSW160210MG_2_FD_203098 | JGI IMG/M metagenome (GOLD analysis project Ga0315543, IMG submission 203098) | Salt marsh sediment microbial communities from the Plum Island Ecosystem LTER, Massachusetts, United States - Salt Marsh Sediment SW1601-210 ... | reverse complement strand
TCGGCGCCATTATCACTCCTACTGTGGACCCCGTTAACCAGACGTTGATAGCTGCCCCGATAATTGTTCTTTATGAATTGAGCATCTGGCTGGCTAAGCTGGCATATCCCCGGAAAGCCGTGGCTCCATCTTCCGCCAGCAGCGACTAAAGCGGAGTGTCACTGCGGGCCTATTTCCCCCTTGTCGTTGTGAGCGTCTTTCCCCCCTGTCATTGCCACGCCTTCGGCTCGCAATGACGAAGAAGGAAGTTAAAGTGTCACCAATCATATGAACGAGCACAAAAACTTGACTTGTGTCCTTATTTGTGCTACAAATATACAAAAGGGTAAGGAGGTGAGGCATGGCAAGGATGCAAGCTTGGTTATGCCGTTGGGCGTTTCCTGATCTGGGCTCTCCGCCAGTGTAAGAAGGCGTAGAGTTTCAGACATGAGTAGCAGAATGTGCTGGCGGAGAGCTGTAGGAAGCCCTGAGCTCTTTGTTGTAAAATAAGGCTCTTTAAAGTAGAGCAACGGCTATTCAGCCGAAATGTGAAGTGGAAGAGTAGGGGTGATGGTAAAATTGAATAAGGCGATTCGAGAGGAGCTTTAATGACTAAAGCTCCTCTTATTAATATAGGGAATGGGCGCTAATCCGCCATTTTCCACCTGTCATTGCGAGCCCTTCACCTCCTGTCATTCTGAGCGTAGCGAAGAATCTCACGAGGCTCAGGACAGGCTCCGCGTGGCAATCTCAGAAAAACGAAATTCTAAACCCTAAATCCGAAATGCTAAACAATATCAAATGACCAAGGATGTTTTGAGTTTTGAATTTGGATATTAGGATTTGTTTACAATTTAGTGCTTAGTATTTAGTGCTTCAACTTGAGATTGCTTCGGCTATGCCTCGCAATGACAGAGGAGAGTGTGCCTCGCAATGACAAAAGGGAGGCGTTATTGTAGCCGTTCTCAACGTGTCATTGCGGTGAGCCGAAACCCTGAGCCCTTCACCTCCTGTCATTCTGACCCTTACCCCTTCGTTCCCTGTCATTCTGACCCTGAACCCTTCGCCCCCTGTCATTCTGACCCTGAGTCCTGACGAAAGGAAGGAACCGAAGGGGAAGAATCTTGTGGCAATCGTACCAGCTCCCTCGCTTGTTAATCTAACCAACAGGGACTGAGCTGCCCCACACAATCTGGCGGCTTGTTAAAAGCCATGAGAGATACCTCACCCAATTCCTCTGTGCTATACTCAAATTGAAGCAAGCCGATGCTCAGAATGGGGTTATACTCAGCCTTAGCTGTTTCCATCAAAAAAAGCACAGGTACTCCTGGCCAGGATACCGAGGGGTGAGGCGTTTCCATGGAAAGAATCGGTAACTTCGTCTACGCTAGGGCGAAACTCATTCTTGTCCTGGTGGTCATCTTGAACATCGTTGCGCTGGCTTCCTTCATCCGTTTCGACCTTAGTACTGACTTCCTCAATTTCTTTACTGCAGGAAATCCCCGGGTAGAAGAATACGACAGGCTGAACGAGAAATACCAGACCGGCGAAACCATCGTGGTTCTCATCGAGCAGGACGACTCCCTTCTCGAAGAGCAGCATCTCCAGGATGTCTTCCGCCTTCAGGAGGATATCGAGGAAATGGATGGCATATCCCGGGTGCAGAGCTTCATTCCATCGGAGATTCTGGTACAGGGGAGCACCTTCGACGTGGACCAGAAGTTCATTGCATACCACAGCGACATCCTGGAGGACTTTATCCGCGACAGCTTTCTCACCGGTGAGCTCCTCTCCTCCGACGAAAGCAAGGGAGCGCTTATCGTCACCATGGAATTGAACGCCCCGGCCGCAGAGGTGATGAAGTCGCTGGAAGAAGTGGGGGAAAGCGAAATCGCTCTCAACCTTTCCCTTGCTGGCAACGAGGTAATCAAAAACACCCTCTGGCACTACCTGGTCACGATATTATTGATCCTTCCTCCCTGCGCCATTTTCCTGGTACTGCTGGTATTTTTCTTGATTCTCAAAGACCGCAAGCTTGCCGTCATGGCCATAATTCCCGCCGGTCTGGCTGCCCTGTGGACAATGGGCACGATTTTGTGGAGCGGACAGGAATTAAACCTGCTCACCGTTCTCTCTCCCATCTTCGTCATAGTGATTGGCGCCGCCGATGGGCTGCATTACGTCAGCCACTTCATAGATAACCTCTCCCGCTATTCCGACCGACGTGAACTCACTGTGGAAACACTGCGCCTGGTGGGAATGCCAATGTTCCTGACAACGATAACCACCATGGCCGGCTTCGCCTCCCTGATGTGGTCGGACGTGGCGCCCATGCGTCAGATGGGCATCTTCGTCTCCGTGGGAATTGCCTATGCCGGGCTGTTGTCCATGTTCTTCTTACCAGCAGTGCTTTTACGGATAAAATTGCCCACGGTGCGGCCGCAGCTCCAACCCGGCGGCCTGGTCAAATTCGTCCTGGACTGCTCCAGGCACAGGACCAGGGTGATAGTGGCATTTGCCATTGTCATCGGGATATCCGCCTTCGCCATTCCCCGGCTTGAAGTGGTGTCCAACCAGTTGATGTTCTTTAAGGAAGACTCGGAGGTCGTCCAGACCTTTGACAGGGTGGAAAAGCACTTCGGCGGGGCGCTGCCCCTTGCCGGGGAGATCGCCGCTCCGCGGGGTTTGTTCACGCTGAGGGACCACTGCTTTGCCGAGGACGTCCTGCAAGCTGAAAGGGACCTGGAGAGGCTGCCCGGAATACACAGTGTGGTTTCGCTGTTCGACATTGTCGGCAGCCTCAGCGAAGAAATGACCGGCCAGCATGGTTATCCTGAAAGCCCCGCCGTCGTGGACAACATCTTACGCCACATCGACGACGAGGACCTTGAAACGTGGTTTTCCGACGATGGCCTCAGGATGATGATTAAAATCGATGACCTGGACTCGGTGGATATCGGCCTGCTGGACAGCTTCGTCGCTGAACACCCCGAAATCACGGTCATAACTGGAATGCCTGTGCTCTTTGACGAGATGAACAGGTTGGTGGTGCAGAGCCAGGTCCGCAGCCTGGGACTTGCCCTGGTGCTGATTTTCATCATGCTGCTGGTAACCATCAGGAAATTGCGTGCCGCCCTGGTGGCTCTCATCCCAATTATTATTACCATCATTGCCATCATGGGGATGCTGGCTATCACCAAGTTCAACCTCAACGTCGTCACCGCCAACCTGTCTGCCATTGCCATCGGGGTGGGAGTGGACTATTCCATCCACCTTATATCCGGCATCTATTATTTCCGGGAACGGGGACATAAAGGCAGAGAGGCTGTTGACCTGGCTCTCTCCACCGTTGGCAAGCCCATACTGGCTAACGCCTTCGGTCTGGCCATCGGGCTTTCCGTGCTCTTCTTGTCGCCGCTGCAAATCCACCTGGAGGTAGCGGCGGTAATGTGGGTCGCCATGGTGGTTTCCTCAATGGCCGCCCTGCTTCTCATACCGCTGTTCTACTCGAGAGGCGAAGAAGCCTCAAGAGAAATAACCCAGTAGCACGGAGAATGTTGGGCGAGATGCCTTAGTAACTGGGCAAAATGTCGGTGGTGAACTAATCCCCCATTTTCCACCTGTCATTGCGAGCGGAGCGTGGCAATCTCGGAGGGGTATGAGATTGCTTCGGCACCTTGTGCCTCGCAATGACGGAAGTGGGAATGTCATTCTGACCCTGAGTCCTGACGAAAGGAAGGAACCGAAGGGGAGGAATCTCGTGGCACTCAGGGCAGGATCCGTGAAGGGGAGGAATCTCGTAGTGCTCGGGGTAAACTCCGTGAAGGGAAAGCGTGGCAATCTCATCAACTCCCGCCTCTTAACCGGGAGAGACTGGTTGCACCTTCTGACATTTCGTTAACATTGCCAAAACACTTGACAACTGACTATATTAGTAATATAGTAATTTCATACAAGATAAGGAAATTTCTCCGTGAAGGTCGCTCGAACTGCCAGATTTAAGAAAGCATGGAAACATCTTAATGAAGAGGAGCAAGCGATAGCTCGTAAGGCAATCAAAAACCTGGCAATGGACATTCGATATCCTGCTCTCAGGACAAAGAAAGTAACGGGAACGGAATATATTTGGGAAGCCAGGGTAAGTCGTTCACTGAGGATGACTTTCCAAATTGAGAGGGATACAATCCTCCTGCGTAACATTGGACACCATGATGAAGCACTGGAGCGACCTTAGGAGGTGATGAAAATGCCCTCGTATAGCAAAGTTACCAGGCATGGGCAAGTTACCCTTCCAGCATCTGTGCGTAAGGAACTTGGGGTTGAGGAAGGTGACCTGGTAGAAATTGAAGTGGTAGATGACAGGGCAGTGCTAATGCCAAAGAAATTAGTGGACAAGAGCCAGGCCTACTTCTGGACCAAGAGATGGCAGGAAGCGGAAAGGGAAGCTAACGAGGATATCAAGGCTGGACGCGTCAAGACTTTTGCCTCAGGTGATGAGTTAGTCAAGGACTTAGAGCAAGAATAACGCTTCCTCATGGACAAAGGCGATGAACAGCAAAGCTCGATATCAATCCCCTGGGATCCTTAAATGATGCCCCATATTGTATTTATGAATGACCTCAGAAGCAAGCTGGAGTATGATAAGGGCACTATAACTGAAAAAGAGAGGCATTACCGCGGGACGGAACCCTTTGGATTGGCCTCTCATCGTGATTCTAACTGTAATGATAGCAAACATACATTTTGTTGCCAACTTGACCGCTGGATAAGCAAGCCGCTGGAGGATTGAGGTGGGTGAATAACCCTGCGGAGCATGCATTGTCATTGAGGCTTAACATTCCTAATGTTGTAACTGCGGTGCGCATCGTTCTGGTTGCGCCTATCATTTGGCTCTTGTGCCACGGTGGAACAGGGGCAATGCTGTTGGCAGCTATTATGCTCTGCATCGCTTGGGCTACCGATGGGCTGGATGGTTTCCTGGCTCGTCGACTGGGACAATCAACCCTGGGTGGAGCGCTTTTTGACATAACTGCCGACCGGCTGGTCATGACCCCTACCGTAATTCTGACAATAATCATCGGACTCTGGTCACGCACGACTGGCTTAATGCCCTTCAATCCCTATCCCTATGCAGCGATTGTGATTGCCGGAGACCTCGTAGTACTGGCAGGTGTGTTTAGTTTTATCTGGAAGCGACGCACCCGTGCGATTGAGTTTCCTGCTCCTCCCCAAATAGCCAGGATTACTTACTCTTTTCAGATGCTAACGTTAGTGGTGTGTGTTTTTGGTGTAGGCCCGGATATACTGCTTGCAGCACTGATGTATCTTACGATTATCTTTACCTTGCTCTCCTTTTATTACTATCTTAGAAAAGGTAGCTATGTTTTCACCTCCTGACTTTGTATCTCAAATCGGGCGACTATCTATACCGGAGCAATATTATAGTCAATTGCAAAATTCCTTATAATTCTCCCTCTCCGGTGGGAGGGAGAATCCGCAGGGATTGCGGAGCTTGGCAATCTCACCAACTTCCATTCTTAATCTAACCGGGAGAGAGTGGGTTGGGGCACACAATTTGATGAATTGTTACTGGAGAGCTAATCATCGAAAGGGGATTGAAATGTATTAGCAACAAGTGTCCCTTTGATTTCCCATGCACTGCTTGCAAAGGGAAACATAGGGAAAAATACATCAAGATGAATTGAAACGCCTTGTTTTTGCGAAATTCTAAGGGGAAAGTTGGCAAGATTACATGAAGGGCGACCCTCCGAAAGCGGGTTTGCAAGCCGCTCTCCTGGTCGCTGCTTCATCTAACGAACGAGAGACTGACCTGAGTCGCACAATCTGGCTTATTGAGTATAACTTCAATCGTCCGCACCAATGCTTTGACTATCCTGCTCCAGAGTATATATTGAAAAAGAACTTACTAAAATCCGCAGCCCGGTGTTACCTGTGTGGTCAGCCAGCACAAAAACTTAATAAAGACAAAAAGGTGTTATAGTAGGACATCGGCAGAAAGAAACAGAGCGAAGCAAAAACCTGATGATTTTGCGAACAGGAGGTTGGTATGAAAAAAGAAGATTTCAAAGAAAAAAGCTATTGGATGACCACCCGGGAGTATGTGCCCGGCGCCCCGCTTCAAGATGACATCGAAGTGGACGTGGCTATTGTGGGTGGCGGTTTTACCGGTCTTTCGTCTGCGTATCACATTAAAAAAGCCGAACCAAATCTACGGGTTGTCCTTTTGGAAAGCGATGTCATCGGTTTTGGGGCCAGCGGTCGTAACGCCGGCTTTAGCATGACGTTGTTCGGCATGACACTGGGGCTTACTGCCTTTCGCTTCGGCAAAGAAAAAGCCAAAGAAGCTCACCATTATATGGAAAGGGCGGTGGACTACCTGCGTGATCTGGTGGCCGAGCTGAAGATTGACTGTGACTATGAGCATCCCGGATTTTTACGGGTAGCCACTTCGGAAAAGTACAAAAAACGCATTCTCAAGGAGATGGAGCTGGTACACAAATTAGGACTGGAAGGAATCGAATGGCTGGATAAGGAGCAGACCCAGGAGCAGGTGCGAAGTTCCCTGTATTTAGGTGCCTGGTGGGAACCCCGCTGCGGTCTTCTCAACCCGGCTAAACTTTCCTGGGGATGGGCTGACGTTATTAGACCTTTGGGAGTTGAAATATTTGAAAACAGCCCGGTGGCAGAGATTGTCAGGGAGAACGGCAAAGTGCGGCTTGCAACCCCGAACGGTCGGGTTCGTGCGGATAAAGTTGTCATGGCGACCAACGCCTGGTCTCACTTTTTCAAAGGACTCAAACGCAAGCAAGTTCCAGCCTGGACCTATATCGTCATGACCGAGCCGTTAAAAGATGAGCATCTCAACGAAATCGGCTGGCAGAATCGCCAGGGAATCGAAGATGCGCGGAATCTGGTTCATTACTACCGTTTAACGACCGATAACAGAATCGTTATGGGGGGGCGTGACGTTTCAATGAGTTACGGCGACGACATGGATAGGGACCTGAACCCGGAGATATTTGCAGGGCTGAAAGACGACGTGCGCGGGCTTTTCCCCGCATTAAAAGATGTACGATTTACCCATGAGTGGGGTGGGCCGGTTTCAGTCCCCTTGGACATGGCGCCGGCCATTGGTTATGCCGGGGATAAGAATGTGGTTTACAGTCTGGGAGCTGTGGGTCATGGGGTTAGCATGACCCACTTGAACGGCCGGACCGTGGCCGACTTGATACTTGAGCGGAAGACCGATTTAACCGACGTGTTCTTCGTCAACCGCAGGATGATTCCCTGGCCGCCGGAACCCCTGCGCTATCTGGCGGGCAAAGCGATCCTGGGTTACATGCACTGGGAGGACCGCCAGTATGATTTGCCAAAAGGAGGAGCCTGACGGACTGTTTAACAGTCCCGGCCTTCCATGAGCCCTGTTAAAGTTTAAGACCTTTAGCTGCAGAGCGCCCCAATTCGGGATCAGCTTTAGTCAGATTCTCAACCACCCGCTGCTGGATTGCTTTATCAATGTGCATAAGGTCGGTGATGAGGTTATCTAACAGATGTTCCTGGTCCATCTTGCTAAGGGAACGATATCTTTCTCCAGCTTGTGCGAAGTCATTCGTTATGCTTATCTTCCTGCGAGTGACTTCTCCCTCAAGGCGGTATGCACGCGGCGTGCCCTCCTCAGGAGCCTCTCCAGGCATACCACCGCCGAGACTATTGGGCTCGTAGTTGATCGGACCACTGAGCTGGCCTATCTGCATGGCGGCGTCACGCTGGTTATTGTCTACCGGGACTATGGGACGGTTGACGTGAAGTTGCAGGTAGTTCGCTCCCAGCCGATGGCGCTGAGTATCGGCGTAGGAGAATGTCCGTCCTTGCAGCAACTTGTCCGCCGAAAACTCAATTCCGGGAACAATACTGGCAGGGCAGAAAGCCGCTTGCTCCACTTCAACGAAGAAGTTCTCCGGGTTGCGGTTGAGCACCATTTTACCCACCGGCATCAGGGAAAACTTATCCTCAGGCCACGTCTTCGTAGGGTCAAGTGGGTCAAAATCCTGTTTCAACTCATCAGCGATATCCATCAACTGGACATTAAGCTCATACTCAACCTCTTCCCCTGCGGCGATAGCATCGTGAAGGTCACGGGTAAGATAATCGGGGTCGACACTGGTCAGGCGGCTTGCTTCATGGCGGTCGAGGTTCTGCACGCCCAGTTTCGGTTTCCAGTGGTATTTCACATATACCGCTTTGCCTTCGGCGTTCACCCACACATATGTATTGACGCCAAACCCCTCCTGCATCCGGTAACTCTTCGGCGTGCCACGGTCGGAAAAAAGCCAGGTAATCATGTGAGTCGATTCCGGCGTCAGAGATATGAAATCCCAGAAGCGGTTATGTGCTGAAGAGGCCGACGGTATATTGGTATCTGGCGCACCCTTGAAGGCATGAACCATATCGGGGAACTTTATGGCATCCCGGATGAAAAACACGGGGAGATTATTTCCGACCAGGTCGTAGTTGCCATCCTCGGTATAGAACTTTACGGCAAAGCCCCGGGGGTCTCGTACCGTATCGGCGGAGCCTCGACCTCCGACTACGGTGGAAAACCGTATAAACACAGGAGTCTTTTTCGCAGGGTCCTGAAGAAACTTCGCCCTGGTGTAGGACTTCATGCTCTTGTAAACCTGGAAGTATCCATGGGCTCCTGCCCCTTTGGCATGAACAACCCTTTCGGGAATGCGTTCCCTGTCGAAATGAGCCATCTTCTCAATAAATTGGACATCCTGTAACAGTACCGGGCCGCGTTCGCCAACGGTCAAGGAATTCTGGTTATCGGTAACGGGTACGCCCTGGTTCGTTGTAAGGTGTCTTTTTTTCATGATACCTCCTTCCCGCCTATTCGGTAGTGAAGTGCTTTTTGTTTGCCACGTACACCCCCAGCTTCTACTCTTAGGATAATCTTAGATGATGGTAACGAAATTGTCAACGCTGCGGCAGGCGCTTCGAGAACCCATAGGCCGCCCGCTTCCCAGTGAGATGGCCAGGCCGAACTGAAAGGTCACTATTGCCTTTGATGCCCCGACGGTACCTTGATATAGCTATTGTTGTATAACTAGTTCACTAGACGTGGTCAACATATCGCGCCTATGCCTTTGTTCTTAATTTGCCACCTGCACAAAATGGCTTAATGTCTAGCATAGAGGATTATCAGCTATCCTGCATGTGATACTATTTTTATTTGTTCTCCCAGCTTTGACAATGAATCGAATCGACAATGACTCATAATGCGAAATCTAAACGATTTGGGATTTAAATCTCTTCCGAAAGAACGTTTAACTTCAAAGCGCAGAAGTGGCATCAAATAATTCTTCCCACAGATGTAACGTTTCCTTCTTCTCCAGCTTTTGCCCATCTTTTTCTCTATTAAGGTAATTTCTTTTTTGAACTTCTTATTTCCACGAGCATGATAACTAGCTTGTACGCTAGCTATGTAGCTTTCGACTTTCTTCTTTTTCAATCTAGGAATGCCACTATTTGACAGGAATGTTCCTAGCCCTACATCCACATTTGGGATACCCATGTTATATTTTTGTATCAAAATGAATGTCGCGAAAACAGGTGTCAACTGATTTACAGACTCTTCCAGCCAACCATTTAGCTTGATTACTGATTTTATCTCCCTCATCTCCTTAGTCGGCTTTTCTTCCTGTATAACATTGCATATTGCTAACTCTTCAAATAAGAAATTCTCTATACAATACTCTTCTAGAACACACAGGTTGCTTGTTGCAGGAAACGAACGATTTAAGATTCTGTCAAAATCACCGTCAGCTATAAAAAACGCTTTTCTTTTTGCAGGTTTGGGTACGTATTCATTCACTTTTTGAAACAACTTGACCTTTCCGCCGACCCCAAACACTCTTTTTATCCTAACAGAATTTCCGGTGATTTTATCTAGCAATTTCTCATAGAACGCTTCATCATCTTCATCTTCTACAAAAACATCTATCTCGTTATAATACCTGTAAAACTTCGTCTTTAGTTTTAGTGCTTCAATACTGAATCGCAACATCTGGTTATACCTTTGGTGATAACTCTATGCAATAATCATCATACCCTTGAGCTATCTCTGGCGCATGTGTTGCGAAAATGAATTGCGCATTTGGATTTGCTTTCATAACCGATTCCACATATTTGTGTTGCCATTCAAGGTGTAATGACAGCTCGGGTTCATCTATCATAACTACAAATTCTCTTCTTTGCCGAAAACCAAAATAGAGATAAGTGAATAATGTCAAAAGTTGAATCTCTCCCGATGACAAGCTATCCGGGCTTATTTCTAGTTTCTCACCTACTTTGACAAATAATTCTCCTGAGGTATCATATAGTATTTGCTTATCAGTATCACAAAGGAAAGAATTTACCGTATCCTTAAATGCTACAACCCTTCCAAGCAAGATATCTCTTTGGTTATTGTATTCCTCCGTTCTTTTTATCAAACGTTCTACTTTCTGTATCTGAGGCATGTTCATAACCCATTCGAAATATTCTTGTGGTGGATTCTCCCGGTCGATTCCTTTCCTCTCAAGTGCCCTGGCAATTCTTTCTAAGCCTCGAAAGTATTCAGATACAGATTCCTCTGGCACTTTAATACCAGCATTGGCTAATCCTTCTACTATTGTTTCTTTCCTTTTCTTTACCTCATCAAGCGTCCATGGACTACGAACACTTCTGATAGCTCGAGTTGTAAATATATCTCCAAATGTGGACTCAACAAATTCTTCTCTTAGCTTTTCATTTAATTCACCTAACCTATACTGTTGCTCACGGTAATATCTTTCAGCGAGATACAAAACTGAACCGATTGGCTCACCAACTGGCCTCCGTGTACGTCTATATCTTAGGGGAAGCCTGGGTTGTCTTACTAGGGGAGCTGCCTTCCACCTTCTATCCAATGGCAAATACAACGGACCAACAAGTTCTTCTAGTTTTGCTAAAACCGGATTCTCTGAATGTTCTATATGAAATCGTTCATACATTTCTGGAATCGTCGGAGCTGTCCTTTCTACTACTCCTGGTTCGCCCATGTATTCAAATATGGGTATCCTTAATCCCCCAGATATTCCTTCTATTGTTAGCTCCACTTCATTCTTACGTTTTGTTGCTTTCACAGTTCTGCTTTCATTCTTTGGCTCACTAAACGTTACTTTTATCGAATTGAACTGAAGTTGAGATAACCGCATTAATGATGGGCTAAGTATCCAAGCAAGCACATTCAACACACTAGTCTTTCCAGAACCGTTAATTCCTGTTAGAAAGTTCACATTAGGAAAAAACTTAATATCAAAATCCATATGACCATATAATTGTTTTATGACCAAAGACTCAATCTTCACCGCCTATTACCTCCTCTCCTTTGAAAATGATTCGCTTCTACACTACTAACCTTGCCAAACCACCATTTACAATAGTAGCACACTCACTCTTTTGTAATTATAGCACACTGCCACTCCCTCTCTTTACGTGACCAATCAACTGTACAATACCCTTCAACGTAATGTTTGATACCTCTATTGCGTCCCATCAGTATGAGTTACTTGCGGATTACACAATGACGGGATGTTCACGGCGGATACTCATTGGCCGAATAACACCCTTGCACTCAAACTGAAGCTAGAAATTTGGCGTTAATTTGGCGTTAAACTAAAAAGACCTGGTTGTCACCAAACATCACTCTAGGCACAAAACAGGGTTTTGGCAAATAACGGGAAAGCCGCAATAAATGACCACATGGCTATGAAATAAGTGCCCGTGTGGAATGTAATCTCAATTTTGGAGAGGGATGTGGTTCTAGTGGGGAGATAATGAGGGAATTTCCATATGCAGAAATTTTTCTGTTGTATTTAACAGTTAGGCTGCTTTGGCCACCTTTAAGTTTGCCAGACAATCAGGATGTCTAAAGACCTCGCCCCATATCTAAAGTGGGCAGTAGTGGACTTGAACCACTGACCTCCTGTGTGTAAGCCAGGCTATAGAAAAGGCGAAGACCGCTTGCCTCCTTTCAGCAAATGATTATACCGCCTCAACGCCGGCGGTCAACATATCTCGCCTATGCCTTTTGTTCTCAATTTGCCACCTGCACGAAATGGACAAATGTGCAATTAGGTAAGGTCAGAGATGCTTTTGCTTTGAGGCCTTGCCTCACGTTGTTCATCATCTTTGTGCATGCTTCTTCTCCAGCGTCCTGAGTATCGTCCGCCGCCCGTTGTATCTTTCGACATCATACTGAGTATCGACGTCAACAAACTGCGGCCGTCCAATAATATTTGCTATCGGGCATGCACTGATCTTGCCGTTTCTGACACAGACCATATTTCCAAAATAGCCCATCGCTACCAGGTCCATGGCAGCAATACCAAAGTACCTGCCCATCCTTCTATCGTAAGCACAGGGAGCACCACCCCGCTGCAAATGGCTAAGATTGATGCTTCGTGTTTCCAGTTTCGTTGCCTCCTGGATCTCTCGAGCTATGAAGTCACCGACTCCGCCCAAGAACTTGTGCCCAAAGCTATCTACACCTTCTTGTCTGACGAATTCCTTATCACCCAGCGGTTTGGTGCCCTCAGCAACTACGATGATGTCATACCTGGTTCCACCGCGCCTTCCCTCAAGAACCAGCTCATTGACCTTGTCCAGAGAAAAATCATGTTCCGGGATGAGAATCATAAAGGCCCCGCTGGATTCTCCTCCTTCTAAGGCTAGCCAGCCAGTATGTCTACCCATTGTTTCAACAATAAATGTTCTCTTGTGGGAGCCAGCTGTGGTTCGCAATCTATCAATCTCCTCGGTGATAACATTCACGGCAGTCTCAAATCCCAGCGTATAATCCGTCTCGGGCAGGTCTTTATCTATTGTTTTGGGGATGCCGACTACCTTTACGCCTTCTTCTTCCAGCCGGTGGGCCACTCCCAGAGTGTCATCACCGCCAATCACAACCAGTGCATCCAGACGCAGTTTTTCTATGTTGGCCAATACTCTTTTTGACTGGTCATTCTTAGGATCGTAGGGATTGGCGCGTGACGTACCTAACATGGTACCACCATACCTGTCCCAGGTTCGGACTATCTCTTGGCTTAAAGGAATGATATAGTCTTGGACACTCAGTTCTTCGGGTTCAACTTCGATTAGCCCCTTCCACCCATCCTTTATGCCCAGAACGTTGTACCGGATCCTTCTTTCCGATTGCAGTCGCTCATCCAGTGCCGTCTTGACCACCCATTTAATGGCGGGGTTAATTCCAGCACAGTCTCCCCCACCACTAAGGACGCCTATTCTACTCTCCCTCATATGATCATCCTCCTGGCTTCGTGTACTTGACCTGCATACCCATCAAGCCTAATGCCGAATCTATCATCTAGTTCCTCCAGCACCTGTCCCAACTTTGGTTCTGTAAAACCTTCCTGTCCAGTCACTTGTGGGAAAGAGCTCAACAAATAAAACAGGAAGTCCGCGCTTGCCTTGTTTATTTCTTGCAGTGCCGATTCAACCTCTATTCCGCAGCGCTTGTCTCCGAGTAGTTTCGAAGCCTCAGGCTCAGCTAACGCAGAGAGCGGCCTAGCAAAGAAGGCAGCATGACTTCCGCCTGTGCTTCGTGCATCGAACAGTTTCATGACTTCTTTGACCGGAGTTGCGGGCTTGAAGCCTTTGGGCTGCTTTAGGTCGCTTATCTTGACACCGTCAAGCCACGGGTGAGCGATCACAGGGCTGTGTCTCAGCAAATCCACCAACCTAAGGGATTCAACAACCCCACGCATGCAAGCGAATGTCACAGACAAGTAACCATGAAGTAAAGTGAGACGTGCACCATGGAGATTGTCCAGTACTTGCACCAGCATAAACGCCGAAACCATAGTACATACCGTAGTCGTCATCTCTGCATTTTTTGAGCTGTCCCCAAGTTATGCCAGCCTGCTCAATTTCTGGAGAATAACCGCTCATGCCTCACCTCTACTTAAGAATAGCCTAACTCAATTATACTACAGTTGGCACTAAACTGGGAGACTAAAAAGGAACGATTCCTACAACGTAGACCTGTTCACCCATCAGCACAAGGAGCTAGGCTTCCCGCACTTCGGAGTGACGCTAAACAATTGTCAGTTTTGTTTACCGGTCGGTTCATGCCCTGTCGAAAATAAATTGGCACTGCACAAACCGATGAGATGTTACTTGTTATGGAGTGGGCAGTAGTGGACTTGAACCACTGACCTCCTGTGTGTAAAACAGGCGCTCTAACCGCTGAGCTAACCGCCCATGATAGCACGCCTGGCGGGATTTGAACCCGCGACCTCAGCCTCCGCAGGGCTGCGCTCTATCCAACTGAGCCACAGGCGCATCGCTACTCCGAAAAGTCCCTCGCTTCGCTCGGTGTACTTTCCGGTGACCCTATACATATTCTATTTTCTGTGCCGAAGGAGGGACTTGAACCCTCACGCCCTTAAGGGCACTACGCCCTGAACGTAGCGCGTCTGCCATTCCGCCACTTCGGCTCTATCGTGGGCAGTACTGGACGACAGACAGAACTTTTAGCTATTATTCAACTTCAGCGTGTAGTCCAACCAAAATTATGGGATGTGGTTGCCTAAATTAGGTGGTTTACGTATAATCAAGACTGACCTAAGCTCGTAGCATCTTGGTGCTGCCAATTTCATGAGGTAGTCTGCAGAAAAGACGGCTCGATGGAGGATAAAGAATGAAGACAAAGAAGAGTGAGGACCGATGGACTCCGCTGGTTGAATCCCACCCTGCGGGCCGAGTCAGCACAACAGGGACAGCATCCGGCTCTCCATCAGGGGACAGCACTGCAATCTTCGCCCAAGACCTGTTCGATGGGATTGCCCACTCGTACGACACTTGGGCGCAAGGGTTGACTTTCTTTCAGTACCTTCGTTGGCGTAGGTTCTTAGTCTCGCAAATGGCTCTTCGGCCCGGAAACCTTGTGCTCGACGTATGTACCGGTACAGCCGGTGTCGCCCTGGAGATTGCCCGCCGCCATAATAGCCAAATCGTGGGGCTCGATATTAGCCACTCAATGCTGAAAGCTGGACTCCGCGCCGTCGAGAGTAGAAGCCTGGATGGCAGAGTCCAGCTTATCCAGGGCCGCGCTGAGCATTTACCCTTTCCTGATGAAGCCTTCGATACGGTTGTCTTCACCTACCTGTTGCGTTATGTCCGAGACCCTGATGCAACAGTACGGGAGCTGTCTCGGGTACTGAAACCAGGCGGGCAATTGCTCTCGCTTGAGTTCGGCGTTCCAGAAATCTCCTGGATACGAGCTCTATGGGTAATCTACAATAGGGTCGTCATGCCCATAGTTACCATCCCCATTTCACGAGGTTGGCATCGTGTTGGCTGTTTCTTGGGTCCGAATATCGCGGACTTTCGTCAGCGGTGTCCTGTTGATCGCAACGCCGCAATATGGCGTGAAAACGGAATCCCGCTGGTAGAAACGAGACGCCTGTTTCAAGGTATAGCCATTGTGATGTGGGGAACGAAACGAAGATAGAGACCGATAGCGAGCCGTAGTAATTACCTTTATAATCAATCTAAATCTAGTTGAACACCAAAAGGAGGTCAGTCTTGCAGTTAGAACAGTCTTTGGGTTTGGTCGCTGGAGCGCTGGTAACAGGTAGTATGGTTCCGCAACTGGTTCGTGTCTTCAAATTAAAAAGTGCCCGTGAGATAAGTAGACTTTTTACCATATTGCTTTTACTGGGTATGATTTGTTGGCTAGCCTATGGGATTTATCTCAGGCTCACTCCAGTTATTCTTTGGAATGCAATAGGGGCGGTTCTCGTCGCTATACTTCTATATGCAAAGCTAAAGTATGGAAGATAGGTAGATAGGTGTTAAGTGCCGCCTTTCCTCTTGTGCTCCTTCCAGGATTTTCTATCAACGCTTGTCATGCAGAACTATTCAGTTGGCAAAATTACACGATGGTTAAGCGCCTGAGAGCATTACAAGGGTAAATTAAGCCGTGAAAAGGTCGATAAGGACTTCACTTACCATACTTGTTGTCCTCCTGGACGAAATAATCCTGGTCGCCGTCGTCCTTTTCGTCCTATGGAAGCTGGGAATACATGTTCCCCTGGGAGTTGTCATTGCCCTGGTAGTTGTGTTGGCAGCATTTTCTTTAATATTGTATAAACGCATAGCCCCGGTGCTGAACAAAAAGCAAGTAACCGGCGGCGAAGGTATGCTCGGTCTTGAAGGGAAGGTGGTAACGCCGCTAACCCCGGAGGGAGTTATCAAAGTTTGCGGTGAGCGCTGGAAAGCATACTCAACTGGCGGTAGCATAAGCGCCGATGAGGAGGTAGTAGTTGTGGGCCTGGAAGGGCTCAAACTTTTTGTAAGGCGCAAAAACAGCAGTGAGCAGGGTGAAGGCGCAGGCAAAAATGCAAAGATCGTCTCTACAACTGGGAAAAATTAATCACAGCTGCCACTGTCACCGGGTCCTAAACAGTTTGTTGGCAAAATTACACGAAGGGCGACCCCCGAAAGCGGGGTTTGACAGCCGCTCTCCTGGGCGCTTAGTAATCTGGGCGAGACTGGCCCGGGTCGTGCATTCTGATTGAGTGTGTGGCAGCTGCAACCATCGCCGATTATTAGATTCTAGTTACTTTAGTCAGCTGCAGGGTCATCCAAACGTTAAACACTATCCCAATTGAGAACGGTGGTATAATGAGGGTGGCTTAGTTAGGGTGAAGATATGACTAAAGAACAGGAATTCTATAAGGAATTAAGGGATATCTTCGTAGGTGCGAAGGTAGAAGGAGAATCCGGCTACATCAACTTGATGCGGATTAAATCAAGGTATTATGAAAAAGGCGTTTTGCCAAGACTTCAAGATGATGTAGAAGAGGCGTTGAAACCATTCCCTGAAGAATTCAGGGAAGAGCTCTTTGACAAGCTCTATACCTTCTTTGATCGCTATTTTTCTGAAAGCGGCTCAATTTATTTTAGACACACGCCGATTCATCAAAACGTTTATGAGAAGGTCTATACCGATGATAAGGATGTTATCTTATTCTGGAAAACGCATATGCTTTACTATGTCAAAACCGACAGGTTGTTCAAAAATCTGGAAGCAGAAATAGATGGCTTCAAATTCTTCTTCGATGTCTCAACTCTGGAACATAAAAGAGCAAACGAGAAAAGAGAGATTGTTTATGAATTCAAGGAGAGAAGGGATGATGGTACGCCCGTCTTTAATGTCTATTACTCAGAGAAAGGGAAAAAGACCAGAACGGATGAGATTTTAAAGGCATTGAAGAAGGCAGAAGTAAGGATAGGCGAAGATACTTTGGAGAGAGCCTTTAGAATTTTTGAAAGGCAGAGCGAGGTTGATTACTTCATAAACAAGAATGCCAAGGATTTTTTGAAAGAGCAGTTTAATATCTGGCTTTATCAATATGTTTTCAGTGGCGAGAGTGAATGGACAGAAAGAAGAATAAAACAATTACAAACATTAAAAGACGTTGCCTCTAAGATAATAGATTTTATTTCTCAATTTGAAGATGAATTGGTAAGAATTTGGAACAAACCAAAGTTTGTCAAAAATAGTAATTATGTGATTACGCTGGACAGGATAAGCGATAAAAAACTGGTTGAAAAAATCAGAAAGCATAAAAACTATCCACAACAGGTTAAAGAGTGGGGAGAATTAGGAATAGACAAAAATAATCCCAAAGCGCCGGTTGATACCAAATACTTTAAGGATTTAGAGCTTGAAATTTTATCTCTTTTTGATGATTTAGATAATTCCTTAGATGGCTGGCTTATAAAAAGCGAAAACTATCAAGCATTAAATACCATCTTGCCCAAGTTTAGTGGTAGGGTGCAAACAATCTACATCGACCCGCCATTTAACAAGGAGCAGGATGCAGATTATTTCTACTCGGTAAAGTATAAAGATGCTTCCTGGATAACATTACTTGAGAACAGATTGCAGTTAGCAAAGGATATTTTGAACCCTCAGGGAAGCATTTTTGTCCGCTGTGATTACAACGGCAATATGTATGTCAGGCTTTTGATGAATGAAGTTTTTGGCGAGGAGAATCTTAGGAATGCGATTGTGGTGAATAGATTTAAAAGACAGTTGAATGAACTCACACGATTGAACATTGCAACCGAAAGTTTGCTTTATTATGGAAAATCTGAAGATGCTTTGTTTAAAGGTGATCGCAGGAAAAGAGTTTGTACCTTTTGCGGCAGCGAGTTAGAGCCTCAGTGGAGGCCCATGAGTTCACCGGGCTTAAGGCACCCGCCTGAAAGAATCATTTTAGGCAAAAAACTCTTACCCCCCAAAGGTAGACATTGGACTTTTACTCAAAGGAAAATACGCGAAATGGAGAAAGAAGGGAGAATAAGAATAAACCAGAATATTAATTATGTTGATATTGAAGGGAGTAAAGAAGAAGGATTGCCTGAATACCTCCAAACAGAAGAAACCCCTGTTGATTCAAATTGGACGGATTTAAAAGGTTATACTTTTGGATCTACATTTCCCACAGAGAACGCTGAAGAATTACTTGGCAGAGCTATCAAAGTTTCATCCAACGACAGCGATTTAATTATGGACTTCTTCCTTGGCTCTGGCACAACAACAGCGGTAGCACATAAATTAAGAAGAAAGTGGCTTGGCGTGGAGATGGGAGAGCATTTTTACACCGTAGTTCTACCTAGAATGAAGAAGGTTTTGGGCGGAGAGAAGTCTGGCATCTCAAAGGAAGTTAATTGGCAGGGCGGAGGCTTCTTCAAATACTATGAACTGGAACAGTATGAGGATGCTTTGAGGAAAGTGAGATACGAAGACTCAGACCTGTTCGAGAATCCCTATGAAGCCCCATACAGCCAATATGTCTTTATGAGAGACCTCAAGATGCTTGAAGCACTGGAAATTGATTATGAAAGCAACAAGGTAAAAGTGGACTTATCGAAGCTCTACGAAAACATAGATATTCCGGAGACCCTTTCAAATCTGAGCGGCAAGTGGATAAAGAGAATCACCCCTGATGAGGTAGAGCTTGAAAATGGAGAGAAGATAGATATCGAGAATTTGGATTACAAACTCATCAAGCCCCTGATATGGTGGTAGCGCGGGAAAGTATGGAGACCCAGAACATAGAATTCAAACCAAGCTGGAGAGATGAATACCTCAAGGTAATTTGTGCTTTTGCTAATGCAGATGGTGGGGAACTGGTGATTGGCCTAGATGATAATGGTAGTCCCATAGGGGTAGAAAATTCGAGAAAATTGCTGGAAGATATCCCGAATAAAGTAAGGAATAAACTTGGAATTATTCCCTCTGTTGAGGTTCAACAAAAAGGAGGCAAAGATATAATTGGCATCTCAGTCAACTCCGCCTCAGTTCCAATATCCTGCGATGGGAAATACCATGTAAGAAGTGGCAGTACTAATTTAGAACTAGAGGGGAGCGAACTCACAAACTTCCTTATGAGGAAAGTGGGCAAAACCTGGGATGAATTTATTGAAGAAAGGGCATCTCTTGACGATATAAACCCCGAGACGATTGAGGGCTTCAAAAAGCTTGCTGAAGATAGAATCCCTTCCATTGTTAAGGAAAAAGACCACAAGGTAATCCTCGAGAGACTAAATCTTTTGGACGGCAGCAAACTCAAAAGAGCTGCGATTTTACTCTTCGGCAATGACTCACAGAAATTCTATCCCTCTGCTTATCTAAAAATTGGGAAATTCTTAACAGAAGCAGACCTACAGACGAGCGATGTCGTGGAGGGGAATCTTTTTGAACAACTTGGAAATGCTTTAGAGATTTTGGGGACAAAGTATTTGAAAAGTGAAATAAAATTTGAAGGCATTCATAGAAGAGAAATTCTGGAGTATCCTTACGAGGCTCTGAGAGAGGCAACAATAAATGCCCTTATCCATAGAGATTATCTCGGAACATCCACAATTCAAATAAGGGTCTATAACGATAGACTCGTTGTAATGAACGAAGGCAAATTCCCACCTGAAGTGCCAGTGGAGAAACTAAAAACAGAGCATCTTTCCAAGCCGAGAAATGTGCTTCTGGCAGGTGTTTTTTATAAGGCGGGCTTTATAGAAAGTTGGGGCAGAGGAACTATAAAAATAGTGGAAAAGTGCTTGGAGCAGGGACTTCCTGAGCCTGACTTTAAGGAAGAATCTGGAGTTGTTACTGTGCAGTTTTACGGGGATAAATGGAATGAGCAACATCTCAAAGAGTTAGGATTAAACGAGAGACAAATTAAGGCAGTAATGTATGTGAAGGAAAGAGGCAAGATCACTAATGGAGAATATCAAAGGCTTTGTAATGCTTCTGAGAGAACTGCCACCCGGGATCTGTCAGGTCTAGTTTCTGCAGAAATCTTTGAACAAATTGGCATTACTGGGAAAGGCACTGAGTATATTTTAAGGCGAGATAAAGGCGACAAAGACGCCACAAAGACGCCACAAAGACGCCACAAAGACGCCACAAAGAGCCACAAAGAGCCACAAAGACGCCAAACGGCTAATAAAAACCTTGAAAACAACAAAGAGCAGTAGCCATGACAACGATATTCCTCCAAGACATAATTGAAGATTCAAGATTTGAAGATTTGCCCCCTAGCTGGAATTCATTTGATCTGGACAGTTTCTCCAAGAGCAAAAGGCTCTGGGATTATCAGCAAAAAGCGTTGGAAAATGGCATAAAAGTCCTGTGGAAATACTTTGAGGATTTTGTGGATTATCAAGCGGGCGAGAGTTTAGAAGAAACTCAGGAAAGAAAACAGAGATTTTTCCAATGGTATGAAGACAATGAACTAGACGTAGATCTGAGTATCAAGTTGGATAAACGGAACAGGAATATTTATAACCTTCTTACAGCATATTATCCCCAGGAAAATGGGAAAATTCCTTATGAGCATCTAATCAATCGTATGTGTTTCTGGATGGCAACAGCAAGTGGTAAAACCCTTGTTATCATCAAACTTATTCAAATCCTGAAGGCTCTAATGGAGCGTGGCGAAATTCCACTATACGACATTTTAGTTTTAACTTATAGAGATGATTTGATACAGCAATTCAAAAAGCTTGTTGAAGAATTTAACTATGCCAGTAACGGAATTTATATACGGCTTAAAGAACTGAAGGAATATCCAGAGGTTAAAAGACAGCAAACTTTATTCGGGAAAGAAGAAATCACCGTATTTTATTACAGGTCAGATAATCTGAATGATGAGCAGAAGGAGAAGATTGTTGACTTCAGGAATTATGACAACGACGGGAAGTGGTATATTTTCCTTGATGAAGCACACAAAGGGGATAAAGAGGAATCAAAAAGGCAGCACATCTATTCCATCCTCTCAAGAAATGGTTTCCTGTTCAACTCCTCAGCAACTTTTATAGATCCAAGGGATATTATCACTTGTGCCTATGAATTTAACCTCTCTAGTTTCATAAATGCAGGATATGGGAAGCATATCGCCATTCTAGAACAAGAGATAAGAGCGTTCAGAGGCAACGAGAACTATAGCGATGAAGAGAAACAAAAGATAGTCTTAAAATCCTTGATACTCCTTACCTATGTGAAGAAGTTCTATCAGGGGATAACGAAAGTTCAACGAGGATTGTATCACAATCCCTTGCTTTTAACTCTGGTCAATTCGGTAAATACCGAGGATGCCGACTTGAAACGATTCTTCGGGGAGTTGGAGCGGATTGGAAAAGGAGAAATCGACGAAGGACTTTTCAGGAAGGCGTTAGATGAACTATGGGGGGAATTGAAGCAAGAACCTGACTTTATGTTTGAAGGCGGCAACAAAGTAAAAATAGAGGAGGCAGCTTTTAGGAACATAACCAAAAAAGATGTCTTGAAATATATTTATAACGCGGAAAGCTTTGGCGAAATTGAAGTCTCCTTCAGACCGTCTGATAAAAAGCAGGTCGCCTTTAAGTTAACCACAACGGACAAACATTTTGCTTTAACGAAGACAGGTGATATGCCAGCTTGGTTAAAAGAAGAGCTGTCCCGCTTCAACATAAATCACCAATTTGAAGAGGAGGGATTTTTTGAAAGAATAAATCGGGATGATTCCCCAATTAACATCCTGATGGGCTCACGCGCTTTTTATGAAGGGTGGGACTCAAATAGACCTAATGTTATTAACTATATCAACATTGGGATGGGTGAAGATGCCAGGAAATTCATCCTGCAGTCCGTTGGTAGGGGAGTTAGGATTGAGCCGATAAAGGATAAGAGGAAAAGACTTCTCTCGTTATACAATGCCAAAGAGATAGATGGAGACTTATGTCATAAGATCAAAGATAAGGCTTTGCCAATAGAGACTTTATTCATATTCGGGACTAACAGGGATGCCTTAAAGGCTGTTGTGGAAAGATTGCAGATTGAAGGGAAACTGGAAGGCGAGACTCAGCTCCCACTTTTTGACATTAATCCTAAAGTTAAGGGGTGCAAACTATTAGTGCCAGTTTACAAAGAAGCCGAGCAGCCCATTTTTAAAGCCGGGGAGCAGAAAAAATTCCCAATATCTGTTGAAGACTTTGGAATTCTTAATAAATTTAGTGAGTTTGTACCAGATGATAGGGTATTGCTAATGAGATATGCTGAGAAGCTGAAGGAGCCCGGGGAAATAAGACTTCTGAGACAAAGTTTAAACAGGGAGAGCAATTTCTACAACATTGGTGACAATAGAAATTATAAAAACATAGATTTACTCACTCAAAGGATATTTGACTATCTTAATGTTGTCCCCAAAGAATTTGAAGGTCTTAAGGAATTGGAAGAGGAGATAAGACATTTTAGAAATGTCAAAGTATATTTGAAAGATATTAGCGAGATACAAAAGAAAATTGAAACAGTGAAGAATTACCCAAATAAGAAGAAAAAGTTAGAAAGGGAATTATCCAAATTAAGCGGTGAAATTAGAGAAGAAGTACAGGGACTGCTAAGCAAGGAAGCTACTGAAATCTACGAGCATAACCACAAAAAGATTCAAATCAAATACGTTGCTAACCATTATTATGTTCCACTCATCCTGTCGGGAGAAGAAAAACTGGATTATATTAAGCACACAATTAAAACTAAAAGCGAGGTGAAGTTCATCAATGATTTGGAAGGTTATCTAGCCAGAAGTGATAATAAATTTACGAAGTTTAATTGGTGGCTATTTAGTAAATTGGATGAAAGTTTAGACGAGGTCTATATTCCGTACTATAACCCCAATGCCAACAAAATTAGCAATTTCTACCCGGATTTTATTTTCTGGCTAAAGAAGGGTAATGACTACTCTATTGTTTTTGTTGACCCAAAGGGAACAGAGCACGCAGGATGGGCAGATAAGCTCAATGGGTATAAGGCAATATTTGAGGGGCAAGGCCAACCAAGGACTTTTCAAACGAATGGGTTTAAAGCAAAAGTAAAGCTATTGTTAAGGACGGGGGATGCTGCTACTGTTCAGCGAAGATTTCCTGAACATTCACGGTACTGGTTCGATGATATTGAAAAGATGCTAGAAACGGTAGGATGATTAATAGGTTTGATGCTCGTGTATAGTGTGCCTGCATCAAAGTAAGAAGATAGCCGTTTGTCCACCGGTAGAAAACCCTGCTTGCCGGGAGTGTTTACCCTCGCTTTGAGCCTTCAGTTTAGCGTTGGAGCCTTTTCCGGAGAGGTGCAAGTGGCGGCAACAATGTTAACGTCTAACTAATACCACATCCCCCTCCAAAGTTGTGATTACATTACGCACGGGTAGAGACTCACGATATAACTGGCTTTAACCAGGGCAATAGAAGCACTACACATGGTATGGAAACTTTGAAAGCTGATTGCACAAATTGGTGGGTTGGGGAGTGTGGAAACTAACGCATCAAATAGGCTGCTTCTTTACGCTTCGCCTGGAAGAAGAGATGTCCCTCAATCGTTGTCCCTGGGTGAGTAACTTT
>Ga0315543_1001598_pt1 | contig 23995 bp, 20 predicted proteins | sample SalMarSW160210MG_2_FD_203098 | JGI IMG/M metagenome (GOLD analysis project Ga0315543, IMG submission 203098) | Salt marsh sediment microbial communities from the Plum Island Ecosystem LTER, Massachusetts, United States - Salt Marsh Sediment SW1601-210 ... | reverse complement strand
GGATAATTCCTTGAAGATTTCAACTCGATAATATCCTTTTGGTTACTCTCCTTACCATAATCAATAAGTAAATCGAGGCGACCCTGTAATCCATATCTATTGGAAATAAAAGTTGGCTCCAGGATAAGACTCTTTCCCTTATAATCTTTGAGGGTTTTCTTTATTTGCTGCTCATGATCCTGAGCTTCAATATATATTTTTTGAATTGCCGTGTTATCATATGATCCCTTTTCATTTGCCATGCAGAGCATGCCAAATGAATTTTCCCTCATTACGGATTCAAACGTCTTTTTAAATTCATAACCGGATTCAGAAACAATGTCGTCAAGCATCCTGCCTGCAATGTTACCGACCATTATGCGATCAGTTACATTTCCTTTAGTAAAACGGTTTAAGATGTAAAGAAGCGGATTGTCCTCATAATGATTTGCTGTTGCCGGACTGAATTGTCTGCATTCTGATAATTCCTTTGCATCAATAAGATAGTCAGGCTCAAGCACCAATAATGTTTTATAAGTAGAAGAATATTCATCAGAATTGTCCTTGCTCTGTTCTACCTCCGTAATATAAATACTCTGAAAAGGCTCCACAAGTTCTCCAAATACAGACAGATCGCTTCCAAAACCTTTTTCAGCTTTGTTATTCCGAAGCTTAAGTTTTATTTCTCCCAGTTCATCTGTATTACATGTCAGAATACAGAATTTACCTGCTTGCTCTCCTTTAGGCAGATAAATGCTTTCCACAACTGCGTAGAAGTCATATATAGGTAACTTCTTTCTCTTGAAGGGTATTACTTTCCTAATTTCACTCAAGTCGTCCTTGTAGTATTCCTTTATCCTGGCAGGTATTTCTTCTCTGGAAAAATGCTGCAAAACATTTGCAAGATGATAGACACATCTTGAATCATCCAGTCTGCCAGGAATAAAAGCAGTCTCATGAACAACTTTATTAGCAGATATTCTGAGTGAATGAGTGGCATTTTTTATATCGGCTGGGATATCATACTCATGAAATACATAAGTGGAACGCGTAAAGAGATCGCTGAAAATTTGATTAGAATCAGATGTCAGTGCTTTAAAAAGATCGTCAAGTAATGTCCGGTATTTTGGAATCTTTTCCTTTGGCGTCAGCTTTTCATCTGACATTATCTCAAATAATCTTTCAAATAATAAACGACCAATTTGCTTATCAACATATCTCATTCGAAAATCATAATTTATTCAAGAAAATCAGTCCAAATTTGTTAATACGGGCCATAAATACTATACCCGTTCCCAAAATAGCGCTGTTTAACATGTTCGTAGACAAGATGTGCCCTCAGGTCTACATCCTCTACGTTGTAAGTCGGATACGGGAGCCTGTTAAAAAGTGTCTTGCTGACTGTGGTGAATACAGCAGCCGAAGTAGCTGTTTTCTCCGACCATTTTTCAATCCTAAGCTTGTCCTTTTTCAGTTCATCAAGCATTTCAACTGCAATTCCTTTCACTTTTTTCTTTTCCTCTTCCGTTAACTGCGGCTTCCTGAGGATGTCAAAGATTGCTTTTTGCTCCTCAGTAAGACCTTCTTTTTTGGTCTCTGCTTCCTCCTTTGACATTTTAATGACGAAATCATAAAGATCGCGGAAGGTTTTTTCCAGACGGAGATCATCCTTCCCTGCATTGTATTCATCTATTATCTTTTGATATAATTTATACAGGTCAGCACGTATTGGATTCCTGTCCACCATTGCTTTTAATCTTTTTTCTATTCGGTCCTTAATAGACTGAATTACAGTATTCTTTTTAGATGAATCACGGAATTTCTTTTCAAGAGCCGTAAAATCCAATCCACTTATATCAAATACCTTTTCCTCAGAAGGTTCTTTAACACTCAGATTATCAATACTATTATCAACCACATCCTGGATCCTCTTAATGATATCTGTTATGTCGGAAGATTCAATTTTGTCATTAATATATGAATAGATTGCATCAATGGCATTCTTCCTATCTCTGAATTCAATGAGGACAGTATCAGGCATAACAGCCTTATATTTTCTGAATACTTCCCTTGCCAGAATCTGGAATTTGTATTTGGTATTGTCATTCGTACTAACAGCTTCCACTCCTTTTCCCACCTCTTTAATCCGATCAAGACCAGATGAATCTACCAGTTTCGAGAGATCATAATTAACCTCATCCAATAAGAATGTTTCAATATTGCTCAGAGCTTGCTCAAGCTCTTTTACCAGTTCTTCTTTGGGTTTGACTGGAGGCTCACCTACATCTCCAGCGTCGCCACCTGATGAGCCCGTTCCGTAAATTGCGAGGGCATCAATTAAAGCGTTGTATGTTTCAATATAATCTACAATAGTACCGTTGTTTTTTCCTTCGCTTACCCTGTTGGCCCTTGCTATTGTCTGCATGAGCGTATGCGATTTGAGCGGTTTATCGATATACATTGTCGACAGTGTGGGCACATCGAAACCAGTAATCCACATTGCGCATACAATTACCAGCCTGAAAGGGTGGTTATCGTCCTTGAATTCCTTTTCCAGGTCTCTTGAAGGATCATTCATTTTTTCGCGATGGGGTTCTATATTAAAGCCCCAGGCTTTGAATTTCTTTATTTCATTCATTTCCGGACTTACAACAACACAGATCTCTGTCTCTTTTATCCATTTAAGCTCCCTTGCCTTTTCAAGCATTTCCTGGTCTCCGTAACGGCTTGATGAAATATCCTTCTCCATTTTTGTGATATTCTCATCCCAGTGCTCTTTTATAAGATTGTACATTTTGACTGCTGTAATCTTATCAAGGGCGACAAACATCCCTTTTCCCTTGTAACCCCGGTTGCAGAAATAAGACACAACATCCTTTGCAATTGCATCGAGTCGTTTCTGCGCTGTAAGAACTGGATACTCCCTGGCGAATAACTTCTCCAGATGTGCAAGCTGGTCACTATCAATATCTTCAGCCTGATCAATAGCTTCCCTGATCTGTTGATTCAGTTCAGGATTCTTAATTTTAAGATGATCCCCACGGTTCTCATAATAAAGGGGAACAGTTGAGCCATCTTCAACGCTTCTTTTAAAATCATATTTTGATATATAGTCCCCAAAGATCTTTTTTGTAAGTTGTTCCTCAGTTCCTTTTATAAGAGGGGTTCCGGTGAATCCCATGAAGGACGCATTAGGGATTACATTCCGCATGTTAAGAGCCAATGAACCACCTTGTGTTCGATGAGCCTCGTCGGAAATCACTATTATGTTTCCTCGCTTAGTGACAGGAGTACTGAAATTAAATTTATATATGAGAGTAAAAAGATAACGGTGATCCTGCTCAAGCAATTTTTCAAGATCTTCCCCAGATGAAGCTTTTATTGAATTCTTCTTGTCAGAATCTGTAAAAGGTATCGCTCCTGTTGCGCCAAATGTTCCGTATATCTGTGTTTCAAGCTCCTTCCTGTCTGTAACGATCAGAAAAGTGTACGAACCTGTGAACTTACGGTGTATTTTCTGGCACATAAAAACCATCGAATAGGATTTCCCGCTTCCCTGTGTATGCCAGAATACTCCCATTTTTTGCTTTTCTTCAGCCGATATTCCATTCTCCCTGAACAACTCTTCCTTCTTCCGGAGATTTTCTATTGCTTTATTTACACCTAAAAACTGATGATTCCTGGCTATGAGCTTTGTTACACTTCCAAGCGAGCTATCGAATAGAATGAAGTTTTCGAATAGATCAAGAAACCTCGATCTCTCACACACGCCAGTTATTATTTTATCAAGTGCTACGACACCCTCTTCGTCCTCAGTTATTCTTTTCCATTCATTGAAATGCCCGTATTTTGAAGTTATGCTTCCGATCCGGCTCTCAATGCCGTTGCTCAGTATTATGAAAGCATTGTAATAAAAGAGGCTAGGTATTACATCCTTGTAGTCAGTGAGGTTGTTATTATATGCATGCTCGAGTTTTTTATGGACTGCTTTCAATTCGATAAAGAGTAAGGGAATTCCATTCACGAATCCGATGATATCAGGCCGCCTCTCCCTGTGGCTTTTACCTTCAATCCATAGCTGGCTTACGGCAAGGAAGCTGTTTTTCTTTTGGTCGTCAAAATCAAATACTCTGAGAGATTTGTTTTTAATATGCTTACCCTTTTCATCCATGAAATCGACCGGGATTCCGTTCCGGAGAAGGTTATATTTCTCATGATTATGTTCAGCAAGAGATTTGAAGCTGCTTTCTCCAGAGAGCTTTTCTAATGCTTTTAAATAAGCCTCATCGGGAAGTTTTGGATTCAGTTCACGGATCGCAGCCAAGAAATTTCTTTTAAGGATAACCTCTTTCCTGTTCAATCTGCCAAGTGAGCTGTCTTCACCGTATGTCTCGGAGTTAAAGGCTATGGCAATATCCCACCCGAGGCGGTTATGGAACAGATCGAGGGTTGTTTGTTCAATTAGTTTGTCTTCGGAATAGTCGTAACTCATCAATTAAAAAGATTTTGCTTTCTGAAACAGACCTATGCAAGTTACACAATTACTTGCAATTATATCATCCATTATCCCCCTGAATATGAACGGTCCTGCTATGACCTTATCCAATCAAGTATCTCTTTATATATTTCCTGCTGCCATCCTGAGACATCGCAACAGACTTGTATTGTCATAACACTACACTCCTTACCATCGGGTACGGTACCATCTGATTTATCAAGATATATTCCTTTGGAGCAGCACATTGAATCTCCTGGATAAACTAAAGAAGTTTTTTCAGCACTAAAGTATTCATGATAGGCAAACATCTGTCTAAGATCGCCGGGTGATGGATTATTTCCATTGAGGTTTTTCCATTTTGTATCGATTAAATAATTCTTTCCCGTTTTATTATCTGTGATTACAATATCAGGTTCCAGTCTTGTCCTTTTTCCAGTGTCGGGTTTCCAGAAGTATTTTGAAGGCTGTGCTTTTATGCTTAGATCCTCTCTATTGTTCTTCCTGATGCTTGTATACACAAATTTTTCCCAGAGCAGATTCATGTCGAACATCAGGGCAAGCACATTATTATGACCTTTGGTTACATCAGGGTGATAACGCAGTAATAGCAATCTCGCGATTTCAATTGCATGCTTATATGGCAAGGTTTTGCGGTCATATGTAATTGTCTCAAATATCCTTTCAGATACTATTATGTCTTTCATCAGCGGGAAGAAGAGCAAAAGAGCGCCCAGCCTGCTCTGCAGAGCATTATTAGTATTTATGGCAAAAAGCAGGACAATTGTTTTATAAATGATGAAATGGAGCTTATGCTCATAATCCAGAGTTGTATAGCGGACATAAAATCTTTCATTGTGCACCAGGTTGTGATGAATGTTTTTACTGAATTGCAGGCTTCCCTTCAGGGAGTATGAATTACCTTCAACCTTTCTGTATTTCTTTATTAATCCTTTATTTATCAGGTATTCAACCTCATCAATAAATAATTCAAAATAAAGATCAAGTACTGAATTAGGTTTCAGTTTCAGGCTGCTGCTACTCGGCACGTGTATATCGAAAAGGCCGACTGCCCTGAGCATACTGATCAGCATCTCTTTCCATGTTTCTTCACTTTGGCTTTTGTCGGCTTTTGGGAGCACTTCAATTACTGTATTGCCTACCTGCAGAACCCCCACGTATTCGCAGAACTTTATCCCGTTATTAACCAGTGAAAAATAAGGTACTCCTTTTGAACCATAAAAAAGCTGCATCTCTTCAAGCTTACTTAAATTGAAAGGAGAGTCATTTTTAGCTTTCAAAACTTCGTGCTCAAAGCAGGTGATATGGTTTTTTGATTTACTCACCGGCTTATTTCATCAAAAGCCTAACAGCGCTGATGAATTCTTCATCACTCATCTCAGCACAATTCTTTATTTTAAAAACCGGGCGATTCTCAAGTTCTTCGACATCGTAATCATTAAATAAGGCAAAAATCTTATCATTTTCTTCGTCCTGTTTACCTGCGTTTTCAAAGAAGCCTTCACCCATCACCAGTCCTATTTTCCCAAAATCCCCGAAAAAGTATTCCTGCAGAAGCGGAATAATGTTATTGTGGAAGGCATTTTTCAATTTGCTGACAGGCTCTTCCTTTTTATCTAACATAAAATACGAATGCCCGATAAGATGATCTTTATCAAGAAGTTTTTCTATCCTTTTATTAATGGTAATAAGAATTTTATGGGCTTCATTATCAGCAATTTTATATTTCAGTTCGTCAAGATCATAAAGGGGAGACATCTCCTCAAAACAGAATCTTCTGCGCAATGCAGTATCAAGTGCCTCAACGCTCCTGTCGGCAGTGTTCATGGTTCCAATAATATACAAGTTAGGAGGCACACCAAATTTTTCCCTAGAATATGGAAGGATAACTTCAAGTTCCTCAATTTCCCCTTTTCGTTTATCCTTCTCAATCAGGGTAATGAGTTCACCAAATATCTGTGAAATATTTCCCCTGTTGATCTCATCTATAATCATTACGTATGGAACTTTATCTGAAACTTCCTTGCTTTTCCCCTGTTTAAGTCCGTTGGCATATAAATAATCCAGGATTCCAACAACATAAGTCGGATTGTATACGTCTCGCCTGGAAGCTCCTTCATGTACTTTTCTTATATTGTCAATAGAAGCCTGATAATCCGATCCAGGATTAATTGTATTCATTGGCTTGATTCTGAAGGTTTTCCCTTCCCTGTAACTGATAGTAAATTCCGTACTTTTTGTTTTAATTTTCAGTGGTACCTGATTATCGGCCTCTGAACATTTCTTTTTCAGCCATTCAATTCTTTCCTGAAAATTGTTTCCTGTTGAAGAAGCTGAATTGCAAAATTGCCTGAAGATCCCCGGAACTACATCATAAACCACCTGACCTTCATTTTCGTCAGGGTCTAGTGGCTTTATTCCCTCGATAAAGTCTTCATAACACAAACTCTGGTGGAAAGTAACAAATGCTATCTGGCCTTTCTCAGTTTCTGGATCGTAGAGTAATTTCCTGAATTTATCAGTCAAAGCATTACGGTTTTCCTTGTTCTTATCGTAAAAGTCTTTAGCTACTATATCAAGAGCTTTGTTAATTGAATTATAGGTCTTCCCTGTTCCGGGAGGTCCGAAGAGGATAAGATTTAAAAAAAGATTTCTATTGCTCATGTCTTTGCTAATAATTGGTAAACCTATTTGCTCAAATGTTTCAGGAGCTGACATAACAGGAGAGAGATTATCCTGTCTGGGAGGAGAATAATCTTTATAGAACCTGAAATCTGAAACCGGAATATTCTGAACCTTTGTTAATGTACTTGCCAAAAAAACAATTTTAGCAGATTTTCTGCCTTCAATGTATTCAGCAAAGTCTTTATGAAAACCATAAATATCACCATACTTCTTTGGCCAGTCTTTTTCATCAAGTTCCCTCTGTGTTACAACAAAATCAACAATTTCTGCTAAATAATTAACAACTCCGAAAGAACTATAATAAAGATTAAATGAACCATCATCTCTCAAAATCTTATGCAAGAATTTTAATGTATCTTTTTTACCAGTCGGTCCTTTACTATTCCATACTATACATGCATTATGACCTTCGGCGTTCCTTATAAATTCATCCTGCCAGCCTGTGCTGTCTGATGCCATTAATCCTATTACACTATCCTGCCATAACCTGGCCAGATTTGGATGGTATAAAATAGATGCGACTAAAACTCCTGCATTGTCTGTATTTTTGATCAGATTAGTGTAATCCTGAAAAAGAGTTATTATTTCTGAATCATTTTTGAGCTTGAAATATTCACATATCTGGCTTCTGTGGTTTTGCGAGGTTATGTTTACATTTTGCTGCGGATTCTCAATGAAATTAATTGCATACTGAAATGTGATAAATTGAAATCTATTCTTTTCCCAATCCTGAAATGAGAATCCATCTAGTAAGTACTTAAAAAAACAATATGCCCAGTTTTTTTGTGTGAAGATTGCAGGAGAAACATATCTTTTATCTGGGTAGGGATTCCATTCATTAATGTTATATCCTTTACCATCAAAGATTGAGGTCATTTTTCCTATCAGTTCCAGGAACTCATAATAAGCTGAATCCTTATTCTTTTCTAAGAATTCCTTATAATGGAATTCCTTAGGAGGATTATTAATGAATTCTTCCAATTTATCTTTAAATGAAGCAATACTGTAAGTTTTATATCTATTAAATAGAACTTTAAGTTTTTCAAAGAAAAATTCCTCACTGTTTATGACCTTCTGATAGTGGTCCTCTTTAATTAAATCATTTATGATATTGTCTAGTTCTGGTTCCATATGAATAGGCATTTAAATTCATTTCTAAGTTCAGAAAAAATCACTTTTATTTAGTTTATCAGGCAGATTGTTCTAATACCCGTACCTCTCACTCACATACCTGAGCCAATCATTGAACTGACCGTTTACCTGATTTTTCCTTACAAACGCTACCCATTCCTGGTGAGTCCATGTCCTGAAGATAGCCCTCCCTTCAAATATCTCTCCCCAGCCTGACTGAAAATCAAGGATACCAGTCCTTTTTAAGCAACCTTTAAGTTCGTCATTCCTTTCATCAAATGCAACTGAGGAGGCAACAAGGGTATACCTGCCGCTTTTCATAATACCCTCGGCAAGTGACTGTTGACGGAACAGCTGGTAACCGTGGGTCGCAGCAGGGCAGCACTTAAGTGCTTTTAACCCATGTTCTGAAAGCTTCAAATTATCCCAGTATTTTCTGCCCCAAACTTTCTGGTGACAGATCTTCCTGTAATCGCATAATGCAGCCGGGACAATGCACCTGCCAGGATCGGGATTATTAATCCTGTGCTCCCTTGGTTTCGTTTTTCTTGCTGAACACATGTAGAACTCCTTTTCGGTGTATTTGCATTCAGTAAGTATTAGTCCTTTGCCTTTTGAAGTATTCACCAGAAATGCAACATCGGGAGAAGTTTGCCCTGAGCCGCGAATACCTTCCTCTTCTCCAAGCAATTTGGAGGGATGAAGTGCATCATTGGATTTAAAAGCAAATTCCAGCTCAGTATCAGTAACCTCCTGAATATCAGATGATATTTTCAGTTTCAGAAACTCTGTCATAAGTTTTTGCATTCCTGGATAAATCCTGACAAGAAAATAGATATTAGAGCATAGCACCCATGAGCTTAAAAGATTATGTGTCCCCGTATGAGACTGGACAGGGTTAACAGGATCATGCAGATATTCATTCAGCTTATCTTTTATTGGGGACCATAGGGAATCTTTCCAATTTCTCTTTGGTAGGATATGCATGTGATAAACAGGCTCTTTTGTATATCTATCCTTGCTTTGTGTGCCCGGAGCAGTTACGGTAATGTTTTTCCTCCTCCATATAATCTGTTGATCGATTTGAGAAGAACGAAATGATCCTGTTGATTTCATTTTTTATATTTAAAACTATACCTCAATATCTCCGCTCATTAACCTCGGTAATAAAATATCCCGTGATTCTCGGAGCTTAGTGTTTTGTTTTTGAAGAATTAATATTAGGGAATAAATGGGATTAGAAAATTCTATAAAATCATTCAAGTCCTTTTCTCTAGGTAATTTAATTTTGAAATAATTAATAACACTTCCGGCATGCTGGATTGTTGCACCCTTCGAGTGAGAATAAATAATTCCTTGTATTCTTTTTGATGAAAGATAGCAATAGATAAAGGCGTTATTAAGGACCCCAAGTGAAACTGCCTTTCTAATTCCTGAGGAATAACATCCGCTGAGTCCGAATCTTACAATTCCAATTGTTCCGTCTAAAGAAATAAGAACATCATTTTCTAAACATATAATCCCATTTGACTTTTCTTCTTCTATAAATATTTCTGATCCTCTTTTATTTAGATCGCCAACTCTAATGAATGGCAATGTATTTTCTGATCTTTCTGATAAGTAATTACTACTCCCTGGCTCAAAACCTTTTATGAATGAAACATAATCCGAAAAATCATATTCAGGAGCAGCCATTGTCTCCTCTTCTAACATACTATACTCAAGCACTAATCTCTCCTCCAGTAATTCTATCCTCTTTAGATTGTTTTCGATAAGATCGTCATAAGCCGATAAAATGGAAGCGATTTTGCGTTGGGTGGTAAAATCCGGGATTGGAACTTCAATATCCCTAATTTTATAAAGTCCTAATTTCCCTTGAGCAGAACCAGCAGCAACTTGCTCTATTTCCTTTTTTTTACCAGGTAATAAGAAGAAATAAAGTAAAAACTTAAAATAACAATTTTCTTTAAATGAAGTAAGTTTAACTGCATTCTCAGTTAAATTTGCACCATCTAATTCTTTTGGGATTAATCCAACATCACCAATATTAGCTCCTACTATAGTTAATACAATATCATTCTCTTTAACAGTATAGTGTGAAATTAGATTGTATGTATGTTCCTCTAAGTAAACAGGTTTGCTGAAGTCAATTATCCCATTGCCAATGTCTCTGGCTCTAATGTAAGGATGATTTGTAAATGCTTCAACCAAGCTATGATTTTTAGGGAGTCTTTTCCCTCCCTTAATTGCGCATAAGTCTTCAATTGAAATTTTTTGCCATTTCATACTAGAAAATCTTTATAATTTTCAGAAATGGTTTTTGCCAATTTATTAGCCTCCTCGTTCAATCCTTCCAGCTCAATATGTATCTCTTTAAGTCTCTCCTCATAATCAAAATCATCATTCATTGAAGTGTCAACTCCGACATACCTGCCCGGGCTGAGCGAGTAATCCTTTTCCTCTATCTCCTTAACGGTAACCACCTTGCATAAACCTTCCACATCGATGTATTTCCCTTCTAGAAACCTTCTTACTAGCCAATGAGCCTGCTTCCAGAAGTATTCAACGTCATGCAGCAATCCAGGCTCTTCCTCCTCGGCATTGCCGCTTAGATGCTGATGAAGAGTCTTAAGCTGTTCAATTTGTTCTTTAAGATCTAACTCTTTCCAATCTTTGTTCTTGTTCAGCTGATATTCTTTCTGAACGTCGGCAATAAGGTCAATAAGCAATTTGATTACCTTGTCCTGGGGCTTCTTCATTGCTTTACACCGGTGTGCAAAATTTTCAAGGAGATCCAAATCCGGTTTGACATTCTTAAGTTCCATTGACAGCGTCTCTTGCTCGCTGAATAATGCTATTGCATCTTTTAACTCAGTAACCTCATAAGCACTGTTCACCTCTGTGTCTTCAAGAATCTCAGCACTCTCCGGCACCGGCGATATTCCTTGTATTCGTTGAAGGACTTTCAGTGACTTCTGCAATTCATCCTTGTTTTCGCCCTTGTAATTAAGTGAGAATTTATAGACCTTATCAATAATCTCCTTAATCTTCTTCTGAAGGTCCGCGATTGCTCCGGCACTTTTCATAGCAAAATCGGAAGATGTCTGAAGGTATTCCTGAACTATTGTTTTAAACATTTCGTTACTACCCCTGTACAGACTTACAATACAGGCAATGTTCCTTAGTTGCTCCGGACTGAAATCGTTTATCTTCTGGGTTACTTTCCTGTAAATTTTCCGAACATCGAGCATCAGAACTTTTTCTTTGCGCTCTTTATCAGCCTCTTTCGACCTGTCGAAGAACCATAATGTGCATGGCAGTGATTTAGTATAGAAGAAATTATTGCCTATTGCTATCATTACATCAACAGCGCCTTTTTTTACCAGCCCGGCACGGATTTCTTTCTCGCTGTGGCCTGCATCGCTTGCAGAAGATGCCATCACGAATCCTGCCCTGCCTCCTAGCGAAGTTTCTAAAGGCGGTTTCAAATAGCTGTAGAAATACTGGATCCAGAGATAGTTGGCGTTGTCATTTTTCGGCAGGCCGAAAGGAAGCCTCGGATCTTTTTTCACTATATCCTTTTGCTTGTCGACGCCATCAACATTAAAAGGTGGATTAGCCATAACAAAGTCGCAATTGCCTACAAGGTTGTGCTTGTCCTCGTAGAATGTATTGCCCTCAACGATGGCGCCTTCCAGTCCATGTACCGCGAGGTTCATTCTTGAGAGCTTTGTGTTTGTCTCGGCTTTCTCCTGCCCGTAAAATGTTACCTTTTCGGCAGGCCGGCCTCCTTTCTTCTCAATGAAATAGCCTGTCTGCACAAACATGCCGGCGCTTCCGCATGCTGGATCGAACACGATGCCATGGTCAGGCTCAATTACATTAACTATAGTATTTACGAGGCTGAAGGGAGTAAAGAATTCACCTCCCTCCTGGGCGCCTGTCATTGCAAACTTGTTAAGAAAGTATTCGTATATTTTCCCGAAAAGGTCGCCATTGGCTTTCTGTAGTACCTCTTTATTGAAAATTCTGAGGAGCTCCCTGAGCAGTCCGCTGCTGAATATTGAGTAGTTCTTTGGCAGCACGCCTTTCAGACTCGGATAATCCTCCTCAATGGCCTTCATGGCGCTATCAATCGCTTCTCCCGGATTCTTATCCTCAGACAGGTTCACCAGGTAGTCGAATCGGGCCTTTTCTGGAAGGTACATTGCATTTTTCTCGTGGAAGTCGTTTTTTGTAACCACCATTTTGCCTCGCTGTGGGTGGACCGGCAGGTTCTTTTCGACCTCCTCTTTCACTATTAGGAACCTGTTGTACGCATGGCGGAGGAAGATAAGGCCCAGCACCGGCATTGAATATTCAGTAGCAGTAAGTTTGCTGTTAGCCCTTAGCTGATCGGCGGCGTGCCACAGTTCGACCTCTAGTTTTCGTAGTTGTGTTCCCTGCATTATTATTAAAAAATTAAATTGAATTCCAAATTTACTAAACAGATGTGGGAGTACCTATAATAAATCTGGTAGAATTTACTAATTGGTGATGGCATGAATATAAATTCTGTCCAAATAATAGGCTTTAAGTCATTTTCGATGAAAAAATATTAGTTGTTGTTGAAAACTTTTGTTACATTTTATTGTTATTTTGAAATATTATTTATATTTGTAACATATTAAGTCTCTCACCCATGTCAGCTATAGGTAACAATATCAAATTCTTAAGGCAAAATCAGGGTTTGACACAGGATCAGGTAGCATCAGCAATAAGTATTTCACGTGAATCATTAAGTTACTTTGAGAGCGGCTCGAGACCTGTGCCAGTTAAATACCTTGACTTATTTGCAGATTTATTCAATATCGACATTGAGCAATTGCTTGATGAAAATCCTGAAGAGATGAAAGTATTTACTTCCTTCAGATCTATTAATTCGACTGATGAAGATATGGTACAAGTTGTTGGATTCAGGCGAATAGTTAGGAATTATCTTAAGTTAAAGGTACTGTCTAATGAGCAGAGTTGAAATATTAATTAAAAAGTTAGTAGCTAAATTCAGAGACGATTCGGACCTTACACAATCAGAACCCGTCATAACCCATGCTTTGCTGCTTAAATTGAATATTTTGACACTTTTCAGGCCATTATCTGAAACCTTTTCAGGAATGGCAATAAAAGCTGGCAATGAAAAATTTATTCTTGTCAACAGTAATCATTCAGTGGGCAGGCAGAATTTTACAATTGGCCATGAACTTTATCACCTCTTCCTACAAGATGATTTTGAAACACATATTTGTTCAACTGGCATCTTCAGCAAGAACAATAGAATAGAATATCTTGCTGATCTTTTTTCTGCAAATTTGCTAATGCCGGAATCGGGGATCCTGGATATAATACCTTCTGAAGAACTAGGAATGAATAAAGTTTCTCCAGCAACACTTCTTAAAGCAGAGCAGTTATTCAGTGTTTCACATCAGGCAATGCTTTTCAGACTCAGGGAACTTGGGCTGGTTAACAATGCATTTATAGAGGCCAACAAGAGTGATATTACAACAACAGCCAAACTCTACGGATTCGATACAACTCTCTATCAGGCAGCAAATAATGGCTTAATGATTGGCGACTATGGGATTCTTGCAAACAGGTTATTTGAAACAGGCAAAATATCTGAATCACATCTTGCAGAGTTAATGGACACTTTTTCAGATGAGAAAAAGTGATTGTAAAATATTGCTCGACGCAGATGTGATAATCCATTTCTGTAAAGGTGATTCAATATTGTTATTACCAAAAATTTTTGAGCAGGAAAAGGTAATTCTTGATGTTGTGCTTTCAGAACTTGAAAGAAGAGTAAGCCTGAGGCAATACTATACTAACCTTATTAATTTCAATCTTTTCAGGGAAATATCATTCGACACAGAAAATGAGATTATTAAAGAATATGCAAAGCTTACAAAACAATTTGGGAAAGGTGAAAGCGCCTGCCTGGCTTACTGCAGATATCATAAAGATATAATAGGAAGCAGCAATACACGTGATATAATAAAATACTGCGAAGAACACAACATAACATATTATACAACAATGGATTTCCTGGCCGAAGCATTCAAGTCAGGGATAATGAGTAAGGCTGATTGTGATTTTTTCATCTATAATGTAAAATCAAAAGGAAGCAGCTTACCATACGATTCTTTAGATGAGTTCTTGGCAGCGAAATAGATAAGTGACTTATTTATAACGAGCACTGATTCAATTCTCTGAAAGTTTTTCCAGCATTGTCATCCTGGTATTAACCTGGTGTGTTATCACCCTTTCATAATCATTCTTATCTTCTCCATACCTGTTAACAAGCACTAAGATTTCCAGTGACAAAAAGAAAAGAAAGAACATTAACCATACTGCCAGCGCTATTCCTGAAGAAAGCAATACAGAAAAGAGCACCTGAAGTTCATCAAGGAAACCGACTTTAGACTGCAATTCAGCTTCCAGCTCCTGCCGTGCATTTATCTTGCTGTTCTCCTTCTCCGCCTTTTGCCTGCGAAGCTGGTTTACCTGGTCTGTAATATTCGGTAAAAGCGCTGCTTTTGGATTTGCAACATCAGTAAGCGTATAATCAGTCCTTTTTACCAAGGTATCCTTACTTTCGCCATTATGACCGTTCAGTTGCATCTGGAAATGCTTAATCTCCGATGAGGTTGTTTTAATGAAAGGTGTCCTGGTAATCTCCTCAATTATGACACCTCTTTCTGCTTCCTTCCGGTCTATAGCCAGATCAATCTGGTTTATCTGGTTGTCGAGCTCAAGGGTTTTATCAGGCAAAATGTTGTTGACTTCCTTCTGAAGATTGTCTATCCTCCCCTTTTCAATGTCATCTTTAAATATTATCTGATCAATTATTACAGACCCTATTATGGCCATAACTACCCCAATTAATGTTCTGAATATAGGTACCAGCCAGTTCCTCCCGGAAGATAGGATTATCTGACGTTCGACCTGGATCACAATAAAAATCATTACAAGCGCAATTATCGAAGATGTCAGTATGTTTGTATCAAGATACCTTTGCACAAAGCTATACCCAATGAAGCCCCATAATATACTGACAATCAGCATTGCAGAAAAATACTTTTTTATTGTCCTTGCGGTTGCCTCACTTGAGTTCTTTACAATCTGGTAATTATACCCTGTTATATAGCATCCGATTTTAAGCCAGAAATTTTTCATATTGTTACAATCTTTGATTTAAGATTTTTGCCTGCGTAATTGCTGCCAGTCCCCTTGTAAAACCTCTCTGATAAGAGAGCATGATGCGTTCAGTGAGTCCGTTCCGATTCTCGGCATCATTCCTTATTAATCCTATTTTCTCAAGGTAACTGAGTACAAGTTCTTTCCTCATTTTGAGTTCCTCTACAAGATCAACAAGACCTGCCCTGCTCCTTGAACTGATATGAAAATCGAGCTCCTTCAAAATACTTTCATAATATGTATTAGCCCTCTGGATATGTATTGCCAGATCCTGGCTTAATAACCTGAGATTATCAGTCTTGTAGCTGTCATCCGGATTGGTAAGAGCATCATTATAGCCTCTCGATTCATAATCGTCCTGAAGAAAAGCATAGACTGCTTCAATGCCGCTTGCTGCCTCTGATGAACCAGGTAAAGCTACCTGTACAGGGTCAGTTTCGTCAATGAAGAGTTCTCTTGGAACAAGGGTTTCGTTTTCAACCGGAGTTGTTCCGTTTATCTGTTGTCTTTTTCTGAAGAAATTAAATAGGCTCATTTTATAGTTTATTAGTTTAAGCTTTAAAAGTTTAAAAGTTAGCTTACCATTTTAACCGGTACCCTGTAAATATTGTGTCCTTTCTTGTGACATCTCTCGCAAAGTGTTATCAGGTACCTGTCACTGTATTCCCATGGATACCTGTATTCATTAAGGTTTTTTGAAAAATGATACTGTTTGTGATGTACCTGCAGGTTTTCCTCCGATCCGCAGTTAACACATTTATTATTATCGCGCTTCAGTATCTCCTGTCGTTTTGTTTTCCACCTGGGATCGAGGAGTGTCCCTCCGTAGGTACCGTGATTTTCAAGGATCGTATTTCCTCTCTGTTCCCGATATGTGTCGTTGTGATTCATTTACTGCTATCTGATAATTTGATTCGTATGCCAAACTATTGGCAAAATATATTCCAGATAACAACCATCTGCTAAAAAGCTGATATACTGCATCATAACAAAAATACAATACTGATAATATATGTCAATATTGTATTTTATATATTAATCTATGATATATTAAAGAGATGCTATTTTAATGGATGAATAATCCGATCTGAATCTGGATTTCAGAAATCATCAGGATCTATACCATATTTCTTTAACCTGCTGTTAAAAGTATTGTATGCTCCATAGCCAAGAGCAAGGAAGGCCTGGCGTTTATTTCCTTTTTTAAGTTTCATCACTTTCTCAATATGTCTCTTTTCAGCATCTTCCCATTTAAGAGATTCCTCAACAGGTACATTTTTAAACCTTGCTGGTATATCTTCCGGTTTTATTGATCCAATACGGCAGGCATAAAGATTTTCGATCAGATTTTCCAGTTCACGGATATTACCCGGCCACGGATAGCTCAGTATAAATTGCCGTGCCTCGGCACTTAATTCGATCGGCTTATCCTTTTTCATATCTGCCTGGTTCTTCTCTATGAAGAAACGGATCATCTCATCAAGGTCATCTGTTCCGCGTTCAAGCAGATCAGGCAGTCTGAGCTCCGTAACAACAAGCCTGTAATATAGATCCCATCTGAATTTACCGTCGCGGCACATGTTTTCCAGATTCTTATTAGTGGCAGATATTATTCTTACATCAATCTTCTTTATCGATCCTCCGATTGGTTGTATTTCCTGTTCTTCAATGACTCTGAGAAGGGCCTGCTGCATGTATGGAGAAATATCTCCAATCTCGTCAAGAAATACTGTTCCACCATTCGCTCTTTCTAGTATACCAATTGTGTCCCTTTCCGCACCTGTAAATGAACCTTTTTTATATCCGAAAAGACGCGATTCAAGAAGGTTATCACCAAAAGCAGAACAGTTGATAGTCTCAAAGGGCTTACTTCTGCGTGGGGAATTTTCATAAATATATCTTGCAAGATGCTCCTTGCCTGTACCGGTTTCACCCTGGATAAAAACAGTGGTCTTATCATTCTGGGCAATAAGAGCGGCTAGGTCATAAACCGGTCGAATAGAAGGTGTAATTTTATAATCCTCCCTCATCCCCCGCTCTTCCATCAGTTTTTCTTTTATTACCGTTGTAACAGGTGTTGGTGATTGTTCCAATTCCATCTCCAATATAGCAGGCTTTCCTGTCTTGGATTTTTCTGCCGGACGGATCTGAATAAGCTTTGTCTTAAGGTTCAGATCCCTGTGACACAGATACCATGCTACCTGCATAGTAGGTGTGCCGGGCGAGGCAAAAATTACTATGTCATCATCCCTGATTTCCAATAATTGTTTCTCTACTTTTGGTTTGATTTCAGAGAGATTGATTGGATCATCAATACTCATATTTATGCTTTCCATTATATGATCCTTGTATTCCTTGTGAATAGCATTGATTAGCATTTCAGTGCCAGTCTGGTCTCCTTTTCCGGAATACAGAATAATATGTCTGTTGCAATTCCAGAAATAATGATGCATATTGAAGTTAGGTCCTTTTTCATTTACACCCTTCAAAGTACCTTTTTCATTATCTCGAATGAAATCATTATTATATGCCAGCCATGAAATAAGTGTCTTCATAATGTCAATTTTTGATATAAATATACAATTTTTGATTAATAACTAAATTAATTAAATTTTAAACTTTTCCCATTAAAAGCATGATTTACAAAGACTAAATAATTTAAATTAGTAATAAATCTATTTCAGGTACAATCTTTGGATCAGGTTTCACATTATAAATCAAAAAATATGCAAAAATATGATCCCCGGCCCTACCGTCATCATCCTTTGCCCCATCTGCGGGCATCAAGGCAAAAAGAAAACTCTTATTAGCGGAAACACTTTTGGGGCAGAATTGTGGTCCGATGGCAAACAAATCGCTCCCATGCTGCCTGAATATCCATGGCTGGTAAAATGTAAGAAATGCGGAAAATTCTTTCATACAGAAGAAAAACTGGCGACAAGGAAACTCAACTGGGATGATGAAGATAAACAATTGTATGATGATGTTGAGTTTTTCGAATTTCCATCATTCAATGAATATCTGGAGGCTATTGGCATAGAAGAGGATGAGAGATTATTAAGATTCCTGATCCTCAGAAGTTTTAATGATTATTGTCGCAATAACAAGGAGGATCAGATAACCGAGTAAATGCAAATGTACCACGAGGATAATTTAAAGTCACTGCTTTACATGCTCGATGAGAATGACCCGGATGAATTGATAACAATGATTGAGATTAACAGGGAGTTGGGTAAATTCGATAAGTGTATTGAACTGCTCAGCAAAGTTAATGATGAAAAATATGGATGGCTGAAATCGAAGTTTAGGGAAGAGATTGAAAAGAAAAATACGAAAGTGTTCAGATTACAATAAAAGATCCAATATAAATGGATCACCCAAAAACTATTGAAAAACGGATCTTAACCTGTACATCCTGCGGTTACAGCGCTCAAGTTTACGGAGAGCAGTATTATGATTATGGCTGTTGTGATTATATTATCACCTTCACATGCCTTGAATGTAAAATCCTTTTTGAAAACATAATCACAAAAAAGGAATGTTGGAAAATACCTGTTGTAAAATATGTTCTTGCAGAAGATGTTGTATGTATGTGGTGTGGAAAAAATAAAATAAAGGTTTGGAACAAGGAAACGGGCAGATGTCCAAAATGCGCCAGTGAGATGATCTGCCAGACTGACGGAGAGATCAAAGTGGAATATACTCCAAATCCGACATGAATTTATTTGCATATTGCAATTTATCGAGATAAATCGCAGTTTAGTCAGGTTAATTTTTCTGGCATGAACAAAGAATTATCGCATAAAACTTAAATTATCGCGATTAATCGCAATATATCTTTATTTATTATGATAAATGAACAAAAACTAAGACTAATTCCTACACTAGTAAGAAGTGACAGAGCCTCACTAATCTTTGGCTTTTAACGTGTACTCAGCTTTGTCTCTTTCTAATCCGTTCAAAATAACCAGGACTATTACTGGTATCCTTGAATTGCTTAAGTAAATAAATCCCACCGATTACCACAATACCTATAAATATTAAAGTTGCCCATGGAATAGAGGAGTTGTCATTGTGCATTTCAGCAGAAGGAGGATTTTGCATTGACACATTGGAGATTTGCATGGTGCAAGGATTTTGAATCTCGGGTGGTGGTACTTTTTTAACTGACTTAATACCTTCATGAAGGTATTTGTGAAAATCAAGTGCATTCATCTCCTATCTTTTTAATTATTATCCTTTTTAATGGAGTAATTGTTAAAGTATATTCGAACAAACGGAAAGTGGTGGTCCCGTTCTCATTATCAAGATCTACCATTCCCATGTGCGCATTAAAATCTATACCTAATTCTTGAGCAGTTTCTTCTGAAATATCACAACGATTGTTGCGGTATAGATATTTAACAATGTCATAGTTCTTGTACAAAGCTGGTTCAGCTGCTCTAAGCCTTGCCCGAATTAATGCCTTTTTGTTGTTGCGATAGGTCCATCCGCATTTGGGTGAACAGAAAATAGAACCTTTTTTCCTGGTCTTTGGGATCAGCTCTTTGCAGTTTTGGCAATGTATGAATTCTAATTCTCTTTCCATTATTTTACTAATTTGAATTTCTGTACAAGGTTTGATTTATTAATGACGCTTATTTCTTTAGAAATAATCGGAGGAATGTCATAATTCAGCAGATCCTCGATTCTGCAACCGAAAAACCTGGACAACCGTGCCAAATCATCAGAGGGGATGCTGTATGTTTCTGATATTCTTGTATTTATGTACCGATAGAAAGTTCTTTGGGTAATGTTCAGCGCCCTGGGAAGATCCTTTAAAGCAGCCCGGTATTCCTCTCTGGTAAGTAAGTTAAGCTTTTCCATCAGGGTATATTTATATGGCAAAAAATTCTCCATTTACTTGGTATTTTGAAAATATTTTCATATATTTGACATGTATTTTCATGATTTATGTAATATTTCAATTATATAATAGCTATATTACAATATTAATGATATTAGTTTACATATACAAATTATTATGAAGATCGGTGAAAAAATCAAGCAGATTGCCGATTCAAAAGCTGTCTCAGCCCAGGAATTAGCAAAACGGATTAGAAGATCACGGCAGGCGGTCTATGATATGTATAATGATCGCGTGTCAGTAAGCGTTGACCTGCTCTCAGATGTCGCAAAAGCCCTGAAGGTGCCTGTTACTGACTTCCTTATTGACAATCCTGACGCCTATTATGATATGATACCCAGTGTCATTCCTATCCGGGAAGTACTTAAACACATGAAGCTTGTTCATGAGCATGCAAAAATAGGTGAGGCAATGATTCACCTGAGGATATTCCGAACAGAAGACGGCATGTATATAATGGAATCCTATTTCAGGGAGCTGAAGCAAAAGCTTACAAATGATGAAATTGAAAAATTTGACCTGCAAATAAAAGAAAGTTACAAGGTCTGTACTGAGGATTCAAAGAAATAAAATTTGCATAAATCTGACACAATTTTTACCTTGCAAAAAATGGTGTTTGCGTCAAATTTAACACTTTTTGCGCCAAAATGGCCTTGTAACTAACTTATTATCAATGAGATACAAAACGAAGGATTGCAGTCCCATCTTCCACCCGAAAAGAAAAGAGGGTGTCTCAAAAGGGCACCCTTTTTTATTATCCCTTTCCAAGTCTTTTATACTTAAAGTATCCAAAAAATGATATTGCTAAAAGAAGTATAACGATAATATAGATAAATGCCGGAACCGGTACCGGATCACCTCCTGCATATGAATGCAGCCCTGACAGGTAATAATTCACCCCAAAGTAGGTCATTAGCACTGATGAGAAAGCAAACAGAGAGAGTAAATTAAATGTGTAAATATCCTTAAAAGCCGGGATGAGCCGTGAGTGTGTGACGAGTGTGTATACAATGATTGTAATAAGCGACCATGTCTCCTTGGGATCCCAGCCCCAGTACCTTCCCCATGACTCATTTGCCCAGATAGCTCCCAGGAATGTTCCGATGGTCAGAAAATATAATCCGAGTGTCAGCGTCTTGAAATTAATAACTGTCAGCTCATCGATAGTACCTGAGATCCTTATACGATTACTGTTGTTTGTGAGTAACAGCAGGATCAGGTTTAAAAGACCCAGGATTGCTCCCAGTCCGAGAAATCCATAACTCCCCGTAATTACCGAGACATGAAGTGTTAACCAGTAAGACTGGAGAACCGGAACCAGATTGGTAATCTCGGGATCCATAAAACTAAGGTGAGCTACCATTAAGGTTAATCCTGCAAGTATTGATGTGGCTGAAAGGGTAAAAGCCGATCTGCGGCTGAAAATAAATCCTGCCAGCAGTGTCACCCATGAAATGAATATCATCGATTCATAACCATTACTCAAAGGCGAGTGTCCGGAAATAAACCATCTCAAAGCCAGTGCAAAAGTGTGCAAAAGGAAACCTGCAGAAAGAATCCAGCCAGGGATCCCTACAAAGCGTAATAATTTATTCTTCCCTCCTATTACGCTTATCATCAATATTATAAGCATAATCAGACCGGTTGTTGCATAAAGGGGAAATAACCGTTCGAATATTCCAAGTTTATAATAAAGTATCTCTGCCCTTATTTTAAGATCTGATGGTAACTGATAACCGGCAAATCTTTCCTGGTAACCACTCACCGATTCCGCCAGCTTACGTGTCGTAGTAATATCATTTTTCTGCAATGCCCCTGCAATAAATGGCATAATATTATGCAGATAGAGTGAATCTTCACTGTTTATAGCATTTTTAAGTGCCTCCTCAGGGATACCCCAGTTCCTGGATCCATCTTTCAGAGGGACAATTTTTAAAAAATCACCTCTATAGATCATGTAAATGATATTAACTCTTTCATCTACTTTCATGATCTCTTTATCCATCTTGTTTCTTTGACCGGGTGGTTTTAAATAGGCTCTATTAACATCTTCAGATAATCTATAACTGCTCCTTGTTATATCAACCAGATCTGTAAAAGAGGCCATATTGCCATTTAAGTCAAGCTTTTTCTGCAATTCTTTATTTGACACCCTGATCAACTGAACATCCTGCCAGCTGGCAAAATCGAGATAAAGCCCCAGGAATACCTGCATTGATGAGTAACCTTCAAACCTGTTCTCCCTTGACACTTTTCGAAGTATATCACTGCTTAGTGTTGATAATGGCTCTGTCCTCCCCTTCTGATCCTGGACAAGTACTTTGCCAAATTCTTCAGCACTTTCCCTGCCGGGGGCCAGCTTCTGGCCATATAATCCCTTAAAACCCGAAACAAACAGAAACAGAAAAACTGCCATAATTCCTTTGCGTAACGCTGAATTCCAGGATGTAGCCCTTATGGAGCGAAATGATGAGCTTTTAATTATTAGCGATAGAATTATAAACAGGAAGAGTGATGCATAACCGGTATAAGTAATAATCATACCTGCCGGATCATGGTTAACTGAAAGTATTGTCCCCTGCTCATCCTGGTCGTATGATGACTGGTAAAATCGAAATCCCCTGTACTTAAGAATGTTATTCATAAAAATAACAAAAGGTTTTTCATAGTTATTTGCTTTGTCAAGTACAGTAACATCGCTTTTGTAACCTGAAGGACTCTCCGAACCCGGATAACGTTCAAGAATAAAATCATTAAGTCTGATGCTGAAGGGGAGTGTTATTTCTTGTGATCCCCAGGTTATTTTGAATTCCAGGTTATCCATCCAGCCAATTCCTTTCGAAATATTTTCCGATTGCCGGTTCCACAGAATGATGTTTTCCGATGTATCAACGGAATTAAGACTGAATATTAATGCGTTCTGCCCGGTATTTTGTTGATCCGGATTCACAGCGACCGGTTCGATTATGCCGGCTTGCGATATGGCACGCGGAACAATCCTTATATCCTTTACAGTAAAGATTTTCATGGGCTCCAGAGCTATTCTCCTGCGCGGGTCTTGTACCCGATTTTCCTCCCGGTCAATCATTCTCATCTGCCCCATCTCAAAATCTGAACTGATAAAGAAATTACCGGAATCGATCTCTATCCTGATATCTGTTTTTTCCGGACTTTCAAATCCGATGGAAATATTATGTATTGTTCTTAACTCTCCCCTCTTAAGTACTACTGTTGCCCCCTGTGTCATTTCCTGAGTAACAAGTAAAGTAACTACCGGTTCACCTTCAGGATCGTTTGTAACAGACTCAATAGCATTAGGTATTACTGCTGAAAGCATCAGCTTATATTCTTTTTCTTCAGCCATTATCTTATGCCTGAATCTGCCTGCAAAAGAGTATTTCTCAGTATGTTCACTGACAATTAAGCCATTATCATCTGTAACTGAGCAACTTATGTATTGGTCATTGGAATGGCAGAGGTTGACTGTTTCTCCTTCCCTTATATGAATTGTCCCTTCCCAACCGAAATATCTTGTTATTCCGGCT
>Ga0315543_1001595_pt1 | contig 24029 bp, 17 predicted proteins | sample SalMarSW160210MG_2_FD_203098 | JGI IMG/M metagenome (GOLD analysis project Ga0315543, IMG submission 203098) | Salt marsh sediment microbial communities from the Plum Island Ecosystem LTER, Massachusetts, United States - Salt Marsh Sediment SW1601-210 ... | reverse complement strand
AACATATATCATCACTGTGGTGCGAATAGCGGCGCGGCACGGGGGACCGGCGCAGAGAAAGGCTTGTCGTAAGAGCAATGGCACCCCGTGCTTTTTGTCGGCCGTTCGGTTGCAATTGCGTTTTTGGAAAGGCGAGAGTCGAGGCGACAAAGGTGCCCGAGGCCGGCATGGGCCGGTCGGATCCGGGCGGGATTTCATGCAGGGGTTTACCCCGGCAATGCATTCCGGAAAGAGAACGAGGTATTCGATAACGATTGTGGCTTTTCACCAAGGTTCTTCACATCAAGGAGATTAGTAAAATGAAGAAAAAGAAATGGCGATGGTTTTGTATTCTAATGCCCATTGCGGCATGGATCGGCTTGTTGGTTTGCCCGGCCTTCTCTCCGGCGGAAACCGTCACGGCGTATTTCGACGACGGCGATACGACCGATGAGGTCGACGGCTTTCGAGGCAAGGAGGGCGAAGGATGGCAGGGTGCTTGGACGGTAGAGGAAAACGGCAGGAATTCGCCCACCGTGCAGGTTCTCGAGCCGGGAGAAGAAGCCCTAGGCTACTCGGAAATCAAGTCCGGATGCACCAATTACCTGGACATGGAGATTGCGGCGACCGGAAGCGATGCCCGCTATGGCGAAGCTCGTCAGTACGCGGCCGAGGGCGCGGCGATCGACCCGACCCTGTCCTATCCGATCACCTACGAATTCACCGTCCGCATCAATGAGGACGTAGACGATGAGAACTCCCCGTTCACCTACAGACACGACCGTTACCTGATTCTCGAGTACACGGAACCTCGCAGCAATGGCGGAGCCGGCGCAACGTGGGCGACCTCCGTGATCGGTGAAGACAAGGATACGGGCGACGAGTTGGAGGCGAAGGAATGGGACTTCAAAGACGGTGACAATGCTGGACACGACTCTCCCGTGCCCACCGGCATTTTTGCCGAGACCGGCGGCGTCTATGACTTCACGATCGTTGTGGATCCGACAGACTGCACGTGGGACGGCACCATCACGCACGTGAACAAGGAGGGGGGAGCCGAGAGTTGCACGAAAACTGATTTGGGATGGCGCACCAGCGCCACACAAGTCGGCGGCTTCCTCAATTTCCTCGCGCGAAGCAGTGGGTCGGATGACGTTCGCGACTGGTCCGTCGATAACATCGAGATCACGCAGGTTCCCGAGCCGTCGACGGGGGTGCTCATGCTGTTGGGCGTGTTGACCGGCTGCCTTCTGCGCCGGTCGAGGCGATAGTCGCCAGTCACCCAACGCGGGGCGAATGGATTCCACGGCGGTGCAACACGGGGTTCGTCGTCGTACGGGGCCTAAACAAGAAAACGTAGTCAATGAGAGCCTGTTGTCCCGCCGGGCGGGGAAACGGGGGCTTTGCGTAGAGAGTATGTAGACTGCTTACGAAAAACAAGGAGTTTCTGTAATGAACAAGTGTATGCATGTCATCCTGGTGTTGCTCGGCGTGGCGGCACTGACCCTTCCCGCCCGGGCCGCCGAAGTGGCCGCTTATTTCACCGACGGCAACGACGACACGACCTACGTGGACGCCTATCACGGCATCGCCGGCGCCGGGTGGACGGGGCCCTGGGACGAGGCCACCCTCAACGGCGGCACGATCACCGCAGTGGTGAAGGAGTCGGGCGATACCGGCTACAACCCGATCGACGGCGGCGGAAACTATCTGAACTACTTGCTCACGGCGACCCAGGAAAACAGCATGGGATCGGTCGGACGAAGCTACACCGACGGAATCGACGTCACGGCAGACCACTCGATCAGCTTCAAGTTCCGCATCGACGAAGAGGACTTCGCCTCGAATTTCACCGACGAAGAGGATCCGATACATGACGTCTATAGCTTCTTCGACTACACCAGCGTGCGGCATGGCTCGACGCCTGGGTGTCGCTGGCAGATCAGCGGCAAGCCCGTAGCCCTCAATTCGGATACCTGGAAGATCGTCTTGAGTTCGGAAGACAAGCCCGACACGGGCATCGGAATCGTGCAAGGCACGGTCTGCGATTTTCAGATCGACATACGAGCCGCCACGAGCAAGTGGGACCTGACGATCGACGATGGAACGACCGTTTTTCATTCAACCGACCTGTACCCGGACGGCATGCCGTTCCGCAGCAGTGCCTCGACGGTCGGCGGCACCGTGAATTTCAACGCCCACGCCAGCGACGCCACGGACGCGCGGCAGTTTTCGATTGACGATTTTAAGATTGTCGGAACATCGAATGCTCCCCACGGCGGCATGGACACCGTCGCCGCTCATTTCACCAACGGCAACGACGACACGACTTACGTCGACGCCTATCACGGCGTCGCGGGCGACGGCTGGAAGCGGCCCTGGACCGACAAGGTTTACGACGGAGCCGTGACGGGCCATAAGGTCGTCTTGACGACGGACACCGGCTTTCAGGAGGTCACGCCGGGTGGCGGCAACTACCTGAGCTTCAGCGCGGCGGATGATGGACTTGAAGGCACCTCGGCCGCCTCGGTAACGCGGAATTACAAGACGACCGCCGATCCGGGAATCGACTGGTCGCAAAAGCATACGGTCGAGTTCACGCTCCGCATTGACGAGGACGTCGACAACGAAATCCTCTTCACCGACGCGCAGGACAAGTACTTCGCCGTCGACTGTTCGTCCGAAACTGCCCGCACGAGCAGCACGTGCACGTGGCAGATCGGGGGCGCTTCTTCCGAGCTGGCCCCGCCGGATGCGGCCGGCTGGTGGAACGTCTACGACGGAGTGGCGGAAGCCAACGTGGACACGGGCATCGCGCTTGCGACCGGTGGAGTTTACGATTTCACGATCGTCGTCGACCCGACGACCCAGACCTACGACATGACGATCTTCGACGGCACGGATACGTACGACTCGACGGTTGCCAATCCGGACGGACTGGGATGGCGCTCGTCGGCGACCGAGGTCGGTGGATACCTGTGCTTCGGGGCTCAGAACAGCGGCCCTGAGGACACACGGGCATTTTCACTCGACGCGCTGGTCATCTCGCAGAGCCTCGAGCCGATCCCGGGCGATGCCACCAACGACGGCCATGTCGATGAGCTCGATGCCCAGCGGGTGGCCGAGAACTGGGGGGCCACCACGCAAAACCTCAACTATGATACCTGGTGGGAGATGGGTGATTTCGACGGCGACGAGCTCGTCGGCCCGAAGGACGCGGCGATCCTGGCGGCCAACTGGGGCTACCCGGGCGCGGAAGGTGTCACAGATGTACCCGAGCCGGGCACGCTTATGCTGCTGGCAATTGGATTGGCTATAATAGGGATGAGACGCTTGCGCCGGTGAGGAAAGGCAAAGGAAACCCATTTTGCCGGCCATGGACAACTCCGTCGGTCGGTGTAGACAACCAGGGGCAAAGACAGTGCGATGCTTATCGAGAGTGAAAGTCTGATGTTTCGTCTAGGGCGACGGGGTTTTACGCTGGTCGAGCTCTTGGTGGTGATCGCCATCATCGGCGTCTTGGTTGCGCTGTTGTTGCCCGCGGTGCAGGCTGCCCGCGAGGCCGCCCGACGGATCGAATGTGCCAAAAACCAAAGAATGATCGCCCTGGCGCTGGCCTCCTATGAAAACGGCTTCGGTTGTTTTCCACCAAGCCGAATCGGCTGCGACGGCTCATCGCTTTGCATCCACACCTATGAACGTGCCGGCACCAGTGGCCTGGTGATGATCCTTCCGCAGCTCGAACAGCAGGCCGCCTACGACATGTTCGACTTCAGTATCGGGCCTTGGTTTCCTCAAGTCTTCGGCAACGACTGGCTCCCAACCAATGCGAAGGCCATCGCCGAACGGCCGGCCGTCTATGTCTGTCCCAGTGACGAGTCGCCGTCCTTCTCCCAGAAGGTGCAAGCCACGGGCGGCATCGACTACAGCACGGTGCCGATCGCCACGGGCAGCTATGCACTCGTTGCCGGCAGCCTCGGCGCGCCGGATTTCTACTCGCACGATATCAAGTATAACAACAACGGCGTCTTTTTCTACCTTTACCCCATGAAGGTCGAGGAGATCACCGATGGTTTGAGTCAAACGATGTTCGTCGGCGAGGTGATTGAATCCCATACCGACAATTCGTCGAACCGATGGAGTCTCGGCAATCGTGAATTGGACTGCCACCGCTCCACCGCGAATCCGTTGAATACTCCGCCGGGGCAAGGTGACACGTTCACGAAAAACGGCCAGGTCGTCAACGGCGCGTTCGCCAGCCGCCATCCTGGGGGAGCCAATTTCGCGTTCGGCGACGGCCACGTTGTTTTCCTCAGCGACAACATCGACTTCGACCTGTATCGCTGGCTCTCGACGCGGGCCGGGGGAGAAACCATTGAAATGCCTGAATAACCGACTCCGGCTCGGCCCTTCCGCCCTGTGGCTGGTGCTCCTCGGCGGGTTGCTCGTGATGGTGGGTTGCGGCGAAGGCCGGCCCAAGCGGGTGCCCATCTCCGGTCAGGTCCTGATCGACGGCAAGCCATTGCCGCTGGGCTACCTGCGTTTGATTCCCGAGGGTGCCCGGCCCGCCGGGGCCCGAATCGGACCCGACGGGCGTTTCACGCTGACGACGTTCGAAGGCAGCGACGGGGCCGTGCCGGGAACCCATCGCGCCACGGTCCGTGCGTCCGAGGCACTGAGCCCCACGAAAGTGAAGTGGTACGCGCCGAAGAAGTACGCCGACGCGCAGACGTCCGGCCTGACGGTCGACGTCGACCGGCCGACCGACTCGCTGGTGATCGAGCTCACGTGGGACGGTGGCCAACCGTTCATCGAAACGATCGAGCCGGAGTAGCTCGATACGCAAGGCGAAGCGCTCGTTTGCGACCCTCGCAGTGTCCCACGCTTATGACTCGTCCTGTTGTCTTCGCGAAGCGAGCGATTATGTCCCGTCGAGCTGTTCTGCTGGTTCTGTCGTGGCTGCCGATTACCCTGGCTTGGCCCATGTCGACATTCGCGGCGGTGCATGCCGAGGAATTGCCCAACATCGTCATCATTTTCACCGACGATCAGGGGTATCAGGACCTTGGCTGCTTCGGCTCACCCGACATCAAGACGCCCCATCTTGACCAGATGGCTGCGGAGGGACGGCGCCTCACCGATTTCCATGTGGCGGCGCCGGTCTGTTCGGCCTCACGGGCGGCGCTCTTGACCGGCTGCTATCCACAGCGTGTCGGCATCTCGGGTGTCCTCAACCCTCGTTCGAGAATCGGCATCAACGCCGACGAAGTCACGTTGGCTGAAGTTCTCAAACAGCGCGGCTACGCCACGGCCATCGTCGGAAAATGGCACCTGGGCAACCGCCCTGAGTTCCTTCCCACGCGCCACGGCTTCGACGAGTATTTCGGACTGCCTTACTCCAACGACATGTGGCCGCCCAACAAACGCAAGAACTATCCGCCTTTACCGTTGATCAAGGGCGAAAAGACCATTGAGCAGATAGACAACCTGTCGGAGATGGCCGATTTGACGAGGCGCTATACCCAGTATGCCGTCGACTTCATCCAGCGAAACAAGCATCATCCCTTCTTCCTCTATCTTCCCCATACTATGCCGCACGTGCCGCTGGCTGTCTCCGAAGAATTCCAGGGCACATCGCCGCGTGGACCCTACGGCGACGTTATCCGGGAAATCGACTGGTCGGTCGGCCGGCTTTTCGACACGCTCAAACGTCTCAACCTCGACAACAAGACGCTTATCGTGTTTACCTCCGACAACGGCCCGTGGCTCCTCTACGGTCGTCGTCACGCCGGATCGGCGCGGCCGTTGCGCGAGGGCAAGGCGACCACGTTTGAAGGTGGGTTCCGCGTCCCGTGTATCATGCGATGGACGGGACATATCCCCGCTGGCACGACGTGCAACAAGCCGGTTTCCACCATGGACCTGCTTCCCACGATTGCCAAGCTCGTCGGCGCCGAACTGCCAGTCGATCGCATCATCGACGGCCACGATGTCTGGCCTCTGATGTCCGGCCAGGAGAAAAGCAAGAGTCCTTGCAAGTCTTTTGCCTACTACCGCGGGCGACGGCTGGACGCGGTAAGATACGGCCGCTGGAAACTCCACTTCTCTCATCCCTATATCACCATCACTCGACCGGGCGAAGACGGCGAACGGGGAACGGCCCAACAAGGACACGTAGAACGGTCCCTTTTCGATCTCGAAAACGACGTCGGCGAAACGACCAACGTTGCCGACCGGCATCCCGACGTGGTACGCAGGCTCACCGACCTGGCCGAGCAATTCCGCAATGATCTCGGCGACAGCGCCACCGGACGTAGGGGCAAGAACCTGCGCTCGCCGGGTCGCCACCAGTAGCGGCCAAGTCCGTCAGATCGACGCCCAAACGATGGCTGAATACCGGGGTACGGACCATCAGCGGTGGTTCCAGTGCCGGTGATTTCAACGGCGATGGTTTCGTCGGACCCGCCGATGCAGCAATGCTTGCGGCAAACTGGGGGTATGGCACGAGCGAAACAAACGCCGTCCCCGAACCGGGAACAGTCTTGATGCTGCTCATCGGTGCGTCGATGCTACTTGTGCGACGACGCCGATTATGCCTCCGATTGGCAAGACGACGAATCCTACACCTATGACGACAACGGCAACCGGACCAACGACGGCTATGATACCGGTGATCACAACCGCCTCTTGGAAGACGGCACGTACCACTACCAATACGACGAGGAAGGCAACCGGACGCTGCGGTTTGTCGACGACGGCGATGACGAGTTCGGCGAAGATGATACCCTCATCACCGTCTACACCTGGGACCACCGCAACCGGCTCACGAGTGTCGCGGAGTATGAAGACTACGAGGACTACGGCGAGGGTCTGGAAGGGTCAAGCCTGTCTGTCGAGTACACCTACGACGCCTTCAACCAGTTGATCTACAATTCCGGGACAATTCCGGGGGACAATTCCGGGGGACAATTCCGGGGACACAATACCGATATTGACACATTAGGCAAGATTCCATAGACTCCCGGCATGGCTAGACTAGCGAGATTGGTCGTTCCGAGTCTGCTGCATCACATCACGCAGCGTGGAAACCGTCGGCAAGAGACGTTTTTCAGTAGCGAGGATTATGCGGCCTACGTGGAACTCATGGCCGAGTGGTGCGGCGAGCATGGAGTCGCGATCTGGGCCTATTGCCTGATGCCCAACCACGTTCACCTGATCGCCGTGCCGCAGTCGGACGACGGCCTACGACGGGCGATCGGCGAGGCCCATCGGCGCTACACGCGGCGGATCAACTTCCGCGAAAAGTGGCGCGGCTATCTGTGGCAGGGGCGCTTCGCGTCGTTCGTCATGGACGAACCCTATCTGCTGGCGGCCGCGCGATACGTAGAGTGGAACCCGGTGCGGGCCAGCCTGGTGGCCGACGCCGCCGAGTGGCCTTGGAGCAGTGCCAGAGCACATCTGTCGGGCCGCGACGACCGGCTGGTGAAAGTAGGTCCGATGCTGGCGATGATCCACGACTGGCGTGCCTTTCTCGACAGCGCAATTCCCGAAGAGCAGTTGCGAGTTCTGCGGGATCACGGCCGCACGGGCCGCCCGCTGGGCGATGCCACGTTTGTCGAGCGACTGGAAGAACTCGTTGGTCGCGTTCTAAGGCCACGAAAACCGGGCCGAAGGTCCAAATTACGCAAACAGCCAAATTGAGTATCGTGTCCCCGGAAATGCGCCCGAAAATGTCCCCGACGGCCGGAAATGCCCGGAAATGCCAAGAAAGAGGCCGCCTGGCGTGTGAACAACGCCGGGCGGCCTAGACTCCCGGACATATACTGCCCGGGAGACGTCAGTTCCCGCTCTTCTCTGTTTCTAGCGTGCCTTCGGGCAACTCCTGCTTGGCCTTGCCCGTCGCACTGCGAAGCCGGTCATCACCAGCGCACCGACCAGCATCGCGAGGATGCCCGGCTCGGGAACGGCGCCGGCCTGTTCAGACGGCGAGACGTAGCCCCAGTTGCCGGCCAGGATTACTGCGTCGAGTGGGCCGACCGTGCCGTCGCTGTCGAAGTCGCCTATCGGCCACGTCGCATTGGGCTCGCCCCAGTTGTCGGCCAGTATTTGGGCATCGTCCGTGTCGACGTCGCCGTCGTAGTCGGCGTCGCCGGGCACCAGGCCCGGCACGGTGGCCACGCCGGTTCCGTCCTCAGCCAGGCAGAGGTAGTACTCGCCGTCAAGCTCGACGAGTTGGCCGAGCTGACCTGGCAGCCCCCCCAGTGCATACCAGGTCAGCCCGTTGATTTCCGTCGACTCACCCAAGTCGAGGAGATAGAGCTCGATGGCCTGTCCGATGTCATAGCCCAGCGCGGCTTCCTGGTCCAAAGCGTAGGCGCCGGCGACCATGGCCTCGTCCAACGGACGATCGAAGATGGCTACCTCCGAGAGCAGCCCGTTGTAATGCCACTGCGGGCCGCTGCTGTCGACGTTGCGTCCCAGGGCCATCTGGTTGAGCGACTGAACGACGAAGAAAGGCTCCTCGCCCCAGCCCTCCAACACGCCGTCGACGTAGATCCGCGCGTTGTTATCCAACCCGACGGTGGCCGTGACCATGTGCCACGCTCCATCGTTGATCATGGTCAACGACTCGATATGGCCGTCCTCGCCCACCGGGTCGCTACTCTCGTCGCGGAAGTCGAACCACATCGTGTAGCCGTCTTCCATCATCATGCGGATCTCACTGCTTCCAACCGTGCTATCCGAAGCGGCCAGCACGGCGCAGTTGATCGTGTAGGTCGACTTCATCCAGAAGGAAATGGTTCCATATTCGATGTCCTGGAAATCGGAAGCATGAGAACTCAGTTCGACGTAGCTGGTGCCCGAGAAAGAAAGCACCGTTCCCCGCTCGGGATCAGCGGTCCAGGTTGGATCGTTGCCGTCGACGTACGAGTAATCACCCAGCCAGCCGTGGCGCCCGGCGCCCGAGGTGTCGCCGGCAACCTGGCCCGAGCCCTCGTCGAGCTTCCAGAAGCCGAGCATCTGGCCGCCGTCGATGGCGGGTAGCACGGGCGGGGCTGGTGGATTTCCTTCGTCGAGCCAGTCGGTGGTGAAGCTGGCAAACGTGATCTTCGTATAGTCGTCGCGTTCGTAGAATAAGCCGACGCGATCGTCGGCCGTACGGACCAGGTCGCTGTAGGCCGACTGGCCTTCGTAGATGATTCGGCCGGCGTTCCAGGTGGCTGCTTCGTCGAAGCTCGATCGCACATTGATGTTCACGCGATAACTCGCCGAGTACGGAAAGGACTGAAGAATGCGGTTTTGGCTATCGCCCTGGTCGGTGCTGGCGTAGCGCAAGATCGAGCCCTGACAAATCGGGGCGAAGGCCGTCGGGTCGATCTGGAAGGCACTGTCGAACGACTCGCCCTCGTCGTGGCTCGTGTTGTAGGCGCGATTGCCGGCCGCGGGGCCGTGGTGGTCGCGGGTCGTGAAGTAAAGGCTCCCGTCGAGCAGCTCGACCGTGGCCGTTTCGCTGACGTAGATGTCAGGGTTATAGCTACTCACCGCACCGAGCTCCCAGGTTGTTCCGCCGTCATCGCTGTAGATCACGTGCCCCCGGTTCGTGTCGTGAGCCTCGCCGATCGAATGATTGCCGGCGACGACCAGCCGCCCGAGCTCGTCGCCTCGGAGGAGTTGGAGTCCGTGGTTGGGTCCGCCGGCCAGCCAGCGCGGGTTGAGTACGTCGGTGGCGTGGATTTGAACGGGATTGGTCCAGTTGGCGCCGGTGTCGGTGCTCCGCTGGACGTGGTAGGTTCGCTCGCCAAAGGTGCCCTTGCGGACCGTCGTCTGCGTGGATCCCGGCGTCTGGTGATTGCTGACCAGGAGAATATCGCCGGTCGACTCGTCGACCACGGGGCACGGATTGCCGGCCACTCCGGTGCTATTGGACCAGACCAACTGCATCGCGCTCCAGGTCTGTCCATTGTTGAAGCTGCGGCGAAGCACCATGTCGATGTCGCCGCTGTCGCTAAGCCCGTTCTTGCGCCCCTCGGCAAAGGCCAGCAGCGTTCCGTCGTTGGCCCGCACAATGGCCGGAATGCGGTAGTAGGCATAGCCGTTCATGCCGCTGTAGAAGACGTCGGTTTCGAGGAATTCGACGGCCTGGGCCGTTGGGCACGCCGACACCAGCAGCAGCATCCCCGCCAGGACGGCACGCATCGAGCCGCGGACCACACGAGAAAGGGGCTGAAGGCTTTTTGTGAAGCGCATAATGTCTCTGTTCCACGTCGGATGGGCTACTGGTCGACGTCGCCGTATTCGGTTCCACAGCGGTCGGGATAGTTGGGGTCCCGACCTCTATTAAGCGACTCCTCTCGAGTCGTCAGGCCGATGAGCACCGGCAGATCCACGTTGTCACTGATGGACCGGACGTGTCCGTCGGCATACATAAAATTGGCCAGCCCCGGGTGATAGGACTGGATATCCCCATCCTCGAAGAACCCGTGCTCCGGATCATTGATCCCGAACCCGGTCGTGACCTGATTGGAGAAGGACCAGCTTCGTCCGAGATTGCACGTAGCTGGGTTGTCGCACTCCGACTTGGACGGATCGTTGTCCTGGATGACGTCGGTTTCGGCAATCAGCAACGTCTTGCTGGTTCCGTCGGTAATATCCGTGATCTTGATGTTGGACCGAATATAGATCACGCCTTCTCCGTCGTGGGTCCGCGCGCGTCGGACGTTGGTGCGGTAGGTGGCCACGCCCGCGTAATTCGTCTCACCCACATCCTCGTCACCCGGGATGTTCCCGGTGCCGTGGACAAGCATTCCTTCTCCAGCACTGGGACAGAGATACAAGGGGATAATTGTTTTGACGGCGAACGGGTTGTTTCCTTGATGTATGAGCAGGTTGGTATCTACCAGCTCGGCCCAGGCTTGGTTCTCCAGATAGGGGAGAATCAGCGTGCCCCATCCCCACTTCCTGTTCGTGCTTGGTGGAAGGGGGGCCGACGACGCGGTGTCGTACGTGTGGGTGCCCGACGGAGGAAAGCAGCCCAGCGCGTTTTCATAGTTGAGCAACCCCACGCCGATCTGTCGCATGTTGTTCATGCACGAGGTCCGCCGGGCCGCCTCCCGCGCCGCTTGAACCGCCGGAAGCAACAGCGCGATCAAGACCCCGATGATGGCGATCACCACCAGGAGCTCGACCAGCGTAAAGGCCCGGCGCGCGGGCCGGCCGCTCGCAGAACGTTCGAATCGCCGAGCCATGTCTTCGCTATCCTTTTCACGAGATCCTCAAGAGGCACCGCGCACCGCCGCCGGCCTTCGGGCCGAAGACGGCGGTGCGGCTCCAAATCCACACGACGACTGGGTGGGGTGCCATGCCCACGCAAAGCGTGGGCATGGCACCCTAAAATCAAAGGCTATTGAAGTACTAGGCGAAACGTACCTTGCGCCGGCAGGCCGCCAGGGCTAGGGCAATACTCAACAGTCCGGCCATCACCGATGGCTCGGGCACGGCGGCGTTCGACTCGCCAGGACCCGTCCAGTTGGCCGCCTGGATCGCCGCATCGAGCACGTCGACCACGCCGTCATTGTTGAAATCGCCCGCGGAAACGTCTCCCGGGGTAACACCATCTCCCCAGTTGCCCGCCACGACCGCGAGGTCGTCCGCGTCGACGTCGCCGTCGGCGTTGGTGTCGCCCGGAACCTCCTCCGCCGCCACGCCGGCCTGGTAGTGGGCGAGTATGTCCGCCTCACTCAACGTGTAGTCGTAGATGGCCAGCTCGTCGAGCGAGCCCAGCAGCGCGCTGCCCGTGCCGAGCATCCCGATCTGCAGGTCCAGCGTCGAGGAGACGTCGTTGCCATCGAAGAGCGATGCGCTGTCGACGAGCATGTTGTCCACGTACAGTTCCAAGCCGACGTCACGATCGGCCACGCCGACCACGTGATGCCAGAAGCCATCGGCGATACTCGTCGTGTCCTGCACATCCAAGGCCGCGCTGCCGAAGTCCAACATGAAACGGGCGGTTCCGTCCTTTTCAAGCCGCATCCAGCAGCCGCCGTCCGTATCGCCCTTGTTGAAGATCATTGCCGATTCCGTCAGGCCTTCCAAGCCGCTTTCCACGTTGATCCATGCCTCGATGGCGAAATCGGTATCCCTGCCGAAGTTCAGGTCGGGCGCGTCATCGACGATGATGTACGACTCGGTGGATCCGTCGAACGCGGCCGAGCCGGTGCCGTTGTCGAGATGGGGCGGCGGTTGATCGCCGTAGATCACGGTCGGTTGCTGGAAGGTCACGCCACCGAGGTCGCTGATCGTACAGGTGTGCCCACCCGATCCCGAATCGGTTTCGTCGGCCATCCGCCACCAGCCGATGGGGCTGTCGCCGCCGACGATCGTGTCATAGGCTCCACCCGTACCGCTAAGGCCCGAATTGTAATGAGCGTCAATCTGTGTGCTCGATAGAACCGTGTTATAGACGGCCACCTCGTCCAGCGATCCTAGCAGGTGTGTCTCGGGGTTATGTGAGCCGGCGGGCAAGTAGCCGATCGTGGCGGCTATGCCCGTCGAGTCGACGCTGCCGGTACCCTGAATCTCGAGATCCTCACCGGCCAACTGGCCGTCGACATAGAGCTTGACGCTGCTGTCTCGATCGGCCACGCCGACGTAATGATGCCACTGGCTGTCCGCATAAGTCGCGCTGGTGACATTGTCGCCCTGGCTGCCGTAATCGAGGGTGAACCTCATTGAACCGTCCGGGTTAAAACGCATCCAGTACGCATTGTCGCTGTCGCCCTTGTTGAGCACACAATACCTGTCGCTGGTGACCTCGCCACGCTTGGCCCAGAACTCGATCGTGAAATCGCCTATCGTGCCGAAGTCGAAATCGGCGTGATGGGGCACCGTGATTTCGCCGGAGCCGTCGAACCCGGCCGCCATGCCGGAGTCACCGGCGATGGGGGTGGCCTGATCAAAGGTGACGCCACTGAGGGTGCTTCCATCGTGGTTACCCGTTTCATCGGTTGTGTCATCCATCCGATACCAGGCGATCGGCGTGTCGGCGGTGACCAGGTCACTGTAGTCGCTGGCCTGGGCCAGCGATGCGCCGAACCATGCGAGTCCCATAACTGCCACGGTCACCAGCGCAGTCCGCGACCGGAAGACGTTGCGATGCATAGTCTTACTCCTTTATGTCGAATTATGAGTTAATCTCAGGCGCGCCCGGCGCCGGCCGGGCGCGCCTCAATGCCCGGCTATCATCTCTTCCGGCCCGCCGCAAGCCACAACCCCATGCCGGCCAGCACCATCGCCAGCACACCCGGCTCGGGGATGCAATTGGCATGTTCGTAATGCTCCAACACCTCGGCGGCTGTCAAGACGCGATTATAAATGGCAACCTCGTCAATCGAGCCTGTAAGCGGGCTGCCCGTGCCCAGCATTCCGATCTGCAAGTCCAACGCCGAAGAGACGTCGTTGCCATCGTACAATCCGTTCGACACTGCGAGCGAGCCATCCACCCAGAGTTCGACACCGACGTCGCGATCGGCCACGCCGACCACGTGATGCCAATCGCCGTCATTGACCGTGAACGTGGTCTTTGCGTTGAGCCCGGTGGAGCCGAAATCCAGGTTGAATTTGAGATTTCCATCATTCTCAACGCGCATCCAGTAACCGCCGTACGTATCGCCCTTGTTGAAGACCGTCGCCCCAGCATCCGTGGTGCAGATCCAGGCCTCAATCGCGAAGTCAACGTCCGTGCCGAAGTCCAGTGCGTCGTCGTCGGGCACCGTGATGGTCCCGTTTGACGTACCGTCCAGGGAGGCCGAGCCGGTCGCATCCGTGTAGTTGTCAATGATGGTCGCGCTATTCAGGGTAACACCGCTCCCCGCCGTGCCGTCGTGCGAGCCGGTGGTCGAATAGTCGTCCACTTTTGGCCATCCAGTGCCACCACCAACGGTGTCGGCCATCCGATACCAGGCCACGGGGTTGTCGGCGCTGACGACCGTGGCGTAAACAGGGCTGGCCGCGAGGCCCGCATTGTAGTGTGCCACGATCTCTGTCGCCGTCAGGGTGTCGGCACCGCTGTAGAGGGCCACCTCGTCGATCAGACCGTTGTAGAGGCTGGCGCCGTTCATCTCACCGATCCCGGCATCTTTCGTTGAGGAAATGTCGCCTCCCGTGCCATTGAGCGAGGTGTCCTCGCCGGCCAATGCGCCGTCGACATAGAGCTTGACGCTGCTGTCTCGATCGGCCACGCCGACGTAATGATGCCACTGGCTGTCCGCGTAAGTCGAACTGCTGGTGACATTGTCGCCCTGGCTGCCGTAATCGAGGGTGAACCTCATTGAACCGTCCGCGTTAAAACGCATCCAGTACGCGTTGTTGCTGTTGCCCTTGTTGAGCACACAATAATTTGAGGTGCCCACGCTTCGCTTGGCCCAGAACTCGACGGAGAAATCGCCTAGCGCGCCGAAGTCCAGTGCGTCGTCGTCCGGCACCGTGATCACCCCGGTCCCATCGAACGCCGCCGCGGTCGTGTGGTCGCAGACGACGCTGGTATCGGTGTAGGCAACGCCGCCGCTGGCCGTACCGTCGTGGTTGTTGGTGGTCTCGTCCAGTGCATCAGCCAACCGGTACCAGGCCACCGGGCTGTCGCCGCTCACCACGCTACCATACTTTTCACAAATGTCACAATCGGCCAGACCGGGTGCAGCCATCGCCAGGCTCGCCACTACGGCCACACCCAACAACAAAAGTCGCAATTCCCTTTTCATCATCTTAGTTCTCCCATCATAAGAAACCATAAGAAACAGGGCCCATAATCAAATCAAATTGATCAACTCCTTGAGGTCCATATGTAGCGCCCTGAAACAACACCGTGACCCGCCGTCACCCATGACATCCGGAAATCGTCGCGGCAACAATCTTCAGGACAGACATAAACACGATCTATCGTAATCCCCCGCTCCGAACCGCCTCTGGATCCTTGAGTCCTCGTGCTTCAGAGGCAAACAATGGCAACCCGATTCTCTCGGGCTTGGAACACACTACCTGCCGTCATTGCTACAAGGACCGCTAGCTGTTTGAACAACAACCCGGCCAGCGCCGGAAAAGCACTACCGCGGATAAGATCCGCACTCCAAAAAGGTCCACCCTCCTTTCGCGAGAAGACAAAACAAACCTCAGTAATCAAAAACTGCAAACCATGTTCTCTTCATTCTCTTCCGCATTCTCCTCACCGCTCTGCGTGTTCCGGCTTGGAGCCTCAAAACGTACGTGCGGCTTGAGCCGCTAATTGTCTGCCTCCTCAGCCGCCAAATAGGCCGACTGCACCGCGCGTCGCGATGCATTCATGTAAGTTCGATCAATGGCCGCCAGGGCTTGCTGCCGGCCGCTGCGAATGTGCTTGGACATGAATCGACGGGCCTCGTCGCCGTCGTTCCCTTCCAGCAACGCAATGAGTTGCTCGTGTTCCCGGCAAGATCGTTGGACCGATTCAATCGGTTCGGTCTGGAAGACGTGGCCCACCAACTCCTCCCTCGAGGATTGACCACCCGCTTTGATCGCGCACTTCTTCCGAAGATCGGTCATCGTGTCGACGAGTTGGCGATTGCCCGTGCCACGAATCAACGCCAAATGGAAGGCGGAATCCAGTGCCCTGAATTGTTCCCCATGCTCGGCTACTTGCCCGGTGGCTTCGATCGCCTCCATGATCTCCCGCATTTGCTCGTGGAGATCTCGTAATTCCTGCAGCACGCTGCCGGGCAAGTTGCCGCACGCCCGAGCCACCGCGGCACACTCGAGCATCTCTCGTACTTCATAGAGTTCCTCGATTTCGCGTCTGCTGGACTCGGGCACAAAGACTCCCAGCCCCTCGCGATATTCCAACAGGCCCTCACTCACCAGCCGGTTTAGCGCCTCGCGAACGGGCGTGAAGCTGACGCCGACTTCCTTGGCCATCGCACGATTGCTCAACCGAAATCCCGGCTTGAGGGTCCCGGCGTTGAGCTTGTCGTGGATGTGCCAATAGGCTTTCTGGGAAAGGTTTTCACTCATTCCATTGACTTTCTAGACGAGTGCAGTCGCAGTGCTGTCAAAGTGTTATAACACCGTTACGATACTAATCGATCCATCCAATTTGTCAAGGAAAATCCGAATAACCGGCCGATTTTGGGCAATCAGAACCACCTGAGGGGGGGCATGTACCCTGATAGAGTCCTATCTTCACCTGAATGGGCTACCACCATGGGGCCCAGTAGGGATGGCCGGTCACGCTCGGCCCCGGCCAACCCTCCCGCGACCAAGGCGAGTCAACGCCCAAGTCGACGCAGCCCCGGCGGTGCGCTCCAGGCAACAAGAAAGTGCCGAGCTTCGATCGAAAGACTCGCCCGTCTTAGAGAACTTCAGTAGTCTCAAGGTTGACTGGCTGACACCTCAGCAGGTCATCCTGAGCGTAGCGAAGGATCTCGATTGTCCAAGGAGATTCTTCGCTACGCTCAGCAGTGACAATGCCAGGTCTCAATAGAATTTAGAACTACTGAACTTAGAACGTGTTTGAAAAGGGTGCCACTGCTGGCTTGTCCAGCAGTGCGGGCCACCGAATCCTCACAAAAACAAGGGCAGACAAGCCGCCCATGGCACCCTCGACCGAGCAAAAAACGGCTTTTCAAACACGTTCTTAGAGAAACGGTCGAGGTTGCGGCCCGCTACCGGCGATCGGCCACCGGGCGGCTCCGCAACCGATCGAATGCCTTGGCAACCTCGCCAAAACCCGATGCGAGAATGATCACGTCGGCCGAGACGTTCAAGAATTGGTAGCCCATGTCCATCAGTTCCTCCAAGTCCTCGCCGTTGGCTACCGTGCCGGCGTACTTCCCGTGCTTGCGGGCGACGGCGGCCACCTTCTTGCGGGCTTCCTCGACCGCCGGGTGATGGAGCTGGTAGGAGACGCCGATCGCGTGCGAATAATCGCCGGGTCCGAAAAACAGCATGTCGATCCCCTCGATCGACGCGATCTCGTCCAGCTCCTCCATCGGCTCCGGGTCCTCGATCTGCACGATCACGACACGCTCTTCATTGGCCTGGCGGATATAGTCTGCGCCGGCGATCTGGCAGTAGGCCCCGTCGGCGTTGCCGCCGTCCAAGGGGCGTCGCCCCAGAGGAGCAAAACGCGTCCAATGCACGATCTGGCGCGCCTCCTCGGCACTCATCAGGTGGGGAACCATGATGCCGGCGGCGTCCGCTTCCAAAGGACGGATCAGATCGCTGTAGCTGCCTCGCGCGACCCGGACGATCGTATCCACGTCGTACATCTTCGCGGCCCGGATTTGATTCTCGATGGCGTCCAGCGGACTACAGGTGTGTTCCACGCAGACCCAAATGCTATCGACGCCCGAGAGGGCCGCGATCTCGGCGATCCGAGGATCCAAGGAGTTCAGCTTGGTGCAACTGGCTATTTCACCCCGTCGAAGCCTAGCGAGAATCCGGCTAGGTCGCAACTGCATGGCTTACGCCTCTTTCTCAAAAGGGAATCTTCCGACGACGATCGATCGAAACAGCACGCCGCCGTGTCCGCCCCGGGCCGTCCGCTGCTCGGCGGCAGACCCATCGTTTCGGAAACCGCTTATTGTAGCTCCCCGCCCGCCACGTGCATAGCACGGGACCATCACCATCCCCCCTTCCGACGAGCCAATGCCGAGACGCGCCCGGGGCACAGGGCCCCTTTCGAGACCTCGGGGTTAGGCCACGCGGTCCCCCCTTCGGTGGCGATGTTCTCAGGGGAAGCCTCGGGCCGTCCCGGAATCCGGGCCCCGGCGCGCCGGGATGGCCGACGGCGGATGGCGACGCAAGTGCTAGGCTCTCAAGCGGGAGCGCCGAGAAGAGATCATCACGCCGCGGCCGCCGACAATCGAAACAGGATAAACGTGATGTCATCCGGCTTCGACGGCTGGGCCTCGTCCGATCCGGCCATCCGGCGTTGTGAGCACGTGACCAATCGTCGGGCCGCATCGATCAGTTTCCCCTTGCGGATGTACTCGATGGTTTCCGAGACGTGAACGTTGTCGAACAACCCGTCGCTGGCCACCAGTAGCGTGTCGCGCGGCGCCAGGTCGATCGAAGGGCCGATCTCGATCTTCATTTCCGAAGAACCGATCACGTTGGAGACGAGATGACGCTCCTCGTGATGCATGGCCTCCTTTTCGTCCAACAGGCCCGCCTCAACGGCAAAACCGACCGGCGAGTGCGAGGTGGTCTGGAGCTTGATCTTTCCTCGCTGTCCGACGACCAGGATCATCGAGTCGCCCGCATGATAGGGGCGAACCACGCCCGCGGCGATTTCCACGACGGCCAAGGTCGTCGCCGCGCCGACGGCCAGCTCGAGTACGGCCTGGTTGGCCTGCTCGAATCCGTTGAGAATCGCGGTCCTGAGCATGAGCTCCTCCGCGACAACCCGGTCGATCGATCTTTTCATCGATTCGGTGGCCAGCCGCGCCGCACGATCGCCCGCCTGAGATCCGCCAAGACCATCGGCGACCACGAGGATTCCCGACGCGTCGTCCAGCCGGATCAGGGCCGCCGCATCTTCGTTGGGGGTCGTCTTGCCCGGACATCGGGCCGAATAGACGGCGGCCCGCCCCGCGGCGACCGCGTGCAGCTCGACTTCGGTCATGTCGCGGTCCAGAAACCGCGTCTCTGTTTGTGGAGCATGGCTCACGACACACCCTTTCCGAGGATACGCTGACCGGAGCCCCGACCGCCACGCCCGATTATCGTCGATGCGAGCGTCCCTCAATAACCCCATTCCTGGGGGGCAGCGCCGTCGGCGATCACCGCATATATAGTCGAAAAGAGGTGAAGAAGAGGTGAAATCGACTACCGCCAGTGGCCATCGCGGCTTAGAGCCTACCCGAGAACCCGGCGGAGCACGTCATGCTGAGCGAAGCGAAGCATCTCAAGTGGTTTTGTGCCAACGAGATCCTTCGCTTCGCTCAGGATGACCATCAGAGGTTCAAGAGGTTCTCGGATAGGTTCAGATCGACTCGTCCAGCAACAGCAGGTCGACGGCCAGGACCGCGCCGGGCCGGGCCGATTCTTCCCGCCGCGCCTGCCGCTGGGCCAGGACGTGCGACCAGGCCAGTCGTTGGCGTTGTAGGCTCGCCTGCTGAAGCGGTGGGCCATACTCCTCGGCCAGCACCGCGTCGTGAGCCGCCGGGGACTGTCCCGATTTTTGCGCAGCAAAAATGGGACTGTCCCCTTTCAAATCCAGGCTCTGCGTGACCATGGAATCAACCACCTCAAGGCGAACGTCGGACACAGCCTGGACTGCGGGACTGTCCCCTTCTGAATCCTTCGCACTTCTTCCTTCATCCTTCTGACTTCCTCTATCGGCCGGCACGATCAACCGCCGGGCAGTGCTAGTCCGGTTAGCCTGAACAGGTCCAATGAGCACGGCTGACTCAGAGGGAACCGATGGCTCGGAGGGTTCTTCGACGGCTTCAGTGTCGGGATAACCCCAGTTGGCGGCCAGGATTGCTGCATCCTTCGGGCCGACAAAGTGGTCGCCGTCGAAATCACCCATTTCCCACCACGTATACGTGGGGCTTTCTTGGGTTTCCCCCCAGTGCTCAGCCAATCGCTGGGCATCCGCTTCGTTCACGCTGCCATCGCGGTTGGCGTCGCCGGGGATTGTCTCATGCACGGTGATTTGCGCTGAATCCGTATCCCATGCCCCATCGTCGTCGGTCACTTTGACTCCAATGCTCAACATTCCGGCGTTGGGCGGTGTATACTCCACCGTCTCACCAAAGAGGTCATCGTAATCCCCATCCTCGTCCGTGTCCCACGCATAGCTGATGATATCAAGGCCCGGGTCCGTCGAGCCGGACGCATCCAGCGTGATCGGGCTTCCCTCGTCGCATCCGTACGGCCCGCCCGCGTCGGCCGTGGGCGCGACGTTGTAGACTGTTACAGTCGCGCTATCCGTGTCATAGAGACCATCATTATCAGTCACCTTGACCCAGAGCGTATAGGTGCCATCTGAAGTGCGGCTGAAACTAACCGTTTCGCCGCTGTCATCGTCGTACTGTCCGTCATCATCAAGGTCCCAGAGCCAGGAAGTGATATAGCCGTCTGGATCATACGAGCCGGAGGCACTCAGCATGACGGTGCTCCCCTCATTGGCCGAATATGGCCCACCGGCGTCGGCGACGGGTGGAATCTCTGGAGGAGTAATGGTGATCTGAATCCCCCAGTAATTCTTGGAATAGTCTGCCTGATTGTCCCAGGCATGAGCAAAGAACCAGTGATCTCCGTAGGCTAGACTGTTCGTTGTAATATCGCACGCCCAACCGTTTGCCGAGTAATAGTCGCTCCCGACCATTTCGTCACCACTAAGATCGAGCGCGCCGTTACCGTTGGCGTCCCAGTAGAAATTCACATTTGCGACAGCGTCCGTAGCCGTTGTAGTTGCGGTGAGTGTGAAGTCGGCTCCCCTTGGGACGGAGTAGTCGCTGCTGTCAATGCCCGTTCCGTAAGAGAAATGGCCGGATGGCAGAATTACATCTTGGCCCGCATCAATGCCCGCGAAGTCGCCCAGGACTTCGCGTTCATCCTCAGGTACCCGAGCTTTGGCCATCAGAGTATTAACATAGCTTGCGCAATTTGGTCCAAACAGTTCATAGCCCACGAGGCTATCGTAGATCGTCGTTAGCTCGTACAGTAGCGTGGAAAAACCGTCGAAATCGAGACCACTGGGTGGGCTTACAGCGTGGAACTCTGGGTGCAATGCGCCATAGGAATCTCCGCCAGTGAACCAATCGTTGGTTGCCTGTAAATCAGTTTCGTTGTAATAGTCTGTCTCAAGGTTACCCGCCACCTCAAACCCTCCGACAATGAGAGCTTTGCTTCCATTGTCAAGAGTCTGGATTTGTTCCCATGCTGGAGTTGATCCAGAGAAACTGATCACCATGAAATGATGATTGGCGACCACCAGGAAATCTCTTGTGGCCCAGTATACCGTTCCGCTGTAGGCAAAGTCCTCCAAAGTTCCTTCCGGAGCATCTTCATGCGCGAAACCGATCAAGTACCCCGTTTCATGTTCGATAGTGTGGGCAATGGCGTTTACGGCTGAGCAGGTCGAATCGAAAGAGCCAAATTCGTTGGCAAAAACAAAGGCCTTGTCGGTTCTATTCTGGTTGTTGACGTCGATGGTTTCGCTCAAGCCAAGGAAGTCGCCATATACACTGAACGCCGCATCATCACCGCCGATGAAGACGGTTGAATACTCCAATCCTTCGACTGGCTTGTCGGTTGTGAAGCTGATACCTGTCCCATTGAATGTTGCTTGTAGTTGGGCAACGATCTGGTCGATAATTGCCGACTCCTGGCCCGCCAGTCCACGCGGCGCTTGGAACGGCGGAATGTCTATCCCTTCTACAATAACCGGCCCGTTGTAGGTCACGTTCTTGGCACCGTCGAAATCCAGGTAAACAATCTGATCTTTGAACTGGTTGGGCACCGGATCGACCAGCACCATGCCAGGCAATGCGGGATAGCCAAGAACAGAAAGCATCCGCCGGTCTTCGAGTGGTTCGACGCGGAGCCGGTGAAGGTAGGGGTTTCTGTGTCGAGTTCGGAAAGGGACAGTCCCATTTTCGCTGCGCGAAAATCGGGACAGGCCCCGGCACTGGCGAGACGCCAGTGGCACCCTTGAAGCACGACCAGACCGACCCGCCCTCTTGTTCAGCCTGCTGCCCATGGTTTTCTCCCCCTCGATGACAAGACAACCGTCAGAAGCACAATCCTTGACGCTAACCGCCGTTGTACCAGCCGATGCCCTCTCTTATAGTAAACCCGAGGGGGTCAAGTCAAGCACTCCGGGGTTCCACCGGCAAAAACGGCTCTACTGAGGGAGGGAAGAAGGATGAAGGATGAAGTCAGAAGTGTGAAGGGTGAAATGGGATGGTTGACGTGGCAGGGGTGGAAAGTGTAGAGAAAGGACATACAGTCCCGTACGTCAGCCCCGTAGGTCAGGCTCTGCCTGACCGTTGAATCCGTCAGGCAGAGCCTGACCTACAAGGCTGCCTACTGCCTACTACCCGCTGCCTACTGCCATGGCCATTACTTGCCCTCGGTGTGGGGCAGGCTACGACGTTACGTTGTTCCAGTTTGGACACCGGGTTCGCTGCGACTGCGGCCAGTGGGTCGACCTCGGCCGTGGTCACGTGCTCACCGGCCCGGACCATCAAAAGAAAAAGGAGATCAAAAAAATGAGCGAAGAACCAATCGGCAAGGTGACCCATTACTTCGGCAAGGCCCAGGTCGCCGGGATCCTGATCACCGACGGAACGCTTCGGGTGGGAGACAAGATCCACGTCGTCGGCCACACGAGCGACTTCACCCAATCGATCGACTCGATGCAGATCGACCGAGAACCGGTCGACGAGGCCGGAGTGGGCGACGAGATCGGCATCAAAGCCGCCGAGCACGCCCGCGAGCACGACGTCGTCTACAAGATCGTCGAGGACTGACCGCCAGGCCAAAACTTGGTTTCGAACCACCACGGGGTGCCTGGGCCATAGCGCAGCGGTGGCCCAGAGGTGTCCGGGAACAGCAAGGGGATAGTCAGTAGTTCCAACTTTGGCTGACTGACACCTCAACAGGTCATCCTGAGCGTAGCGAAGGATCTCGATCCCGGCGCGCCGGGAAGCAGATTCTTCGCTATGCTCAGAATGACAATGCCGGGTCTCAATAGAATTTGCAACTACGGACAGTTCCATCTTAGCTTCAGCTGCGCCTGCGCAAAAGCTGGGACAGTCCCCGGCTTACACTTCGTCGAAGAGGATGCAGAGAACCTCCAGCGCCGCAAAGGCCCGCGACGCCTCGCGCACGCCGCCCGGTTCAATGCTTCCCTGCCAGATGAACAGGGCGCGGCGAAGGTACTGCTCGCGCGATTCGGCCAGCAAGGCTTCTCCCAACTCGTCGTGGAGCTTGGGCCACGTCTGGCGCAATTGGGCCAGGGCGTCGGTGTCGCCGTCAATCGCCCCGAAGACAAGGTCGTCGAGCAGTTCCAGTTTCTCGAACAATGCGCGACTGTCGGCGGTCAATGGGCGGGCCGGTCCGGCCGGCTCCGGAGAATCCGGGGTGGACAGCGTGGCGCTGCCGGCAAAACGGCGATGGGCCGCATGCGCACGCTGCAAACCGTCGAGCCAGTCACTGGGCCCGGCCGGCTCGGCCGACTTCGGCCCCGCCGGCTTCTCCCCGTGCCGCCCGCTGGGAAGCAGATTCTCGTCGAATTCCTCCATCAGTTGCAGTCCCAAGGCGGGCAAGTCCTCCGGAGCAAGCTCAAAGCGACGTTTTGAAAACTGCGCGGCCAGGAACGATATCCGGCCGGCCCTCAGCACTTTTTCGATCAGCCGGGCCCAACTATCCATCGGCGCGAACTCGACCGGAGGAGCGTGCGATAGATCGAGCACCGTCGCGCCGTATCGACGTTGTGCCTGACGCCACTCGGCCGGATCATCGGCCAACGTCACGATCCGGAACGGACGGCGCGGCGAGTAGCGCAGCCCGGTCGAAAACGAAAAATGCGTTCGGCACTCCGGCGGCAAGCAGTTCAACAATCCGGCGATCAGGTGTTCCGGCTCCGAGCTGGCCGCCAGGGCGAGGCTTGGGCACGACAGGGCTGCTTGGACCAGTGTGGCCAGCCACCCGGGGCCCGGCCGATGGCACAGCCGCGTCAGCAGCGTCGAGTCGATCGCCGCCGAGTGGCCCACCAGCCGCATCGGTTCGAGATCACGGGGAACGTGGCGATGGACCTCCAACGCCCCGCCGGCTAGCGCCGCCCGGAGCACGGCCAACGGGTTGTTGGCGAATCGGGCCAACTCGTCGCTCGGGACGATGAGGCACTGCGTGTAGACTTGTCGGCCGCGCCCACTGTATTCCCCCCCGGCCATCGTCGTTCGGCTGACACAGTAGGCGCCGCTGGGCAAGGGATGGAAGTTGAAGCTCACCGCGTCGCGCCCGCAGTCGATCAGCGACCCGTGCGACGGTCCCCAAACGGTCAGCTC
>Ga0315543_1001594_pt1 | contig 24031 bp, 19 predicted proteins | sample SalMarSW160210MG_2_FD_203098 | JGI IMG/M metagenome (GOLD analysis project Ga0315543, IMG submission 203098) | Salt marsh sediment microbial communities from the Plum Island Ecosystem LTER, Massachusetts, United States - Salt Marsh Sediment SW1601-210 ... | reverse complement strand
TCCCTGACCATAGTATGGTCATCCGCCACGAGCACTCTTATCTTCCTGGTCGCTTCTTCCAATAGCCTTTGGATGCGGACCACAAGTGAAGCTGGCTCGATTGGCTTAGCCACATAGTCCTCAGACTCCAGTTGCATCCCCTCAAATTTTCTCCATCCCTTGATAAACCGTTCCTCAGGCCGGGAGTCTATCACCAGGACTGGCACGTCTTTATATCTGGGGTGCTGCTTCAGCCAGTTGTGCAAGGAAAAAGCTTGCCCAATAGGAGTTACCGTGCCCAGGACAACGATGTTAGGCCCCTCTCTCATCTTCGCCTGACATTGTGCCTTGTTGGTGGCGGTGATTACGCGATAAGCTTTTGCTTCTAAAGTCATGCGCAACGCTTCTGCAAAATCAGGCTCGTCATCTATGATTAAGATTTTGTTTTTCATTTCACATCCCTCCTTTATTAGATTTTAGTTAGCCGACCGACCACAGCTGTCCTTTAACTAAAGTGCCATCTCAGGAGTGCCCACTAAGCTGCCTCCAGGATATCAGGCACAATTCCTTCGTTACCTACAGCCATAATATGAACACCGTGGCATAAATTTTCCTCCCTTATCGTCTTTATCAACCGGGCAGCAATCTCAATTCCCTTCTGAAGTCCTTTACCTTTCTCCACATTAGCTAGTTCATCAATGGTGGCTTGAGAAACAATTATCCCGGGAACATTATCGTTCATATACCGAGCCATCCTGGCTGAGGCAAGCACGATAATGCCAGCCAGGATTTTGACATTGAACTGAGAAGCGTATTGCATAAACCTCCGAAGGCTCTCCAAGTCAAATATGCCTTGAGTTTGGAAGAATTGTGCCCCCGCAATAACCTTCTTCTCAAACTTGATGAGCTGTGGCTCTACGAAGTCTGCCTCGGGGTGAACTGAAGCGCCGAGGCAAAATTGAGGTGCACCTTTTAGGTCATTCCCCCCCATGTCTTTACCAGACTCCATTTCCCTGGCCGTCTTCAGTAATTGGACCGAATCCAGATCAAAGACGGGCTTTGCTTCCTTGTGGTCGCCAACATCGACAGAATCGCCGGTGAGGCAAAGCACATTTTTGATGCCTCTGGAATAAGCCAGAAGAAGGTCAGCTTGGAGAGCCAGACGGTTGCGATCACGACAAGTTATTTGAATGATAGGCTCGCCACCGTGTTCCTTCACCAGCAGACAGCCGCCCAGGGAGGGAAAACGCATCACAGAGCTCTGATGGTCGGTGATGTTGATAGCGTCAACCTTGTCTTTGAGGAGGTTTATGTGGTGAACCATCTCCGAGACGTCTGCCCCCTTAGGAGGCCCAATCTCTGTGGTCACCAGGAATCCATCGGAATTGAGTTTTTCTTCAAACAGTGAGTTAGCCATTATCCTCTCCTGGTTCAACATCAGCTTTCATGACGATTCTTCGAGGTCTGGGGATTACCCGGAAGTTTCTGGGAGGATAATATCGGCGCATCTTTTCCAATTGCTGCAATCTCTCCAGACGCTTGTAGATTAAGACCCAGGCACAGTCCATATCTTTGTTTGCCTCGCATTTTCCGTTCTTGGTGCCAGCGCAGGGACCATTGAGTATCCCCTTGGTGCACCTGGTGATGGGACAAATGCCGGCGGTCTCCGCCAATCGGCAATCACCACAGGCGGCGCAGCGCTCATCCCAGACCCCCCACTCTTTAGCCATACCCATGAAAGAGGTGTTAACACCGGGTAAGACAGGCATATCGGGGAAACGCTCGGCTACGACTTGCACCCCGATGCCGCAGCCTAGTGAAAGTATGGCGTCCACTTCGTTGACCTTGTCCGCAAGCAAGTCCAGGAATTCAAAATCACATTGTCTTTTCACGGTGTATTCCGAAAAGCTATGAATTCCATCGCTGCTCTTTGCCTGGGCTACCCGTAATGCACTATTAAGAAAAGACACCTCACGCTCACCACCAGCGCCACAAACAGTCATACAAGTGCCGCAGCCGAGAAGCAACACCCTCTCGTAAGGAGCAATAACTCGCCTTATCTCCTCCAGGGGCTTTTGTTCTGCCACTATCAACTTTTCACCTCCTGCTTTATTACCGAAGCCAAACAGAGCCTTCCTATTTGTCCAGTGAAATTGTCCAGTGCCTCGGCAGTATCTCCCTCAGCAGCACGCAGGTTAAATGTCTGCAACCTCTCCGGCTCAAGACCAATCTGAGACAGTGCCCTTCTAACTCCTTCCACGCGCTGGAGAACCCAAAAAGCGGTGTTTTCCCGACTACATTGCTCCCCACATCCGGCGATGAAAACCCCCTCTGCACCCATTTCAAAGGCCCGCAATATGTGCCCCCCTTCTAACTTAGCCACGCAAAGGACAGGCACTATCCAGATGCCGGCTTTGCCTTCCCTCCACAGGCTTGCCAATGCACCAGTACCGAAGAGCCCATACTGGCAACAAAAGCCGATAATTAGGGGCTTAGACTTCGATTCTGCGGCAGACTTAAGGGCGTGTTCTAGTTCCTCATCTATGTGTCTTCGGTCATATGGCTTCCGCAAGACTATTGCCTTAGCCGGACATTCAGCAACACATATGCCACAAGCTTGACACTGGTCAGCAGGTATCTGGATTGTCCCCCCCTCATCCAGGTAAGGCACGTGGTAGGGACAGACCCTGAGACAGGTAAGGCAAGTAGCACACTTATCCTGGAACAGAATTTCCGCTCCCATGCCGCAGCGGAGACAGCGTCTGGCTTCATTGACAGCAGCCTCCCAGTTATAAATTAGCTCCACCGATTTGAATTCTTTCGCTCTTGCTTTGGGAGGGAGGAGCGGGGGCTCGAGCCGCTCGATTTTCCTTATCATCTCTATCGTCTTAGGAAGGAGTTCGCCTGACAGGGTTTCTTCTGCCTCTTTGTCAACTAAAGGGTATCTATGCCGGAGGTAATCATCGATACGAAAGGCTGCCTGCCTGCCACTTGCCAGTGCTTGGGTTACAGTGGCCGGTCCAGTGACGGCATCCCCACCAGCAAAAACTCCCGTCCGATTAGTAGTGAGTGTGACTGGGTCGACTTGAATAGTGCTGCCTCGGCCCAGGCGGAGGCGAAAATCCTCGGAGATCTGAGGTGCCTGACCAATGGCAGTAATCAAGGTGTCAAATTCCATATTGAACTCGCTGTCTTCGATTGGCACTGGACGACGTCTGCCCCCCGCATCCGGCTCCCCGAGCTCCATCCTTACGCAGGTTACGCTTAAGCGCCCATTTTCCCTTTTCATCTTAGTCGGTGCCACCAGAAACATGGTCTCCACGCCTTCCTCCAAGGCTTGCTCTATTTCGTCGGGGCCTGCTGGCATTTCTGCCCGACTGCGACGGTAGAGAATGCTCACTTTACTCGTCCCCAGTCGAACGGCAGCGCGGGCGGCGTCCATAGCCACATTCCCCCCACCTACTACAGCAACCTCTTCCCCCAGAGACGGCTTAAGTCCCAAATTCACCTCGCGGAGGAAAGTCGCCCCATCAATCACCCCGGGACTCTCTTCCCCCTCTATTCCCATTCTAAGGCTCTGATGGGCACCAACGGTTATAAAGACAGCCTTATAACCCATATCAAAAAGCAGGTCCAGGGATATCACTCGCGTATTCGCTTTGATTTCAACCCCCATGTGAATTAGCCTTTGAACTTCAGTATCGACTACCTCTCGAGGAAGGCGGTACTGGGGAATACCCACCCGGAGCATACCTCCCAGTTCTGAATAGGCCTCAAAGATGGTTACCGGGTAGCCGAGCTTCCTCAAATAGTAGGCACAAGCTAGCCCGGCTGGGCCAGACCCTACTACGGCAACCTTTTCGCTCTGTGTAGTCTCAGCTTCAAGCTGTATCATCCTGTCGCCGCCGAATTCCACGGCGAACCTCTTTAATGCCCGAATAGCGATAGGTTTATCTACTTGGCTGCGCCGACAGGCATCCTCACAAGGATGGGTGCACACATAAGCACAAATAGAAGGGAAGGGGTTGCCATCTCTTATGACCTGCAGTGCCTCCAGCACCTTCCCTTGGGCAACTAAATCAACATATTCGCCGATCTCCATGTGCAGCGGGCAGGCAACCTGACAGGGCGGGATAAGGCTGCGACCATAAGAAGCTTCCCTCATTCGGCTAGCTTTATAGTTATCCATAATCTAATACGTCTCCCAGCCTGATAAAAATTAGTCCTAGTTACATGGTAACTTACTCTTAAAAAGTGCGAAAGAGGTAATCCCGACAATAATGGATGAATTTTATTCTGGAATTCTTGACGGATTAACCCCTATTTTGGGATGGGAAAAACTCGCAGATTAGAAGCAAATGGAGAAGGTTTTTCTTACACCGTCACACGGTTATAATGCCCTTGCGTATGGCAAACCTGATGAGGTCGGCTTTATTGTGGATATTCAGCTTTTTCATCAGGTTGGTTTTGTGCGTCTCCACCGTTCTCAAGCTGATGACCAGCATATCTGCTATCTCCTTCGCAGTATATCCTTCGGCAACCAGCTTAAGCATCTCCCTTTCCCTATCAGTTAGGTTCTGGTAAGAATCCTTTTCCCCTTCTATAGCGACTTTCTGCTGGCATTCTTCGACAACAGCCGCTGCGGCCATAGGAGATAGAAAAGACCCTCCCTGATATACGGCCTGGATGGCTGAAGCGAGTTCAGAAAATGCTGCCGTCTTGCTAATGAAGCCACGAGCTCCGGCTTCGATAGTCGGGACGATGTATTCTCTATCTTCATACTGGGTGAGTGCCAGCACTTTTGTTCCTGGGAACCTCTTGCGTATTCTCCGCGTTGCTTCCAGCCCACTCATAATAGGCATGGACAAGTCCATAAGCACCACATCCGGGGCAAGCTTTTTTACCTTCTCCAAAGCTTCCTTTCCATTTGCGGCCTCGCCGACTACATTTATATCAGCAACTAGCGCCAGTAAAGCACGGATCCCATCCCGCACCAAGGTGTGGTCATCAACTATTAATACTTTTATCTTCTGCATCCGCCATAAATCCCTTCACTGGAACTTTCACAACAATTCTCGTCCCTTTCCCCGGCCGGGACTTAATGTTGCACCCGCCGCCCACTAAACGTGCCCTCTCTTTCATAGTGAATAAGCCCGCCCCCCGACCGCCTTTGTCCACCCTAGTGATTTTACTAACATCAAAACCTTTGCCATCATCCTTAATGTCCAATACACATTCACTGGCGTTGCATTCCAAGCTGATAGAGACGTTCTTCGCCTCGGCATGCTCCAGGATGTTGCCTATCATCCCTTGAGAGATGCGGAAAAGCGTTACCTCGACTTCTGTGGGCAGGCGCTCTTCCACCCCCTCGAATTCCGTAAACACCTTAGTCCCCAGGGATTCCAGACTATCCTTAGCATAGCGACTGATCGCCGCGGGTAGTCCAAGCTCATCCAATAAAGTAGGGCGGAGCTCCTTCATCAGCTTTGATATCTCATTCTGAGTATGAACTGTCAGATATTGTATCTTCTGAAGCTTGCCGATAAAATCGGCGTCTACAACGCCATCAGTTTCCGCCTTTGTTATAGCAGCTTGAAGGTTTAAGGTTAAGCTGGTAAGAGCCTGGCTGGTCTCATCATGTAGCTCTCGGGCGATCCGTTTCCGCTCCTCCTCTTGAGCAGTCAGGGCATGCTGAAGAAGAGTTTGATATCTTTCTCTTCCTAGCTCCAGTCTCTGGTATAGCTTGGCCTGTTCAATGGCCGTGCCAAGCTGACAACCGATTGAATTCAGGAGGTACATATCCTCTGCAGAAAATTGACCTGGCATATGGGCAGCAACATTCATCACGCCTACAACCTCGTCCTTTGCTTTTAAGGGAACGCTAACAAACCCTCTAAGGCCCTCCGTGCTCACTAGATCTGGATAGGCAACCCGTGGGTCTCTGGAAATATCTTCCAATACAAGCGGCTCCCCGGTTTGGGCTACTCTTCCCGCTACTCCTTCGCCCAGGCGCATCTTCACCTGCTCAACGTATTTAGCGGATAGACCACGATACACCCGGTAGCTTAGCAGCTGAGTTTGCTCATGAAGAAGCAGTATCCCCCCTCTGGTAGCACCGATGATTTCCAGCACAGTGTCCAGAGCTATATTCAGGATAGCATCTAGGTCCCACAATCCGCTGGTAGCGCTGGAAATACGGTTCAGGGCATGGAGATGGTGATGGCGCTTCAGAATTTGATTCTCCAGCTCCCTTTCTGCGGTAACATCTTTTCTCAGTTCGGCAAACGCATTGATATCGCCCTGACTGTCCCTAAGGGAATAAAGGGTGATCTTAACATACCTGTTAGATATCGTCTCGCTACTAAAGGCATGGTCAGGAGAAATAATCGTCGTTGGGTTGCCACTCTGGAGTACCTTCGCAAGGGGACATTTCCACAGGGGGGAGCTACAGGGATTGTTCCTGCCTTCAAAGACTTCGTAGCATCGCTTGCCAATGAGCGGTTTGCTTTCTGGCAAGCTCTGCTTCATAGCTAAATTGGCAAAGTTGACACGGTATTCCCTATCGATAACAAAGAACTTATCTTCTATGCCATCCATCGCATCCTGCAAGTTCATGTCTAAACTCGCATTTTCCCCAGTTCGCTGAATTGCTGCCTTCTTTTGACCCATTATTGCCTCAGCTCTTCTAGAACTCTGATAGGAATAAAGTACCTCAGAAGTGCCAAACTTGTCAAAATTGAGTGTAAACCGCCTGCTAAATGAAGCTATTTGCCAGCGATTTTTCCAGAGAGCAAACTCGTGCTATACTTCATGAACTCGGCTGTAAAAATTACTGGAGAGAAGAGCAATGATTGTAAAAATGTTAGTGGTTGGTCCTTTGGCCTCTAACTGCTATGTCGTTGGTTCATCCTCCACGAAGGAAGGGATGATTATTGACCCCGGTGCCGAAGCTGGGACTATTTTGAGAACGGTGCAGCAAATGGGATTATCCATATCCTTAATCGTGGTAACCCATGCCCATATTGACCATATCGATGCCCTTCGTGCGGTTAAAGAAAGGACCAATGCCCAGTTTGCCATCCATGAGGCAGAGAAGGAATTATTGTCTGCCGCTCCCATGCGTATGCTAATACCGCTTGGCCTCACCCCTTTTAAGTCACCCCCTCAGCCAGATAGATTACTCAAGGACGGTGACCGCATAGATGTAGACGACTTACACTTTGAAGTCCTCCATACCCCAGGACATAGTTCTGGTGGAATCTGTCTTTCAGGGCATGGAGTAGTCTTTAGCGGTGATACTCTATTTAATTTTGGTATTGGCAGAACTGACTTTCCCGGTTGCAGCCACGAACGTCTGATGAGGAGCATTCGTGAAAAACTTATGGTCTTGCCTGATGAAACCATTGTCTATCCCGGCCACGGACCACCCACCACTATCGGCGATGAACGCCGAGGAAATCCTTTCCTCCAGGATTATCCTCCCTAGAGACCTTCTTTGACAGTCCTTCTCTTTCGCTAATACTGCCTCGTTTGCCCTGGGATAATAGTGCTCAATCAAGATATATTGCTCAAATAATTACGATAATTTGCCAGGGTCTCTTTTAAGTTATCACCGCCGAATTTGTCCAGGCAAGCGTCAGCCAGGACAGTGGCTAACATGGCTTCGGCGATTACCCCGGCGGCTGGGACAACACAAATATCGCTGCGCTCATAGTGAGCCTTGGCTTTCTCACCGCTGCGAAGGTCTATAGAAGGTAAAGGACTGGCCAAGGTAGCAATAGGTTTGACTGCTGCCCTGACTATTATATCTTCGCCGTTGCTTATGCCACCTTCGATGCCCCCGGCACGATTAGTGGCGTGTCGCCAGGGAAGCCCCTTCGCTTCGCTACGCGGACCGGGTTCGATAACGTCGTGAGCCTGCGAACCTTTAAGCCCGGCTAGAGCAAATCCTGCTCCGATTTCCACCCCTTTCACGGCATTGATGCTCATTATTGCCTGAGCAATCCTGCCGTCGAGACGGCGGTCCCAGCTAACGTGGCTGCCTAAGCCGATGGGGATACCGGTAACAATCACCTCAAAAATGCCACCCAACGTGTCCCCATTAGCTTTAGCCTCGTCAATGGCTGCCATCATCGCCTTTTCTATTTCGGCATGGGCACAACGGACTGGGGAGGCTTCTACTTGTTGCCAATCTATGGAGCTTGCTTCGCCTTGTTCCCAGTGATGTCGCCCAATCGCCATGGTGTGGCTATGAATAGCAATGCCCAACTCCTCCAGAAATCTTCGGGCTATAGCTCCGACAGCTACTCTGGTGGCTGTTTCCCGGGCACTGGCTCTTTCCATAATCGGCCTGATGTCTTTGAGACCATATTTAGTTACACCGGCCAGGTCGGCATGTCCCGGGCGGGGACAGGTTACAGGCTCGGCCTCTTTCTCTACCGGGGAAACGCTTAACTGTTCCTGCCAGTTTTGCCAATCCCGGTTGGTGATAAAGAGTGCGATGGGGCTACCAATAGTAAGTCCGTAGCGAACGCCGGCTATAATTTCCGCCTTATCCTCTTCAATCTTCATACGGGGACCACGCCCATAGCCCTGCTGGCGGCGCTTGAGTTGCTTGTTGATATACTCCACCTCCAGGGGAAGGGCAGCCACCATTCCTTCCACTATGGCTACCAACCCCTTTCCGTGAGATTCTCCACCAGTAAGAAAACGAAATTGTCCCATTAGCTCTGATATAGAAATAGAGGTTGCTGATAGCTACGGCTTAAGACTTCCAACAAAATTATATCTTGGGCGCTCAATCCCGATAACCTCACCTGTATAGCATCGACAAACCCTAACAGCAACCTCCATATTAGTCCAGGTTGTTTATAATAATACTCCACTATCGGAGCTTCGATGCCAGCCAGTTCTGCTGCCAAATTTATGGCTGTATCCAGATCACCCAGCTCATCAACCAGGCCCAACTCTTTGGCTTCGGTACCACTGTAAAGTTGCCCCGTAGCCAAATTTTTGACCTCTTCCTTGTTGAGCCCCCTCCCCTCAGCCACCACATCAACAAATTGCTCGTAATACTCGTCGACCATCCCCTGCATGATTTCCTCTTCTTCAGGCGTCAGTTCCCTGAACCCCCAATACATGTCTTTATACTTGCCGCCCTTGAAGGTTTCTATCTGAATGCCCAGTTTTTCCAAAAGCCCCTCGATGTTTATTAGTTGAGAGATAACCCCGATGCTCCCCGTCATTGTGGTAGGAAGGGCAACAATCTTATCCGCTTGGGTTGAGATATAGTAGCCGCCTGAAGCAACCGTGCCCCCCATGCTCACCACAATGGGCTTTGTCTCCTGAACTCTTTCTATCTCCCACAGGATTTCCTGGCAGGGCTCTATTTCACCGCCAGGGCTCTCTATACGGAGGACAATCGCCTTGATTGCCTTATCTTTCACCGCTCTTGTTAAATAATCTCTCACCAACTCCGGGGTAATGGTTGAGCCAGAGAATAATGAAGAGTCCCCGGTGGCAATAGTCCCACTGAGTGGGATTACAGCAATTTTACCTGCTGCCAGTCTGGGAATTAAGATAAGCGGAATTAGTATTGCCGCAAGCAATGCTAATATGCCCAAACTGATAATGATTGCCTTTTTTTCCACCCCGTTTCTCCTGCCAAGGAATAGTTTGGTTTTCCTAAAAGCTTGCATGTAATTTACCCCTTCCTATACGTTTGGAAAAACTTACCTCTTACCCTGTCAATATTTCCTTAGCCTTACTAAACATTATATCAACTGGAGCTTCCCTTCCTGTCCATAGCTTGAAGGAAGCCGCTCCCTGGTATACTAACATAGGTAGGCCGCCGAGTATATTGGCCCCGGCTTTTTGTGCTAGCCCTAACAAGGGTGTTAGCCAGGGGTTATATACCAGGTCATAAACTAAGACGTTCCTGGGAATCACTTCAAGGCTCAAAGGTGATTGTCCTTCTTGAGAGCTGTGCTTCATTCCTATGGTAGTGCAATGGACTATTAAATCGCAGTTGTCAAAAGGTTCGGCCGAGCTTACACTCTGCCACTGAAAAGCAGTGACTTCTGGTTCCAAATCCCTTGAGCTTGGTGAAGCCTCTTCGATATAGCCCGCCAAATTTTCTGCCAGTGCCCTGGCTCGCTCAAAGATACCATCAGTAATAGCCAGTGAGACTACCTTCCTTTGCACCAGGGCAAAACCCACTGCCCTAGCCACCCCACCAGCACCTAAGATTACCACCCGCTTGCCTTCAGGCTCAAAGTGCCCCTCTTTGTGTAACGCTTGGATAAAACCGTAAGCATCGGTGTTGAAACCCAAAAGTCTGTCGTCTCTCTTGACTATAGTATTAACCGCGCCGATCGAACTTGCCAGGTCATCAACTTCATCTAATAAAGGTAAGACTGTCTCTTTATAGGGCACGGTTACGTTAGCTCCAACATTTTGAGGTTTTCTTAAGTTATCCACTGTGTCTCGGAGCTTTTCCGGGCTTGTTTCCCAGGCTTCATAGCGAACATCAAGGTGGTAGTAGTCCAGAGCCACCTGCTGGAAATGAGGAGAAATGGAGTGTTTGATAGGATAGCCAATAAGCCCAATATACTTTGTCATCGCTTCCATTCATATTCTCTAATATTTTGGTTAAGTATAAACGTGGTTGATTTCACAGTGCTTCCTTTCGCTTAATGTTTTTTGTTAGACAGTGTGTTCATGTTGCTTCTTGACCAGTTGGTTCGTCGCCTGAGGGCGCAACCTTTTCTTTCCTATCGGCCAATTGTCTCGGTAACACATAGACATATCGGAAAAACCATCGAGTGAATTCTAATACTTCCGCTGCATCATCTTTATCAGCCCACTTTTTCTGCTTTGTGCCATGCGCCCCAAGTTTTCCACCCAAGCGGCTTTCATGTGCCCATGCCTTTAGTTCAGGTGTAATTTTGCGTTGGCTTTCAAGGTTATCTATTTGATGAAATAAGTCTTCGCCTTCTGCCCCCAAGTCAGCCATAGCCTCCTCTAAAGCCCTCCTACACATAACTACGCAGCTATTCCAATTCCCGTCATTTAGACCTTTGATTGCTTCAACGAAGGCCACTTGCACATTCTCAGGAAGTTCTTTGTCTGGTTCTAAATCTAACTTCGGATAACTATCTAGAATTGTGACTCTATCCTTATCTGACGGAGTCACGAAATAAACAGGGGTACCACAGTTTTGACAGACATCCAATGATACGCACCCTTTTAGGTACCCTTGGCTCAGTTGGCCACTAATGCTAAAATTGGATAAACCTTTACAATATGGACATTTTCTCAATGGCATAATTGACCTCCTTTCGAGTTTCGCAACAAGCTCACACTTACTTTTCAACCCCTACTATAACTATAAATTTGATTGATTTTCTCTACCTTCAAACATATTCGGTTGTGCTTGGTCGGGAGCAAATATTACCTCAATTACCTTGAGTATGTTGTAATGTGTTGCTATCAGCTCTCCATCTTGGTCGTATTTGTGGCTAATTCCTACTCTGGCACGAATAAAGTCTTGAGGACGGACATCTACTTTTCTAGACTGGAAATTTTCCAGCCACTCTTTGTCTAGTATACTTGCAGAGAGCATAGATGTTCCATGTCTGAAATCCCACATTGATTCGCCTAAGTAGTCTGGTTTCTTTACCTTGAGTAGCATTTCGCTTTCAGACGATAGTGTTTCCTTAGCTATCAAGTCCTCAATGCTTTCAGGAGCTAGGTTAAATGTCAGATTGAATTTGGCTTCGGGTTCATCAGGCACAATGTACCTAGCAGCATCCCCTTCTGTCAGATGAGACAGACTGGCTGAAATGTCCTTTATGCTTTCCAGTAGCTGGCGTGGTTGAATACGAGTGTAGGCTGGTAGCCACCTTACCTCTGTTTCCTCAGCTAGCCTATATATCTCGTCCTCTAAAGGTTTGATTTCATCAATGTTTGTGATTGTTGTCTTTTTTTCTAAAAAGTTAATCAGGATTTTCTTAGATTTAACAAGGTACTGACCAATTATAGGTTTCCAGTCCAGACGGTATAATGCATCATCAGGAATTGCCTTCAACAAATTACGTAGCCATACCTTTATTGACCCTGTTTCGATATCTTCCAGCAATAGAACTGTCTCAATATGAACATCAATCGCTTTTACCAAATGCTGGTCTGTCGCTTGGAAGGAGTCTATAAGCTCGGACATCGAACGAAATACTCTTGAGGGATTTTCCGACTCCTTTTTGTACTGTATTTCTATGCAAAAATCTGCTTTAAGAGTGTCATCTATCTTAGGCTTGTTGTCCATATTAGCACCTCATCTTCTAAGCGTTGTTACACTAGCCGCAATATACGCTCTCTGCTTCAAGCCCTTTGGCTTTCTCTTTGGGTGTTTCCTCTTTTTGATAGGCTTTGCCCTTGTGAACGATACGAGCTTTTGTTTCGTAGGCAAGGCAACCTTTGCTTGGCTCACTATCTCAGCCCAATTCCTGAAAGGTGTGGGTATTCCCATCTTTTGTGCTGGCGGTATATTGCCCAATGTCTCGTGTTCCTTGAAGAAGTTATAGTGGACTAGCCAAGCATCGGTTAATAACTCGGCTGTTGTCATATTCTTGAAGCCACGTATAATCTTTGTCCTGTCCTTCAACGTTCCCTGAAATCGCTCGATAATGTTAGTTGAATTAACGTCGGTGAAAGGCTTGCTTTGGATATGTTTGGTATCAGCACCGAAGACAAGCTCTATACCGTCTACGTAGGCTGCCAATTTATCAGTGATAATCCTCTTTGGTGATTTGCCCGCTTTCCGTTTGGCTTCATTCATCACTAAGGCTGCCTCTTTGATTGTTCTACTCCCAGCTAATCTGGAAGCTAACAAGTAACGAGTTTTCTTGTCTATCACATCAAAGAACCAAATCTTTCTCCCGCCCACCTTCAACATTGTTTCATCCCCTATCCAAGTATCGCCGACAATAGGCTGAAAGTCCTTTATCCTGTCTACCGCCTCTTTGGAAAACCGCTTTATCCAGTTATAGATGCCCATTTCCGAATAATAAACTCCGAATTGCTGCTGTAAGTGCCTCTGAATAGCGTCTAGAGGCATACCGCCAAAGTAGCAACTCAAGGCTGCGGATATATGATTGACGGGTGTTTTCATCTTTGGTAGCTTATCTGCTACGAATTTCCGCTTGCAGTCTTTGCACCAGTAACGCTGGATACCGTTAAAAGTGCCGAATTTGATTACGTTTGGCGACCGGCAATACTTGCAATTCACTTTAGTGCCTCCTCAAACATTGCCCGTTTTACTCTATTTTTTACCCACATCGTCGCTTTTAGGTATGTTGTATCAAGCATGCTTTTCGTTTCCTCTTTTTGTTTTATCCAACTATCTGGAACATGTTTGTACCAAGTCCTACCCTCATGAGCTAAATTAGCCCCAATTGAAACGCTATATAATCCATATGATAGTTCAGGCAGGTTATTTATGTCGCTAATGGTTTTGCTAGGAATGTTTAATCCTACTTGCAATTCCATAAATTCATTTTTAAGTTGTTGATACTTAGTGTCCCCCTGTAAAATATCCCTCAACCCCAACTTACTTTTATTTAGGAGTCTGCCATAATCTTTTAAGTGTGGAAGCACAGCAAAATAATTACCTTGTTTCAGTCCATAAAACTTCCTTATTTTGCCATACAGCTTTTTCGTGAATATCCCATCTGCATTAATTCCATTAGCCAAGTTACTCAACGATATTCCGAGTGTTTCAAGGTATTTCCTTGCCAGAGTTTCTCTTATCTTCGTTTTGATGTTTTTTCGTCTATTTTGCTCTATAACTACATCATGTAATTCACGAGTGCGAATATGAATGGCTAGGGCTTTCCTCATCACATCATCAAATCCAGTAATATTTTTTAGATTGTTCCATAACCTATATCTGTATATGGTTCTCATCGTGGCATAAGCAACAGCCCCTATACCTATTACAAGTAGTGCTATCGGAACAATAGTCGGTACTTTCTGTAATAGTGCTATAACCCCACCAGTCACTGCACCACCCCCAATAAGCCACAGAATGATTTGGATAATGCCGACAATTTCAAAAAATAATCTGATTGCCTGAACCAGACGCTTGATGGCAGCGATAAACATCTCCATGTCCATGTGAGTATCTTCTTTAACTGCCAATATAGGTCATTAAATGGAGGGGAGAGTTGGAAGAAGGTTTTTAGTCCCGTTTCCCATATAAATATTCTACCACACCACCAACCATGATTATACTGAACCAATATTTTCGACCTATTGACAACTCCAGAGCATATTTGTTAAGTTAAGCTAAGGAAGCAGCGCGATGCAAAAATCCAAAATGCGAAAACGGGGAAAGAATGAATTCAGCTAAACGAAAAGGAATACACAGCCTGGTTGCCATATTTGTGGCAGCCATTATGATGGTTACGATGGTAGCGCCAGCCCTGGCTCAACAGGGGCCTGAAATAAGGGTAACCGATTCTGAGACCCGTGCCGACCAGCCAGACGTCGCTGTTGACTCCAATGGCAATGTACACATCGCCTACAGTGACGAAGTTGCCAGTTGGTACCAGACCTTCGGCACCAGCCCCAACAGGTACACCGTAATTGAATGGCATATTGCCCAACTCGATACATATGAACCAGGCAAGTTCCAGGCCATCCTGTATGAGAACGGCAATATTGACATCAATATCGCGGACAACACTGGAGCGGATTGGGTAGGTTCAACTGCCATTACCGGCGTAAACAAGGATGATACCTACGGCGTTGACATTGGAGGGATACCACCCAGCAATTCGAGCTATCGCTTCACCTGGAACGTCAGCAGCTCAGACTATAATTGGAGCGCGATTGCCTACAACTGGATAGAGTTATCTGCCAGCGGCACAACGGTAGGAGCGCAGGGCGATGACAGCTATGCGGCCGTACCCATCGGATTTGGCTTCACTTTCTACGGGACCTCCTACGATACCGTCTACGTCAGCTCCAATGGATATATGAGTTTTACCGATAACGACCCGGATTACACCGTCGCTCCCGGTAGCTTTCCAAGCGCCGTTGGCTACGCAGCCAATGTCATCTCCCCATTATGGGAAGACTGGGATCCCTCGTACCGCCACATCTGGTACACGATGCTTGGCAACAACGGAAACACCTTGATTGGTGACACGATGATATCAGCCGCCGTTGATTTCGACGCTGTGCGGCCGGCGATAGCCGTTGATTCGGACGACATGGTGCACATATTATGGCATGACGAGAGATGGGACAGTTCCAGTGAAATCGCTTACACCAAGCTTGACCCCAGCCAGGACGACCAGGATGGAGGCGCTGCCGACGAGACAGCGATTACCGTAGTAGATGACACTCGATTGACCGACCTTGTGAAGAACCATCAGAAGGCTCCCCGTATCGCTGTGGATTCAAACGACAACATCCACATCGTATGGGAGGACCACGATGACGACAATATCTACTACATGCAAATAGACGAGGATGGGAATGAACTGGTGGCTGAGACGGTCATAAGATCGGCATCTGTACATAGAGCGTCACCAGATGTCGCCGTGGACTCGAACGACAATCCCCACATAACCTGGAACGATGACGAGGACACCGACATGTGTGAGACCTACTACATGATGCTCGATGGAAGCGATGGCAGCACTCTCATTGATGCCACGCTGATAACACCCGACAACGATGAAGACTCCAGGGGTCAGTCCATTGTGGTTGACGGTGAGGACAAGGTGCACATCATCTGGAAGGACCAGCGAGAAGTTGGTGGGGAATACTACAACAGCGTCTACTATACCAAGCTCGACCCCAGCCTGGATGACCAGAGTGATGACGCAGCCGACCCGTCAGCGATTACCCTGATTGATGACAAGGCGGTGTCAACATATGGTGACAACTATTCGGTGAAGCGAATCGGGAGTGCCATCGGTTGCGGCAAGTACATCCATCTGAGCTGGTGGGAAAAGTACACTGAAGACCTTTACTACATGGTACTGGACACTGACGGAAACCCCGTAGTTACGGAGAGGGCGCTGACAACAACCGGGTCAGTGACCACATCAAAGGGAGGTAGTGGAGGAGGCAGTGGAGTATCTCGTTGGATGGTGCCATACCTGGATGTGGATTCGAACGGCAAAGCTCATATAACGTGGGTTGATGACAGGGACGATCCATCTCAAGTGCCCCCAGACGAAGAACCCGACTTTGTAGAAGTCTACTACACCAGCTATAAAGGACCACCCTGCGAACCCCAACCTCCATCGCCTGTGGGAGTTCCCGCACTCTCTCAGTGGGGAGCAATAGGAATGATAATCACCCTGGCTGGCTGCATTGTCTGGACGCTGAGGAGAAGGAAAGTCAGCTTAAACGCGCCCTAGGAAGACTGGTAAGCCGACAGTTACAAAGCTAGGAGTAGCCACCACGCTTCACAACTTCTACGGGCATCGTTAGGCACGCTCAGTGCCGGAATAGGCTGTCAAGCTATCCAGAAAACCTTGAAGAATATAGGCGGCTGCTATGGCATCTATCCCAGCTTTAGCCGAGAATCCGTGATTCTTGGCTCCTCGTTTCGCCCCGGGACGCAGTTTGCTTCCCTTGCCACCGGCCTCCTTCTTCAAGCGCTCCGCAGCTTTGGTAGAGAGTCGTTCATCCCATAGCTGTACGTCGACCTGATCAAGATTGCTTTGCTTTGCCTGCGCTGACAATTTGTCAGCGAAAGCTGTTACTTTATCAGCTTGTTTTCCCAGCTCGCCGTTTAAGCGGCGAGGCAAGCCAACTACAATGCACTCTGCCTTATATTGCTCCACAAGCTTGAGAATCTCATTTATAAGGGCATCTTCGTCTTCACTGGCAAGCACGGTTAAGGGAGTCGCCAAAATCCCCTGGGGGTCGCTGAGGGCCACCCCGGTTCTCTTATCTCCGACATCTAGCCCCAAGCTACGCATTTAATCTTCGCTTGTCATTCTGAGCCCCGACTTGTCGGGGCGAAGAATCTTAGACCCTTCGCTAGCCTCTTCATTGCACTCAGAGCTTTGGCTCAGGGTGACAAAATAAACAATCTCAGCAGATTTGACTCGCAACGACACTTTTGACTAATTTCAGGGCTTCGTCAATCTTGGCGGCATCTTTGCCGCCGGCTTGAGCCATAGCAGCCTTGCCACCACCACCCCCACCGGTAACCTTGGCTACTTGATTAATAATATCACCGGCATGAAACCCCTTGGCTATCAAGTCAGGAGTCACCATAGCCAAAAAGTTAGGCTTACCGTTATAAACTGTAGCCAAAACCACTATGGCGCTCTTTAACCTGTCTCGCAATATATCGCCCATTTCCCTGAGGATAAGCATGGTCAATGGTGGCACCTTAGCAGCCAGAATTGTCACACCGCTCACCTGCTCCGCTTGCCCAGGCAAATCCTCCGCTATTCTGCGCGATAGCTCCCTTTCCAGTGAAAGCACTCTTTTACGCTCTGCTTCCAGCTCACTGATAAGGGTTTTCACCTTGTTAGGAACTTCGTCAAGCGAGCCTTCTACTTCTTTGGCTACGCTCTGCAAAGCAGTTAAGCGAGATTCAATTAAAGATTCAGCTTTTCTTCCCGTTACCGCTTCAATACGATGCAGTCCTGTGCCAATGCTGCTTTCACTGGTTATCAGGAATATGCCAATTTCTCCCGTTGAACTCACATGAGTGCCGCCACAGAGTTCTTTGCTTATTGCTGGCTCCCCGATTTCCAGCATCCGAACTTCTTCTCCGTACTTTTCTTCAAATAAGGCGATAGCACCCTCAGCGATGGCCTGCTTATAAGGGAGACGTTTCGCTTTCGCTTTCAAGTTCTGCCGTATCCAGTCATTAACCTGCCTCTGAATTTCCTTGAGCTCTTCCTCAGTTATGGGGGCCAAGTGGGAGAAGTCAAATCTAAACCTTTCAGGCTCTACCAAAGAACCTCTTTGCTCAATACGCCTGTCCACTATCTGTCTTAAAGCAGCCTGGAGGAGATGGGTGGCGGTGTGGTTGCGAGCGATATCCAGACGGCAGGCGAAATCAACTTTGGCTTCAACTTCGTCACCAACAGATATGCTGCCCTCAACAACTTTTCCTTGGTGGACAATCAAATCGGAGGGTGTTCTAATAGTATTTACGATGGCTACTTTCCCCTTCTGGCTGCTAATTTCGCCGGTATCACCAACTTGCCCACCCATCTCGCCATAAAAAGGAGTTTTGTCAAGCACAATAGCAAGTTCATCTCCCTGAGAAGCGGTTACTACAGGCTTTTCTTTGACCCTTAACTCAAGGACTTTAGATTGAGAAGCGGTCATTTCGTAGCCAACGAATTCCATGCGTGTGACTCTGGCCTCCTCTCCTCTGGCAAAACCCCTGTCAGAAGCAAACTTCTGAGCCATCCTGGCCATCTCTCGCTGCTTCTCCATCTCAGCCTGAAAGCCTTCCCAGTCTATAGATAAGCCTTTTTCTCTGGCAATCTCGGCGGTTAGCTCTGGAGGAAAGCCATAGGTATCGTAAAGTCTGAATACTTCCTCACTTGTTAGCTCCTCTCTCCCTTGAGCTGAAGCTTCGCCGATGAGCTTTTCCACCAGGTTAACTTCGGTATCTAAGGTAGTAATGAACTTTTCCTCCTCAACTCTGATTACTTCGGTAATCAGGCTCTGATTAGCCATAAGCTCAGGATATATATGGCTCATTGTGCTGACGACAACTTCAGCCATTTCATTAAGGAAAGGGTCATTCCATCCCAGTTTCCTGCCGAAGAGCGAAGCACGCCTGAGTATTCGTCGCAGGACATATCCCCGGCCTTCGTTGGAAGGCATTACGCCGTCGGCAATGAGAAAGGCGATGCCGCGTGAGTGCTCAGCCACAATTCTAATGGCCCGGTCAATATTCTCGTCCCGTCCATACTCTTTCCCGGACAAGCGGCAAATGCGGTTTACCAAAGGGAAAAACAAATCCGTTTCATAAGGGGAGGACTTGCCCTGGATAGCGGCTAAAGTTCTCTCTAGTCCCATACCGGTATCGATGTTCGGTTTGGGTAAAGGACTGCGTTGCCCGCTTTGGGCTTGATTGTATTGAGTGAATACCAGATTCCATATCTCAGAGAAGCGACCACAGTCGCAATTAGGCTTACATTCGGGCCTGCCGCAGCCAAACTCTTCACCAAGGTCATAATGAATCTCGCTGCATGGTCCGCAGGGGCCAGAATCGCCAACCGGCCCCCAAAAGTTGTCCTCTTCGCCGAATCGCAATATCTTCCCAACGGGGACGCCGACCTCTCGCCAATAGGCGAAGGCTTCGTCATCGTCAAGGTAAATGGTTATCCAGAGCCGCTCCTCAGGCAGTTTCAAATACTTGGTAACAAAGTCCCAAGCCCACAAGATAGCTTCTTTTTTAAAATAATCACCAACACTGAAATTACCCAGCATCTCGAAGAAGGTAAGGTGTTTGCTATCACCCACCGAATCTATATCAGTGGTGCGAAAGCACTTCTGGCAGGAAGCTAATCGCCGGCTGGGTGGGGCCTCCAATCCCAGGAAATATGGCTTAATTTGCACCATGCCAGCGCTAGTCAATAGTAAAGTGGGGTCTTTATGAGGCACCAATGAAGAGCTGGGGATAATCTTATGCCCCCTATCCTGAAAAAAGCTCAGAAAGGCTTGTCTCAGTTCGTCACCAGTCACTTGTCAGTCACCTTCCTGATTTTAGAAGGTGTCAGCTTTAATGTCAATCAGGCTGGTAAAACTTAACTTGGGACCGGAGACAGTATGCCTCAGACGGGAAGCCCAAAGAATCCAGCAAGCTGGTGGAACCGCAGGCTATTCCTTTTCGGGTTGACAAGTGTCTTGAGGGTGGAATGGTGGCTAATGGAGCCAACGGGTTCAGGATTACTAGACATGCCGCTTACGCCAACCAGGAATTTAGTTATTTCCCCTTCTTCGCGTAGTCTGGGCACCAAGTGGCGTTAGGGCGCTCAGGGCGATGACAAGCAGTTCTCCAGTTCCATTTACAACTGTCACAGAGGAAAATATTCATGCCAAGGGTTTTTTTGACCCCTAGTTTGAATTTGTCTAGCCAACTGGGATTGTTTCGCTTCTTCACTTCGTTCGGAGTGGCAGTCGGGGCAATAATATTCCCTACATATCCTTAGATAGAGTGGCTAAGAATTCAGCGTTATTCTTTGTCTTAGCTAGCCTTTCCAGGATTCTTTGTGTGGCCTCGCCGTGGTTAGGGGAATCGCTATCTATCATACTAATCACGCGCCTGAGCAGCCATACTTGTTTCAAGGTATTTTCATCCAGCAAAAGCTCTTCTCTCCTTGTGCTGCTAGGCATAATATCTATAGCCGGGAAGATCCTTCGTTCAGATAATTTTCTATCTAAGTGGAGCTCCATGTTACCTGTTCCCTTAAACTCTTCATATATGAGGTCATCCATACGGCTGCCGGTATCCACGAGGCAAGTAGCAATAATGGTTAGACTCCCCCCCTCCTCAATGTTGCGAGCAGTACCGAAGAATCGCTTGGGAGGATGCAAGGCTGTTGAATCAATACCGCCAGATAAAGTACGCCCGCTAGGGGGCAAGGCTAAGTTGTAAGCTCTTGTAAGTCTGGTAATGCCGTCAAGGAGCATGACCACATCTTTGCCCATTTCTACTAGCCTTTTGGCTCTCTCTAATGCTAATTCCGCTACCCGAGTCTGGCTTTCTACCGGTTCATCGAAGGTGGCAGCAATAACCTCGGCCTTAACTGACCTCTTCATATCAGTGACCTCTTCGGGTCTTTCTCCAATAAGGCAAACCATGAGGTGAATATCATTGTAGTTAGTAGTTATGGCGTTGACAATTTTTTGAAGAAGCACAGTCTTGCCTGCCTTAGGTGGTGATACAATAAGCCCTCTTTGCCCCCGGCCTATAGGTGTCACCAGATTGATTAGACGAGTGGATAACTCATCTGACGTTGTTTCCAGATTGATGAGCTTGTTAGCGAAGGTGGGCGTCAGCGAACCAAAATTGCGGCGCGTCCTTGCTAGTTCAGAGTCGAGTTCATTGATACTCTCTACTCGAAGTAAGCTGTAGTATTTCTCGCTTTCTTTAGGAGGTCTAGCCTGGCCACAGATAGCATCGCCGTCTCTTAAGTTGAAACGGCGGATCTGGGAATTTGATACATAGACATCATTAGCACCACGCCGGAAAGTATCCTGTCGTAGGAAGCCGTAGCCCTCGCTGATGGTTTCCAGGACGCCTGTTATAAACATATTTCCCTGCTGCTGTGCTTCCGCTTGCAGGATGCGGTGGATAAGCTCGGACTTCTTCAAAGCAGAGTAGCCGATGATGCCACACTCCTTAGCCATCGCCTCCAGCTCATCCCGATTTTTGTTTTCTAGTTGTGCCATAGTTGACATAGTAGCCTCTTTTTAAATACCCTTCCTTTTTATATCTATGGTTTTGTGGGGCTTTTACAGTAATTCCTCTCTCGCCATAACCTTCTTCCAGTCATTCCTAAAACGCTCAATGCCGATATCTGTTAAAGGGTGTCTTATCATTTGTAGTAACACCTCGTAGGGCACTGTGGCAATATGAGCACCAATTTTAGCTGCCGTTAAGCAATGTTGAGGATGCCTGATACTAGCGGCGATGACTTGAGCAGGCAGTTGATAATAGTCCAGGTATTCCACGATGTCAGCCACCACTTTCATACCATCCTCACCAATGTCATCTAATCTACCCACAAAAGGGCTCACAAAAGTTGCTCCTGCTGCTGCCCCCAGCAAAGCCTGGTTCAAGGTGAAGCATAAAGTGAAATTCACCTTTATGTTTTCACCGGCCAGCACCGAAGTGGCTTCCACTCCTTCAAGGCTAGCTGGTATCTTAACCACGATATTCTGCGCCCATTTGGCTATTTCTCTGGCTTCGGCTATTATTCCTTGAGCATCTTGGCTCAATACCTCAGTAGATACCGGGCCGGGGACGATGGAGCAGATCTCCTTGACTAACTTTCGATAATCAACCTTGCCTTCTCTCGATACAATGCTGGGGTTAGTAGTTACCCCTGTAACCACCCCTAGTCTCACCCCATGGCGAATATGCTCTATATTGGCAGTATCTAAAAATATCTTCATCCTCTTAATTTAAAGGTAGGCTTGTCTGAGCACCTTCAACAAGTGTCTCCTTGGCTGCCCCAATGAACCCTAGGAATAACGGGTGGGGAGAATCGGGGCGGGATTTGAACTCTGGGTGAAATTGGCAGGCGAGCATCCAGGGATGGTCTCGTAATTCGGTAATTTCCACTAATCTCCCATCCGGGGATAACCCAGAGGGTACAAGACCGGCTTCCTCTAATGGCTGGCGGAAATTATTGTTAAATTCATAACGGTGGCGATGCCGTTCATAGACTACTTCGGTGCCGTAGGCACGAGCTGCCCTTGTTCCCTCTACCAGATGGCAGGAGTAAGTCCCGAGCCTCATGGTCCCTCCTTTTTGTTCTATGCCACGCTGCTCAGGGAGCAGGTCGATTACAGGATAAGCACTACTGGCATCAAACTCAGTGGAATTTACCTTTTCGGTATGGAAAACATGACGGCCAAATTCGATGACCATAATTTGCATCCCCAAGCATAAGCCCAAGTATGGGATTTCCCTTTCTCTGGCAAATTTGGCAGCTTTTATCATGCCTTCAATTCCTCGGTAGCCAAAGCCGCCAGGAACAATTATACCCTGAACTTGCCCAAGCTTATCATCGGCCATGCCATCCAATTCCTCGGAATCTAGCCATGCTATCTTCACTTCACGATTGTGAGCTAATGCTGCATGGCACAATGCTTCGCGCACGGAGTAATAAGCATCTCGGAGCTCCACGTATTTGCCTACCAATCCAATAATTACAGGCTCTTTAATAGCTTTTAGCCTGGCTACCATGTCTCGCCATTCTTCCAGATTGCTTTTCCCGGCTTTTAATTTCAATCGGCTAACTATGAATTCCCCTAACCCCGCGTCCTCGAGCAGCAGGGGCACCTCGTAGATGGTTTCGCTGGTAACCAGGGGGATAACCGCCTCTTTATCTACATCGCAAAATAGCGATATTTTGTCCTTTATCCCTTCAGCTATCTCCTTGTCGCTGCGACACAGTATAACATCGGGCTGAATACCGATTCTCCTTAGCTCGTTGACGCTGTGCTGAGTTGGCTTGGTCTTTAGCTCATCGGTGGCAGCGATATGTGGCAAAAAGGTGACATGAATATATAGCACATTATCCCGGCCTTCATCCTTTCTCATTTGCCTTATAGCTTCCAGGAAGGGTTGCCCTTCAATATCTCCCACAGTGCCGCCAACTTCAACAATAATTAGCTCAGCCTGAGATATTTCGGCTACTTCCCTTATCCGTCTTTTTATTTCATTGGTTACGTGGGGAACCACCTGAATTGTGCCTCCCAAAAAATCCCCTCGCCTCTCCTGAGCAATGACCGAAGAATAGACTTGACCTGAAGTGACGTTGGAAGCTTGGGTCAGCTCCACTCCAATAAATCTCTCATAATGTCCTAAATCTAAATCAGTCTCGGCACCGTCTTGAGTAACAAACACTTCACCGTGTTGGTAAGGGGACATCGTCCCCGGGTCAACATTCAAGTAAGGATCAAGCTTCTGCACAGAGACACATATGCCGCGGCTTTTCAATATTTTGCCGATAGAGGCTACTGAAATTCCCTTACCTACAGAACTAACTACGCCACCGGTAATGAAAATATACTTACTCACTGCTCATTTACAAGAGTATAAAGAAAGCCAAATCTTGTAGGTCGATCCTAAGAGGCGAAGCAAACCTGAGTTTCTTTCATTATAAAAAGTAATATTCTAAATTGTCAAGTCTGTGTACTCGTTCATATGATTAGTGACACCTCACCTCCTTTTTTTCGATTTTGTTGATAACATTCAAGAAATTGTTGCGGTGTAAGATATCCCAGTGCCTGATGGGGACGGACAGTATTATACACCTCT
>Ga0315543_1001591_pt1 | contig 24058 bp, 23 predicted proteins | sample SalMarSW160210MG_2_FD_203098 | JGI IMG/M metagenome (GOLD analysis project Ga0315543, IMG submission 203098) | Salt marsh sediment microbial communities from the Plum Island Ecosystem LTER, Massachusetts, United States - Salt Marsh Sediment SW1601-210 ... | reverse complement strand
CCCCTGCGGCCTTCGCGGCGAGGTGCAATCCGCCAGGCTCCGCTACGCTCCGCCTGCCGGATTGCAGGATAAAGAACGTGGATAACTCTCTAATCAAGGTTGGTACATAATTCGGGGTCAGATCAGTTCCTCTTCATAAGTGAAATAAGGTAAAATAAATAAGTTGTAAAAAAGATGTGACCCTAATCTTCTACAATAATCCTCTACACAGCCAGTCAAGCAGCCGCCCAACGATCATGTTTAACTTCCGCTATGAAGCGCCAGCGGAATAGCGGTAAGATACAGCACCTTATTGTAGTGCTATTTATCTTTTTCAGCCAGTATCTTCTTAGCTTCTCTTAAATCAATTTTTGCGCGATGACCGTGTTTCTCTAACAAATATAACAGATTCGATCCATTTAATAAGGTTAGTGGTTTACCTTTTGCGAATTCGTATGCGTCTGGGCCATAATCAGCGGTAGAGACCAAGATACCCTTGGTAGCTCCTTCATTTACTACAGTGCCATATAAATCCCGAACAGCAGAAACTCCAACCGTATTAGTATATCTTTTTGCTTGAATAACGATTTTACCACCCCGAATAGGATCAGGATCGAATGCAATTGCATCAACACCACCATCTCTGCTTGCTTGAGTTACTTTAACTTCACCACCACCAATTTGAAATTCTTTCTCAAATAACTCTCTAATTAGATGTTCAAAATCTTCCCAATCCATTGCTGCTAAATTGGTTGTATTATCAATTTGATTAGCAACGGCATAGCCTTCCACAAATCGTTTGTCAACTCTACTGATTTGCAGAATGGGTTGTACAGGGATTAAATTACTTAGTTTGCTACTTGCAACACCTTTCAAATTTTTAAAGCAAGTTTTGGGATCAACATTTGATAGATTAATTTCTATAAATTCGCTTTTCCTTACTTGTATACTTAGAATACAGTTGTTTTCCTCCTTGCCTGTCGCCTTGTTAATTGCTTTGACCCAGCCATTAAAAGAGATGGCATCTATAGCATTAATAACATCCGCTTCAAATAATTCGTGGATAGTCCGAAGAGTAATTTTATACATGACATCATCAAACATTTTATTTATTTGGGATTCCGAAATATAGGATTCTTTCAATTCCTTTCTAGATGCTATATATTTTACTTCCTTTACTTTAGGTAAGCATTCTACTGCTGGCAATTCATATTCTAAAATTAATATTCCGTTATCAGGATTGTATTCTAGTTCAAAGTTTTTAGGGAAAGAATCTGGATATTCTGAGTTATTTAAAACCATTTCACAATACTCGATAATTGAATCAGTATTTTTATTTAAATATGCTTCTTTCACTTGGTCTATTTTTGCATTAAAATCAGCTTGCTCTTGTACGAGGTTATTTTTTCTTTTTTCCCATTCATCAACATCGCTCTCCCATTTCTTCATTTCATCTTCCCACTTTGAAATAGCCGCTGAATACTTATTCTCAAAGTCTTGAATTTTCCTCTCTTTTTTTGATTTAAATAGTTTTTCAAAAAAAGTAAAGAAAGGGGTAAATTTGGCTGATTGTTTGTCAGGTTTTGTCGGTTTTACTGGTGTTTTTTCCTGATACTTTTCTTTTTTCTTTAAGCTTTCCCAATCAACTCTATCGTCGATTGATAAAGTGTGAAGAAGGAGATTGTCAATTTGTTTTAGGGATTCAATCGCTTTTTCTGTTCTAGAATTCGCTTCTTCAAGATTAGCTTCTTTTTCTGAAGCGATCCGTCGTTTTGATTCAATGATTTCCCATTTTTCTATCCATTTCTTAGCCTGCAAATTGACTTTATTTTCTAACATATCAACTTCTGGTGCGGAAATTAATTTGTGCTCATTTAATCCTTTATGATACATCTCGACTGTATATTTCAATATACGTGTTCCAGAGACATTCCAATAAGCTTGTGCTTGACCGATTTGGATTTGATCTTTGCTCATTTTAATCACCTCGCATTGTTTAAGCAGTATAACTACATATTATATGGTTCCGCATAAGACATCTTTCAAAGTATATTGGGATTGGTCAATGTAAATTTTCAATCATCTCAATCTGCGGGTGCGTGTCAAGATTGTTGGTAAAATCTACAGAAATAAGCGTCTGTCATTTCGACCGTAGTGAGCGCAGCAAACAGAGTGGAGAAATCTGCTTTGAAAGTAGACCTCTCCACTCGGCCATACGGCCTCGGTCGAGGTGACAAAAGGCAACCAACCATTATCCATTGAGATAATAGGTAATACAATAGCGTCCATCTCACCTACAAACTTGACGTGCACTCTCAATCGGCCACTCCCATCGCGGTTTTGATCATTAAACTTTGTCGCACAATCAAGGATGTAGAATTCCGCTTTTATATGACAATTCTTTTATCGGATGAAAAAGAAAGGTGTATAATCAAAAAAATGATAGAAAAATGAGGGATGGATTCCCACCTGCGGGTCTGTTGCCAAACACTATAGCGGGGCATTTGAGATTGCCACGGCCTCTTTCATAGGCCTCGCAATGACATGAAAACGCTGCCTTTGTCATTGCGAGGAGCAAAGCGACGAAGCAATCTCTTGTTTGGCAACAAGCCCCTGCGCAGGAATGACAACATTGACACGCAGTAACTATATAACTCGATGCTGGATTCTCGATTGCAGAGGTGGGAATGTTTTTGATTGACCGTCGTGCGATAGTTAAAAGCCCCACGCAAACATATTTCCTGCGAGGGGCATCAACTATCAAGTTTTGTCTTTTTTTTGCCGGTCCGTTCGGCGACGACGTTTGCCATTGTAGTCCAGGAATACAATCAGCAACGGCTCTAAAACCGACCATGAATCGTCCGGCTCAACTACGATGATCCGGCGTTTACCGACAGCCACCATCTCCGGGTGCGGTACATCAAGCGACCGACCATCTGCAAGACAAATACTGAAAGACTCAAACGGCCGACGTAGCAGGGCTTCACGGATACCTTGTAAATCCATTTTTATTCCTATATTTATAAACATTTGGTGTAGATCAAATGCTAAAAACCCCGCCTATGCGTACATTATGATAAGTGCTGTCTGGAAAGGCAAGAGAAAAATGAAGATTGGTGATTTGTGAATGGTAACTGGTAATTGTTAATAGAAAATCAAGTATCAAAATGCTTTGTAGAAAACACAGTATTTGTTATTTCGAGCGAGCCGAAGGCGAGTCGAGAAATCTACTTTTTGTGCAGATTTCTCCGCTTCGCCCCCGTGCTTTCTGCGAAAGCAGAAATGGGGGCTTCGGTCGAAATGACTTATAATCAACTACACATAGCATAGTCAATAATAAATTAACTAACCAGCACCTTCTCAAACTCCGCTACCTTTGGTGGTTTCTTGCCTTTGCCGGGAGAGATTTTATGGCCTTCCTCTTTCAGGTGTTCAGCCTGGGCCTCGACGACGCCGGCGAATTTGGGATTTAGGCTGCCATCGTCTTTGACTACACGCCAATAGGGCGTTATCCGCTTCTTACCAGCTTGGCGATCTTCCTCGGCTGCCTCGGATATTATCCGCAAGAATATACCCAGTGTCATAGAGCAGGTCGAGTAAGCATCAGACTTTTTTGCGAGTATCTTTCGGATTTGGCCTGTGGTAATGAGTTTGCCCTTTCGCACCGTACGAATTACCTCATCGGCCATCAGTGGCGTAGGTACAAGCACCTTTCGGCCACCCATTCTCCTCTGCCTATTGGCGGGCACCTCTACCACCTTGGGCAGTCCTTCGGGTGGATTTTCCAATTTCTCATGCCAGCTTTTTCGTGTCATTTTGCAGATGTCCTTTTTAGTTCTGCACAGCATTGTACTCGTCTGGGCGAAGCCCCCGGCTACGGCTCGCTCTCAGGCTCAGCGTAGGTCTTCGCCGGAGCAGGCCGACGTGACGAGAGCCGTAGCCCGATGCGTCATCGCCGGGATGGCTTACGCCATTACCAGCTTCCGCCGGCACCACCTCCGCCGAATCCGCCGCCCATACCGCCGCCGAATCCGCCGAACCCGCCGCCGAAGCTGCCTCCACCGAACGAGCCGCTCCTTCCATAGCCGCCGTGCCCGCCAAAGCCACCTAACATAAACGGCAGGAAAAACCACCAGCCCATCCCCCTGCCGAGACCACCAAAAATAATCAAAAGGAAAAATATAAGAGGTAAAAAACTGCAACAAGGAAGACCTACTGTCCTGCGCCTCTGCTGAACCGGTACAGTCTTAATTTTTGGCATGCCCGTTAAAGTTACGCCGACCTGCTCAGCGATTCTCTGGACAATCTGTAAATTGGCCTGGTAAATTCCCCCGCCGTAGTCCCCTCTTTTCAGATACGGCACGAGGACGTCTCTGCCGACTCTGCCGCAGTACTGGTCAGTGACAAAACCTTCCAATCCGTAGCCGACCTCGAAGCGATACTTCCTGTCGCTCTTTGCCAGGACGAATAACATACCGTTGTCTTTGTCCTTTTGGCCGAGCTTCCATTTACCAGCTAATTCGATTGCAAAATCTTCAATCGGAATCCCGCCGGTGGTTTCCACCGTCAGGACGATATACTGTGCGCCGGTCTTTTGCTCCAACTCCTGCAGGACGCCGTTTAGCGACTGTTCCTCGGATGGATTTATTACATTGGCATAATCCTCGACATAATGGCGAGGCATCGGCAGAGCCGTCTGGCCCGATGTCACCTCACCAACCAAACAAAAAAGTGACATTACTGCGGTAAGGATAAAAGTAGTTCGTCGCATATCAGGTCCTTCGACCCGGCTCAGGCCTGCCCCGAGTAAGATCGATGGGACGGGCCTCAAGCTCATCTACAATACCGGCTAATTTCTCAACGATGGTATAGACCGACTCGAAAATGTTTTTCACCTGAATCGCGTCCGGCTTGCTCCTTTCGTACTGCCATCTTGCTACGGCCATTAGAGGGTCTATGCCGATTGAAAGCTCGGCACCTGCTCTTTTGAATGTTGGTTCAGCCTCGTGTGGTCGGTCAATATCTTTCAGCCACAGCATCGCCCTTAGAAGTGGTGCCAAGCCCTTTACGGTGGATATTAGGATGTCACGGACGAGCTTGCGGTTGGCTGCTGCGGCAATATAGCCTTGTCTTAATCTGATGAGCATCGCTTTAAGCTCCCGCTCACACTGAAGGCGGACATCTTTTTTTACCAAACTGAGCGAAGCGAAAGGGTCATTACCCAAAATCGTCTGGTGGGTTAATTGGAAGCCAAGGAACTCGACGCCGAAGACGTCGAGCGAGCGCTCGATATAAGTCGGCGTCATTAGAAGCGGCACCGAGATTTTTTTCTTGTTCATGGTCTTAGCCATACCTGCAATGGTATTGAGCGAGCTCGAATTTAGTTTGCCGAGGACCAGAACGGTATTGATGTCACTTTGGCTAGGCTTGTAGTCCTGTGTTAAACTGCTGCCGACCACCGTGACGCTCTGTAGATTATTACCGAGGCCGGTTTCGAGTTTCTCTATAAACAGCGCAAGCGCCTCTCGAATCTGCTTAGAGACTGCATCCAACTTCGCCTCCGGCTTTTCAGAGTCTCTGAGATTTTTTTTATTTTCAGCCATTTATTATGCCCCTTTTTCTTGACCAGATTTAAATCATTATCGTCAAGATGCCTTCCGAAAGGGATCCCTTACGGGATTACGGCATTACTTTACTCTATTTAAAAGACCGCCGCAACCCGTAATTAAATCAAAAGAAATTGTGTGTGATAAGGATTTGTGGCAGGCCCTTGTCATTGCGAGCACGTACTCGGAGGGTGGCAGCCTCAATCCTGCTTTAGACGGATTGGGGATGGCTTTCCCACAGGTTAATCACCTACAACTCAACAATCGTAAACTTCTGGCCAGCGAAGCCGAACCATCGCAAACCTGTGGTGAGCAGACCTGTCTTGAGTCCGTTCGACTACGCTCAGGATAAACTCCGTCGAAAGAGTCGAACCATTGAAAGACGAAATTGATCTGTAGAAAACAATGTCTCTTGTCATTTCGAGCGAACCGAAGGTGAGTCGAGAAATCTGCTATTAGTAGATTTCTCCGCTTCGTCCCGATGAATCGGGACTCCGGTCGAAATGACAGTAAGTCTTTTCTATAAAGCAATCATAAATCGCAAACTTGTGGTGAGCGGACCTGTCTTGAGCGTAGTCGAAAGAGTCGAAACGTCGAAAATTGATCAGCATTTCCTGCCTAAAATAATCAAACCTAAACCGAGTAACATCTGTATATCAATTTCTAAGACTTTCTACCTTTTCTTAATGCCAAACAGAACACCGGACATAAACAATCGAGTGGAACCCAAGACGGCACGAGAAATAATTGGGATGTTTCCCAAAGTGATAAAAGAAGCAGAAATAAATCCAAATGGCATTATCCATATAATATGCAGCTTGTTCCAAGATGTTATAAGGAAGATAATAGCAATGATCCACCAAAAAAATGTCTGCACAGCAGTTGCCCACTGGAATCCCACACCTGCAACTACAGATTTTCGGCAACCGTAAGCGAATGTTAGCGCCAGATAAACATCAAAGAGCCAAGTAAACCAGCCTATGATTTGCCACATTCTTTTATCCCTTCGGGCCGTGTTGTTTCCTTCTCTACATCACATCACTCAAGGCGAGTAGTGAGATTATCGAGCCGCTGGACATTTTCATTATTACCAAAAATAATCGTTTCCTCGACCCTCTAACAATAAGAGCCAAACCGCTCCGTTAGTTTTTGCTACTGGCATCCAAGCATTATATGCTTTTTTAGCATTTTTACTTTTAGCCAATTCGCAACCTCTCAGCACAACAGTCTCGAGCCAAGATATTTTTGCATCCTTAGGCATTTCCTTATAAACCACATATTCAGCCAAAGCCTCGCGGCCCGTCTGTTTATCAAGGTATAAAAAAGGCAAGAGTTCTGCCCAAATCGACCTTTTGACATTCTCAACCCCAGAAGCAAAAAAATATTTCTCCATCACACCAAACAAAGCGAAATGCCGTGTCGTTTCGCTTAAGGTGTCACCCGAAACCTTACTTGCAGGTTGCGCCACTCCACTTTTAACGACAAGGTTAAAACTCTCGTCATAAGACCAGCATACTATTTCACGAATACCTTCTGCGTTATTTATATTTTTAAGCTTGTGCCAAAATCCCATGCATGTCTGCCTTTTCTATCTTTTCCCATTTTCCCACTCTTTCTTAAGGTCATTCAGCCAAGTGGAAGTTTTTTTGATAGTGTCCTTAATTTGTTCGTTGGCTGTCAAATCAGATTTCGCATTACCAGTAGCTTTTTTTGTTCCATACAAAACCAGCCCTATAAGAGCTAAAATCAATAAGAAAATCGCTCTAATCATACCTAACGGTCCTCCAAGTAAAAATACTTTGTTCAAAAACAAAAGACACAATAATGTTACACAAACTGAAATACATATATAAATAACGCCAAACCACGCAATCTTTTCGAACAATGTTAAGTCCTTAAATTCGACTTTCCCAATATTAAACACTTGGCGACGCAAACAAGCCTTATGATTTCTACTGAGTGCTCCCCGACACGCCGTCCAACTTAATAAGCTACGATAACAAAAAAGCAGGCCACTACGACAATAGTCAAGATGTAATACTTTCTCGCTTTCATAAAATTTTGCCTGTCTTCTTATATAACTATAGCTGCACCAAAAAAGGAAGCCGCAACATGTATATCGTCAGTGAACAAACCGTTCTATAATAGTATGCAGGAAAAATAGACTTATGCTCTTAAACGGCTACTTTTGCGCAGTTTCCTACTCGAATAACTCAGATTCTTTTTTCTTCATTCTTTAAGCTAAATTGCCGATTTTTATACTGAGTATGCGGATTCCGAAAAATGACCAACCTATTAGGTTTTGGGACGCTAAAGGTCACAATTTATGACAGATGTTAACGGCCAAAGTGAGAAAGCAAGAAAATGGCCGTGGGGAACTCAGACAGGTGAATTTATTTCACTCCCAAAGTTGCCTCCGGAATGGGAAACGATTACCGACAACCCAAAAATCAATTGCGTAGCAAACCTTGCACACCTTGCCCTCGCAATATCTATCTATTCACAGATAAATAGCCTCTCTTATAAGCATCGCTATCAGATTGGAAAAATGTTTGAAGAGGAATGTCTTAATGCAAAGGGATTTTTCTCTCAGTCAGCTCAGAACATGAAAGGTGACATTTCAAGTGAAAGGGTCGATTTCGTAAAAAAAAGTGCTGCTTGGATTGACAATACCGATAGGTGGCTAAACGCAAACTGGTCTGGTCCCATTGACTTGGATACTTGGAAAGATCTGATTAGGCATTTGTATTCTTTGATAGACATTTATAATGTACTTTGGGCTATTTCAATCGAACACTTCAAAATTGTCGAAATAAGTGTAAAAGATAAGCTTCAACAAATACTAAAAGAATATCACAAAAAACCAGAGCAAAAGGCTACTCTTAGCAAATGCCGGAGAGTTATGCCAATTCTTTGTGCTATTAGTGCTGCCGTTATCTTTCTTGCAGCACTTCTTACGGTTTTTCATTACTTGGGGTGGCTTGAACCAATTAAGGCATTTATTTACAGGATAGTGTCGAGCAATTAAAACGAATTTGGATTCCCGCTTGCGCGGGAATGACAGAAAAAAACAGGTAGTGTGGGCACGGCCTACCATTTCTTTATCGGTGTGCGTTGCGCAACTTTCCACCTATATAAGTACCCTGCCATAAAAATGGCAGGGCTAAACATTTCAGAGCAATGACAAGGGACCATATTAAAGCAACGAACGGTTTCGTATAGGGTCATTCCGACCGGAGTCCCGACCTGTCGGGACGAAGCGGGGGAATCTGTTCAAAATAGATTCCTCGGCTTCGCTCGGAATGACGTGGTAGTGGACTCCTGCCATTCGATAAACTCATGACAGGCCCTGCGAGTGAATGACAATGGTGAACCTGCCGTGTCCACAGGACGCCTTATGGCGAAACGGCAGGCTAAATAAGAACTCTGTCATATCACTCCGCCAGAAAGATAACCCTGCCATAAAAATGGCAGGGCTAAACATTTCAGAGCAATGACAAAGGACCATATTAAAGCAACGAACGGTTTCGTATAGGGTCATTCCGACCGGAGTCCCGACCTGTCGGGACGAAGCGGAGGAATCTGCTTTGAAGGCAGACCTCTCCGCTCGGCCCTTCGACTTTGCTCAGGGCAGGCTCTTACGGCCTCGGTCGAGGTGACAAAAGGCGACCAGCCATTATCGATTGAGATAATAGGTAATACGATGGTGTCAACCTTACCTACAAACTCGACATGCAACCCCGAAAATATGCCAAATTGACAGCTCTTTTCATGAGAATTCACGGTTAAAAGGTAAATAAGTGCCGATTTTGACCGGTTTTAGCCATTCCGGTGTCTGGCACGAGTTTTGCTCATATTCATAATAGAGATTAAACAATGTGTGATGAACAGAAAAAGTGATTTCAAGACAATGTAATGGTTCCCAGCCGCAAAAAATGGCGGCTGGGGTCCCAAAGGAGGTGTTACTATGGCACTGGTAACTATTCACAAAAGACCCAGAAACGAGCTGGCACGGCTTCACGGTGAGATGGACGATTTGTTTGACAGCTTTTTCAGAGGACTCGGCAGGCCCCTGACAGGCTATAAAGCCTGGCCGACGATTGACATAGCTGACAAGGATAACGCAATCGTGGTAAGGGCGGAAGTGCCCGGCTGCAAGGCTGAAGACATCGACATCTCCGTATATGGCAACACACTAACTATCAGCGGCGAAAAGAAAGAGTCCAAAGAGGAGAAGGAAAAAGGCTATTACCATGTAGAAAGCACTTACGGAAGCTTCAGACGCGAAATAGCTCTGCCAACGGATGTAGATGAAGACAAAATTGATGCCGTATGCAAGGATGGTGTGTTGTCCATAAAACTGCCGAAAGCCGAGAAGACCAAGGCCGTTAAGGTCAAAGTTAAAGGATAAAAGCCGACCTATACGCAGTAAAAAATCAACCGGCCTTGGCTGGTTGCTAAATGACCGAAAAGGTTCCCGCATTGTGATAAACTTTAAGCGGGAACCTTTTTTTATAGTTGAAATCATTTGAACATTTGAATAAACTGCAGAACTCAATACACCATAAGTGGATTGCCTAATCTGATGACCCGATAACCTAAATGCCGAAGGGCCGAAGACCTCATAGATGGGGGTGCATGAAACACTATTTAGGATTAACATAACGTATGTACACTGGCGACATTGATACTATCAGTATCTATCCGGGCCATTCTCGAAAGCGAGAAGCTAAACTTTTATTTGGGTTTTTATCGGCCCGTCCCATAAAAAATAAAGTTTTTCAGATTCCTTAGCCGAATACTAATAGTGGGCATTTGGTTATTTATATTGAATGTATAGGAATCCACTGAAAAGATTGTTTTTTTCGGACGATCTCTTAAAATAACACATTTTCCGAAAGCTTGTGAAGCGATATTTCTGAACGTGGAGAAGAGCTATGAGGACGATAGCGATCGTAAATCAAAAGGGAGGCTGTGGAAAGACAACGGTATCAATAAACCTGGCAAGCGCTTTAGCTGAAGTAGGCAAAAGGGTCCTGCTGGTAGATATGGACCCCCAGTCGCACTGTGCTGTAGGTCTTGCCGTTCCGGAAGAGCAGATTGAGCAGAGCATCTATGATGTGCTGATAAGCAAAAGCAGAAATGAGCCGTTAAGGCTGACGGAAATACTCTGGCAGATCAGCGACAGACTGGAGCTGGCGCCGGCCAGTATCGACCTGTCCGCATTCGAGCAGCAAATGGCTAATATAGCCGATCGTGAATGCTCTCTGAAAAACGTTACAGACGACGTGAACGGTGATTATGATTATACAATTGTCGATTGCCCTCCGGCGGTGGGCCTATTAACCTTCAATGCTCTAAGAGCTGCGACCACCGTTATAGTCCCCGTGGAGACCGGTTATTTTGCGCTGCACGGACTCAGCAAACAGCTCGAAACCCTGAACATACTCTGCAAACGATGCAGCCAGCAGGTACAAGTCAGGATTTTGGCCAGTATGTACGACATAAGAACAAAGATGGCCAGGGAGATATTATCCGAGTTGCGAGCCCACTTCGGCGACAGGATGTTCAGAACAGTCGTCAATTTCAATACCAAAATCAAGGAGGCGTCGAGTTTCGGCCAACCTATCAACGAATATGATTCTGCCAGCAAAGGCCAGAGGGATTTCCACTCGTTGGCTGAGGAGGTTATCGGCTCGGCTGCGAGAGAGCAACACCGCCAAATCGTCAACTCCTTGGCCGACCAGCTCGAATCTATCAGCACTACAGCTTCAGAACTGCTGAAGCAAACCAAGCCTGAGACGCAACCAAAGCAAGCCGCTCAGAGGCAAGCTCCATCGGCTGCGCAAGTACAAAATGTCGAGTATCCTTCAAAAATCGAGGATAAAATCCCCGAAAAACCAACACCGTCAAACATAAATGCCAAGCTTTCCGACTACTATGGCGTCAATCAGATAGACGATGCCATCGTATTTATCACGCTGTATCCACGTGCAAGCACTGTGCAGATTGCCGGCGACTTTAACAATTGGCAGCCGACTAAGAATCCTATGCGAAGAGTCGGTGACAGCGGCGTCTGGCAAACAGAACTGAAGCTGCCCCAGGGCAAATACCGCTATCGTCTCGTAGTTGACGGACAGTGGCAGCAGGACCCATACAACGAGCTGACGGAGGTGAATCCGTTCGGGGAATATAACTCCATTGTTGAAGTAAAATAAGTGCAATTTCAATATTTAAAAGCCACTAAACTATGGCGATACCGGTCCGTTGTGCCAAATAGATGGCTAAATGAGGCGTAATAGTAGCTGGAAGAATCCGACAGCCGATTACATTCTACTGTACAAATAAAAATGGGGGATAACCACTATATGTACAAATAAAACCTCCAAATCATCGGTTGAATGAGTGCTCAAAGCACACTATCGTCAAGATGCCTGACGGCACAAAGTATTGTGTCGCAAGTCCCGCAAGTCCACAGGACGCCTTACGGCGGGACACTGCGTGCCATACTGCGTATTGCAATCGTTATTCTCACGTGTGGTTATAGTGTATCTGTCTTTGCCGGCCCGGTCTATACTTATAGCGGAGAATTCAATCTGCGAATCCCTGCCGACCCAAACAGCAGCAAGGGATTAATGTATGATGCAATTGTAAATATCCCTGAGCATTTTACTATCTACGACCTTGATGTGAGCATCAATCTGGCCCACAGCCAGGTATTCGATCTGCAAATCTTTCTACAGAGCCCCGCCGGGACAACTATGTGCCTAAATATGTATAACCTTGACGAGTATTTTGCGGGTGAAGATTACATCGATACCATATTCGACGATGAAGCCGACATTCCCATCGAAATGGGCGTGCCGCAATTTACCGGCCGATTCAGGCCGAAGGAGCCGCTGGCAGCTTTTGACGGCGAAGATACATACGGCCTTTGGCGGCTGCAAATACATGATAAGTATCATGCCGACACGGGTAGTTTTAAAGATTTCAGCATTATTGTTACGATTCTTGAACCCGCAACAGCGGTACTGCTAATAGTCGGCTTAGGACTGGCAACCTTGTTAAGGCCGCGAAACTGGCGGTAGATTCACTGTAGAGTTGAATCTGTGTCGATTATATTAGATTTGCTACGACGTTTTACGTGGGGTTTCCCCCTGCTAAAGCAAATGGCAACTCAACCGAAAGCCGGATGAGCTGCTCTTATGGCTGAACTGCGTAAAAACTACCGTTCCAAGTTACGGGCCCGCAGGTGGGCTGTAGCCTGCATACGTGTACCACGTAGAGGTATGGTCGGGAATCTCATCAGTAATCCGGGCAGTTGAGGATGACTTACCTATCCCGTTTCGAACCTGTAGAAACAAAGTGCTCGAGCCGAAACCGAAACCCGGCTTGCCCTGCTTGCCCAAATCCGTTCCGCTGTAGCTGCCTCCTTCTGCGTCGCCGGAAAAGTTATCTTCATCTGTGGTAGTAATACTGAGCTCGATGGGATTGGGATCACCATGCGAGGACCCATCACCATTGTGCTGCTCAAACTTCCTTCCGACGGTTACCGTTACAGAATCGGCGGACCCAGAGAATGTCTGCTTGGCCCCTAAGGCCCAGGTGTCGGCAACCGAACAGGCACCAGCCTCTCCATAGACGTATAGGCCGCTTACTACCTGGCCTGCGTCCATGAATTGCAACGGCCCGACGCCTGCGGTATCAATGCTCTGGCTGGTAACAAAATCAGAGCTTAAGCCCTCAACGCCATTGGTGTTGGTCCTTAAGCCCTCTGCCTGAAAGGTCGAAGAGAAATCTCCTGCTGAGCCAACGTAGCCACCGGACAGATTGGCCCATCCTGTGTCCGTATTTGACTGAGCTTCAAAAGTCCCAGAGGCCCGGCCGGTACCATTGAGGGTGGCCTTGGCAAAAGCATCGGTAGAGTTATGGCCGCCTGGACCGGGCATTCCCACGTGTAAAGTAAAGTCCGGGTTTTCAACGTTGAACGTAAGGACTACGTCCCCCTGGCTCAGGGTATCGGCCTGAGCGTCCACACCACCACAAGACATCATCAACGCAATAACGGCACCAATTGTCAAAATTATTTTCTTACACATTCTCGCTCCGCCTCAACAATCAGTTAGCCTCGAAGGATGCGATACCTTCAACAGTATCAAAATCAAAAGTTGTTTCTATACTTCCCTGCCCAAAGTCGAAACCCGTAGATACCTGAATAGCAGGAGTTACCGCGTTCACGTAATAACCTCCTACTCCGGTAGCCCAGGAGGTACTATCTGCGTGGAATGTATCCGGCCCCGGCTGAGGATAAGAGCCAAAATCAAACGTTGCTATGGTTCCTGAATAATAATCACCACTGACACCCACGGAAGTCCCGTAATCATCCTGCGGAGTAAAATCCCCCGAGCCGTCTGTATCCACGCACACAAATTGTTCAACAGAAAAAGGGCTGTAAGTGCTTCCCGCTACCGCTACGGATTCGCCGATACCACCAAAATCAACATTAAACTCTAAAGAGCCGTTCTGTATAAGGGCCCCATAACTATCTCCTGTTAGATAGATACCTGCAATAGTATCCTCGCCATTAGGCGCATTGGAGCCGTAATAGGTGGTTGAGGTCTCTATACTTCCCGGGCCTATATAAAGAGCATTCCTGCTTATACTGGTGCCGGCAGGATCAGAATATATATGCTGATCTAAAACAGAATTACCTCCAGTACCTGTTATCACGTCTATTATATCGCCGACCCAATCTGTATCCGTAGTAAATGTAACGCTTGAATTGCCGTTCCCATAATGGATAAAATCCATCGTTCCATACCCCGTAAAAGACCATACCGTCTCTGCAGCCGCAAAATGTGGGCCGGTAAAAAGGAAGCCTATCATCAAAGCAATTATGCCTATTTTCTTTCTCATGTCTCTTTGCCTTTTATCTTTACCCATTTGCATCGAATTCTATCTCAAAACCAACTCAAAACCAATTGCCACAATAGAGAAGGGCAGAGATAGGATGAGTTTATTTCAATACTTCCACCTTCCTGTGAACCAACAAATCAACATCCTATCTCTTTACACTTCTATCTAAACGTCTATTACAGTCTCCTCAGCTTGCTGTTAGTTTTGGTATACCTAAATCGACCGTATTTATTGATACGGAAGTCTTACTGCTTAGTGACAGACTAAGTAACTTTAAGGACGTCCCTTCCTCGTTAGTTAGCCATCATACTGTACGTACCGCTTATGCCAGCATTGAAGTTCCATAAACCTCCACCTATAGTACCACCACCCGGCATTGTATAGTTACAATTAAAGTCTAAGCTGTTTGCACCATATCCATACTGACTAAGGGTACCAGTCCCTGTTGCTGAAACGTTACGTATTCCTCCATTATAGTTTGTAGATGAGGTTCCCGTCTCACCATTCGTCCAGCCCCAGGCAGCACTGTTAGACATCGTTGCAAGGCCGTCTGTATTCACCCAGAGCCCAAGGTCTGTTTTTAGCGTACCATCCTGCGTGGTCCATACTTCCTTCTCAATAATACTGCCTTGCAGAGGGTTCGCCCCACCAGGATTTGTTGCCTCAGACCAAACATACATGCTGCCAACTGACTTTAGGTTCATATCAACATTACCATTATTTCCAGCCGCCCGTGCGTAGAAGTATCCTTCCACATTGTTGGTGTGATTTCCACTCATTACGTTGAAAATCTGGTGATCCGATAATTGAAAGTCAGCTCCAATACCGTAAGTGGCTGAGTTGACATTGACAAACGTATTGACTATCCCGTAGTTACCTTGATTAACGAGGAGGTTCCCCTGGAATCCACCCATGGCCGTAAGATTAATCTGTTGTCCCATCTGACCAGTATGCAACGTAGAGGTATCGACTCCCGTGACAGTGGTATTGACAGTCCCAAGCTGTACATCCATAACCGAATTGCAGATTTCGATTGCCATCGCCGGCATACTAACCAACAACGCAGCAATCACACTTGCTAAGAAAATTTTCTTGCTCATTTTAATACTCCTTCATTTCTTTAGTTTCAAGTTCCGAAATTTAATCAACTGTACTACCAATAATAATCCAACATGTTTAAATCACCCCCCCAAAACCTCCTCCGGTTATCTCATAGGGCCCTCCTTTCCTTTTAACCATTCACGGGGGTAAACCGGCTTTTTATGTGCCATTGCACCTGCCCGCCGTAACATCCTTCGCAAAAGTTTCATCCTTCGCAGGATACTCTGGGCAGGCGTGTCGGCCTGGCGGACCGACAATGACGTAAGATGGCCCAAATGAAGCTATTAGGGCGTGACCGCTTACCCTTCCTTTCTCTCTTAGTCTCCTTTTAATTTTCGCTTACTTAGTTTTTCAACAGCTCGGCTGTGAGCTGTTACATTTTAGTGAATCTTACCATTCAATCGCCGCAATCATGGTAAATCCAGGTGCTTACATATCCATCATCTACTTTGAAGGTATTTACTTCTTGGCGGATAAGTCCGTGGCCATCCCAAAGCTCCATGGTAGAAGCTTACGCAACGCATTAGCACGTCGTCTAATTCGGGACAATTTCTGGCATTAGCAACACTTACTTCTGCCCCTATTTTCTTAGCGTTTGCATCCTTTTGTTCGCCGGTACTTTTTTCGTCTTCGATAAGCGGCTGGCCATGTTCTTCTCGCTCTAATTCTTGATCTTCGTTTATTTGCTCTTTATCTATTTCCTCGCTTACTTCTTCTTCGGCTGGTGTATCCGCTGTTTCGCTGGTTTCCGCCTCCAACTCCAGCTCTTCCGGCGCTTGCTCATCTTCAATGTTGGTGCGCTCTTCCGTATCTATTTCCTCGCTTACTTCTTCGGCTGGTGTATCCGCTGTTTCGCTGGTTTCCATCTCCAGCTTTTCCGGTGTTTTCTCAGCTTCGATGTTGGTGCGCTCTTCTGTTAAAACCGGAGCGACCGGGCCGATGACTGTCAGGCCCTTTTCGGCTGCAAGCTGTTGCGCATAGCCCTGGATTCTTCCTACCCTGTAATGCAATCTGCTAGTGACGTATTCCGGCCTGTTTTCAAAAAGCTCCTTAAAGGCCTTATAGAACAGAAAATCAACCAGCTCGACCTGTACCTGCTGCTTGACCATCTCCTTAGCGGTGGTGAATTCGACATTCAAGAATTCTTCGTCGCCGCCAAAAGAGACGATTCTGAATACCTCGGCGCCGATCTGCTCGGCTGTTACCCTGTTCTGGCCCATAACTGCGATTAGCTGTTCGCCGGTGTAAGGGTCGGTTATCTCCAGTGAGCCTGCCACGCTGCTCTGTACGACTTTGCCGGATACGCCGCCACCTGCGAAAGTAACGCCGCCAGCAGAGCTTTCTTCAGCGACCGTTACCTCGGTCAGAGCGCCAGTTATATACAACTCCGGCGGAATGTACTGTCTATAGACCTGTGCTTCTATAACTTCCTTGGGCAGAGGTGTGAGCTTTGTCAGAAGAGTGCCTTCACCTGCGACCTCCAGCAGTACCTTCCTTATCTCGTTCCAGTCGAAGGAGTCTCTGGGAGCGACTCTGATAGCTTTAGCCCGATGGGCGCTCCACTGGAAATACTTGCGGGTTGCCATACCGACAATCGTGCTCTGATCGATTTGTCCGGCTGCTGCTCTTTCAAAAACGCCCGATTCGTTCTGTATCTTTCCGCCGATAGCTGCATACCACGGCCAGAAAAACTCTATGCTGTTTTCGTTACCCTGCTCGTCCTTGGCCTTGACTGTGTACTTTGGCACAGGTACATCGGCAAGGCACACTTGTGAAGTGGCCGGCTCAACCAAAGTCAAAGCAGGGCCGCCAGAATCCATCTGACTTGTTCTACAACCAACTAATGAGACCGAAAGAAACATGGTCATTAACAATAATAGTAGCTTTACTGCCAGGATTTTCATAATCTGACCCTCTCACCCCTTTTCAAAACGATTCTTTTAGTTGTAAGTGTTCGCGAATGTGTTATCGACATCAACACTTCCTGAGCCTGAGTTATTGATATCCAAGTAGTTGTCGTGACTGTCAAAGGTGCAGCTATTGTAGTTGTAGTTCACGACCGTGGTGTACCTGTTTTTTAGGCCCACACTGGTGTCGATAGCCATCTGGTACTTCAGTTGCTTGATCACGGGATTGCCGGGGCTACCACCTGCCACGAAGAACGAGCCGACTTGAACGCCGCGGTCCAGCGTACCGGCTTTAGCGAGGTCCGCAGACAACAACACTACAACAATAACTACCAAAATAGTAAACAGCCGTATCACTATTACACCTCCTTTATTTTCTTTATTAAAACGCCCCCTTTGTAACCGTTAACGAAATCTGAAACGCTTATTTGCGGCATACGCGGTCTAATTAGTCCAACTTCATCAGTCGTAAGAAACATGCTGATGTACCACCGATGAGGCGAGAAATGATAGAAAAGATAATCTTCCCTAATAGGACAGATTATGAGAGGGAACAACACAAGACTCGACGCTATTGAATAACCTTTCATCACCCTTTTCTCTCCTTCTCCATGCTCCTCATGCTCCTCACCACTGCTTCTTGAATAATAGCCTCTCGCAAACCAAGTAATGAAGTCGTTTCTGAGCCCTTTACGCCTTCAGCAGAGCGAGTTCGACTCAGCATGACAACTCATAAAAATATGTGTGGTAGAGAAATAGGCCCTCAACTCCTAACAAACCGAGCGTATACATTTATTACCTTCTCTACCTTTACGTATAGCTTAACACAATCATAACTGTTTTATTTGTAGATGTCAACACTTATATTCTCTATATTCTCCAAACTATGTATATTCTCTAATATTTCTATCTTTACCTAGTATTTTTACTTATTTTCTAAAAACTTTAATTTTCACCTTTTTTATCGGTATTTTTCTGCTATTTCAGGCTCATCTTGCTTTACCTCCGCATCAATCTTAAATTTAGAACTCATTTGGCGTTATATTAGATACAAAAAAAATGTATATGAAATTTCAATGATCTCTACAAAAGTGTTAGAAAAAATTGATTAAAAAACTTTTTATTTTTTGCAATTTTTGCTCAAAAAGCGTGCATTTTTACGAGTTTCCGATTGCTTTCTGCTCATTTTTGCACACTTTTTGACTTGTTTTATCTTATCTACTTTGCCTAAACCCCACAGTGTGAACCATGAACTGCATTTTTGAATTGATACTGATTATGCCCTCCGAAAAATTGCCAGAAAATACCAATTATTTAAAGATGCTGTTAATTTAAACTTTGGATTGTGTGAATATGGATAACTAAATGTGCCGCTGTGCGGAATCCTTGTCGATTACTTTTTTCTCCTGAGACTTTCTGAATTCGGATAGTTTCTTTTCAAGCTCTTTATCCGTCAGCGCCAGGATTTGCACAGCAAAGATAGCGGCATTTTTAGCGCCAGCCGCCCCTATTGCCATAGTTGCTACAGGCACCCCAGGCGGCATCTGAACCGTGCTCAGCAAAGCATCTATCCCTTCCAATCCACCAGCAAAAATTAAAGGTACTCCAATAACCGGCAGTGTGGTTCGACTTGCTAATGCGCCCGCTAAATGAGCAGCCATACCCGCAGCGGCTATAATAACCTTGACTCCATTACCGGCTGCATTCTGGGCAAATTCCGCGGCTATTTCCGGCGTTCGATGTGCTGAGATTATACGCACTATTGGTTTTAAGCCGAAGTCCTTAAGTGTATCTATACAGCTTTGCATTACAGCCATATCGCTGTCCGAGCCCATTACCACTGCCACAGGAGATGTTTTTTCAGATGCCATTTGTTTTTTTCTTCCCAACTGCGTAAAATATTGGAGTTCTTAATTATCCCGTAATCATAACGAATCAATACCAAAAAGGCAAGTGACTCGTCTTGGCGTAGGCCAAGCCGTAGCCAGATAGGTGCCAAAATGCGAACCAGAAAACCAATTGTTGCAGGTCAGTTCTACCCAGGAATGTACAGCTCCTGTGTAGCTGAAATCGATGAATGTCTTGCGGCAAGGGCTGTTGTTAAGTCATTGCCAGAAACAATAGTAGCCGGTATTGTCCCGCACGCCGGCTGGACTTTCAGCGGTAGCTTAGCAGCGATGGTCTTTTCAGCAATAAAAAAAAAGCATGAAAAGGTTCACCCCGTTAGAGAAAATTCTTCAGAAAATAGACGCGATAAAGTCAAATTCTCTAACGGGGTACATACGTTTGTGATATTCGGAACCGCCCACAGCTACTTTGGGTCAGTACCCGCTCTCGACGACAACGACTCATGGGAAACACCTCTCGGAAATGTGGTTATTGACACAGACCTGGCTGAGAGGCTGGTAAATGAAAAATTGGCTATCAGCAGCTCTTCGGCTCACAGAGGTGAACATAGTATAGAGGTGCAGATTCCCTTTATACAGCAGCTATTTCCCGAATCGGATATACTGCCCGTTATTGTGCCACCCAGTGAAAAGGCAATCTTACTTGGAGAAGCTCTTGGCGACATTATAAAGTCAAAAGCAGATAAAAAAATTGTTTGCATTGGCTCGACCGATTTGACGCATTACGGCCCGCGTTACGGCTTTACGCCGATGGGAACCGGACCTGAAGCGCTACGCTGGGCCAGTGAGGTCAACGACCGAAAATTTATTGATTTAGCCTTAAAGATGGAGCCACAAGCTCTGCTCACCAGCGCCGCTGAGAACTGCAACGCGTGTGGTCCCGGTGCAGCAGCGGCGGCTGTAGCTGCGGCGAAAAAGCTCGGCAAAACCACGGGGTTGCTCCTCGCACAAACCAGCAGCAACGAAGTAATGCTCCGCAAGATGGGTACAACAAGCACCGACAGTGTCGGCTACGCCGCAATAGTCTTCTAAGAAATTCAAAAATTAATCGCGTAATTCATATAAAATAATCATCACAGATACACAGCAAAACCCGCTAATAAACCTGTCCCCTCGGCCTTGCTCGGGGCAGGCCTGAGCAGAGTCGAAGGATTGGTGGGCTAAATATAATATATATCTATACAGTAATAAATATGACGCAGGTTGTAATAAAAACCGCTCTGTATCGACTAATATACTGAAAAGGCTGATAAACGCCGAGCCGGTAAGGCTACAAAGAAGGAGATTCGTTTGCAGGTTATTGACTGGCAGGTAGTTGTGAAAAAGTACGGCCCAATTGTATGGAATACCGCATACAGACTGCTGGGCAACCGTGCAGATACGGCTGACTGCTTTCAGGAAACATTTGTCTGTGCTCTGGAAGTTTCACGGCGCCAGCATGTGCGACACTTCCCTGCATTACTTATTCGATTAGCTACCGCCCGTGCAATAGATCGGCTGCGTAAGCGAATGCGTGAGCCAAATATCAGTGCTGATACGGCCGTTTGTACTACTATACCAGGCGATAATCCAGAGCCTTATCAGCAGATACAAACACAGGAGCTGGTTGTCGGACTGCGCGAGGCTCTATGTCAGCTACCGCCACAGGAAGCACAGGTTTTTTGTCTGCGATATCTAAATAATATGAGCTACCGCCGAATCGCCAAAGAGCTTGGCATTAAAAACAGCACCGCCGGTGTATTACTGCACCGCGCCAGAACGAAACTACGAGAACTTCTTGTAAAAGCTGCTGTTATAGAAGAAAGGCAGGTGTAATAATGGACAAACCGAAAGATATTTTAGATAAGGCAATAGATGCCCTTGCAAATACGGATGTACCGCCAGGCCCACCGCCAGCACTAACAGAGGCAACCGTATCGAAACTTGCCGAAACTGCAAGAAGCTCCCAGCAAGAGACCAGGACCATAAAGATAACTAAAATAATCAGAAGGATGAGTGGTCCGATAAAAATAGCTGCAGCAGTATTAATATTTATCGCAACCGGTTATGCTATTGGCCGACTTTCAGCCTCTAAAGCACCGAACATTGAACAGCTTCAAGCTGCTCTCGAACCTGCTATCCGTCAAAACCTTCTCCAGGAGATGAAACAGTATTGGCAAGTTAGCCTTACCGACAGCTATGCACAACTTAAAGATGAGCTTCAGCAGCAATACCGTCGTGACCTGAGCGATTTTGCAATTCAGACCTTAACCGCTTCAAGCGCGGTGACTAACGATCGACTCCAGGAGCTTATTGATGCCATCAACGCCGCTCAAAATCAGGACCGCCAGTGGTTCACATCAGCCCTTAGCCAAATAGAACATAACCGGCTGCAGGACAAAACCCAGTTTGCAGCCGGCTTAGAGACACTGGCACTGCAGACGGAAGACCAACTGCAGCGTACAAAGCAGGATATGGTGCAACTATTATCTTATACCCAACCCAGCAGCCTAAATCCAAAAGAACTTAGAAATCCAAGCAATACAAATTAAAGGAGCAAACAATGAAATCTTTAGTCCGAACAATTACTATACTTATCACCATCAATCTGATAACAGCAGGTTCAGCCTCGTCCCAACCGGCTCCCGCACCTACGCCAACGAAACCTTCAGGGGTGGAGGCACTCGAGAATGCGTTGCAAGAAGAAACTGTGCAACTTATGAAAGATAGGTACAGCCCTCGCCTTAACATCGGAACGTGGTTACCACAAGGTGATTCCCAATCAGCGCTTGTGATTCCAACATCAGAAATGAAAGCTGAAGACCTTGCCACAATAGTAGAAGATATGACTGTTATGGCACGTATTTTTGACAAACAATTGGGGCAGGAGCAAACAAAACACATGTGGTTTTCTGGAAATTTTATGGGTTATAGCAGCCGAACGGCTGAAAATATGTACCTTCAGGGCTACGGAGCGCTGTTCTTAAAGAAGGTTGACTTTCCGCTCTCACCCGGACCTACAGTGCCAGAAAAGGAACAAAAAACTAAAAAAGAGGAAGCTGTTGACCCGATCTGGGAGCAGATGAGAAGGGAAATTTATGAGCCACAAGAAGACCGAAGACGCAGACCGGAGCGCGACGAAGAGAAATACGACGCTGAGAAGGTAGAAAAACTCAAAACAAATCTTATCAAAGCACTAAAACACGCAGCTAATATGCGAAATCTGAAACTGGATGAGTCAGTTATCTTGTCGATCACCGGCAGCGGAGACTCTTCCAAAACATCAGGAATTGCAATTGCCGGAAAGGGCTACGGTGGTCAAGTCATAGTTCAAGACAAAAAATCTACCGGTATGAGAATAGTTACGCCAACTCCACTTAGCGATTTAGGGGCCTCCTCACACACGATGCTAATCATTCGTGCGAAAAAATCAGATATTGATGCCTTCGCCAAGGGTGAGTCGGATTTTGATAAATTCCGGCAGCGCGTGCAGATATTTACTTGCCCCTACCTAAGTGGAGAAGCTGAATATGGAGACTCATACGGTTACACCCGAAGCGGGCAAGGCCGACGCCGCTGAGCCAGCTTTTCTATAAAATGATTGGTCAATAATAGAAAAAGTTGAAAATATTTGATAAACTCAGGCCGGGCTAAAATTAACCCGGCCTTTTTTAACCCATTGCCGAACAAGCAATATAAACAGTCATACCCAATACGCAATTAAACATCAAGGTTCTGGACTTCAAGCGCATGTTCCTGAATGAAGTTCCGTCGTTTTTCCACATCGTCGCCCATCAATATACTAAACAGCCTATCGGCCTCGCCGGCATCGTCAACACGTACACTTAGCAGCGTTCTCGTTGCAGGATTCATCGTTGTCTGCCACAACTGCTCAGCGTTCATCTCGCCCAAGCCCTTGAAACGCTTTATATCAATTCCTTTCCCGCCGATCTGCCTTATCGTTTTGCTTATGTCACTAAGTGATGCAGCATCGTAAGTTTCTTTACCGTGGACAAGCTGAAACTTTGTCGGTAGAGACTCTCCTGATACGGACTTTTCAGGTTTTAAGAGAAAATCGTTTAGGTCCAATCTAAAATCGGCTTTTAGCTTATCATTTATCTGGTTGATACGAGCCAGCTCATGCAGCTCCTCGGCGTCGAATTTATCCATATCACTTATCTCATCCAACCTTTTTTCATAATTATTGCTATTGTAATAAACTTCATCCTGTCCCTGCACACGGATAAGAAATCTCGGCAAACCACCTTTGGTCGGATTATAATAGGCCTTTACAAACTCTGTAAAGTTAATGCCGCGTCTTGACAAAACATTTATAATTCGTTCGGCATCAGCTAAGACTTTTACAAGAGCAGTTAGCTGTTTGTCTTCAACTTTACGAATTGTGCCTCTGCCGGCTTCGCTGCTTTTTCCGTTCTTATTGCGTTTCTTGCCTGCCTCGTTATCACTGATAAATAGTTCTGTATCTTCAAGACCACGCCCGACCATAAGCCTGCGCATCTTACTTTCATTTAGCATGTATTCAGACTTCTTCTGTCCCTTAACCCTAATTTCATATAGTGGAGGTTGAGCAATATAAACCATCCGCTCTGTAAGCAGTGCCTGCATTTGTCTAAATAAAAACGTTAGCAGTAAAGTTCTAATA
>Ga0315543_1001589_pt1 | contig 24062 bp, 19 predicted proteins | sample SalMarSW160210MG_2_FD_203098 | JGI IMG/M metagenome (GOLD analysis project Ga0315543, IMG submission 203098) | Salt marsh sediment microbial communities from the Plum Island Ecosystem LTER, Massachusetts, United States - Salt Marsh Sediment SW1601-210 ... | reverse complement strand
TGCTGCTGTAATCGTTTGGGTCGAAAACCTTGAATTGTGGATTAACTTCTGGGGCAACTTTTTGGAACAGTTGCCGTTGAGCTATTTTGCTTGCTTCGATGGCGTATCTTCTGGTTGGGCAGATCATCTGTATGCTTGTTTTTTTCTCGATGATGTCTCGTACTCCGGCGATAATCGGCTTTTCGGGACCAACTATTCCGAAGTCTATGTGGTCTTCATGTCTTTTGGCGAACCTAAGAATTTCCTTTACGTTGAGGTCTGGAATAACAGCGTGTTTCTCAGCTCGTTTCATGTTGAAGGGGTTCTTCTGTTTATCTGCAACATAGATTTTTGGGGTGTATTCTTCGCTGCGAACAAAGGCGTCTATCATGGCGGCTGCTCTTGAACCATACGAAACCACTAGTATGCCGACTTTTTCCATCAAGGGTCACCTAAATGTGCTAGATACAAACTTGTTATATGGGTTAGTTGATGGCAGCCTCGTATATTCTCCCTTTTTCTTGGTATCCGTTCTCAAATCTTTCCTTCATTTCGTCTGCCAATTTTTGAGCCATGGGCGTGGGATACTTGCCCGTGATGCAAGCCAAACACAGGTCGTCTCTGCTCAAACCAGTGGCTTTGACTAGCCCATCCACTGACTGGTAGTTCACAGCGTCGGCGCCCACTATCTCCGCAATCTCTTCAGCGTCATATCGTGATCCTATCAGTTCCCGGTAGGTTGCCATGTCAACTCCATAGAAGCATGGACCAATTATTCTGGGAAAGGTGATGAAAAGATAGATTTTGTTTGCGCCCATTTCTCGCAGTTTGTTCACCACAACCTTGGTGGTGTCTCCTCTGACGATGCTGTCATCCACCACTGCAACGTTTTTTCCTGCCAGTTTATGGTCGACAATGTTGATTTTCCGGTCTATCGTACTGTATCGTTCATCCTGAAGTAGAATAAAGGCTCTTTCTGCCACGTACCTGTGTCTTCTGGAGGCTCTTTCCCACCTTATACCAGTCAACTCATGGTATCCGAAGGCTGCGTCGTTGCCTGTTTCGGGCATGGACATTATCATGTCTACTTTGCTGGTGGTTTCAGGGTATTCCCATGCGAAGTTTCTTCCGAATTCTTCTCGGACTTCGTAAACGTACCTGTTTCCTAGCCTCGAGTCTGGTCTGGCGAAGTAGGCGAACTCGAAGGCGCATAATGCCCTTTTTTCTTTATGCACCAGTTGATTCCGGGTGAATCCGTCTTTTGAGGCGGTCACAAGTTCTCCCGGGTTTACCTCAAAATCGAATTCGAAACTGTTGATGTCTAAGCCCACGGTTTCTGAGGAGACTGCGCAGGTTTTTCGGTCTTTGCTGCAGCCACAGCATAGGGGTCTTATTCCGTGGGGGTCTTTGAAGGCGAACAGTTCTCCTTTTTCTGTCATTCCAGCCACGGAGAAGGCGCCTTCAATTTCTTTCATGCATCTTTTAACGGATGAGGCAAGGTCGCCCTGTTTTCCGCGTCTCAGGAGTTTTCTGGAGATTAGTTCTGCGTCGTAGTTGAATCGGAAGTTTGGGTACTCTTCTCTTATTTCCTTTATTATTTCTGGAGTGTTAACTATGTTGCCGTTGAATGCTATGGCGATTTGTTTTTCTCCCTGTTTTTCTAAGATTGGTTGGGTGCTCTTTACCAGTGATTGGTAATCGGTTCCGCCAGAAGTACTGTATCGTACGTGCCCCAATCCGACGGATCCCGGGAGGTCTGTTAGCCACTGTTGGATTTTTTCCTTTCTTATTTTCGGAACCAGATCCAAGTCTTTATAGCTGTGGAATGTTCCGTCAAATGTGAGGAATCCGTGGGATTGGTGGCCGCGGTGATTCTGTGCTCGTAGTCCCCAGTAAACGTAAGGGAACACATCTCTGTTTTTGAAGTCTTGTGCTCCGAAAACTCCGCAAGCCTCTTTTAACTGTTCGACCATATTTTTCACTATTGACGTGTCCTATTTATCAATGTTTGTTACAATTTTAACGCAAAAAGGGTGTGGGCGAAAGTTGCTGTTCTGTTTTGTGGGAGAATTGTTTGAGTTGTAAAGGGGGCTGGATTAGTATGATTTTGTTGTTATGGTTTTGTTGCCCGTATTATCGTAAGGTATATATTAATTGTTGTTGTTAGCCTTTTGTCAAGGTGTTTTCATGAGGAACATACTTGTTAACGGTTCAAAACGGATGCCTCTTGAGAAACAGCAGATCGAAATTGTGGAAAGGAAAGGTGTTGGTCATCCTGATTCCATGTGTGATGCTATAATGGATCAGGTGTCGGTGGGGCTGAGCAGAGCCTATCTTGACAAGTTCGGGACTATTATGCATCATAACGCTGACAAATCCTTGCTGGTTGCGGGCAATGTTGAATGCAGATTTGGGGGCGGTGTTGTTAAGGAGCCTATGCTTCTTATTTTCGGTGACAGGGCAACCTTCGAGGTTGATGGAGAAAGAATACCTGTTGAGGAGATTGCCATCCAGACAGCCAAGGATTGGTTGCGGGAGAATCTCAGGTTTGTTGATCCTGAGGAGCACATGAAGTATCAGGTGGAGTTGAAGCCGGGTTCTCAGGGGCTTACTGACATTTTCAAGAGAAACGAGTGCATGATGGGAGCTAATGACACTTCGGCGGCTGTAGGTTACGCGCCTCTGACCCGTACAGAGAATATGGTTTTGGGTACGGAGCGTTACGTGAATTCGGGGGATTTCAAGAAGCGTTTCCCTGAGGCTGGGGAAGACGTGAAGGTTATGGGCTACAAGAACGGCAATGTCCTTAATTTGACTGTTGCAATGGCTTTTGTTGACCGTTTCGTTGAAAGCGAGAAGGATTACATGAGGAAAAAGGCGGATATTCAGGCTGATGTGCAGGAGTGGGCGAATGCTAAGGGCGCCTTTGAGAAGGTTAACGTTTATGTTAACATGTTGGATGTTGAGGGGCGGGGCGTGGATGGCGTTTATTTGACTGTGCTGGGTACATGCGCGGATGGTGCGGATTCTGGTCAGGTGGGCAGGGGAAACAAGGTGAATGGTGTAATCTCGTTGAATCGTCCTATAGGCACTGAGGCGGCGGCGGGAAAGAACCCCGTTAGTCATGTTGGAAAAATCTACAACGCTTTATCTCATCAGATTGCAAGAAGCGTCTGTGAGCAGGTGCCTGAAGTGGAAGAGACTTACATATGGCTTCTCAGTCAGATCGGAAAACCAATAGATCAACCGGCAATCGCTGCTGCACAGGTAGTCATGAATGATGGGGCTTCTCTCGACAGTAAAGTGCAGGGCAGAATAACTGAAGTAATCGACGGTGAACTGGCAAACATAGAAGAGTTCTGCAAAAAACTAATCTACGGAAAAATCTCAGTCTGGTAAATCAGTAAACTCTTCACTTTTCCTTTTTTATTACTAGTTTTTGTAGTTGCTTGGTTTTTCAGAAAAAAGCTAGTTTTCAACAATGAAGTATTATTAGTATCCTAATATGAAATGCTTCTGCCAAGTTACTTTAACGCTCTACTCTTCGCTCCCAACCCACACGCACCACGAACAAGTGCTTTAGGGTTAAAATTTAACCTTTTTCCCCTTCTTACTCCTTCCCCCTCTCCCTCTCACCACTTCAAGACTCCCCCTATATAACCAAAAAACTAACACCAAACAAACACACGAGCGTGCTGTTTCCCTAAACTCCACATTTTAGGATAACCGTGTTTGTTCGTTAGACAGTAAGAATTCTTTGGTAAGATACCTTTCTGTAATTTTTTTCTCCAAGGGCAAATATATAGATACTGGAATATCCAATTTAGACATATACTTACACATCAGTGGTCCCACATCTTTCCAATTTAATCTTCCAAGACCGCAACCTAATGCTGGAATAGCTAAGGATTCTATTTTCTCCTTTTTGTAATTCTTTACAATCCACTGTAATCCTTCTTCAATTGCTTTTATGTCACTGGGATATCGCCAATGTTTTTTTGTGGCAAAAAGAAGGAACCAAGTTGTTGCATTGCACTTTTCTAAAGATTCTGGGTCATCAGCCAATTCATAATCCGAAGAATGTTCTCTCTTGTAAAGATACGGTTTTCCCATTTTTAGACGACCATTGCGACATACATCTTGGTATTCAACATATACATCTGGAAACTGATATTTTGCTCTTGAAGCAACACCTTTTCCCATTACACGAACAGTATTTACACTAACTGTCAAAGTCTGAGCTCTTGAAAAGAACATATCTCCGTCCAGCAAAGTAAGATTTGGCAGAAGTTTGATTACTCTTGAGGGGTGGAAAAACATCTTTGGTTGGGGTATAATTGAACGGATTCCAAGATGATTGGATTTGACATTCTCTTTTACTTTCTTAATTAAATCATGACTCGGAACATAAATTGATATTATAAATGCTGACGGAATTTTGTCGGGGATAAGACATTCAGCCATTATCTTTCTTTTTGAACCGTCATAATTATTCCAGAATATTTTATCTGTTTGCTTTATAATTTTTTTTAGTTTTCTTTCTGTCGGTTTAACAATGGAAGTAACATCACAAGCAGCGTTTCCATCTGTCACAAAAATATCTGGTAGTTTGAGGACACTAGGAGACACGCCTAATACGGCGATATCCTTTACATCCTTTTGACATTTCACTCGATACAACATGGGATTTCGGACATTGAAAAATAGATTAGCATAATCCCAAAGGGTCTTTCCATTGGGAGTGGGGATTTCTTTTCTTCTTGAAACAATTTCGGAGTCATATATTGGAGTAAAAGGGATTTCCTTTTGAATTATTTGTTGATGTGAAAGAATGCCTTGTTTCAGTATCGAATCTAAGTTATCAATATGTGTAATATAGAACAGTTCCCTAACAGTATTTGTCACGCTATCATCCCTTTCGTAAACGTACTCAGATTCTTAGTTGGTTTTATTGTTAATAAACTTCACATTGTTTTCAAAGTTTTTCTTGACAGACACGATGTTTTCACCTATTTGGGCTTCTTGATGAAGCGCCCTGTCCTAAGGTCTCCATATCGAACTTGAGGTTTACTTCTCACAGTCACGGTCTCGTGTCTTCATGTTTGCATTGCATAAAATTGAGGTCTCTTAGAATATCTCGGCAGTTTTGTATCTTCAAAACCTCGTTTTGCTTTCTTTTTTCAGGCAATATTTTCGGTTCCTTTTCTAATTTCCAAGGTTTGGTGTTTTTATGTTGCTAGTGTTTGTGCTAGTTTCATCAAACTTAGGTCCAGAGCTTTTTCTTTGCTGCAGACTTGTTCAAGTTCGATGCTTGTTATTTTTCCTTTTTTATTCTCTCTTCATCTTTGGAGATGCCGCTGTTTTTCAGAAAAGTACTGTTTTCAACAATGCTCTGTTATTAGTCTCCTAATATGAACTAGACGAATGTTCTGCTAATAGTTTAAGCGAAGATACTCTGTTTTCAATGTCTCATGTATCTGAAGCCCTGTCTTAGTACGGTTAAGAAGCCTTCTCGTCTGATTTTGCGGAGTATCCTCTTTGGCGATCTGTTGAAACTGGTGTGGAATCGTTTCTGTATCTTAGATACCAGTTCGTAATCGAAATCTTTGGTCTTTACGTAGGTCACAAAATCTTCAACGCGATCGTAGAGTTTATTCTCCATGATTTCCTTATACAGAGCGCTACCCGGAACCGCTACGTAGGTATTAAATTGGCACCAGTCAGGATCCAGCTTCCTTGCAAACTTGAACGAGGCTTTCATGTCCTCGACCGTTTCTCCAGGTATCCCAAGCATGAATGAGCATGCTATCCCTATCCCTTCTGCCTTACAAAGCTTGAACGCATGAGTGATTTGCTCAATAGTAATTTTCTTGTTGAGCTTTTCTAAAATTGGGGCTGAACCTGATTCCACTCCAAACCATATAGTCCGGCATCCAGCGGCTTTCATTTCCCGCAGCAGTTCTCGCGATACTTGGTCAACTCTGCTGTCACAAATCCATTCGATATCCAGATTCTCCTTTTTTATCAGGTTACATAACTCTACTGTCCGTTTTTTGTTAATAGTGAAATTGTCGCCTACAAAATAGACTCCCTTTGAACCATAATTTTGGGCTAGATCATTGATTTCTGCTACAACTCGGGGGGGACTAAAGGCGCGGACCCTTGATCCCCATAATTTCTTTGTTTCGCAATATGCACAATTATATGGACACCCCCGTACCACATTCATTGTGTCTACAGGATTCGCGTCAAAATAAGGAACACGTCTATCGTAGATGTGCATGGGCAGTAAGTGCCTTGCTGGAAAAGGGATTTGGTCAATATCTTGTATGAGTGTGGAAGGAGTCTTGACTGTTTTTCCGTTATGCCTGTAAGCGATACCTGGGATTTTGGCAATAGCTGACTTGTCTTCACCCTTTGTAATGTTGTTTGCAAGTTCCACCATTGCACGTTCGCCTTCTCCCATGACAAGATAGTCTATCTCTGGGTGTTGCAACAGGCTTTCAGGCATGTATGAAGGCTGCCATCCACCGACCACAATCTTGCAGGAAGGAAGCGCCTCTTTTACTGCTTTAGCTGTTTCAATGCATGGTCGATATGTTACGGAACTACACGTTATTCCAACTATTTCTGGCTCAAGCTTTTTGATTTCCTGTTTAACGTCTTCGATTGGTTTTCTGATGTGATAGTTGTCAAGGATTTGTACCTGAAAATCCGCTTTTTCTAGAGATGCCGCAACATAAGCTAATCCCAGCGGGGGAAGCCTCGCTGATATACCCCAAGGTGAATATAGAGGCGGAGCGGTAGTCATCAATAGAATCAGTTATACTTCTCTCCTCTGGTCATATTGTAGACTTAAAATACATAAAATAGGGTCTCTAAATAATGTTCTGCAAAGTCTTCGGGATGTTGTTGCTCACGCTGTCACCACCTAGAGTTTATATGCATGCAAAACGGAATCATTTTTAAATCGCAAACATACTAACATTTTATCTATCTGGATGGGTTTGATCCAAAATGGCAAGTCCTGATCCCCCGAAGAAAGTGGAAGGTCCCTTGCTGGTTACTTCTTGGAGAGGTACTGGTGCCTGTAATTATAGTTGTGTATATTGTAATGTAGACGCAAACATGAAGCCATCTCCTGACGAATTAGATACAGAATGGGGATTGCGTCTCGTTGACCAAATCTACGAATTCGGCTCTAAATGGTTCGGATTGAAGGGAGGAGAGCCTCTTTTACGGAAAGATATTTTCGAGCTGATTGCTCATGCGAAGAGTCTAGGACTTGGAGTAGTATTGCTGACCAATGGATACTATGTGGATGGAGAAATACTTGACAACCTGATTAAGTACAATGTCTATACATCCATCAGCATAGATGGCTCAGAAAAAACAAACGACCTCCTAAGAGGGACTGGCACATACAAAACAGCCCTTTCAGCCATTCAAAAATTATCAAAGGCAGGAATACTTAACGGCTTATCAGCGGCAATCACATCCGTCAACTACAAAGACCTTGATCATGTAGTCGATTTAGCAGAAGAATACGGCGCAAGGTTTGTATGGTTCAACCACCTAGTTCCAGCTGGGAGAGCGAAAAACAATCTAAACTTGGAGCCGTCACCTGAGCAGTACGAATGGGCTTTAAACTACATATATGACTTGAGCCAAAAAAACTATAAGAAAAAATTTAAGTTCCATGTGCATTGCCCGTTCTATGCGCGTATCTTCAAAGAGAGAAATCCAGAAAACTTTTGGGAATGGTACAACCACGACTTTGCAGGGAAATGCATATACTTTCTATTCGGCGGGTATATAAGTGTCCTTGAGAACGGGGATGTAATACCCCAATTTTATTCAACAGACTTGAAAATTGGAAACATCAAAGAAAAAAGCCTGAAAGAACTTTGGGATGAAGTTCAAAAATCAGATTTTTACAGGAGACTAAAAAATCCAAACAACCTGAAGGGTAAGTGTGGAGCCTGCGAATACCGTGAGATATGCGGTGGATGTAGAACCAGAGCCTACGCCCACACAGGCGACTGGTTCGAATCTGATCCAGCGTGTGCTTACATTCCTAAAGCCTTGCGTAAAAAATAGGAATAGCCAAACAAATCTACAACGTTAACTTTCTTTTTTAGTGCCGATAAATAAAGACAGAATCGTTAAGGTCGGCACAAACGAGGAGTTTAATCCATATATTGGAAAAGACACAAAAGTGATTGATCTAAAGAAAAGAACGGCTGTTCTAGGTTTCATAGACACCCGTGGACGTTGTGGAATTTGGAAGGTTCTTAGCGTGGATTGATCTAAAAGCATAAAAGAATAGGGCACATGTGAATCTTGTTGTTCAAGCAAAAACGAAGCGAGGACATAGAGTGAAAAAACTTGAACTAATGAGCTTTATACTGTTAGCATTATTGATGTCACTTTTGTTATTTTGGCTTTCGATAAGATATACGTTCAGTCTCGCTTATCCCCTATCTTATTTACCCCATGAATCCCACGATTGGGATTTCGTGGTTTTGAACATTGCTCTTTTCAGCCTATTTATCTTATTCATACGATTCAGAAGGAGAGTGACATGCCTTCCCTCAAGCATTTACTTAGCATTTATAGTTGCCCTATTCACCGAAATATACGGCTTCCCTTTGACGATGTACATTATTTCATGGCTCTGTGGATCAACTTTTCCAGGTTGCATGTGGTACCCTCTTGCAGTTTTAACTGGAGAAGACTTATTCGTCTCAATTTTTCTCGGCTTCATATTACCCATCTCAAACATGATTATTCTGATGGGGATACTCTTGATTATCTTTGGTTGGAGAAAAATTTTCAGAGCCAAAGGTCAGCTTGTAACAACGGGCATCTATGGGCACGTTCGTCATCCACAATACCTAGGATTTCTGTTGCTCACTCTCGGTATGAATGTTCTGTGGATTGCGATCTCTACGCTTTTATTATGGCCCATCCTAGCAATCCTGTATTATCGGCTTGCCAAAGAAGAAGATAAAGAATTAGAAGAGAGATTCGGCGAAGAGTATCTAAACTATAAACGTGTGGTTCCAATGCTTATACCGCGCATACATTGCACACGCACTTGAAGGAAGATTTTTGGGGTACCACAAATAACGGCTTATTAAAGCCCTGAGAATGATTATTTAGTCGGTGGATGTCGTTTGTATACCAATTGTGAAAAGGTGACATTGTCATGTGGGCAGATTTGGTTTTAATGGATGGAAACGTTATAACCATGGATTCGTCTCAGCCCAGTGCTGAAGCAATAGCCGTAAAGAAAGACAGAATCGTTAAGGTCGGCACAAACGAGGAGATTAATTCGTGGATTGGAAAAGACACAAAGATCATTAATTTGAAAGGAAGAACAGTTGTCCCCGGTTTAATAGATTCCCACATTCATGTTGGCGATTTTGGAAAGTTTTTAACATGGATCGACTTGAAAGACGTAAATTCTATCGAAGAGATGCAGAGAAGAATCAGAAAACGAGCACAGAAGATACCTGAAGGAAGATGGATTATCGGTAGCGGATGGGACCAAACCCGTTTTGTTGAAAAACGTTATCCAAACTTTCGTGACTTGGATGAAGCTTCACCCGACAATCCTGTGGTCCTTTATCATCAATGTGGACGCGTGTGTGTCGTTAACAGCAAAGCATTAGAATTGGCTGGTGTAACAAAGGAAACAAGGGCTCCGTCAGGTGGCAAAATTGAAAAATACGCTGAAACCGGAGAGCCCACAGGCATTTTGCGAGAAAACGCAACGGATTTGGTGTGGAAAACAATCCCCGAGCCCAGTGAAGAAGAGATTATGGATGCCGCTAGCTTAGCCTGCAAGAAAATTGTGGAAGCCGGAGTGACCAGCATACACTGGATAGTTGCATCATCAACTGAAATCTCAATAATACAGAAACTTCGTGCAGAAAACAAATTGCCCCTACGAGTCTACATTATAGCTCCAGCAAATATTCTGGATCAAATAAACGGTTTACACTCACTCCTAGGCTCCGGCGACAATACGAATAAAAACTTGGGCGTTAAGGTTTTTGTAGACGGCTCTCTAGCCGCACGAACAGCAGCTCTGCGTGAACCCTACAGTGATGACCCCCAGACAAGGGGACAGCTACTGTACTCCCAAGAAGAACTGAACGCGTTAGTTGCTAAGGCTCACAAAGCCAAGTTTCGTTTGGTCATGCACGCAATGGGCGACCAAGCAATCGACATGACTTTGACCGCTATCGAAAAAGCTCTGATGGAAGCGCCAAGAAAAAACCATCGGTATCGTATAGAACACGCATCAGTTCTCAACAAAGAATTGATTCAGCGCATCAAAGAACTAGGGATGATGGTTTCTATACAACCCAAAGTTGTTATCTCTGAATTTTCGGTATGGTCAGCAGTTGATCGTTTAGGACCTGAAAGAGCTAGGTGGCTTTATCCACTAAAAACGCTAATCAACGAGGGCATATGGGTTGCAGGGGGCTCGGACTGTCCAATGGAACCGCTAAGTCCATTGTTGGGTATCCAAGCAGCCGTGACGAGGCAATTTTTTCCTGAGGAGCAAATCACCGTTGATGAGGCTTTACGGATGTACACTGTTAACGCGGCATACGCATCCTTTGAAGAGAAAATTAAGGGCTCTATTGAGGAAGACAAACTAGCAGACGTTACAATCCTTTCAGGCGATCCGCGAAAGACTCCGCTGAGCAAAATCGGCGACATTAATGTGGATATGACCATTGTGGGCGGAAAAGTGGTTTATCAAGAATTAACTTAATTTTTTTACACGTGAATGTTCTATTGAACGACAATTTGTTATCTGTTTAATGATTCTTATGGCAATCGATTTAAGTATGATTTCTGGACTATCGGTATCTGTAAAATTAGCATCTATCACTTTAGCAGCAGTGTTTGATCGATGATAGCGATAACAAGTCTATTAATTGCGGTCTCGGTTCTCGTCTTAGCTTTAGTGTTAGATCTGATTTTCGGCGACCCCTCTCCAAATTATCCATGGCGAATCCAATTCAAACTGCATCCAACCGTCTGGATGGGCAAGTTAACCACAGTATTAGAGCCTCATTTCAAGAACCCGAATCCAAAAATAGAAAAACTGAACGGTGTCTTGTTAGCTCTGATAGTAATAATCACTTTTACTTTACCTGTCTACTTCGGGTTAAAACTAATCTCCACCTACCTGCACATTCTGGTTTACATTCTCGTCGCCGCTGTAATCCTTAAACTAACTATCTGCATGAAGCTTGAAACAGACTGGGGCATAGCCGCAGCCAAAGCCATTGAATCAGGAGACCTGAATGAAGCAAGAAAGTACGCTCATTTCTCACGAAGAGACAATAAAGAATTAACTGGACCACAAATAGTCTCCTCTGTTATCGAATCACTATCCGAAAACCTAACGGATTTTAGACTATCCCCCATCTTTTACTATGGCTTTTTTGGTGTTCCAGGCGCCGTCGCGTTTCGAGCAATCAACACGCTTGACGGGATGGTGGGATTTAAAGACCCTGAGCACCTTCACATTGGATGGTTTTCCGCAGTCTCTGACACCATAGTCAACTATATTCCAGCTCGATTAACAACCATTCTAATAATTTTAGCCTCAGCTATTCTGGGCGAAGACTATAAGAGCGCGTGGACAATTGCTCGTCGAGACCAAGCTAAGATTCCCAGCATAAATCACGGATGGCAAATGGCATCCATGGCTGGAGCACTACGCGTACAATTAGAAAAACCGGGGCAATATGCGGTTGGAGATCAAATCGAAGATTTGACCTCAAGCAAAATAATTCGTGCATTAAGAATCCGAAACGTTGCAATAATCTTGGCTATACTCCTTATGCTGCCAGTACTTTTGCTAACAAGTCTCTACTTGTTTCCCCTTTTAGGCTATTAACGTCTCGTTTGGATGCCTTTTCATCAGTTGAACTTATTTTTTCATGTGCGAACGCCTTTTATGCAAAACATATTAATCATGTGTCTTGTTGTATTTATGGAAAGGACAAACGCTCAGGGAAGAAATATGATGCCACATGTAACCCTTGTGAATCCACCCTACCCGAAGGGCGCACACCAGCATCCCCCATTTACGCCTTTAGGTTTGGGGTATTTGGCTGCTGTTTTAGAGAAAAATCGTTATGAATTTGATGTAATCGATTGCCAAGCCCTAAATATATCGTTTGAAGAAGTAAAAAACGAGCTTCGCAAACGTCAACTTGATGTGGTTGGATTAACCTCTACCACCCTCACTTACAAGTCTGCGTTGCGTATAATAAAAATTGCTAAAGAACTTAACCCAAACTGCTTAACCATTCTTGGGGGCTGTCACGTTACGTTTTGGGATGATAAAGCACTGCAGGAATGTCCTCAACTAGACATTGTTGTGAGGAAGGAGGGCGAAATCACGCTTCTGGAGCTGATGCAAAACCTAGAAGCAGGTAAGAATTTCAGTGATGTGTTGGGTATAACCTACAGAAAAGACGGAAAGATTGTGAAGAATGCAGATCGCCCCTACATAGAAGATCTTGACAGCTTGCCCTTTCCTGCTCATCATCTCTGGCCTCTTGCGCGCCTCCGAAAATGCGGAAAAGTAATATTTCCTGTAATGACAAGCCGGGGCTGCACATTCTGGTGCGAGTTCTGCACGGCAGTCAGGATGTTCGGAAGAAGATATCGGACGAGAAGCCCAAAAAGTGTCGTAGACGAGCTTGAGTTTCTTCAAAAAAATTACGGCGCTGAGCAGTTTACGTTCTATGATGACACTTTCACTGTTAATCAAACCCGGACTGCAGAAATATGCGACGAGATTATAGCTCGAAAATTGAAGATTGAGTGGGACTGTGAAACCCGTGTGGACATGGTTACAAAAGAGCTGCTCCAGAAAATGAAGGATGCAGGCTGCTTCGCCGTCTGGTATGGGCTTGAGTCAGGTTCGCAGCGACTATTAGATGCCATGGGAAAAGGAATCTCCCTTACACAGGTTATGAGAGCTTTTAAGTGGACAAAAGAGGTTGGGCTGATGGCTGTTGTGGGCGCGATTTTAGGTTTGCCTAATGAAACTAAGGAAACCGTTTGGGAAACAATAAAGTTTGTTGAGAGACTAAATCCTGATGATGTAGGTTACTATATAGCTACACCTTACCCGGGAACGCCCATGTACGATTCCGTGAAAGAAAAAGGTTGGCTGAAAGTAACCGACTTTGACAAGTATGACACTGCGACTCCCATCTTTGAGATTCCAACCATGACTATGCAAGAGTTGAGGGAAATTCGCGAAGAAGCATTTCACAGGTTTTATCTGCGTCCACAATATTTTTTCGGTATGCTCACCAAAGGGCGGTTCTGGAGCTTATCGATCGGTCGGACAGTATTAGCACACTTTCTGCGAGCAGTAAAAGCAAAACTAATGCCTAGATAAATCCTAAAAAACGTTAACCTATTGATTTTTCTTTATGCAAAAACAACAGTAACCTTAATAGTCATTTTTTGTCATACCCTTTCGATTGGTGAGAGTGATCAAATGAGAGTTGTAGTTCAATGGAGCGGAGGCAAAGAATGCTGCTTAGCATACCATAAGGCAGTGGAGCAGGGTCACGAAGTGGCGTATCTTCTTACCTACGTTTATATGAATCCGTATATTTTTCACAGCTTACCCGTAATGGAGCTACAATCTCAGACTTTGGGAATCCCTCACCTCAAGGTTAACATCAAAAAATCATACGACGACATTTTCGAAACCCTTGCTCGTCTAAGCAAAGAGGAAGGAATAGAGGGCTTCGTAACCGGAGACATCGCCGGTGCGGGCTGCGCGCGGGTGCACCAGATCTACTATGATCTTATGTGTGAAAAGTTGGGCATAACCCTGATTATGCCTCTAAAGAATCCGTCTGGTAACACTTACGATGTTTTGGAAGAGGAAATATCAACGGGTATCAGGCCTATGTTAAGTTGTATAAATCTGGATTACTTTGGTGAAGAATGGCTGGGTCGTGTAATCGATATGGACTCAATCAAGGACCTGAAAGCACTGGCAGACCGACAGGAGATAGACGTTTGCAGTGAAGACGGGAAAGGTTTTCACAGCATGGTAATTGATGCGCCGTTCTTCAAGGATACCATCGAGATCGGTAAATTCAAAAAGAAAACCCGCGATGAAAAATCGAAAACTTGGAAGAGAAAATGGCTCTACATGGACATCAAAGAAGCATTTCTAAAACCAAAAAATAGCAGCATTTGATAGCTTTTGAAATCTTTCAGAAAAAGAGGCAACAGTAACCTTAATAGTCATTTTTTGTCATACCCTTTCGATTGGTGAGAGTGATCAAATGAGAGTTGTTATCCACTGGAGCGGAGGCAAAGACTGCTGCACAGCATACCATAAGGCAGTGGAGCAGGGTCACGAAGTGGCGTATCTTCTTACCTACGTTTATATGAATCCGTATGTTTTTCACAGCTTACCCATAATGGAACTGCAATCAAAGGCTCTTGGAATCCCACACATAAAAATCAAGATCGAGAGCGCACGTCCACAGGATCGGTATAATCAAATTCTTGATGTCCACGCTCGTCTGAACAAAGAGGAAGGAATCGAAGCTATAGTAACCGGAGACATCGACAACGTGCATCACAAGCGTGTTTGGAAGGATTCCTGCAAAAAGTTAAACATGAAATTGATAATGCCTTTGTGGGATCGTCCTTTCTTTTTCATTCCTGGAAATCCTTCCCGTAAACGGGTTTTAAACATGGAACTCTCGCTTGGCATGAAGGTCATTCTTAACTGTATAGACCTGAAGTATTTTGGCGAAGAATGGTTGGGTCGCGAGTTTGACCGCGCCTGCGTTGAGGATATGAAACCGCTAGTCGGGCGCCCCGGAGTTGGGATAGATGCTACAGGAGAACCCGGCGAGTTTCACACCACTGTGCTTGATGCCCCGCTCTTTAAGGAAGCCATCAAAATCACAAAATTCAGCAAGAACCGTAAGGTCATTGATTATGGTGGATCACCGGAACCTACTGGAAATTTCTGCTACATGACTATAGATGAAGCTGTTCTAGAGTCCAAAAATCCCTAGTTTCTAGCTAATTGTGCTGTTGCAATAAATGATCTGTGAATATTTTTCTTCAAGGTTAAACTGTGGGTCATCGTAGATTATGTCCAATTTTAGTCCGTATTTTTCGATAAGCTTGTTCATGTTATCCCAAATCAATGGAGCCTTATCGTCTGGATGCCAAACGTCCCATATGTTGTCATCTGGACTTTGCATGCCCCAACCATAATCCTTAGGAAGGACAAAGGCTACTTTTGCCTCTACTTTTTCAAGAGACCCTTGCTGATGCGAACGAGTCATATCCCAGAATGTCTTCATAGCGTTGAAGTGTTCTTCCTTCAAGATACCCAAAGGTTGTTCGCAAGGTTGATCGTAAGGAAAGTTGAATAAAACTACGTATTTGGCTCCTGCTCGGTATGCTGTAATCATGTCCTGTAGAAGCTCTGTTCCGTTCTCTAAGTAGGGTGGCTGTTCATAGGTCCAGGTGATAATAGCTCCCCAATCCTTATCCTGTACATTTGCGGCTCCTCTGCAGAGACTTATGTGTTTAAGCCTGCTAGAGGCGGAACATCAGAGTTTGATAGGCGCTGCATTGAGCTTGGTATTGAGCATATAACCGCAAGCGTTCGCAGGCCAACAACCATTGGCAAGATTGAAGTGTTCCACAAGGCGTACGAAGCTGAGTTTCACCTGTTCAAGCTGCACTGGAGTTTCATACGCTACTACAACTACACCAGACCTCACGAATCGTTAAACTATTTAACTCCTGCAGAAATATACCTCAAGCAGAAAGTGTAAGGCTATTTCTAGATAGAACAGTGAACGCCTTTTATGCAAAAGATATTAAGCATACGGCTTGCTGTATTTGTGAAAGTAATAACGCTCAGGGAAAAAATATGCCGCCACATGTAACCCTTGTGAACCCACCCTACCCGAAGGGCGCACACCAGCATCCCCCATTTACCCCTTTAGGTTTGGGGTATTTGGCTGCTGTTTTAGAGAAAAATCGGTATGAAGTTGATGTAATTGATTGCCAAGCCCTAAACATATCATTTGAGGAAGTAAAAAACGAACTTCACAAACGTCAACCCGACGTGGTTGGATTAACCTCTACCACCCTCACCTACAAGTCTGCGTTGCGTATAATAAAAATTGCTAAAGAACTTAACCCAAACTGCTTAACCATTCTTGGGGGCGTTCACGTTACGTTTTGGGATGATAAAGCACTGCAGGAATGTCCTCAACTAGACATTGTTGTGAGGAAGGAGGGCGAAATCACGCTTCTGGAGCTGATGCAAAACCTAGAAGCAGGTAAGAATTTCAGTGATGTGTTGGGTATAACCTACAGAAAAGACGGAAAGATTGTGAAGAATGCAGATCGTCCCTACATAGAAGATCTTGACAGCTTGCCCTTTCCAGCTCATCATCTCTGGCCTCTTGACCGTCTTCGAAAATACGGAAATGTAATGTTCCCCTTAATGACGAGCCGAGGCTGCGTATTTTGGTGCGAGTTCTGCTCGGCGGTCAGGATGTTCGGTCGAAGATTTCGGATGAGAAGCCCAAAAAACGTCGTGGACGAGCTTGAATATCTTCATAACACTTACGGCACTGACACTTTCACTTTTTATGACGACGCGTTCACTGTAGATCAATCTAGAGTTGAGGAGATATGCAGAGAAATTCATGATCGAAAACTTAGGATAACGTGGGATTGCGGGACCCGTGTTGACATGGTTACAAAGGATTTGCTTCAGAAAATGAAAGAAGCCGGATGCGTTGCCGTATGGTTAGGTGTCGAATCGGGTTCACAGCGGGTTATAGATGCCATGGGAAAGGGATTTACTGCAAATAAGACAAAGAAGGCGTTTAAACTGGCAAAAGAAGTTGGATTAATAACCATTGCAAGTGTAGTTTTTGGGTTTCCAGGTGAAACGCGAGAATCCGCGATGGAAACCATTAAACTTGTTGAAGAAATAGATCCCGATGACATAGGTTATTATATTGCAACGCCTTATCCTGGAACTCCGATGGCTGATAATGTGATAAAGATGGGTTGGCTAAGGGTAACTGACTTCGACAAGTATGATACAGCGACTCCCATCTTTGAGCTTCCAAACTTGAGCATGCAAGAGTTGAGGGAAATCCGCGAGCAGGCTTTTCACCGGTTTTATCTTCGTCCCCGTTATGTTCTCCGCATGTTCGCTAAAGGTGGAACGTATGGTTTTTCAGCAACACGAACGGCTTTTGCGCATCTGCTTAGAGCCACCAAATCTAAACTTCATCGTCCATAATTTGGGAAGATGGGCTTCTTAATCCAAATGGTTACGGTTAACATGTGAAAGAGAACCTTGCATAATTAGTGCATAGTTGTGTCTTGTTTTTACGGAACTTGTTTTGGTTTGAATTTGATGCATTTCATGTATCTTTGTTGATTTCAAGTTTGGGTAGCTAAATTATAAGATACCATATGCTTTTCAAGTCTACTTTTCCATGCCTTACCGAGATAGTATCGCAATGCTTAAATTGTTCAAACTAACAACAATGTAAGTGTTAAAAAAATAGGAAAGAACATGTATGAAAATTGATAACGGTAAATCTAAACTATTTGCTATTACTTTGACTATGATTTTGACTATATCTGCAATTGTTGCAATTTTACCCGCTGTCAACGCACAAGCTGCAACTAGGACAACCTATCCTTTCCTCGGTGTTGTACCCAACCCCGTAGGGGTAGGCCAGACAGTGCTTTTGCACGTCGGAATCTTCCAGCAGTTGTCAAGTGCTAAAATGAGTTGGAAAGGTTTAAGCATAACAATTGAGAGACCTGACGGGCAAACTGATACAATTACTGGCATCAATACTGACGCGACTGGAGGAACAGGCAGAACATATACGCCTACCATGAGCGGTACATACTATTGCAAGTCACACTTCCCTGAACTAGTGGTAGAACAAGGCGTAAATGAGGCACCAGGTATCCCAATTGGTACCGTGATGCTAGCAAGCGAGAGCGCAGTACTTGAACTTGTAGTACAAGAGGAACCAACAGCATACTACCCTGGTAACCCGCTTCCAAGCGAATACTGGACACGCCCAATAGACGCCCAGCTTAGGGAATGGAAGGCAGTTACCGGTAACTGGTTGGTTGCAATGGTCGCGCGCCCTGAAGGCATTCCTGGCAACGAAGAAGCACCAGAGACTGCGCACATATTATGGACAAAACCGATGTATATCGGAGGTGTGTCAGGAGCAACAGACACATCTTCTCCTGAGTGGGCATTCAGTGAGGGAGATGCATATGAAGGCAAATGGGAAAATCGACTTATAATCAACGGTATACTCATATACACTCATCGTACCAACACTCGCCCACTAGTATATACTGCTGTAGACGTGCGTACCGGAGAAGAATTGTGGAATAAAGTACTTCTAGATAACAGAACGATTGCCTTCGGTCAGAATATGATATGGGGAGGATATAACCATCATGCCGCTTACCCATACTTCTGGGTAACTGTTGGCAACACTTGGTCTGCGTTTGACCCCTGGACTGGAGAAAAGGAATTTACAGTGGAGAACGTACCTTCTGGCACCACAGTTTTCGATGATCAAGGCTGGCTATATCAGGTCTACGTTGATAATTCTGGTTCCGGATATATCTGGAGCATGGTAGATCTTATGGAACCCTTCGGTGAATCCAGCCCCACTCCGGGCAGTTGGGTTCCCGCAGGCTCCTTCTATGGAAGCCGATATGCAACATATGATGCAGCAGCAGTAGCAAATGAAACCACTGGAGAACTCACAGAAGCTGCACAGCGTGCGTACATAGCTGAATTCACATTTGATGCTAGCCGAACCCCCGGTAGTAGTACAGGATGGGGTTCCGCAATTCGTGCTATGGAATTTAGTGCTAGTCGTCAAATGGGGAACATAGATGAATGGACTGGAAAGATATTCGGTCTGCAATACAGTAGAACAGAAATCAAAACTTGGGCTATCAGCTTGGACGCAGGCAACGAAGGAACTATATTGTTCAGTGAAACTTGGGCTGCACCAGCTGAATGGGAAGCAGGTGGGATTGAAATAGAATTCAACTGCGTAAGCTTAGAGGATGGCGCTGCAGTCTTTTGGGTACATGACACTCTAGAATACTATTGCTTCAGCACTGACACCGGCAAATACATGTGGGGTCCAGCCGAACCCGAATATTACATGAACTATTATGGCTGGACAGAACTTCTGGAGCGCCCACCTTTCATTTGGGACGGCAAACTCTACTCAACTGGTGCCGGCGGACATATCTACTGCTACGACCTCACTGACGGCCATGTCCTTTGGACCTACGTTGCAGACGACCCCTACCAAGAATACTTGTTCGCTAATAACTGGTGGCAATTCTTCCTGTTCATTACTGACGGCAAACTCTATTCAGCCCATATGGAACACTCTGCTATAGAACCTATGCCACGCGGTGCACCATTCCTATGTCTTGACGCACAAACTGGAGATCTAATATGGGAAGCCGACGGTTTGTTCCGTTCAACCCGCTGGGGAGGACGAGGAATCATAGGCGACAGCGTAATGGTAGGATTTGATACATACGACAATCGCATCTATGCAGTTGGAAAGGGTCCAAGCCAAACCACAGTCTTCATTCAAAACGATGTTATCACACAAGGAAATAGCGTAATGATAAAGGGCAAAGTGACTGATGTATCACCGGGCACAGAAGACATTAAACTAAAACTGCGATTCCCGAACGGTGTTCCAGCAGTAGCTGATGAAAGCATGAGCGAATGGATGCTACATGTATACAAGCAGTTTGAGGCTCCAGCTGACGTTAAAGGTGTTGAAGTTCTTTTGCTTGTTGAAGATCCTAATGGCGAATGGTACTCAACTTATGTTACAGCCGATAATACTGGTGCGTTTAGCCACATGTGGGCTCCCAGCATCGTCGGCGAGTACAAGGTCACTGCGGTATTCGAAAGCTCCAAATCCTATTACACCTCATTCGCAACAACCGCGTTTGGTGTAAACCAAGCGCCAGCAGATCCAGGCTATCAAGGTCCAAGTGCTGATGAGATTGCTCAGAAGACGGTAAGCCAGCTTCCAGCATACCCAGACGTTCCAAGCGCAGCAGCAGTCGCTCAGGAGACTATAAGCCAACTTCCAGCATACCCAGAAATGCCAGACATACCAGAAATACCAGCATACCTAACAATAGACCTGGTCATACTAGTAATCGCTGCAATCGGTGTGGTCATAGGCTTAATAGCCTACATGGCACTCAGAAAACAAAAATAAACCCAAATTCCCCCTTTTTCTTTTTTTTCAAATAGAATCTGCTAAAGCTAGCGAAAGCTAGGAGAAGAACTGAGGGCGCCTACTGAATCTCCACAATGGCATATACGTGAGAGTTTTTCTCATTTCAGTCAATGCCAACAAAAATGCGTTAAGCCTATGCGACACATGTACACAAATAATACATCCAATCACTATGGTTTATTAATCATCTAAAGTTTCAAAAGGCATACACCCTAACGTCTAATACACAGAAGCTAATGATGCAATCAACTTCTTTTTACTTTAACCTCATTTACAAGCTCTTGAACTTTTGGAGAGTTATCCGCACTAACCTTATTAATAACCCTCTTTGTCTATTAATCGAAAATATTTGAGGGCGTAATTATACAAGTTACTTTTGTGAATCCACTTTACCCAACAGGATCTCATCGACACCCACCGTTCATCCCTCTGGGCATCGGATACCTTGCAGCCGTCCTAGAGAAAAACGGATACGATGTCAACGTCATCGACTGTCAAGCTCTTAAACTCACATTAATGGAGGGGTAAAACGAACTTCATAAACGTCAACCCGACGTGGTTGGATTAACCTCCACTACCCTTACATACAAATCCGCCCTCGAAATAATTAAAGTAGCTAAGAAAGCTTTACCCAAACTGCTTAACCATTATCGGAGGCTCTCACGTTACGTTCTGGGATGATAAAGCACTGCAGGAATGTCCTCAACTAGACATTGTTGTGAGGAAGGAGGGCGAAATCACGCTTCTGGAGCTGATGCAAAAGCTAGAAGCAGCCAAAAGTTTTGGTGACGTGTTAGGCATAACTTGCAGAAAAGACGGAAAGATCGTGAAGAATGCAGATCGTCCCTACATGGAAGATCTTGACGATCTCCCGTTTCCAGCTGTTCATCTCTTCCCTATTGAGCAATTCAATAAATACGGAAACATCATATTCCCAGTGATGACGAGCCGCGGCTGTACATTTTGGTGCGAGTTCTGCACAGCCGTAAGAATGTTTGGGCGAAAATACCGAATGCGAAACCCAAAAAAAGTCGTAGACGAACTCGAGTACCTCTACAAAAAATACGGTGAGAAGCAATACACCTTCTATGACGACACATTCACTGTGGACCAAACCAGAACCGAAGAAATATGTAACGAAATCCTGAGGCGAGGCTTAAAGATAAAGTGGGATTGTGAAACCCGTGTTGACATGGTCACAAAGGATTTGCTTCAGAAGATGAGAGAAGCCGGATGCATTGCCGTATGGTATGGTGTCGAGGCGGGGTCACAGAAGGTTAGAGACGCTATGGGAAAAGTAATTTCAACCCAACAGACCTTTAATGCCTTTAAGTGGACAAAAGAAGCTGGACTGATAGCCGTTGCAAGCATTATTCTCGGCTTTCCAGGTGAAACTAAAGAAACCGCATGGGAAAGCGTAAAACTTTTGGAAAGAATAAACCCCGACGAAATCGGAATCTACATTGCCACACCCTATCCTGGGACTCCAATGTACGATTATGTAACGAAGATGGGCTGGCTAAAAATCCATGACTTCAACAAGTACGACACAGCCACACCCACCTTCGAGTCTCCAACCATGAGCATGGAGGAATTGAGAGAAATCCATGATAAGGCGCATCAAAGTTTTACCTCCGCCCAACTTATGTCATACGAGCTTTCAGCAAAGGAGGCGTGTATGGTTACTCGACGACCCGCACTGCCTTGGCGTGGCTTCGAAGGAGCATAGCATCCAAACTAGGCTTTAGGTAATTCTGCACCATAACTACACAGGCTCAACTGGGGGATGATCTGTATTGCAAAAAAGAAAGCTTGGAAGAACAGGCATTCAAGTCTCCATTGTTGGTTTTGGTGGAACATGGATTTCACAGCTAAGCATGGATGAAGCAGTGAAGGTTGTCCGACGGGCTTTCGAACTGGGCATTAACTACTTCGACACTGCGAAACTGGATGGGGACAGCGAAGAAAAAATTGGAGTAGCATTAAAGGCTGTAAGAGACGAGTGCATTTTAGCTACGAAAACCGCCTCAAGAACTAAAAGCGAATCGTTAGCAGACTTCAAAACTAGTCTACATCGACTGAAGACAGACCGATTGGATTTGATTCAACTTCATGGAATAGATGACGAAAAAACGCTAAGGAAGGCAATAGGTTCAGGCGGTTCACTGGAGATGTGCAAAAAAGCTCGTTCTGAAGGCTTAGTAGATTATATTGGCATAACAAGCCACAAGCCTCTCCTATTGATTAAAGCCCTTGAAACAAACGAATTTGACACCATACTTGTGCCCCTTAACGTGGTAACGCAGCAAGCTTTAGAGGAATTGATACCACTCGCAAAAGAGTTGGGCATCGGCGTTGCCATAATGAAACCATTGTCTGCTAAGACCTCCAAACTCGTAACCTGCTTATATAAGCCATCTTTATCTCTGCTCTCTGACGAACCCGAACTGAAAGCTCTTTTAGGAGAGAATACGAGTTCAATGGTCCGCAACGCCCTCAACTTTGTTCTGTCACAAGATGTATCCGTGGTTGTCACCGGATTGAAGTCAATTGAAGAAGTTGAGACAGCAGTTCAAGTAGGAAATGAATACAAAAAGTTGACAAGAGCTGAAAAAAACCACTTCAGCATCCAATTTTATGGAAAACATTGCCGAGACTGTGGACTCTGTTTACCTTGCCCTCAAAACATTGACATAGCAGCTGTACTCAGGTTTCATACACTATCCGCAACTTACGGATTGAAGAATTGGGCAAAAAAACTGTACAACGGACTTGAAGTCAACGTCAACAAATGCACAGAATGCGGCGAATGCGAACCAAAATGTCCATACATCCTGCCGATCCTATCTATGCTGAAAGATGCGCAAGCGTGTCTACAGCGCTAGTTTCATAAATCAGCGAATAACAAAAATCAGTAGTAGCACATGCAATACAACCCAAATTAGGTGAACAAATTGATTTCTGAACAGTCTAGTGAGCATTTCTAACAGTTCTTCTCGACTGGAAAAGTGAATGTGAATAGTGGCTATTGTTAGACAAGTTGTCTAAGGTGCTATCGGGTTTAATTTTTGGGGGAGTTAGGAAGACGCAAAATGTCCATGTGAAATCGCCAATTTTCTGACTCTATCTATCGGGAAAGACAAAAGCAATACTAAATACGCGGTTAACCTGATTGGTAAAGCTATACGTTGGAAAATTGACAAAAAAAACGGAATAAATGTGCGGTCATGGACTAGAAAATCATAGAAAATTTCAGACACTCTTTTCGCCTCGTTGTAAGCTTCCTTTCGTTTAGCTGGGTTAATAATTGCCGATGTATCCACCATGAAAGCCGTGTCAAAACTTTTATCTTTAAACGGCAAGTGCAAAAACGATGCGCGAATAACCTGTTTTCCTGTTCTTTTGGCGCGTTTAAGCATTCCTTTACTGAAATCGACACCCAAATCTGCGTAAGCCAAAAATCTGCCATTGCCGCATCCTAAATCCACGGTTTTTCCCTTTTGCTTCCTTAGAAATTTTCGAAGTTTATTGTCATTCAAATTGAAGTACAATCCAAAAAGGAACGGTAAAGACTGGAAATAGATTGGGGAAAAATTGCTCCAATAGTCCGGTTTGTCATATTCGCCAAGCCATCTGTATTCCGGTTTCATAATGGAACTATCTTCCTAAGCGTTGACT
>Ga0315543_1001588_pt1 | contig 24066 bp, 15 predicted proteins | sample SalMarSW160210MG_2_FD_203098 | JGI IMG/M metagenome (GOLD analysis project Ga0315543, IMG submission 203098) | Salt marsh sediment microbial communities from the Plum Island Ecosystem LTER, Massachusetts, United States - Salt Marsh Sediment SW1601-210 ... | reverse complement strand
GGTGTCTCCTGAGGCTCTTCGGATGGTGTCTCCTGAGGCTCTTCGGATGGTGTCTCCTGAGGCTCTTCGGATGGTGTCTGTTGAGGCTCTTCTGGAACTTGAGCTTTTTCTTCAAAGACCATATATTTGACTCCTTTCACAATTAAATAAATTTAACTTTCAAAATTGTCGTCACAGTACAAACGGTTTTTCGTCATACATTATCTCCGTCAATAACTTCAACAGAAAAACCAAAAGCGCAAAGGTTTTTCACTACCCTAAAGTAAACCGATTTTGCCGCAAAGTCAACTGATTTTGAGGGGAAAAAAGGCGGCAATATCACGATGTAAGCCCGCAATACCACATTGTAAACTCACAATGCCACGATGTCAGCTTACAATACCATGATGTAAAGCTATTTCTTGCGTTTCTTTCTTTCTGGCCGTTGGGTTAATGCAGAGGCGGCGGTACTCTTGGCCTTTTTTGAGGTTCCTTTGCTTTGCAGTTGTTGGGAGGCGATTTTGCCTACTCGTTTTGAGGTTTTTTCGTTCCTTGCCATAGTAAAAATCCTTTCAATAAAAGGTTACATTCCTTTTTCCGCGGTATGGTGTCCCCAGATTTAACCAGTTTATGAGACTGTACACAGATTGTATTCTTTTATAATCTGTTGTTGCATCTGGCGCAGAATACAACCCCGCATTATGCCATATACGATGGGTCGTGCCGAAGATACTACCGTTTCCCGCAGAATTAGAGACCGGAGTCTCTACTGGACCTTCTTAGCGGGAGCATTTGGCTCAGCCTTTTGCACAGGAGCACTGGGTCCGGCCGGCTTCTTAGCTTCTACAGGAGCACTGACTTCCTTTTCGGCCTTTGGGGCAACGGCTGGTTTTGACTTCTTGCAGCCGTCCACTACAATCACCCCAACAAGCAATGAACAGAACAGCAGAACAGTCACCCCAAATCTTGCAATTTTATGTTTCATTTCCTGGTCCTTTCGAAACAAGCCCAACATTTAGAATACTAAACTGACATTTCTCATATTAGTCCGGCAATACTGCCGGATTAAACGCCTGGCTACTTGCTACTCTGCGTAGTATGCTACGTAGCACGAGGCAACCAAGCCTTTCAATGCCACGATAATACCGAAATCTTCCTCGAATTACAATCATTAAGATGGCAAGGCCATAATCCCTGATTTTTTATTTTATATTTTAACGAAGCCCTGAGCAAACATAGTGCGTCGAAGGGGGCTGACCCTCTATTTCCCCGGTATGGTGTCCCAAGATTTATGACCCTATTTCTTAGTTCTATTTTTTTTCGCCGCTCCACAGCCCTAATCGGTTTTCTTTCGCCTGTTTCTCTAAATAATCGAACTGCTTCATAAACTGGAACGGCTCGTATATATAGTTAAAAGCGAAACCTTCTTTGATGAGTTTGGCGTTGATTAAAGTGCCATCTTCCAAAAATACATATCTTAGAAGTCTATTGTATTTATCTATATTCGATTGCATTGGATCTCTGATTAAATAGACCGATTGCTTTTCCAAGAGTTGCTTAGCATACTGTGCAGCTTCCGGGCCAAAGTAATCTTCCCGAGAATTATAAGGATTTGCTATCTCAGGAGTATCTATTCCAATCAGTCTTACAGTTTCAATTTCTCCTCCAATATCGACTTTGATAGTGTCACCATCAATCACTTTTACAACCCGGTAAAGAGCCTGCACTTCTTTAATAAACGATGACTTGTGAGGTAAAAAATACCCAATAAGAACTGCGATTAAAGCAGTCAGCAATAAAAGGGAAATTTTATTTAATTTTGATTTGACCTGGGTCATTGAGAACAATCTCCGCCCGGCCTTGATAAGTCCTTATCAAGCCGGTGATTTCCACAGTTTTTCCTTCGTATTGGTTTGGATTGGGAAATTTGTATGCGGCTGACCTAAAAATTACGGCGCCAAACGGACTGGTTTTATAATCGGGACCAAAATTTAGAAATGTAGTTTCTTTTGGGGTGTTAACATGATCTACTCTGCCTGCCACGCAGGCATATTCTCCCACGTGTTCTGGCGCTTCAGTGTAACTGATGCGTATGGTGGGCTTTTCTGTTCTCGGTGGTGGTGGTGTTAGTTTCCTGTCGCTTCCGCTCTGCGGCCTGGTTGATGCCGACTTGTTTGACAGCCATATCGAGCCGGCAATTATTAACGCTGCAACGATAATAGCTATGGGTATCTTGTTTTTCTCAAAAAAATCCTTCATACAATCCCTCTAATTAATCCTCCTCGAAATCTGGGGACACCGTACCTATTTCTACATATTAATCCGCTTGGCTACGCAAACAGGCCTTTCAATTCCACAATAACATTAAAATCTTCCTCGAATTACAATCGTTAAGATGGCAAGGCCATAATCCCGGATTTCTTATTTTATATTTTAAGAGCTTGTCCTGAGCGAGCGCAGCGAGTCGAAGGGGTGACCCTACTATGCCCCTAATAAATTGAATCAGATTTTCTTGTTCATTGTTCATTGTATTTTGTTCATTGTTTTTAACTACGAATGGTTCGACGTTGCTCACCATCTGGTTCGACAGGCTCACCACCCTGAGCGGAGTCGAAGGGCTATCAACAAAAAACTCAGAACTAAAAAATGGTGTCCCCAGATTCCCCCAAAAAATGTACCGGACACCTTTAATTCCCCCCTGCTATTTTACAATTACTTTCAAAAAAGTTTTATATTCCGTTTTTCATCCGCACCCGTGCGGATTTATTCTCTTGTTTCAGCAACTTGTCTCAAATGTAGAAATACTTCTTTCAATTCATGCCTAACAGCGCTTTCCGGCTCATTGATTACCAATTCTTGATATTCGTCTATAAAGCGGCGACGCAGTCGATGAAAAAAATGCAGAAAATGTCGTAGAAAACCAATGCAATCTAAAATAGCAATTTCACGCTGTCCAAGTTTCTCATACATGCTTTTTGCATACTCGAAAATGTTTTTATCGATTTCATCTGTGGTTATGAATATGTAATTATCGATTGATTTTCCACCTTTTGAGATTTTTTGAATTGCTCGACCAATATCCTCTCGCAACACTTTCTTCATTTTCATTTCATAAATAGTTCTCACGTTCTCATCGTTGATCAAGCACACTTCAACATCACCCATACTGCCGGTTTGTTCGTCAGCAGCATTGTGAGAAAGAAGGGGGCGGATTTGTTCTCTAATTCTATTTTTCGCAGCATTATATGCCGCAGCAACGATCAGAACCGGCAATCGACTACTATGTTTGCATGATAAATGTTGCTCAACCAAAGTTATTGTATCTTCTGAAGATAATATTATTTCTGCTGAATGATTCTTCAATTCTTCCAACTTTTTTGACAGAGATTCTTTCTTGCTGTTGCGAATTACAATTAGCCTATGGATAACATCAACCAGTAACTCACTCGCATCAATTTCCCCATCTTTAACAAAATGCAAAAGCGATATTGTGTCAATATATACCTGCCGAGGACGACCGATGATTTCCAAGTCTGTTGAAAGAGGATTATCAATGTTTCGTAGTGCGGGAGTCAGAAATGCCGTTGTAGGATTGCATGGGATGTCTTTGTCAGCAATGAAACGTGATATATACCTTTCATCATATGTGCGACCAGAGAAGCAATCATTACTTCCAATCTCAGTATAGGGCTTAGTTGGATTAATATTCGGTTTATGTACCTTTGCCAACAAGCACGCCATCAATAAGCGAGCGCCTGCGCGATTACTAACACATTCACAAACATATTCTATTTTTTTAAGAACTTCAGGAGGGGCCTGTATCGGCCTGTAGTCCTCAGAGATGGCGCAGGAAAATAATTCGGACAAAATGTTAGCTGGGTCAGGCATTAGATAATCTCTCCAAACAAGGGACTGCTATCGGAAAACTCCTCTGGGTCGTAGTTTGTCCACAACACTTCAACGCGTTTCCCTTTAGTTGCATGATTGGTTTTTTCAGGTGCGACACACTTGGTCCATTTAGGCTTATGGTACAGTTTGTCCATCAACTCACACTGATAATTTGAAATAGCCACTTTGCCCTTTGCGGCATTGAGTACATCTGCTAGATCGCAATGATCTTTATCAGTCATTTCGGTTCCATAAGCGTTATTGTCGCCGCGTGTTTCATGTATATAGGGAGGATCGCAGTAAAATAGAGTCTCATGTGAATCATACAACGCAATTACATCAACTGCGGGTCTGTTCTCAAACTGAACCCGCAATAAACGTTCTGCAATCCAGGGAAGATGCTCAACTGCCCCTAACCATCTGCTAACAACACCGCTCATGCCTGCACGACTGGTATTTCTGCAATTTGCCCAACGCCCGATTGAGGCTTTTTGGGCTAATCCCGTTCTTACTTGTCTTGCTCGAACATAAAATCGTCGAGCGTGTTCCATGTCCGAAAGATTTGGATCCAAATTGCAGGCTAGTGCGAATTCCTCCCGCGAGAAAGGCGTTAGCAGTATAGCCTGAATCAGTTCCTCTTTTTTATCTCGTAGTACACGAAAGAAATTTACTGCTTCTCCATCTAAATCATTATATGTCTCAATCGGTGATGGGGCACGATTCAACAATACAGCACCAGAACCTGCAAACGGTTCACAGTAATGTTTACAAGAAGGCAATAACGGCAACAACCAATCAAGATGAGAAAACTTTCCACCATACCAACCAAATGCAATTATTTTCTTAGGTTGGCGAAGAGTGCCAATTGGCGGAGGTACTCGTTTACCATTATTTCTTATGTAATTCTTAGTAGTCATTGGAAATCTCTACTTCACCATCGCTCAGCTTCATTTTTCGCCTTTTTTACGTTTTTTCATCTAACTCTGTCTATATTGATCCGCATAACATCCAAAATATTGTTGCGTCTGCCAGATAAAACGCTGCTTCTTCGCCTGAAAATCTCACTTTTTCGCCTAACTGTCTTAAAATAATAACCCGTGTCGGACATACTAACAACTAAAAAACATTGTGTTTTGTATAGACGTCATTCCGAGCGAGCGAAGCGAGTCGAGGAATCTGCTTAATTAAACAGATTTCTCCACTACGCGTCCATAAGGAACGCTTCGGTCGAAATGACAAATCAGCACAGAGCAAAAACATTATTGTTACAGGCCATACCATTGCTTTACGGCGGCGAGGAATTCTTCAGCCGTTTTTGCTGCAAAAAAAGCTTTTTGGGCTTTTCTACGCAAGGGATGAAGTTTGCAATAGGCAATCACGAATTTTCGAAAATACCTTATGGCCTTTTTGTGCTCGTAGAGCTTACAAATTAAATAGAAGTGTTTCAAAATTACCCGGCCCTGCTGCTCAAGAGTTGGGGCTAAAAAATCGTTTCCCGCGCGAAGCTGATTGAAAATCCACGGATTACCAATCGCACCGCGGGCAATTGCCGCACCATCTACCCCGGTGTTTTTTATATTATTTTTAATTGTATCAACGGAAAATAAATCTCCGCTGCCAAAAATTATTGTGCGGGGAAATTGTTTTTTAACCTCTGATAAAAACTGCCAGTTTGCCGAACCGGCAAATCTTTGGCAAACAGCGCGGGGATGCACAATTAACGCATCGACCTTTCCAGCCGCAGCCCTGGAGCTGATGTTCCAGAAATTATCATAGGACTGATTTTCGAAACTCGTTCGTAATTTCATGGTTACCGGACAATCAACGGATTCTTTTACAGCATTATAGATTTCTATTACTTTATCAGGCTCATTCAGAAGAAAGCCTCCTCGCTTTCGGCGAATAACTTTGGGCGAAGGACAGGCAAAATTCAGGTCTATTAAATCGAAACCCGCCTTCCATACTACCTTGGCGGCCCTTGCCATTATTTCGGGGTCCTCGCCTAAAAGTTGGGCTCCTATCGGATGTTCATCATCGCCGGGTTTAAATGACGGATTATTAAAGACCCGCGGATGGATGACACTTTTTGCGAGCATTACGCCGGCAAAAGTCATAGGCGCTCCAAAGTCACGCGCAATTGCCCGCATAGCGTAATCGCTGTATCCGCTAAGCGACGCCTGAAAAAAGGGAACATCAAGAATTATATTGCCGATTTTTAGCATTAATCGTCAGATTCGATTTTCTTGCCTTTTGACTGATCAACCAACGTTGGTTCTTTCTGGGTTGCGTTAATAGCGAATCGGCATTTCTTCGCGATCTCTGACGAATAGACAGTTTTGGAGAACGTGTCCATCACCCCTCACATCGCATAACATTGTTTATATTGGTTCGCATAACATCCCAAATACCATTGCGCAACTCGTTCGACCTCGAGGCTCTCGACAGGCCATATAAGGTTAACGGTGGGGTTGCGACCCCACCCTACAAAACTCGTGGAATATCAATAGAAACTATGAGCATAATATAGCACTGGCCGGACGGAAATCAATCGCGACTTTGCCATTTCGGCGATTCTCTTTCCGGGCAGGTAAGCATTGTCTATGCAGAGGTCAGGGGCCAGGGGTCAGATTCCCCGATCCCTGAACTGTGCTTGCGGTCGGCCTGCTCGCCTTGGCGAAGCGCTTCCAGCCTTCGCAGTTGCTTACATTCTCCGTAGCAGAGTTACTGCGAAGGATGAATCGGCGGAGTACGCTCGGCGGAGCGAGAAGTTCAAGTCACAACCGTTGGATTCGACAGAGCCTGCCCTGAGCGAAGTCGAATGGGCTCACCACAAGAGTAAAGATAGGGTCTTCGGCTGGGTCAGGAATATCTCTGTCAGGGCTGCGAAGGTCAATTAATGATGGCTGACAGCCTGCCGGGGGCCTGCGTCTGGTGCGAGCTGGGCAAGGGCTTCCAGTGCACCCGTCAAGTCCAGAGCAGTTAAATGGTGACTGGTCCCTTAGGGACTGGTTACTGGTTATTGGTTATCGGTTAAATGGTGAACTCGATTACCAGTTACCATTCACCAGTTACCATTCACCAATTGATAATTGACTTCGAGGAGGCTGCTGTTACAATTGCTTTTAATGGAAAATGATGTGGACTTCAATAAAGTAGTTCGCCAGCATCTGGAGATGGAACAGTTTTTCACCGGATTTACTATAAGGCGCGAATCAAGAATGCCCGAAAAAGCGCCACAAAAGGATGAAGCAGCTATTACCGAGAAATCAAGAGAACTTGATAGAATCGCCGAAGAGGTCCGCCGGTGCCGCCAGTGCGGATTGGGGTCGTTACGAACGAATGCGGTTCCAGGTGAAGGTCACGCAGACGCCCGCATATTGTTCGTCGGAGAAGCGCCAGGAGCTGACGAAGACGCACAAGGCCAACCTTTTGTCGGAAGGGCTGGCAAACTGTTGGATAAGGTAATTGCAGCGATGGGACTGAAAAGGAGCAACGTGTGGATAGGCAATATCTTGAAGTGCCGGCCGCCGGAGAATCGCGATCCCCGCGCCGAGGAGATAATAAGCTGTTTTCCCTACCTTCAAAAACAGATTGAGACAATAAATCCTGAGATTATTGTGGCTCTGGGAGCTCCCGCAGCAAGGACGCTGTTAAATACTAACAAGTCGATAGGCCAACTGCGGGGCCAATTTCACGAATACTACGCTGGGCTGGGCAGACCACCTATAAAGCTTATGCCGACATATCACACCGCTTATCTATTGCGAAATTACTCGCCGGAAAATCGTCGAAAGGTCTGGGAGGATATGAAAAAAGTCCTTGCTGAATTGGACCTGCCGATCCCGGAACATTCGAAATAAATTGTTGGGTGCAAATTGGTGGGGCAAGCCTCACCCAACATCTCTTGCCGGATTTGAGGCACGTATGAAAAACATTACGCTACTGCAGCGGTTTGCTCTTCATACTCTTCGAATCTGACGCTTATCTTCTTGCTTACCCCTTGTGTCTGCATCGTTATGCCAACCAGCTCGTCCGCAATACTCATCGTTCGCTTGGAGTGAGTAATGACTACGAACTGAGAGTCCTTTTGAAATTCCCTCAGCAGCATATCAAAACGTTCGTTGTTTGCCTCATCCAGCGCAGCGTCAATCTCGTCAAGGAAGCAAAACGGCGAAGGCTTCGTCTTGAAAACAGCAAACAAAAGCGCAATTGCCGTCAACGACTTCTCACCACCGCTTAATAAGGATATGCTCCTTGTCTCTTTGCCGGGCGGCCGGGCTATTACCTCTATTCCTGCTTCGAGCGGGTCTGATTGGCCGCTTTCGTCGGGACAAGCTTCAAGGACAATGTCAGCCTTGCCTCCGCCAAAGAGCTTGCGGAATATCTGCTGGAAATGAACTCTTATTTGTTCAAAAGTCTCGCGGAACTTCTCTCTGCTCTTTTTGTTCAGCCGGTTTATCAACTGCTGTAATTGAGCCCGGCTTGAATTCAGGTCGTCAACCTGCCTGCTTAAAAAGCTATGGCGCTGCTCGAGGCTTTCCTGCTCAGCTATAGCGTCCACATTCACGTTGCCAAGCCTCTCAATTTTGCCCCGTAACCGGCCGATTTCTTCTCGCACCTGGTCCCAATCAACCTCACTATCCGTATAATTCTTGTAGGCCTCGACCAGGTCAATCTGCAGCTCTTCTTTGACCCTTTCAATCAAATCCTGTTTCTTTACCTCCAATTGGCCTAATTCTATTTTAAGTCCACCTATAGCGGACTCGAATTTATCTTTTTCAGACCGTTTGAGTGATAGAGCCTCCTCTATTCGTTTTTTCTCTTCGAGCAGTCTTTCTATTTCCCTATAAAGGAACTGATTATTTTTTTGTTTCTGTTCCTTCTCGCCAAACAGTTCTGACACCGCCGCTTCGCAGCTGAGAATATCTCTCTGCGAATTTTCCATTTCTAATTTTGAATTGTGAATTTCTTTTTGTGTTTCTTCAGCAGCCGAGCGATTTGCCTGCATTTGGCTTTCCAGATTCACGATTATCTTCTTCAATGCCCGGCTCTGTTCGGCGGCTTGTCCGAGTGCCACCTTAAGATCGGTAAGCTTTTCTCTTTGTGTCTGCTGTATGTTTTTTCGTTCGTTATACTTTGTTTCAAGCTCTTTTATATGCTCTGTGCGCTGCTTGTTAACCGCCTCGAGCTCCTGCAGTTTCTGTTGTGAATTGTATTCTTTTTGCACCGATTGTGCGATTTGGGCTTGGAGCAAATCGATCTCGCCGGCTATGAGAGGCTGCTCTTTTTTGAGTCCGCCTATGGCGGATTCGTAAACAGCCAGCTTTGAGCTTATGTGCATTTTTTCAGTATTGGCTTCATAAATAGCTGTTCGCAGGTCCTTGCACAGCTTATCTGTATGTGTGTTTTGTCGGTTCTTCTTTTCAATTTCCTCATCGAGTGTTGTGATTTCGGTTTGTATCTTGGCAATGCTCTGCTCTAATTGACGCAGTCGGCTTCTGCGGGATATTAGACCTGCCGGTTTTTGCATCGGCCCAAGCTTCACCATGCCGTCGGCGCTTACGGCTTCGCCTTTCAAAGTAACAAATGTATCCGCCTTTGGCGGACCACTGTTTCCCTTAGCTAATTTAATTGCATTATCAACCGAATCGACAACTATCACTTTGCCGAGCAGCTTCCAAACTAATGGTGCATATTCGCTATCGGCTCTTACGAACTCAACGAGCCGGCCCTTGACACAAGGCCATTTTGAAAAGTCTTTTTGATCCAACAACGGCTCTATTGTATCCATGCATATAAAGTTCACTCTGCCGTCAAGTTTCTCAATGGTTTCCGTATCGGCCAAGAGCCTTTCTGAGCTATTAACTACCAGAGCGTCAGTTTTGCCCTCAAGCGCAACCTCAACTGCATTTGCATATTCCAAATCGGCTTTTATTATCTCAGCTAATAGTCCCTCGATATAATCTAATCTATCCAAAGTTTTATTCTGTAATATACTTTTAACGCCGCTGTTTAATCCCTCATATCTTTTTTCCATATCTTCCAACACAGCCATTTCGCTGCGTAGCGCGCTCCTTGCCTCCTTGGTGTGGGCTAATCGCTTATTATCTACCTCGAGCAGGCGTGTAGTTTCTTCTGTTTTTTTGCGTTTGGAATCTAAGCTCTGATGCAGCTCGCTCAGCACCTTTTCTATATCATCCAGTCGAGCTTTGAGGTGTGCTTTTTCGGCAAAGAGTTTCTCAAGCTCCGCATTTGCGGTTTCTGCTCGCTGTGCCGCACGGTCCTTTTGGTTGGATAGATTGTTGCGATAAACTGAAATGCTCTGGATTTCATTGTGAAGCTGCGCCGTCCTGCGAACCATATCGATAATACCTGATTTGTTATCTTCCAAATCAGCCTCAAGCGAGGTACATTCTGCATTGATCTGCTGGATAGCTTGCTGAGTTTGTTCAACAGCTCGGCTTTTTTCTTCCAGTATTTTTTCACAACAAGTAAGCTCCTGTTTAGATTGAGATAGATTTGCCTGTAAAATTCTTTCCTGCTCCTGTAGTTTTTCAATTTGCTGGCCGGCGTTTTCTCTTCTCTGCTGTAGCTCGGTCATCCTGGCTCGTAAAAACTCGACTCGTTGAAGATGTTGTTCAATTTGACTCTGGATAGAAACCAGGAGATTATCGGTATGGTTTAACTTATGCTCGATTTCTAATTTTTCTTCGCTTAGTTTGCTCATCAGCGCATCGTTTTTCGCCACTTCCACGTCCAATTGCTGCAACTGCTGCTCAGTTTTGTCGAGTGAATTCGCCTTTTCTGTCAATTGCGTCTGATATTTAGCGTATTCGGCCAGCCAGTATTTTACCTGCAGCTCTTTTAGCCTTTGGCTGTACTGTAAATAATTCCGTGCTTTAGTGGCTTGAAGCTTTACACTTCGTAAGCTCTTTGTCACTTCGCTGAGAATATCTGCAAGCCGCAGCAGATTTTGCTCGGTGCGATCCAGCTTGCGAAGCGCCTCTCTCTTATGCGCTTTATACTTACTTATGCCCGCAGCCTCTTCAAATACGGCCCTTCGGTCCATCTTCGAGCCGCTTAATATTTGTTCGATTTGTCCTTGTTCGATAATCGAGTAGGCTTTAGTACCTACGCCGGTGTCCATAAACAATTCTCTTACATCTTTTAATCGGCAGATGTTATTATTTATGCGGTACTCACTCTGGCCATCTTTGTATATTCTGCGGCTTATTTGTATTTCGTCGGCATCGATTGGCAGTCTGCCTGTTGGACTTCCATCGGGATTTGAAAGAAACAGGTTGACCTTAGCGGTCCCTAAAGGCTTCCGCCGGCTGCTTCCGCCGAATATCACATCAGCCATCTGGTCGCTTCGTAGGCTTTTAACGCTTTGCTCGCCAAGTACCCATTTAACTGCATCGACGACGTTACTTTTACCGCAGCCGTTGGGCCCTACGATTGCGCTTATTGATGATTTAAAATTAAATTCTGTTTTGTCTGCAAAGCTTTTGAATCCGTCGAGAATGATTTTTTCAAGTCTCATCTTTTAATCCTGCTGTTAACGTCCGGTAATAAATGTTACACAGTCACGCAACTGCTCAGAGCTAATAGTGTTCACCTATGGCGGATTATCGGCCGAAAGGTAGTTATTTCTTGATAATTAGCCGATTTTGGGTAGGGGACCTGCCCGAAACTCTGCTGTAATTGCTCCTTTTTCGCACATCTTTTGCAACAGAGCTATCATGTCATCATACGAAATACCTAAACCCTGATGTACCTGCTTATCCTTTCTCAGGGGCTCCTCGCAAAGTGTCAGAATAATATCGGCAAGCTCAAAGGAGCTTTTCAACTGCAGTATTACATCGGGTCGTTGAGGATGTTTGCGTATTATCGAGACATATTCTGCACCGGGTGAAGCGTTTATTGTTATATTACCGTCGGCTGATTGCACAAAAATACTGTCGCGGCAATAAATCGGCGCATCAAATAGTACGATTCTTGGCTGAGCACTCCGAGAGACAAAAATCGCCTTGTTTTGTGTTTGTTTGGCCTGTCCTGACTTCGATGAGCTTAGTCGAGTCGAGCCGGGTTGAAGAATTTGTTCCAGATAAAAACTACGTGCCACGAGTCTTTGTGATACAGCGAAATCTTTCAATTTACGTAATTGTTCATACGCAGCTAATCTGATGTCAAAATCGTCATCTTGCAATAATTTACGTAATATTGCCGTGACGTCATCACGCCTCGCAGCCTTAGCTATTGCCTCCAAAGCCTCGAGCCTGTAAGCAGAGTTTTTATCCATTACTATCTTACGAAGTGTCGGCACGCCCTGGTCACTACCAAAATTAAGCATACATCTGGCTGCTCGCAGCCGGACCTGCTCCTTAGATGAATTTAATAAAACCGACAGCTCGCTAAGACTTTCATTGCCTATGGCCTCAAGAGAGATTTCACTTTCATCTCCTTCGACCCGGCTCAGGACGGGTTCATCCTGGGAGGCAGCAAGTTTTTTTACTAAGGTCTTGATTCTTTGCTGAGATATTTCTGACCGATTGTCAAGATATAACGCCTTAACTATCTCGACAAACCTTTGTTTTTGTGCTCTATACTTAGCCGGCACGTTCAATTCGATTCGGCCAGGTGAGGTCGCCTTAGCTGTGCCGTAGCCGAAACGTTCGTCTAAACGATTGCGGACAAGGCTGGTGGCTCTATAATCAGGCCTATGAAGAACCAGATTTATAATATTCTCTTTAATAACTCTGCCACCGTTTAATACATACGCAATTTTTTTGTCTGTCTTGGAGGTGTCGGTCTTATCTATGAACAGCGGTCCTTCTGCCTTAGCTAAGACTTTTGTACTTATACCGAAGGTTCCTCTAAATGTAAGCTCAGTACTATATAACCAGCCGTTTTCCAGCGAGATTGTTTGTGAACCCGGCAGAGTAGTTACTTGCACATCAAAGTGCTGGTTTTTCAAGGCTGCTGTGGGTATTACTCCATGCACATATACTACAGAGGTATCGCTACGGCTAATGAACTTATCAATATCTATACGTTCCGGCAATTGCGTAAGAATATATTGTTTTAGATACTTTCTAATCTGCGGCGGACATTCAGCCGACCCTGTTCCGTTAAGGCCACCCACTAATCCGTATCCTTCGACAGGGATTAATGGAGGTACGATTAACTCAACTAACGCTCCTATTGTAACGCCCAAATCTGTTTTTCCCTGAAGGCCGATACGCTCTTTTGACCTGGGACTTCTCCGGCCCAGCTCAATACAGCCGCCTGCAAAACAAATGGTTAGCAATATGGCTGTCAGACAAACTTTTTTAGCGGGTAGATTCATAAGCTTAACATCATGAAAAATAGAGAACTGTGTCGATCAATTTATGCTAAATACTATACTTCTCAATTACTTGCGTCAAGCCTAATTTACTCGTGATAATCCGTTTTAGAAAAGAGATAGGCTATAATATAAAGCCGGCAATTAGAACAAATTGCAGCATTTCCAATAATAGACCGATTTGGAAAAATTAGAGGCCTATACTGAATCAATCAGTATAGGCCTCGTTATAGAGTAAAATCATGCCGTTTTGATTCGGATATTCCTCAATCAAAAACGGTCATATTACATCCTCGCAAGGTAATAAATCTCACCCTCGGTTAAAGCCCTGTTGAAGATTCGCACCTCGTCTAATACAGCGTCGCAAGATTGGTCAGTTCCCACATCACTCCTTCCTATATAGACATTGGAATTAGTGATGTTTATAGCACCTATATAGTATGCAGTATCTACCAACAGACCGTCAATGTACAACTTAATTCGGGTTCCATCAAAAGTTCCTGCCACATGGTGCCAGACACCGTTAAATGAGCTGTCCACAGGATAAGAAGCTTGGTTATACTCACAGATGCACATTGCCAAGGCGTTAGAGCTATAGTGTTTTATCATATAAGCGCCGTCTTTTACGATGTAAGGGTGATTTCCACCATCGCCGACATCGTTTGTGTTAATCCACGTTGCAATTGTAATCTCATCGGTAATATCCAAGCTTGCTTTATTACCACAATCAATGTAATTATCGGGTCCGAGAACGTGCATGGCACTGTCTATTTTGCCTTCCACCCACTCTGGATCACCTTTGCGGTAGGCATAGTTGCCATTGCCGGACGAATCAGCAGAAATTTTGCACTGACCTTCCCAAAACCTCCAGTAAGCCGACAGACCTTCGGTGCCGGGATCAACCGGCTCAGGCAGTATAGTAATCTCGCCTTCAAGAAGCGTACCACCGGCGGCGTGCGTACGGGCTCGAACGATCAACTGATTTTCTTCTTCACTTGCTGAAATCAAAAATGTAAGAATTCCATCCGTATCGCTGTTAATAAAATCTGCTAACGCCTCGCTTGTGTCGGTTGAGAATCTTACTCCTGTTTCTCCAGGTCCGGCAAATGTTAATAAGACATCTGTGAGGTCGGCATAATCTAATGCCACTGGGGAATTCAACTCCGGAGTCGGGTCATTTTGAACACCTGGAGCAGTGTTCCATGTCAGGGACTCAACACCAAGGATATCCGAATCCTCAATGATGCCATAAACATTCGCTTCATCATGCTTGTCGTGACTGAAATGGCTGAAGCTCACATTTGAGAAGATTCCACCCGCAGCTTTGAGCTCCGATATATCGTAGCTAATCAACATTACGTGGCGTCTGTCCGGGATGTCGCGTGCTTCCAAACCTGAGCCATTGCCGCTTGAGTCTGGTCCCCATCGCGTTCCGTTACAAAGAGTGATATCTTCTACAGCTCCCAGGCTAAAGGGTTGTGTTGGTGGCGCCGGCCTGAAACCGGCAAGGTACATCAACTCACCTGTGGACAAAGCACGGTCGTAAATCTTCAGCTCGTCGATTAGGCCGTCCCAGTAACGTCCGGGCGAATCCGGATTATCGCCAATGAGCATATTCGCATCATTGATACCTATCGGCTCAGTAGTGGCAACGCTCACGTCAAGCGCGCCGTCCAGATATACCTTGATGTTTGCACCATCAAACACGCCTGCTGCGTGGTGCCATTCATCATAGCCAACCGCAGCAACTCCATCCAAGGAAGCAGTATCGGGGGCATTCCAGATACTGATGCCAAAGTGGAGCCTCGGATCAAAGCTTGCGTTACCAAGCCTCCAGGCGTATTCACCCTTAGCAGCGATAGCACCCCACTGGTTTGCGATCGACCTAATAGTTACCCATGCCGAGACCGTAATCTCGTTGGTGGTAACATCGAAGAGCGGGTCATAGCCGCAATCCACGTAGTCGCCATCACCGTCAAGGTCCATCGCCAAGCCATCGTATCCTTCTACGAAGCTCGGATCGCCGTAAATAGTACCATTAAACCCGTTGCCGGAGCTGTCACTCGCGCTGTCCTCCATTGCGTAGTAGGCTATCAGACCTTCGGTGCCAGGATCAACCGGCACTGCCCGAAAACCGGCAAGGTACATCAACTCACCTGTGGACAAAGCACGGTCGTAAATCTTCAGCTCGTCGATTAGGCCGTCCCAGTAACGTCCGGGCGAATCCGGATTATCGCCAATGAGCATATTCGCATCATTGATACCTATCGGCTCAGTAGTGGCAACGCTCACGTCAAGCGCGCCGTCCAGATATACCTTGATGTTTGCACCATCAAACACGCCTGCTGCGTGGTGCCATTCATCATAGCCAACCGCAGCAACTCCATCCAAGGAAGCAGTATCGGGGGCATTCCAGATAGTGATGCCAAAGTGGAACCTCGGATCAAAGCTTGCGTTACCAAGCCTCCATGCGTATTCACCCTTAGCAGCGATAGCACCCCACTGATTTGCGATCGACCTAATGGTTACCCATGCCGAGACCGTAATCTCGTTGGTGGTAACATCGAAGAGCGGGTCATAGCCGCAATCCACGTAGTCGCCATCACCGTCAAGGTCCATCGCCAAGCCATCGTATCCTTCGACGAAGTTCGGATCGCCGTAAATAGTACCATTAAACCCGTTGCCGGAACTGTCATTCGCATCGTTCTCCATTGCGTAGTAGGCTATCAGACCTTCGGTGCCAGGATTAACCGGCTCTGGCCGTTTACCGGCAAGGTACATAACCTCACCCTCGGACAAACCTCGGTCGTAAATCTTCAACTCGTCGATTAGGCCGTCCCAGTAACGTCCGGGCGAGTCCGGATTATCGCCAATGAGCATATTAGCATCATTGATACCTATCGGCTCAGTAGTGGCAACGCTCACGTCAAGCGCACCGTCCAGATATACCTTGATGTTTGAACCATCAAACACGCCGGCAGCGTGGTGCCATTCATCATAGCCAACCGCTGCAACTCCATCCAAGGAAGCGGTATCGGGGGCATTCCAGATAGTGATGCCAAAGTGCAACCTCGGATCCCAGCTCGCGTTACCAAGCCTCCAGGCGTATTCACCCTTAGCAGCGATAGCACCCCACTGATTTGCGATCGACCTAATGGTTACCCATGCCGAGACCGTAATCTCGTTTGTGGTAACATCGAAGAGCGGGTCATAGCCGCAGTCAACGTAGTCGCCATTACCGTCAAGGTCCAGCGCCAAGCCATCGTGTCCTGCGACGAAGTTCGGATCGCCGTAAATAGTACCATGGAGTCTATGGCCGGAACCGTCACTCACGCTGTCCTCCATTGCGTAGTAGGCTATCAGACCATCGGTGCCGGGATCAACCGGCTCAGCAGGCCCAGCAGGCTCCTCAGGCTCAGCACCGGTTAATTTCGCATTGTCGATATAGTAAGTCCCGCCGGTATCCCAAGAGCCGGAACCCTGACCGATGCATATCTGCACCCACTCAGGCGTGCCGCTCGCTGGTTTGACCTCGCTGTAGTCCACGATAATCGTCTCTGTAGAGTCGGCGGTACCGTTAAAGTCCCAAGAAGCAACATTGTCAAATTGAAATTCTCCTTCCTTCACTTCGCCAGTGCCGCACTGTATATTCAAATTGAAGTTGCACCAGCCGCTGCCTGTCCAGTCGGCAGCTAACCGTGTTAAATCCACTTCCAAGGTGGTGTTAGCCATCCAATCATCAACAGTCAAGAGCGTGCCTTCATTAAAGGACGTGTTTAGTATATTCCAGTTCCATCCCACGGTGTCAGCTAGCTTGCCGCTGTAGCTGTCAAGTGTGACACCCTGCGATTCTCCGTAGGTCAGCACGCCTGTACCACCCCAGTTTACGGCAATCTCCCAACCATCGTTGCTTTCTTCCCAGTTGCCTATCACAACATCGGCGTAACTTGTGCAGGTCAGAGTTAGCACAAAAATGGCGGAAAGTAAACAAATTAACTTCCTACACATAATATTCCTCCTTTATAAAAGTTAAACCAACCATCCGGATATTTTGGCTACACACCAAAATACCAGTTGTCTTCAACAAGCCCCTAAGGCTCAAGCATTTGGACTTTCTGTCTATGGCTTGACGCCTACGCCAAGACGAGTAGGCCTTGGTTATGCTTGTCTATAACAACTTCCTTGATAAATACATTAAAAACTTACACTCTCCCGGCTTCGCCGGGCAAGCACTCAACTTTGTGATAAAAATGAAATTTTACCTCGTTTGAGTTTATACCTCCTTCCTTAAAGAATCCGATCCGTCTAAATCCGGATAACAGATCCGGACTGCTAAATTTAAAAATACTAAACTTGCCTCCGCAGGACAGAGGCAGTCTCGCTCTTTTGTACTTTATTATAGATTTGTGCCCAGGGAATTAAAATCCATAAACTCCGATGATATAATTTATACCAGAAATATGTTTTTGATGTCAATACAAAAATTTTTGAAAGAAATTGTGCAAAAATAGGGTTTTTCCATATTTGGAAGGGTAAAAAGCAAATATTATGAGAAAATAAGAGAAAGAGGGGATTTTCGGCGCCCCTTTTAAGTACAAAAATATGTCTATAAAGGGGAAATTTGATTTAGAAAAATCATGTGCAGCGCATCGGAGAAAGAAAACTTGCCATTGCTTCCCATAAAAGGGCCGCCTGCTCGAAGACCGGATATAGTATTAATAGAGGCGGTTATCAGCGGTGATCCGGACAGTTTCACCGAGCTATGTAGGCGTCACTATCCGGCGATGGTCGCAATCGCGCACTCGGCGCTCGGCGACAGGCATTTGGCTGAAGACGCAGCACAACAGGCCTTTGCAAAGGCCGCTGAGAAATTGCCGCAATTGAAGAAAAAAAGCCAGTTTGCCGGATGGCTCGCAGCTATCTGCAGAAATGCCGCACGAGATATAGTTCGCAATACTAAGCTGCTACGCAGCGCTAACGATGTTTCCATGATAGCAGCCGAACCACGCGAGGAAAGCGTAAATGAAACGGTTAAGGAAGCTCTGAGCAAGCTTTCGGCGTCGGCCAGAGAAGTGATTTTCCTGCGATATTACGACGGAATGTCGTATGAACAGATATCTGCAGTGCTCGGCATCTCGGAACAAGCGATAAACGGAAGGCTGCGAAGAGCAAAGAGAAAATTGGCCGACTACTTACGGCGTAAGGGCTTTGGTAAGGTGTAATTATGAATAAACAGAAAGATGACAAATGGTTGGACGAACTGATTTGCCGGGCAATCAACACAACAAAACCCCAGTTCAATTCCGAGAAGTGGAAGCAGAAATACCATAAAGAATTTCAAACGCTCGTAAGCCGTGCTGAGAAAACCTCGAAAGTTGCAGTTCAAAGGTTCAATATTTTAAAAAATACAATCACGAAACTCACAGTTGCTGCGTTAATAATTTTAGCTATAGGTTTCTTTGTGGCTCACCTGGTCCCAGGTGAGAAAGTCGATACTACCAATATCACTACAGTTACAAAATCTCCGGCTGAACTATTAACAGTGGCGTCACTTAATATGGCCTATCGTCGCGGTGGAATAAAAGCTGTAGAACAACAATGTGAAGAGGCTATTGAAAAGCTGGGTCCACAGCCAGATAAAATAACAATTAAGGAATTGCTTGCAAAATCTAATGGCACATAAAACAGAAAGGAAAACTATTATGAAATCCATTGGCAATAACAATTTGATAATGACTATTTGCGCTGCTCTGATATTTTTCTTATCAGCTCCATCGGTTTTTGCTCAGCCTCCGGATAATGCTGCCCTGCTTTATTATCAAGCATGTCTATTATATGAGAAGCCGGACGACACGATGGACAAAATGCTCTCTGATTTTCGTGACGGCAAGATTAAGGCGAACGAAGTAATCGAGCAGCATATAAAAAAGAACCGCAAGGTAATCGATTTTATAGTAAAGGCAGCCAACATACCAAATTGCGATTGGGGGTATGACTACTCACAGGGATTCGAGCTGGTAATGCCAAATCTTGCACGGCTTAGGCGGATTACCTACTTGATTCAGACTGAGGCAAAGCTGTTAGCCGAAAAGGGTGATTATCAAACCGCCTTAGATCGCTGCTTAAGTATGCATAAAATGGCCATAAATGCCTCCGATAAAATAATTATAGGCTATTTAGTTGCTATCGCGATTAGCGCCCGTGCGAATGCGACTATCCAGGATATACTGAAAGATATGCCGGAAGATTCACAAGTGCTAAACCGGCTTAAAGAGCGGTTGACGAATATCGAAAACAAATTTCCCACGTTATGGAACTATATAGGTTTTGAGGCTGAGATGTGTGTGGCAACTATGCAGAGAGACAAAGTTCAGGCGATTATGGACACGGCTTTTGATAAAGATTGTTTCGATCCAAATACGGCTAAGCGTATTCTTGAAGCTGACGAGGAGTTTTTCAAGAGGAATAGGGATTGCTATACCCGCCATATCGCCGATGTTCAAACTGTTCTGGATACTCCTATGTCCTATCCGCAGGCCTATGAGAAACTTCTGGAATTAGGAGAAAAGCTGATAAAAGAAACTGAAGAAAAAGATGCGCCGTTAGCTATTATGTTTGCACCTGCGGTCAACAGAATCTACAGCTTGAAAGTGAGAGTTAAAACTCACTTCAATGCTGTTAAGACCGCCATTGGGATTTATCTAATTAAAGCCAAGACAGGTAAATTGCCTGATACGTTGCCTGCAGGTCTGCCGTTGGATTTATTCAGCAGCAAACCTTTTGAATACAAGAAAACGACTGATGGTTTTATTCTTCGTTGCCAGGGCAAAGACCTGTCGGATAAGGATAAGAAAATTTACGAGTACGAATTCAAGGTCAAAAATTAATTTCTAAATTTCTATATATAACCAGCAAGAATAGGCTGAGCTCGTTTGGCTCGGCCTTTTTTATGCGCCGGCTTGCTTGGCGAAACTTTTATAATAAGGCAAAATTACGCAAAAATCACCTTTTTCCAAAACGAATTGATTCCGTTGGAGACACTCATGTCCTTATAGGAACAGAGAAAACGCTCTCCAAACGGCAGAGGAAAAAGTCTCTAACGGCCTTGACGCTGGCCAAGTCGATAGTTATAATCCCTCGGTTTTTAAAAATACGCAGTCCCGCAAGGGACACTGAGTGTATGCCTTACGGCATTTGAGATTTAATGGGGCAATAACAAGGTGGTGGTCGTTTATGAAGAATGCAAAAGAGTTATTGAAAGAAAGGCTGACAGCAGAAAACTATAACAGGCTAATCGCTCTTGCGAATCCGAAGATGCATGAGTTCGTTGCTGATGCAATCGAGCTTACACAGCCTGAATCGGTTTTCGTATGCACCGATTCCGAAAAGGATAGGGCTTATATTCGCGAGCTGGCAGTAAAAAATGGCGAAGAAATATCTTTGGATACACCCGGCCATACCTGCCACTTTGACGGATACCACGACCAGGCCCGTGATAAGGCACAAACAAAATATTTATTGCTGCCGGGCTCCGATCTTGGTGCAAGCCTTAATTCCATAGAAAAGAAGACAGGCGTCGAAGAAGTCCGCTCCTTTTTGAAAGATTCAATGCTTGGCCGAGAAATGCTCGTCTGTTTTTTTTGTCTTGGTCCTCTCGACTCAGATTTCTCTATTCCCTGTATTCAGATAACAGATTCTCCATACGTGGCTCACAGCGAAACAATTTTATATCGGCCCGGATACTCACAATTTAAAAAGATAGGTTCATCCGGCAATTTCTTCAGGTTCATTCACTCCGAAGGTGAGCTTGAAATCGAAGATTCCCAGGGAAATGCTGTGAGCAAAAATATTGGTAAACGCCGGGTTTATATCGACCTCGAAGAAAACCTGGTCTATAGCGTCAATACCCAGTATGGCGGTAACACAATCGGCCTGAAAAAACTGGCCTTGCGGCTGGCCATCAACAAGGCATCCGAAGAAGGCTGGCTCGCTGAGCATATGTTCGTTCTTGGTGCTCATGGTCCAGACGACCGGGTAACTTACTTTGCCGGCGCTTTTCCATCGGCCTGCGGAAAAACTTCAACCTCAATGCTGCCCGGACAAACCATTATTGGTGATGACATCGCTTATTTCCGCAGGAAGAACAGCCAAATACGCTCCGTAAACGTTGAAAAGGGCATCTTCGGCATCATTCGCGATGTTAATCCAAAGGACGACCCTATTATTTACAAGGCCTTGACAAACCCCTGCGAAGTCATCTTCTCCAACGTTCTGATCGATAATGCAAAGAAAACGTACTGGCTCGGTATGGGCGCTGAATTGCCTACTGAAGGAATCAACCACTCAGGCAAATGGCACAAGGGCAAAATCGATGCCGATGGCAATGAAATTACCCCCTCGCATAAAAATGCACGCTATTGCTTAAACATCCCGGACCTGAGCAATCGCGACCCGTTAATTGACGACCCAAATGGCGTGCCGGTCGGCGGTCTTATTTATGGTGGACGTGACAGTGACACCTGGGTCCCCGTCGAGCAGGCCTTTAACTGGAATGAGGGCATTATCATAAAAGGCGCGTCACTTGAATCAGAAACCACCTCTGCAACGCTCGGCAAAGAGGGAGTCCGAACCTTCAACCTAATGTCGAATCTCGACTTTCTCTCAATTCCGCTTGGTCGATACATCCGGAATAATTTGGATTTCGCTGAAGGTATCGAGAAGCAGCCGTTAATATTTTCGGTCAATTACTTCCTCAAGGGTAAAGACGGCAAATACCTAAACGGCATGGCTGATAAGCTGGTCTGGATTCTGTGGGCCGAGCTTCGCGTAAACGGCGACGTTGACGGCATTGAAACGCCAACCGGCCTGATACCAAAATATGAAGATTTGGCAAAGCTTTTCAAAGAGCACCTCGATACAGAATACCCCTTAGGGGATTATATTCAACAGTTTACTGTCCGCATACCGGAGAACCTCGCCAAGCTTGATCGTGTGGAGAAAATCTACAAGGAAAAGGTTCCGGACACACCGCAGATTCTTTACGATACTTTTGCTGAGGTTCGCGGAAGGCTGAAAAAAGCTCAGGATAAACACGGTGATTATATCTCGCCGCTTGATTTGATGGCACGATAAGAAGAAGACCCCCCAGTAAACTGGGGGGCTAAACACGTCTCGAGCCGGGCTCGTCCTGAGACGGGCCGAAGGGTCGAGAGATATTTTGTTTAGCCGGCACCCCTGTGGTGATGGTCTCCGTTATGGCTTAAAAATACCATTTTAATGCAGGTTCGCTGAATTTGTAAGATATGCGAAAGGAATTTTTTCTATGAATAAGGAAACAATTCGTACCGGAATTATAGGGACAGGCTTCGCAGCAAAGTTCCATTTTGAGTGCTTAAAGTCAGTTGCAGGCACAAACGTACTGATCGAGGGCATACACGATATCAACACCGAGCAGGGCACTTCGTATGCTAAGGAGCGAGGATTACGCTTTTACAAAAGTCTGGAAGAGCTTATCGATAAAGTGGATGTTATCCACGTGTGCACTCCGCCGGTTGTTCACGAAAAAATTGCAGTAGCGGCTCTTCAGCAGGACAAGTTCGCCATCGTTGAAAAGCCGCTAACAGGCTACTTCGGGGACGGCTCTGAGGATTTCAACGGTGAAACCTTCCCGAAGCAGGATGCGCTCGACCATGCTTTAGCAAGTATTAAGCGAATGCTCGAAGCTGAGAAAAAAAGCAAAGGCAAAATACTCTATGCTGAGAACTGGGTCTATGCCCCTTCAATTCAGAAAGAGCGCGAGATTATCGAAAAGGCAGGCTCGCAAATACTGTGGATATATGGCGAAGAGGCACATTCAGGCTCACACGCTAAAACCTACGCCTTCTGGAAGTTCTCCGGCGGCGGAGTTATGATAGGAAAAGGTTGTCACCCCCTAACTGCGGCGCTTTATCTAAAGCGCGTCGAAGGTAACATAAAAAATAAAAGGCCCATTCGCCCGAAATCGGTCTCGGCACGCGTACACGCGATAACCCGGCTGGCCGGCTTCGAGGACAAAGGACACATTCGGGCAGATTACCACGACATTGATGATTTTTCCCTAATGCACGTGGTCTTTGAAGACGGCACAATTGCAGACATCATCACCTCCGATATTATTCTCGGCGGCATCCACAATTGGCTTCAGGTCGCTGCTAACAACCATCGGACTATCTGTAATATTAATCCCAACACCGCAATGCAGACGTACAATCCGGTAGATGAAAATTTCAGGGACATTTATGTAGTGGAAAAGATCGGCACCAAACAAGGCTGGTCGAATCCGTCACCGAACGAGGATTGGTTCACTGGATACCCACAGGAAATGGAGGCCTTTTATCGAACCATCGCATACGACGAACCTCTCGCCAGTGACAGCAACCTTGCTGCAGATTGCATCACTACAATCTATAGCGCGTATGTATCGGCTGAAAAAAAGGGTGCAGAGGTTTCCATCCCACGACGTTAGCTCAATGAGTGACAGCCTCAAGGCCTGTCCTGAGCGAAGCCGAAGGGCTGGAGGCCTTGTGGGGATGACTGTTCATCGAATGTGTATGAGGTCACTCAGAGGCTATGTGACCTATGGCCTTATCGAAGTTCACTTCCCACAAGTCATTTACATAACGTGCAGCACCATCGAGATCAGGGAACAAACTTGCCCTATTGATATTCATATGATCAAGGAACCTTAGACAATCTTCCCTGTCTTTATTAGGTATTATGAACTTTTGAAGAGTGAGTTTTGGGTGAAGATTTTCCCCAACATCAGGGGGTAATTTGTAAGTGTCATTCTCAAAGTTCTGCTGTACCCAACTCTC
>Ga0315543_1001582_pt1 | contig 24117 bp, 19 predicted proteins | sample SalMarSW160210MG_2_FD_203098 | JGI IMG/M metagenome (GOLD analysis project Ga0315543, IMG submission 203098) | Salt marsh sediment microbial communities from the Plum Island Ecosystem LTER, Massachusetts, United States - Salt Marsh Sediment SW1601-210 ... | reverse complement strand
CTAAGAACGTGTTTTGAAAAGGGTGCCACTGGCTGCTTGTCAGCCAGTGCTGGCCACCAAATGGGCTCAAATACAAGGGCGGACGAGCCGCCCATGGCACCCGTGGATGGGCTACAGCCATTTTCAAAACACGTTCTAAGAAATCTTATTCCCGCACGATCTCCACGCAGATTCCCCCCGCGCGGAAGACCTTGTGCACCGGCGTGAACCAGAGTTCCCTTCGCCAATGCAGCCCGAGGTCTTCGCAGATGCCCAGCAGCTCCTGGCGGTTGTACATCCGGCAACACCACATCCGGCTGGTCCACGCGCCGCCCAGACTGTCTTCGGTGGTCAGCAGCAACATCTTCGCGCCGGGCATCATCACGCGAGCCAGTTCCGAGAGGCCCAGCCTCGGGTCGGGCACGTGCTCCAGCACGTAGCCGCACGTCACGCAATCAAACGCCTCGTCGTCAAACGGCAGACGCGTCAGGTCGGCCACGACGTAGCGAGGGCGATCGTTCTTCAGGCGCGCCCGGGCACGACGCAGCATCTCGTGCGACAAATCGAAGCACGTCAGTTCGGCGTCGCGGTCGGCATACTTCAACACGTGTTTGGCGATCTGCCCGGCCCCGCTGCCGACGTCGAGGATCCGTCGCGCGCCGCGAAGGTCGAACCGGCGCTCCCGGAAGAGCCGCTCGCCCAGCGGTGCGTGCAGCGAGAGCATGCTGCAGGTAGCCAGCATGGCGCCCTGAGGACCGTCGTAAACGTGCCGCACCTTGTCCCGGTACTTCTCGTAGCTGACCGGCCGCTTCACCAAGGGATGCTCCAGCCACCGATGGATCACCTTGCGGCGACGTCGCTTGGTGCGAGAAGTCGACTTACGGCGCGGTGAAAAGAGTCTGGGCATAGCACCCGATTCTTGTTACTTTCAGTAGTTCCAAATTTGGCTGGGTGATGCCTCAATGGGTCATCCTGAGCGCAGCGAAGGATCTCCTTAGCCATCGAGATCCTTCGCTACGCTCAGGATGACCTGGCGAGCACCATTCACATACTGACACGCTGGTTATAGATATACCACTCGACAATCAATACGAACAGCCCCAGCAGCAGCAACGGACGCCAGATTTCGCGACGAGCCGCCTCCCAACCCGATCGGCCTGCAATCTTTTCGGCACCCATATCGAGTGCCCCGCGGGGGGCCAAATCACTTTCCCTGGGATCAAAAAGGTTCACGGCAAATCGGGAAACGGTCCTTCCACCCGACCGAACTTCGTAGACACCCAACTGCTCGGTGGCGGAGAAACGGCGTCGGCCCGCCCGAACCGCCTCCAGACGCGTGGCCTGTCCGTCCGGATGAACCACCGAGATCGACCCTCCGGTGGCCGCCTCCAACGTGATGGGATGTCCCGGTCGGGCGCTCCGGTGGCCGGGTTCCTGGACGCCACCACCCAAATATCCCAATGTGTTAAGCACAAACATGGGAAAACTTGGGCGAATAGGCCAGGTGGTTCGGCCGACCTGCCCGCCCTCCTCTTCTTCGACCAGCAGAAAACCGGTCGCCGCGTCCTGGAACGTCTCGCGGGGAGCAATGACCAGCATCGGTCCGGCATCGCTGTCGATCAGGATGTCTCCACCGGGCGGAACCCCGATTGGCCGACCTTCCCGCAGAACCACGTCGTCCATCGCGAGCCATTGCATCATCGGATGAGTCGGATCGGTGTCGATGATCCGGGGCGCGGCAACCGGCTCGCCGCGCGACCAACCTTCGCCGGGCGGCACATTGCCGATAAAAAGCGTATTGGCCTGTGGCATGGTCGTCGGGCGGCACCGATCGTAAATGATCAGGTCGTCGGCGCCCCCCGCAGCGGCCGTGGCGTACTGCTGCGTCTTCAAGAAACTCGTCGGTTCGACCACGACATGGGCCAGCTTGGCCGCCGAGCGCGTCGTCAGGGCCAGCTCCAGCGGCTGATTGCCCGGTGTGACCAACAGAACCTCCGCCGGCCGCACCGGGTTGACCGCTACCCAGGCTTCGTCGTCCACCGCGAAACAATCACTCGCCGCGACCGAGAGCCGCAGTACGCCCGAGTCAACTTCGCCAAGATCGAAGGCGATTCGCCGAGTCTGGCCGGGCTCGATCGCCACACGGTCCGCATCCTTCAGCTTGCCATCGAGCCGCAAAGTGACCTCAACGTCCACCTTCTTGGGACTGAAATTCTTCAATCGCGCAAGCGCCCGCAGGTAGTCCTCCTGACTCTCGTGCCGCCGCACGGCAAACGTCAGAATGGCCACGTTGGCCGGGGAGGACCGGCCGATCGGGATGTAGACGGGCCTCAGGTTGCCCAGTGTCGATTCGCTCACCGGTCCAAATCCGCCGTCGCTCAGAATGTAGGCGGTGGCCGGCAGCGAGTCGACCGCCGTGGTGTTCTCCTCCTCCGCCGCCTGGGCAATCTGCCTCGGATCGGCTTGGGCCGCGGCCACCTGCAACGCTTCGACCAGCGAGGTCGAGCGGTCGGTCGGCTTGATCGCACGGATCGCCCGACCGAGCGCCGCGCGATCGCCGGTACGCATCTGCTCGATCCGCGCCGTATCGGCGAAGCTGATGACCATGCCGACGTCGCCCGAGCGCATCTCGTCGACCAGCGCCAGTGCGCGGCGCTTGGCCCGCTCGAGCCGGTTCGGCCGCTCGTCGGTGGCCTTCATGCTGGCCGAGTTGTCGATCAGAAAGACGAGTCGATGGCCGATTAGTTGCTCACCCCGCCAGGCCGGCCGCAAGAGTGCAACGATAAGCAGGAGAAGCAGTAACAATTGCAACAGCAGCAAGAGATTTCGCCGCAACCGCTGCCAGATGCTGTTGACGTGCAGGTCTTCAATGGAGCGGCTCCAGAGATACGTGCTCGGAACCTCCACCGGCCGGCGGCGGAGCTTCAGGAAGTAGAGCGAAATGATCGCCGGCGGCACGGCCAGCAGAATCGCCCACTGCCACCAGCCGAGCATGTTCATCCAGGTGGGCCACATCAGCGAATCAGTCCCCTCTGGGCCAGGTAGTCGGTGATCATCTCTTCCAGCGGCACTTCGTTGCGGACCAGGAGATAGACCATGCCTCGTCGGGTACAGAAATCCCGGGCCGACTCGACGAAGGCGGCCAGCGTCTGCTTGTATCGTTTCATCAGAGGAGCGCTGACGGTCACGTCGGCCTGGTCGCCGTCCTCGCAATCGACCAGCCGCAGATCGCCGACCAGCTCGGGATCGATCTCCTCGGCCGAGAGAACCTGAACCACGTAGACGTCCATCTGCTGGGCCAATAGATACCGCAGCGCCGGCTCATAGCCGGCCTTGTCCATCAGGTCGCCGATCAACACGACGATGCCCTTGCCCGAGTTGCGAAGACAGAAGTTCTTCACACCCTGGGCAAGCGAGACGGTCTCACCGGGCACGAAGCTCTCGATGTGGTCGAACAATCGCCACATGCTGCGCCGGCCGCGAAAGACGGACGACCGCGCGGCCGCCGCTTGCCCGAGCGTTTCGATCTTGACCCGGTCCCCCCGAACCAGCCCGACAAACCCCAACGCGGCGGCCAACTGTTGGGCATAGCGGAGCTTGGTCGGCTCGCCGAAATCCATCGACGCACTGGCGTCGAGAAGGGCGTAGAAATGGAGATCTTCCTCCTCCAAAAAGAGCTTCAAGAAAAGACGTTCGAGCCGCGCATAGGTGTTCCAATCGACGAATCGCAGATCGTCGCCGGGTACGTAGTTGCGGAAATCGGCGAATTCGACGCTCTGTCCTTTGCGCCGGCTCCGCCGCTCACCCTTCATGCGCCCACGGAAGATCTTCCGGCTGAGAAGCTCCATCTTTTCCAGCCGGGCAAGCAGTTCGGGGCTCAACAGCGTCGAGGTCGTGGACATCGAGTAGGGGACTGGTCCATTTTTCGGCCAGAAGACGGACTTCGGCACGCCAAGGCCCAAGCCGAAAAAGGGACCTGTCCCCTTCCGCGTGCGCAGCGGCCATGGCTTCGGCTTGCCGATCGAATCAATTGTCCCAACAAGCAATCCGGATTGCAACGTGCCGCTGGGCCGTCGCCCCGGCTGCGGCATGCACCTCAGAAGCCTGCCAATCGGCACAACCACCCCGGGCGGCCGTCGCCGCCGGTGGACCGCCGGTCCGGCGACCCGCAAACCATAAGCCATTTCAAATTAAGCGCTTAGACGCGTTCGTCCAAACCCGGCTCGGTCTTCACGCACCACCGGCGGCCGAAAAACCGCAACTGGTTGCCGAGGAACTGTTTGCGTTACCTAGCTTGCCTAATTAGAATGCATATTGTGGCATCCCCGAGCCGGCCTGCTCGGCGGGGGTCGACTTGCATCGTCAACTCTACGCTCCCACCCGGCGTGTCTCTATGCACGCGGGTGGGAGTGTTACCGGAACCTTTGGGAGAAGTTGCTCATGCGCTGGCAAGTTGTTGGATCTCGAATCCTCTTGGCTTCGATCGTTGTCGTTCTTGTTCTGGGCGGATTCTCTCAGGCAAAAGCCCAAGATGAACAAGACGACGTGGTGTCTAACCTGGCGGGCGTGTTCGTCGACGCGGAAGGTGTTTTGCACAAACGGGTGATCACCGATCGCAGCGGCATGCTAACCCGACAGCGGATCCTGGCGGCCCGCGCCTCGCTCGCCCCGGACGTGGCGGCGCGGAGCAAGCTTCGCAAGATTTCGCTGGGCCGGCTCGAAGCGGCGCTGCGGCGAAACCAGGCGGTGCCGGACGAGACGATGCGTTATCTGGCCGGCCTGCAGCGAGTGCGCTACGTCTTTTACTATCCCGAATCGAAGGACATCGTGATCGCCGGCCCGGCCGAAGGCTGGATGGTCGATCCGACCGGGCGCGTGGTCGGCATCCGCAACCGCCGACCCACCCTTCAATTGCAAGACCTGGTCGTGGCGCTCAGAGCGTTTCCGCCCGACGGAAAGGAAACTCCGTTGATCGGCTGTTCGATCGACCCGACCCGCGAAGGCCTGGCCCGTTTCGAACGCTTCAAGCGCGAACTGACCGCACTCTATGCCCGCAATCCGAACATTCCCACAAAGAACATCGTTGAAGCGACTCGGCAAAGTTTGGGCAAGCAGAACGTGTCGATCAAGGGCGTCTCGCCCGAGACCCACTTCGCGCAAGTGCTCGTCGAGGCCGACTACCGGATGAAACTGATCGGGATCGGCCTGGAACGGCCGCCGATCCGCCTGGTGAGCTACGCCGATCGAGCCGATCGGTCGAGGGTCGCCAGCAACGCCATGCAGCGGTGGTTCTTCGTGCCCGACTACAAGTGCGTCCGCGTGACCGACGACGGCCTGGCCGCCGAGCTGGTCGGCGACGGCGTGAAGCTCATCGGCCAGGACGAAATGGTCACCCGCGAGGGCGTCCGCAAGAAGGCCGCCCGGGGTAACCGCGCCAGCCGGGCGTTCGTCAACGAGTTCACGATGAAATATTCTCAATTGGCCGCCCGATCGCCCGTCTTCGGCGAGCTGCGCAACCTGATCGATCTGAGTGTGGCGGCCGCCCTGATCCAGCAGGAAGGCTACTACGAGCGGTCGGGTTGGGACCTGGGCATCCTCGGTAAAGAGAAGGCGTTTGCCGTCAACACCTATCGGGCGCCGAAAATGGTCGAAACGGCCGTGGCGGCCCGTTGGCACGGCGGTCGGCTGACGACCCCGCTCGGCGGCGGCGTGCACATCCAGGCCACCACGGCACTCGATTCGGAAAACCTGCTGACCGAGGACACGGCCCGCGTCGAGAAGCTCCGCGAGCAAGTCAAGCCCAAGCTGGCCGAAGGCCAGTGGTGGTGGGACTGATTCAGTAGGCGGTAGGCAGTAGGCGGTAGGCGGTAGGCAGTAGAGGGCGGCGCCGATTTTGCCACATCGCTTCTTTCATAGCCCGCGGCGGAAGCCGCGGGTCTCTTACCATCGCATGTCGGGGTGCCTGGGCCATAGCGCAGCGGTGGCCCAGACGGTCCGTCGATTTCGCTACCTTGAACGCCCCAATGCGTTCTACTGCTTCGCCGGGCTCTCGGCCGGCTCCGGCGGCTTCACACCGACGTCCTCGAACTGCTGCTCGATCGCCCCGCCGTCGTCCTTCAGGTTGCTGCCGACCGAATAGACAAGCCAGCCCCGCGGTGTCCGCTTAACGATCAGCGGCTTGCCCGAATAAGGATCAAGCGTAGCCTTCTCCGGCAGCCCGAGGTCCGACAAATCGGCCTTCGGAAGAGCTTCGGGATCGGATCGTCGTTGCAGGGCGTTGAGCACGCGGAGCGCGCGGGCCAGCGCGACGCTTCGTGTGCTGGCCTCGTGCGAGGCTAGGACCGCCGGTATTATCAGTTTGGTCAGCGTGTAAAGGCTCGGTATACCTTGATGAATCCTGGAGAATTCCTTCTGAGTTTCACGATAGGGCCGGTCGGCCACGTCGATCATCCGGCCCAGGGCATCCAGGTGCGCGCTTTGCTGGCCATCCCAAAAGGCGCGGAAAAACCAAATATTTCGCCCGGGGATGTCGTGGGCGAAACCGGTAATGCCGTAGGCCCGCTCGCTCTTCAGGGCCTCGCGGAAGCCGTCGACGTTGGCCTGCTCGGCCAGTTGCCACTCGTGTTCGAGAAGATCATGGGTCGCGTCGGAGACCGGCCCATCGTACAACACGCGGCTGGCAAGCGAACCGGAAATGCCCTGACAGGCAATGCCCGTGAGGTAGTCGACCATACTGCAGTCGAAACGCCGGCTCAGCCGCAGCAGCGTGATGCTGCTGGCCAGCGCACCGTCGCGGTCCCCGTGGGCCAGTTGCCAGTAGGCGCGAGCCTGAAGAAGACGCGCGGCATCTCGCAGCACCTCCGTCTCAGGCAGGGTCGCCTCGATAAACTTGCCGACGCTGCTCGTTGCACGGTCGTCAACCATCGGGCGGTAAGTCCCGGCCGCGGCGGCCGACTCCAATTGAGCAAGCAGGTTCGGATACACGGCGAAGACCGACTCGACCTTCCGCAATTGCTCCTCCGTGAGCCGACCGTTTTCATACGTGTCGCTGCAGTAGAGATCGTCCAGCTCCCGGCTGGCGGCCTTCAGATCGTTCCGCGCGCGTTGAAGATACGTCGCCGCGTTCTGCTCGGGCGCGATGGAATCGGCCGTCAGATCGCGGAGCGTCACCGGACCGCCCGAGCGGCGAATCGCTTCGATCTGGCCCCTAAGCCGTGAACCGGATCTCCAGACCCACAGCGCGTTGAGTAGTAGGTAGACCACGATCAGGATTCCCAGCCCGATCCCGACCCACTTCAGAACGGTTCTTTTTCTGCTCATAAGGGATCTCCATTGCGGATGTTGCCATTCGGCAAATCGTTTCGTGATAATATTTGACGGCTGCAAGCGTTTCGGCCGGGTCGGGCTTGCCGACGGCCCTTTCCAACCGCGCCCGCACGTACGCCGCCGTCTTCGCGTCGGTCACGGCGAGGACCATATCCACCACCTGGCCGATTTGGCGAGACTCGGGCGTCGGGCCGTAAAGCCCCGCCAGTGCGGCGTCTTGCCGGGCGGCAATGACGTAGTTGGCCGCCACCGCAACGAAGAGCGATATCGCAATCGCGACAACGATCCGTCGGTCGCGCCGCCGGATGTTGGCCCGATGCAGCTCGCCGGCCACGGTGCCGAGCACCTGTCGGCGCAGTGCTGTCGGCGCTGCCCGCGGCGACAGCCGTCGAACATGTTTTTCAAAGTCGTCGCTCATCACAGCTCTTTTCCGAAGAACCTTTTTAGCTGAGCCAGTGCGGCACGGTAGCGCGTTGCGACCGTCCCTTGCGGCAAACCCGTCACCTGTGCAATCTCAGCGAGCGTCAGCCGGCCGTACACCTTCAGTTCGACGATCTCACGGTGAGCGGACGCCAGTCGAGCCAGCCCTGCGGTGACAAGGTCGGCCAATTCGCGATGCGCTTGATCGTCCCCATCGACTGCCTCAAACAGGTCAAGACTCACCGGGGTCGCCCGATGGCCTTCACGACGCTGTATCTTGCTCTGGATTCTTGCGGATTCGTTTCTCGCGACCCGAAAAACATAGGACCTGAGGTCTTCGGCTCGCGCAAGCTTGCGATGGTAGCGGACCAGTCGGATGAAAGTTTCCTGCAACACCTCGTCGGCCAGATCGCGCGTTCCCAGGCGGAGCGTCAGGTAATGGTGAATTCGGTCGGCGTAGAGGTCATACAACTCGGCAAACGCGTCGCGATCCCCGCTGGCCAAACGTTTACCAAGCTGGTTCATCACTTCCCCGCGTCCTGCGTAGCGCTTCTATCAAGAAAGACCGGCCGGCCAGCCAGAGTTTATTGCCGGAAAATCGAAATAGGACGAAAAACCTTGCTGGCCGGCATCAAGTTGCTCAGCAGCTTGAGGTTACCCGCAGACACGCGAGCCGATTGTCGATCGTGGCCGCCCTCGGCGATCAATCCCCCGACTTCTGCCCTCTGCCCTCTGCCCTCTGCCTACTGCCTACTGTTTTACTCCGGGCTTCCAGGCAATCGAGCACGCGGCCGAGGATCTTCTGCGTGGCCGAATCGGCGGTGGCGCTTTGGTTGTAGCGGTCGTACTGCAAAAGAATCTCGCCGGTAGTCAACAGGATTCCGTGCTGCTGGACACTGTTGATCAGGGCCGAAAGGGCCGCCTTGCGGAGTTCCAAGGGTTGCGTCCGATTGCTCGCCAGATCGACCAGCGCCCTTTGGCTCTCGGGCGTGCCGAGCTTCTCGAGCACGCCGACGGCGTCGCCCGAGAGCTCCGGCGTCCACAGCGCGCCGAGCACCGCGTGTTCGACCCGGCGAAGATCGAACAGGCCAGGGCTCGTTTCGTGCAGTTGAGCCAACCGCTGGAGCGTTTGGGCCGCCTGGCGTCGGCGCAGCTCGGCGCCTGCGGCGGATCGCCCGGCCAGTTTCTCAAGGCGTTCAACCTGCCAGCGGACCGTCCGCCCGTCGTGCGGCCGGACGAACGACAGGGCCAGCCGGTCGTCGCGGGCCGCCTTGTCGGCACGTTGATAGGACCCTTCGGTGCCCAAGATGCCGACCGGCAACGAGGCGGTTCGCCCGTCGCGGCGAAGCTGTTGCAGTAAGATGCCAATCGGCGGCCGGTCAATCCTCCCGTCGACGAACACCAGCTCGTAGTCGGGCGACTCGATGAGTTGCTTGATCATCTCGCGTCCGGTCACGGCCGTGTCGACCTCGTAGCCCAGCCCGCTGAGATGCCCGCCGACACGTCGGGCTTCGACCGTGCTCGGAGCGGCGACCATGGCCCGACGCTTTCCAGTCGAACTGGCCAGAAAGGCCATCGACTCGGCCAGGTAGCTAGCCCCGGGAAACGACTTGGCCGGCTTGAGTCGGACGAGGGCTTCGACCGCGGCGGCGCGGGTCCGCCGATCGCCTGAGCGCAGGGCACGCACCAGCGGCGACGGGTTGGGCCCGACGGCCAGCACCGCATCGGCCGTGGCCGAGTGGCCCAAGATCCGCGCCGCGGCCGTGGCGGCCGGACCGTGGCCGGTCTTCATGGCCTCGTCCAATACGGCCAATAACTCCGCGGTGCCGAACTCGGCGGCCCGGGCGGCGGGCGTGCCGGGCCCCTGCGGAAGCGGCCGATCCAACCCGGCCTCCTGCGACGCCGCTTCGAGTGTCGTCAAAAGGTAGAGCCGGCGAATTTCAGCATCATTAGGAGCAATGGACAGCGCCTGGCCGGCCAATCGCGCAGCCAATACCGCCCGGGCCACATCCGCCGAATAGGTCTTCGCCACGGCCTTGCCCTGGTTGGGATCCCAATGCCAAACGGTTGCCTGACCGTTCTCGTCCTGCCGGATCGTGGCCCGACCGTCGAAATACCGTCGCCCACGGCGAGCCAAAACCCCGGCGGCCTCGCCCGGCGTGGGCAACGAGTCGACCAATTGACCGAGCGCGGCTCTGGCGGCTGCACGGACCGTCGGGTCACTATCCGGCGAAGCATAGGGAGCCAACAGGTACAATGACGAGTCGCCCGCACGGGCGTCGGCCAAAACGGCAATCACCTGGGTCACGAGCATCGGATCGGACGACTCAAGATAGGCCAGAAGCGGCCGCGTGGCGTCGCCGCCCAGCCCGGCCAACACCCGGCGTACCCGAGCGTGCTCTGTTGCCCGATTGGGATCGGCCAGGACTGCCACAAGCGGCGCGACGGCTGCCGGGGCGGCCTTGCGAAGGGCCGTGACCGCCTTATCCCGGGTCCGCTCGTCCGGCGACTGAAGTTGTCCCACCAGTTCGGTCAGCCGCTCGACGGACCCGCGCTGCTGCCGCACCGCCGAGAGCACGGCGTCGGCCAGCTTGCCCGCCTCGGGCAAGAGGTCTTTTTGCATGGCCATCCGCGAGAACGCGGCCGGGCCAAAATGCTCGGCCAGCTCGATCAACTGCGCCTGGTCGAGATCGGACTGGAGCACTTTTTTCAGGTACCCCTTGGCCAGATCGGGCCGGTCCAGACGGGCGAGAATCCGCGCTACCTCGATCCACTCGTCCGGAGTGCTGGGTCTGCTGCCCTCGACCAACTCGACCGCCGGATCCCGCCACCGCAACTCCGCTTTGACGGATTCGACAGGCCGCTGCGGCTCCGGCTCCTGCTCTTCAGCCGAAGCATGAAGAACACCGCCGGCAACGATCGCCACCAGTAGCGTGCAGAAGCCCCAACAGCGCGGCGAGCTCATACACCAGGTTCTCATGACGTCTCTCGATGTCTCTCGGTGTTGCTTGAAACAAGGATGAGTGGTTTGAACTAGCCTTCCTGGCCAAGCCGTTTTGTCCATCGAGCAACCTGGTGCTGGACTTGCTCGGGACCGGTCGAACCGTAGCTCTTCATGGCCCGGACCGCACTGCCGGCGCCCAGCACCTCGTAGACCGATTCGTCCAACGTGGGATCGGCCGCTTGAAAATCGGCCAGTTTCAGCTCGGCCAGTGGGACGCCCTGCTTGCGAGCCCGGGCCACGAGCCGCCCGATCGATTCATGCGCGGTCCGTTGCGGGATACCCCGGCCGATCAGGTATTCCATGAGCGTGGTCGCGTCGAGATAGCCGCGCTCCAACCGCTCGGCGATCGCCCGGCGGTCGAGTTCAGCGCCGGCCACCAGCGGCGCGGCCAGATCGAGGCACGCGGCCACCGTGTCGAACGAATCGAACAGCGGCGGCTTGTCTTCCTGCAAATCGCGGTTGTAGGCCAGCGGCAGGCCCTTGACCAACATCAAGAGCGTCTGCAGATTGCCGACCACCCGGGCCGTCTTCCCGCGCACCAGTTCGAGCACGTCGGGGTTGATCTTCTGGGGCATGATCGACGAACCGGTGCAAAACGCCTCGGGCAGCTTCAGGAAACTGAACTCCGAGGTGCTCCAGAGAATCCACTCCTCGGCCCAAGTGCTTAGGTGCTCCGCGATCAGGGCCATCGCAAAGGCAAATTCCAGGGCGAAATCGCGATCGCTCGACGTGTCGAGGCTGTTTTCCGTTACGCCATCGAAGCTCAGCCGCCGGGCCACCTCCTGGCGATCGATCGGCAAGCTGGTGCCGGCCAAGGCCGCCGTGCCCAGGCTCGACACGTTCACGCGGCGGCGCACGTCGGCCAGACGCTGGCGATCGCGCTCGAACTTTTCGCAATAGGCCAACCAGTAGTGGGCGGCCAACACCGGTTGGGCCCGTTGCAGATGCGTATAGGCCGGCAAGATGCACTCCGAGTCCACGTCGCACCGCCCGACAAAGGCCCGTTGGATCGCGACCAGTCGCCCGTCAAGCTCGTCGATCGCCTCGCGGACCCAAAGCCGCAGGTCGGTCGCGACCTGGTCGTTGCGGCTGCGTCCGGTGTGGAGCTTGCGGCCCACGTCTCCGATCCGCTCGACCAGCGCGTGCTCGATGTGCATGTGGATGTCTTCCAGCTCGACGCAGTACGCGAAGCGGCCCTGCTCGATCTCTTCTCGAATCGCTTCGAGCCCCTCGACGATCTGTCGGCATTCGTCTTCGGTCAAAAGGCCCACCTTGGCCAGCATTTGGGCGTGGGCGGTCGAGCCGGCGATGTCATGGCGCGCCAGTCGCCGATCGACGCTGATGCTCTCGGTGAACTGCTCCACGCGGCGATCGGTCGGCCGCTCGAACGTACCACCCCAGGCTTTTTTGGACATATTTCACTCTACCTCACCGGCCAAACGTCCGTGGGAGTTGGTTTACCCTACCGGCTGGACACAGGCATCCGGGCGATCGTTCACCGCCTCGGCCCGAGCCCGGCTCGCTTGGACGAACCATGTTGCCTATTGCCCTGAACAGGCGCCGAAACAGACTTAGCCTAAGCAGGTTAGGCCAAGGTGTCAACGCGGCGGGGGTGCAGCCATACGCTGTCCAAACCCACGCACTTCGTCTCTTGGCAAGAGTGCGCTTTGGCCATAGAGGTATCGACACTGCGCTTTAGCAAGGAATCTGGTGCGTTCGTGTGCAATGGTGGAACCGCCCGAAGCCACGCCCGCCTGGAAGATGGCTTGACACCACCCGATATGGCATGTGAAAGCTATATTTCACCCTTTGGGTGAAACCCTATATTGACATACCTCCCACAGCCCGATATGATTTGTATGGAGATTCTCTCGTGAACAAGTTGGAAGTTGAGCGCTTCGAATGGACGTCGAGTTCGATGACAAAGACTTGGAGCGGTTGGAGGTGGATAAGGACTTCAACGCGGGCTTCTCTAGGGCAATAGTGAAGGCGTTTCGGAGGCGGATGCAGTTTATTCGCAATGCTGTAGATGAACGCGATTTTCGTGCAATGAAGTCTTTGCGTTATGAGAAACTGAGAGGACAACGTTCCCACCAGCGATCGGTACGTCTCAATGACCAATGGCGTCTTGTTCTTGAAATACACGATGTGCGTACAAGTAAGACTATTGTAATCATCAGTATCGAAGACTATCACTGAACATAAGGCAGGTGACGAGATGGCTGATATTGCGCTGGCAGAAGTCTTCCCCCCGGGTGATTTCATTCGCGAGGAGATCGAGGCCCGAGGCTGGACCCAGCAAGAACTGGCGGATATCCTGGCACGTCCACTTCAGACGGTCAACGAGATTATCCGCGGCAAGAAGAGGATTACTTCTGAGACAGCACAGGAGCTTGCCCACGCATTTGGAACGAGCCCGCAACTGTGGCTCAACCTGGAGAATTCATATCGACTTTCCTTGTTGCCTAGACACGACAATAGCATTGCCAAACGAGCACGACTTCGCGAATTGGGACCCATCAATGAGATGGCGAAGCGAGGATGGATTGCAGCGTCGGGAAACGTGGACAAGGTGGAAGAAGCAATTCTCCGCTTTTATGATTTGAACTCACTGGAGGAAACGCCCCGTCTCGGCGCTGCGGCCCGCAAATCCACAAGTTACGGTGAAACAACTCCATCTGAAATGGCTTGGCTTTATCGCGCGAAGCAACTGGCAGGTACGTTGAAGGCTCCTGAATATACAATAGAACGCTTTTCCAAAGGGTTAACCAATCTTCGGCGTCTCAGTGCGAGTGAGCGGGCGGTGCAAGAGGTACCGCGAGTGCTGTCAGAGATGGGAATTCGCTTTGTTGTTGTGAAGCATCTGCCAAAAATGAAGACTGATGGAATTACGTTTTGGTTGGATGATCAATCGCCTGTCATCGCCGTGTCATTTCGTTATAGCAGAATCGATTGGTTTTGGCACACTCTCGGACATGAGCTCTGGCATATCAAGAAGAAAGATGTCTTGGTTCTGGAAAACAACTTGGTTGGGCCGCAACGCGTTGCATCAAGTGACAAGCCAAAGAAGGAACAAGAAGCCGACCGAATGGCGTCGAAGTTGCTGTTACCTCAGCAGAAAATCGAGGGATTCATTGCTAAGGTCCGACCGTATTACTCGAGAGCGAAGATTGTCGATTTTGCTACGGGCATTGGCGTTCACCCTGGTATCGTCGTCGGGCAACTCCAGTTTAGAGGAGAGATCCCGTATTCGCACAGCCGAGCTCTGCTTGTCAACGTACGTGACTATGTGATTGCAACGGCCTTGGTTGACGGTTGGGAACAACAAATGCGCAGTGTGTCCAGCTAGTGTGCTTCGGGAAGGCACCCTCCGCCTCCCAAACAACACCTAGCATTCTCCTGAACTCCTGAATTCACTGTTCAGTAGGCCATATCGCCACCATCGTGCGGCTATGAGTCCCTCCTGCGTAACCGTCCCCTCGGATGATCACGGGACGTCACAATTGTCGGTAGCTGTACCCGGCCTCTTGAAAATGTCGCCAGTTCCGTGCTAACATTAAGAGATTTTGGACTGCCCGCTCCTCCTTCGTAGGAGGTGACCGGGCTTCGGTCCCTTCGGGAACCCAACAAAAACGGGAAAACCACCAGTGCCACGGCGCGAGGATATCCAGAAGATCCTGATTATCGGCTCCGGGCCGATCGTGATCGGCCAGGCGTGCGAGTTCGACTACTCGGGCACCCAGGCCTGCAAGGCGCTGCGGGAAGAGGGCTACGAGGTGACGCTGGTCAACTCGAACCCGGCCACGATCATGACCGACCCGGAGATGGCCGACTCGACGTACATCGAGCCGCTCACTTGGCAGTGCGTTGCCAAGGTGATCGAGCTGGAGCGGCCCGACGCCCTGTTGCCGACCCTCGGTGGCCAGACCGGCTTGAACTTGGCCATGGAGCTCGTTGAGCACAACGTGCTGGAGAAATACGGTGTCGAAATGATCGGCGCCGGCGCCCGGGTCATTGCCAAGGCCGAGAACCGCGACGAGTTCAAGGCGGCCATGGAACGGATCGGCCTGGAGGTTTGCCGCGGCCAAACGGTGGGCACCCTGGAGGAAGCTCGCGAGGTGGTCAAGGGTATCGGTCTGCCTTGCGTGGTGCGGCCCAGCTTCACACTCGGCGGAAGCGGCTCGAGCGTGGCCTACAACCGCGAAGAGTTCGAGGAGCTGGTGATCCGCGGCCTGGCGGCCTCGCCCGTCACACAGGTGCTCTTGGAGGAATCGGTCCACGGCTGGAAGGAGTTCGAGATGGAGGTGATGCGCGACGTGGACGACAACGTCGTCATCGTCTGCTCGATCGAGAATTTCGACCCAATGGGCGTGCACACGGGCGACTCGATCACCGTGGCCCCGGCGCAGACGCTTACCGACAAGGAATACCAGCGGATGCGCGACGCGTCGCTGGCCGTGATTCGCGAGATCGGCGTGGAGACGGGCGGGTCGAACATCCAGTTCGCCATCCATCCGAAAACCGGCCGCATGGTCGTCATCGAGATGAACCCACGCGTAAGCCGTTCGAGCGCCTTGGCTTCGAAGGCGACGGGCTTCCCGATCGCCAAGATCGCAGCCAAGCTGGCCGTCGGCTACCGGTTACACGAACTGGTCAACGACATCACCCGGGAGACAAAGGCCTGTTTCGAGCCGACGATCGACTACGTGGTGACCAAGGTGCCGCGGTTCGCCTTCGAGAAGTTTCCCGAGGCCGACTCGCTGCTGACGACCCAAATGAAGAGCGTCGGCGAGACGATGGCCATCGGGCGGACGTTCAAGGAATCGTTCCAAAAGGCCCTTCGCGGGTTGGAGGTGGGTAGTTTCGGATTGGGCTGCGACCGCCTCGATCTTTGGGGCACGCCGGAGCAGCCCAGCCTCGACGACGTCCACACCCGGCTAGCCACCCCCGGGGCCGAGCGCGCCTGGTATCTGCGCTACGCCCTGCAATACGGCATGTCGATCGACGAGATCTACGAGATCACCGGTATCGATCCGTGGTTTCTCGACAACCTGGCTCAGATCGTCGAGCTCGAGGAAGAGCTTCGCAGCGTGGGCACGCTGGAGAACTTGAGCGACGAGTTGCTCCGTACGGCCAAGCAGGCGGGCTTTTCCGACCGGCAATTGGCCACGCTCCTGCACGTGTCCGAGATGGACGTTCGGCGCCAGCGCCGGCGCCGCGGCATCGTGGCGGTGTTCAAGTCGGTCGACACGTGCGCCGCCGAATTCGAAGCCTACACGCCCTACTACTATTCGACGTATGAAGATGAAGACGAAACTCCGCCGAAGCAACCGGGCCAGCGGCGCGTGATGATCCTCGGCGGCGGACCCAACCGGATCGGCCAGGGTATTGAGTTCGACTATTGCTGCTGCCACGCCAGCTTTGCCCTGCGCGAGCTGGGCATCGAGTCGATCATGGTTAACTCGAACCCCGAAACGGTTAGCACCGATTACGACACGAGCGACCTGCTGTTCTTCGAGCCGCTCACGACCGAGGACGTGCTGAACATCTGCGATCGGGTCGAGCCCGAGGGGGTGATCGTCCAGTTCGGCGGCCAGACGCCGTTGAACTTGGCCCGGGCGCTGTCCAGTGCGGGTGTGCCCATCATCGGCACGAGCGTCGAGACAATCGAAGACGCCGAGGACCGCGAGAAATTCGCCAGGCTGCTGCGGGTCGTCGGACTGAAGCAGCCGCCCGGCGGCATCGCGCGCAACATGGCCCAGGCCCGGACCGAAGCCGCGAAGATCGGCTTCCCGGTGCTCGTGCGGCCCAGCTTCGTGTTGGGTGGTCGGGCAATGGAAATCTGTTACGACGCGAGCCAGTTGGAACGGTTCATGGCCGAGGCGTTCCTCGCGGCCCAGGGCCAGCCCGTGCTGATCGACCGCTTCTTGGAGGACGCCACCGAAGTGGACGTCGACGCGATCAGCGACGGCCGGCACGTGATCGTCGCCGGCGTGATGGAGCACATCGAAGAGGCGGGCGTTCACTCGGGCGATTCGGCCTGTGCCATCCCGCCCTACAGCCTGCCCGGCCCCGTGGTCAAGGAAATCCGCGAGGCTACCCATGCCTTGGCACGGGAGCTGAAAGTCGTCGGCCTGATGAACGTGCAATATGCCATCCAGCGCGAGCAGGGCCGGCCGAAGCTCTACGTGCTCGAGGTGAACCCTCGCGCCAGCCGCACGGTGCCGTTCGTGTCGAAGGCCACGGGCATGCCGCTGGCCAAGGTGGCCGCCAAGGTGATGGTCGGTGTCTCGCTGGCCGAGCAGGGATATCGCGAGGATCCGATTCCCTCGCACGTCTCGGTCAAGGAGGCCGTTTTTCCGTTCGTCAAGTTCGCCGGCGTCGACGTCGTGCTCGGCCCCGAGATGAAGTCGACCGGCGAGGTGATGGGCGTCAGCGAGCGGTTCTCGATCGCCTTTGCCAAGAGCCAGTTGGCCGCCGGGTCGATCCTGCCGGAAACCGGCAAGGTTTTCGTCAGCGTGGCCGATCGCGATAAGTGGCACATCGTCGGGCTGGCCGGGCGGCTGCGCAATCTCGGCTTCGAGCTGTTGGCCACCAACGGCACGGCCAGACTGCTGCGGGAGGCGGGCCTGGCGGTCGAGCGAATCCAGAAGCTCCAACAGGGTCATCCCAACCTGCTGGACGTCATGGCCGACGGCAAGTTGAAGCTCGTGATCAACACGCCCAGCGGCAAGGGCGCGCGGACCGACGAGGGCCGCATCCGCGCGGCGGCCGTCTCGCACGGCATCCCGTGCATCACGACGATCCAAGCAGCCGAGGCGGCCACGATGGCCATGGAAGCGATGCGCGAGGAAGAATTCTCGGTCCAATCAATCCAGGCACGGTTCCCGGAGTATGGGAAGGTCCCGCAGTGAGTCCACGGCTCACCGCGAAGACGCCAAGAACGCGAAGGCATGGGTGTCATGCCCACGCGAAGCGCAACGGAGTGTGGGCATGCTGGTCCTGTCATTCGGGCATGTCCACGGTCCCGGCGCGCCGGGATGGACATGGCACCCGGCCTAACAACCAACAAATACACACCATCTCTTCGCGTCTTCGCGGTGAATCTGTCTTCCAGACTCAATGCCCGAGCCGGTGGTCGCTCGGCTTGACTTTTTTCTTGTGGCCGGCAAAGCCGATCGGTGCCGGATCGTATCGGCCCACCAGATCAACCTTGCTTTTTCGCGGGATTTGATTCTCCATGCCCATGGCCCAGTAGCACGCGTTGACCAACAGGCGGCGGAATCCTTTGTTTTTCAGGTCGTCCCCGTGGCCCATCGTGGTTGTGAATACGCGCGACGGTTTGCCCCGGCTGCCCGTGTAGGTCTTGATCCATGCCACGGGCACGAGTTTCTTCTTTGGATTGGGTGGATCGTCGGGCCGCATGCCGGAGAGCACCCGGCCCATCAGCACGGGCTTGGAGTCGCCGGCAAGCGTCGTGACGGCGTAGACGTCCGACGGTCCCCAGACGTTCTCCACGCCGCGGACGATCGGGTGGTCCCGCATACGATCGGCCACCAGCGCGCGGGTGCTCTCCTTTTGATGAGCTCCATAGTGGGCGATCCACGTTTCGCCGAGCACCTGCCGCCCGTAGCCGCCCGGGAACTGCTTGGAGCGGAAATCGTACTTCGCGTACCGGCTGTCGCGTCGCTTGCGGTAGTAGAAGGCGTGGGTGGCGGTCCGCAGCGCCACGATCGGCCGGCCCGAGTCGGTGTAGTCGACGATGAACTTCATCTGGTCGTCGGGCAGCTCGCGGAAACGGGTGAAGAGCACCATCAGGTCGGCCGACGCGAGCGCCTCAAGGCCCGGGATGTTGTCCGAAACGACGGGGTCGATCCGGCCGGTGGTCGGGTTGACGGCGAACAGCACCGTGCACCTAAAGCCGTGATGCGCGGCAAGGATCTTGGCCAACTGGGGCATCGACTCCTCGGAGCGGTACTCTTCGTCGCCGGTGACCAGCACGATGTGTTTGCCTTTGCCGGGCCCTGATTTTCCGTGATACTCGACCCAAGGGTCTTCCGCGGCGGTACGACCCGCCGCCAGCAGGCTCACGACCAACAGCAAGGGCAACAAGAACGCGCGTCGAAGTGGGTTCATGGCAATCTCGCTTTCTCCAGAGGGTCGGCGGGTACGTTGCTAGAAACGAACGGATATTGCTGGGTGCCCGGGAATGAGCGTCCCGGCGCGCCGGGAAAGGCCCGGTTTTTGAGGCTCTGGGCCACCGCTGCGCTATCCCGGCGCGCCGGGACCCTCAATTTCAACTGAAACGCGGTACTAGTATAATCGCCGTACGTCACAAGTCAAAACGCGGTGTCACCGGCGGAGCGTTGATTTCCGGTGGGCGCCGTGCTAAGATGGCGCTCGGCCGCCGGGCCGCGGGGCCTGCAACGCCACGAGGCGGCTCTTTCCCCGCAATCCCCCCAATAGAGACCTGTCATGAAACGCTCTGTCGAACCGAAGAACAAGCGTCCCTCGTCGTCGAAATGTTCTCGTCGCGACGTGCTCAAGATGGGCTCAGCCGCGGCTGCCGTTTGCGGTCTTGCCTCGATGGCCGCGCCAACGGTCCACGCGGCCGAGGATAACACGATCCGGCTCGCCCTGATCGGTTGCGGCGGCCGGGGCACCGGCGCGGTGGGCAATGCCATCGGAGCGTCTCAGTTGCGGGGCGCGGAGTGCTTCGGGCCGGTCAAGCTCGTGGCCATGGCCGATGTCTTCAAGAACCGGCTGACCGCCTCGCGCACCGCGCTCGGCAAGCGGTTCGGGGACCTCATTGACGTTCCACCCCAGCGGCGGTTCATCGGCTTCGACGCTTATCGGAAGGCCATCGATTGCCTGCGCCCGGGCGACGTGGCCTTGCTGACGACCCACGCCGCATTTCGGCCGACCCATCTCGACTACGCCGTCGACAAAGGCGTGCACGTGTTCATGGAGAAGTCGTTTGCCGCCGACCCGGGAGGGCTGAAGCGGATGCTTCGAGCCAGCCAGCGGGCCGAAGCGAAGAATCTCAAGATCGCCACCGGGCTGATGTGTCGCCACTCGCCCGCCCGAGCGGCTCTGATCCAGAAGATCCGCGACGGGGAGTTGGGTGAAATCCTGATGATCAACGCTTACCGGATGGATCCCGGCGGGTTTCTGCGGCCTCGGCCCACCAACGAGAATGAGTTGCTCTGGCAGATCGGGCGACATGCCAACTACCACCTGTTCTGGTCGTCTTCGGGCCTGATGATCGAATATCTCATTCACCAGATCGACGAGTGCTGTTGGCTGAAAGACGCCTGGCCCGTCAAGGCGCATGGCTTGGGTGGCCGCGTGCCGCATGACGACGACTGCGGACAGAACCACCACGTGTATTCCATGGAATACACGTTCGCCGACGGCACCAAGGCCCTGGTCAACCATCGGAATATCAACGGTTGCCACAATGCTTTCAGTACGTACCTGCACGCCACGAAGGGTGCCGCGCAGTTCTCAGGGCCCGTCCACCGGAGCGTCGTGCGAACGTACAAAAATCAACGGCTGGAGAAGCGAGATATTACCTGGAAGGCCGAGCGGGAAACACGGTCGGTGTACCAGTACGAATGGGAGCAGTTGCTCGGCGCTATCCGCACCGACCGGCCGCACAATGAAACCGAGCGGGCCGTGAATGCCAACCTCGCGGCGATCATGGGCCGCGCGGCAGTCCATAGTGGAAATATTATTACGTGGGACGAAGTGACGACCTCCGAATTCCAGTTTGTTTCCAACGTCGACGATCTGGACTACAACAGCCCCGCCCCGGTCCAAGCCGACCAGCACGGCCGCTACCCGGTGCCCATCCCCGGGCAGTGGACGGAGATCTGAGCTTGTGCCTGGGAACCGTGCCCCGGCCTACTACGTGTTGTTGCTTCGCACCCTTTCCTGACGAAGAGAACCTCCCGATGCAAAAGAGTCTATTCGTGTCCACATCCTCCCTGCTGGTCATCAGCACGATTGCCGTGCTGGCATGGGCTACCGACACCAAGAAACCACACTCGGCGATCACGCCCGAATGTCGTCGCGGCGGGCACCTGCGGCGTCATCATGAAATGAACAAGCGGCTCAAGCGGGGCAACGTCGATCTGTTGATGATCGGCGATTCGATCACGCACAGTTGGAACGGCAAGGGCAAGGCTGTCTGGAAGGAGTATTACGCCGGTCGCAATGTCGTCAACCTGGGCCGCAGCGGCGAGCGGACCCAGCACGTGCTCTGGCGGCTGGACCATCTGGCGTTGGAGAACGTCTCACCCAAGCTGGCCGTGGTGATGATCGGAACCAACAACACCCGAGACAACACGCCGAAGCAGATCGCCGAGGGCGTAACAAAGATCGTCGAGAAGCTCCGCAAGAGACTGCCCAAGACCAAGATCCTGCTGCTGGCCGTCTTTGCTCGCGGACCCGACAAAAACGATCCACATCGCCGGATCGTCGAGAAAGTCAACAGAATCATCTCGAAGTTGGGCGACGACAAGATGGTGATCTACATGGACCTCCGCAAGTGTTTCGTCAAGCCGGACGGGACGCCGAGCGAGTGCCTGCGCGGCGACGACCACGTGCACTTGACCGTGGAAGGCTACCGCGCCTGGGCCGAGGCGATCGAGCCGGTCGTCGCCAAGGTCGTCGGTAAGAGGGTCGCCAAAAAGAAATAGCGGCGTGCCATGCCCGCTCGAAGCGTAGCGTAGCGTAGAGTAGGCATGTTAGTCTTGTCGGTCGAGCATGTTTATCCCGGCGCGCCGGGACGTGGACATGGCACCCGCTCGTGCGCCTCTTTTCTTGCCCGCCGGACGGCGAAAACACACCACCCGATTTCTTGTCAAGGCCGGGCCGGCCTGTTATGCTGGACCTCGCCAAGCATCGCCGGCAGCGAGGGATTGGTGGCGCAAACCGACGTCACAAGTCCTGCGGTGGCGGTTTGCTTCGGCAGTTTCCCAGGGGGCGGCATCGTGCCTCTCCTCTTATTCGTTTTCTACATTCATGAAAGGGACCGAACGATGAAAGGTCGAGACACATGGCTCGTCATGATCTTGTGACTGCTCCGCAGAAGCGGACTTTGTCCGCGGTCCGGAGTGGCTCCGGGCTACGCCCCAAGCGGAAGCTCCCTCAGGCAGCATCTCGGGCAGCTCGTTCCCGCGGCTTCACCCTGGTCGAGCTTCTGGTAGTAATCGCGATCATTGGAACCTTGGTCGCCCTGTTGATGCCGGCCGTACAGGCCAGCCGTGAGACCGCACGGCGAATTCGGTGCACGAACAATCTCAAGCAGATCGCGCTGGCGGCCCACAATTACCACGAGGCCGCGGGCTGCTTTCCACCCGCCTTTCTCTCGGGGTGGAACTTCACGACTCCCAAAGTGCGAAAGCGCGGGTTCAGCCTGTTCATTCACCTGTTGCCCTACATCGAGAATGACACCCTCTTCGACCGGTGGGATTTCAGCGACCCGGACAAGGCGTTTGTTGGGGACATGGATTCGCTCGCGGCCAAGGGGCCCAATCTGCTGTGTCCTTCGGAGCCGGAGCACGAGAACCCACTCGACTTCGGATCGAGGCACATCCAGGGGGTGAAGATGCCTCCACGCCATATCAAGGTGACCAGCTACGCCGGCAACGGCGGAACCAGATCCTATCATCCCGACTCGGGATTCCTCAAAACCGACGGCATCTTCTTCATGGCGGGGCCCGACTCCCAGCCCGAGCCCAATCAGAAACCCGTACGGCAGGCCGACATCACCGACGGCACCAGCCACACGCTCTTCTTCGGCGAGCGGAGCCGATGGGACCCGAACTACGACACGTTCGCCGCCGCGGGCTGGGATTGGGAGTTCCGCTTCTACGGAAACTGGTGCGGCGCAAGCCGGCTGGTGCTGGCCCACGTGACGCTCAGCAGCTACGCCCCCATCAACTACCATCTGCCGTTCGACTACGAACACCGAGACATCGCCAATCCGCCGGCCGGTAGCGCCGAAGATTTCAAGTATTACATTGACCTTCGGATTTGTGCTTATGGGAGCAGCCATCCCGGCGGAGCCAATCTGGCAATGGCCGACGGCTCCGTCCGCTTCTTCTCCGACGAAATCCCCCTGGTGACCTTGCGAGCACTGAGCACGCGGGCAGGCGGGGAAACGGTGACGGAGGCGGAGGCGAACCCATGAAAACTTCGCTACCACTCGGACTCGCCGGCCGGCGCTCGTCTCACAGGGCCCACACCCCCGGCGTTCCGGCGATGGCATGGCTCGTCCTTGTCCTGACGATGTTGTCAGGCTGCGGCCGACACACTCCGCAGGCCACTGTCGAAGGGACCCTCCGGCTCGACGGCAAACCCCTGGACCATTGCCTAGTCACGTTCTTGCCCAAGTCTGGACAAGAGGGCAAATCGCTCCGCTCCACGGGATTGACCGACCGGCAAGGCTCATACCGTCTGTGTTTCGACAACCAGGAGGAAGGAGCCGCGATCGGCTGGCACCGCGTAACCATCGAGGACCTGTCCGTCTCGACGGGCGTCCGCCGCCGAGACCACGGCACGGTCGATGAGCAGACGGAGGAAACGGCGTCCCGCCCGTCGCTACGGCGTTCCCGTGTGCCGGAAAGGTATACGTCCGCGACCGACACGCCGCTACTGAAAGAGGTCAAGGCAGGTCACCAGGTCATTGACTTGGATATCAAGTAACAACCAGAGCGTTGCGCGGGTGCCACTGCTGGCTTGTCCAGCAGTGCACGAAGGATTTCTTGATAAGTTGATGGAAGAATTGCACCGTTTTTTGAGACAACGTGTCGAAGCCGGAGGCGGAGGTATAAGAGGTCACGTGAGTCTGTGCTAGACAACCTCTGGAAACTACGCCAGACACGATTCGAGAACCAAGCCCACGTCGCCCTATTGTGGAAGCACGCCATACCGATCTTCGTAAGCATGCGGTTGCTTCCAGTTCAGCCCCCAGATATTGTCTTCTGACGATCCACGCTCGATCGCCTTGGTTCTGTATTCACGCCACAGTGTCATGGTGGTCGTGCTATCCATGAGGAACACGCGAGGATCACCTTCCTCTGGAACATAGACAAAGGCAAAGTAGAATTCCGGATTGGGTTCTCGCTCACTGAATCGCCAGAAGCTCTTCGTGCGCTGGCCTTTCACGTCGATTCCAAAGTGTTTGCCAGAGGGGCTGACCACAAGAAGATCGACCGTAGGGAAACGACTGTCCGTGATCTGAACGTTGTAGCCACGTCTGGCCAATTGATACATCAGGTAGCCTCGTGCCATTTGCTCTACGTTGTGCCGTGATAGAGCCATGTTCCCCTCCTGCTAGACTCCCTCGCGTAAGATGCCGCTCACGCCTCGAACTCGCT